>Ga0268262_10000259_pt1 | contig 71541 bp, 87 predicted proteins | sample TergutNc150P3_FD_190354 | JGI IMG/M metagenome (GOLD analysis project Ga0268262, IMG submission 190354) | Nasutitermes corniger P3 segment gut microbial community from laboratory colony in Florida, USA - Nc150 P3 (SPAdes) (version 2) | ecosystem: Host-associated > Arthropoda: Insects >...
GAATAAATCATTTATAAGCCATTTTATTAGGAAATCCTCTCGTACGAAGAGTAACTTACGAGCCACTTGTAAAACGTTGGTTTTGCGACTGGCTCGTAAGTTAGTGGTATGCAGAAGGTCTGGAACAGATGTACCGCCGAGTTTTGCAAGAAGCCCTCTTTTATGTTTCCTTCATTTAGTAGATTCTGTCATCTATCTAACAAATCCACAAGTCCACGCGCTCGGATTTCAATTGGTTTTTCATGGAGAATGAACAATATGAAGTGTCTAGTTACAGGCGGCGCCGGTTTTATCGGCTCCAATCTCTCGCGGAAACTGCTGGAAATCGGACACGAGGTCACTGTCTATGACGATTTGAGCGTTGGGAAAAGAGAAAATGTCCCCGTCGGCGCGCTGTTTATCGAGGGCGACATTCTGGACAGAGACAAATTGTGCCACGCAATGCAAGGGCGCGATATTGTTTTTCACAACGCGGCTTTTGTCAGCATACGAAACAGCTTTTTTCAGCCCCGGCGCGAATCCGAAATTAACGTGACAGGGACGATCAATGTTCTTGACGCCATGATTGAGACCGAAGTCCCCAAAATCATTTTTGCGTCCTCAATGGCTGTTTACGGCATCCCCAGACATGACAGCGTTCACGAGGGCGACATCGCGCAGCCTGTCTCTCCATATGGTTTAAGCAAACTGAAAGGCGAAATGCTGTGCAGAATTTACTCCGAGCGGTACGGCATTTCATACAATGTCCTGAGATACTTTAATACTTTCGGCGAGGGGCAGCAGTATTCCGAATACGTCGGAGTCCTGACGGCCTTTATCAATTTAGCCGAAAGCGGCAAGCCCATAACCGTATTCGGAGATGGATCACAGGAGAGGGACTTCATCTTCGTTGGCGATGTCGTTCAGGCAAATATCCTTTCCGCGAACAACTCAAAAAACGCTATCTACAACATTGGAAGCGGAACAAAGACCTCCATTCTGTCTGTTGCGAAAGCCGTTCAGCATGAGTATAAAAACGCTGAAATCGCCTATGTGCCAAACCCGCCTGGGGAAATTCAAACTATACGCGCAAATATAGAAGCCGCCGCAAATGACCTCGGCTTTACGCCGACGCGGGGAATTTTGGAATACACACCCGTACTTTGTGCGAACGCAAAAAGGAACAGAGTCTGAATGAAATCCGTCATACTGTGCGCGGGTGAGGGAACCCGCGCCTCCGCCCATACAAACGGCGCTAATAAATGCCTGACAGAAATCCAGAATCACGGAGTGTTAATAGACTATTCCCTGAAAACAGCTATTGAATTGACCGGCGTAGCCATTGTGCTTGTCGGCCACAGAGCCGAGGCCGTGCGTGAATACATAGACGCTTTCGTCACAAAATATTACCCGCAAGCACAGTTGTATTACGCCGAGCAACGAGAGCGCAGAGGAATTTGCGATGGTTTGTTGTGTATAGAGCCGTTGCTCAGCGGCGATGATTTTTTGATGTTTCTCGGCGATGAAATCATAACTCAACCCTCCCATAAAAAAATGACAGAACTCTTTTCTCATTCAGGCGCATTGGCCGTGTGCGGTTATGTTCGCGCCAAAAACATTGGAGACGTGCGGAAAACATACTCATTGCAACTGACAGACGGCAAAGTGTCGGATATTACCGAAAAACCATCAAATCCAGTCAATAACCTGATGGGGACAGGAAATTGCGTTTTCAGAAACACTTTCCTTGACCACATTCGCGGGTATTGCAAAAAAACATCGTCATACAAGCCCTACTTTTCATTTCCCGATGTGCTGAAATACGCTGTGGACAGCGGGGAAACAGTCCTTGCTTGCGAGATTGGCAAGGCTTATCTGAACTTTAATTACATGGACGACATCGCATCATTTTTACAAGGGGAATAAAAATGGAACCCATTGTTGTGGTCTATTCATTTAACGACGCCTACGCGGAGCTTGCCGCCGTATCTATGACATCGCTGTTGCACAACACAAAAAGGGATTGTCACATTCACATTTTTAAAAATTCAGTCAGCGACGATGTAATGACAAAAATTCTCAAGTTGGAGGAAATGTATCAAAACGCCAAAATAACGGTACACCATATACCTGACAAAGCATTTGTCGAAGTCGCTGATAAACATTACGGAAAAGAAACTTGGTATCCTCTGCTTACGCCTGAAATCCTCAGCGATCTTGACAAGGCGCTGATTCTTGAGCCTGATACTCTTGTATGCCGCGATGTTTCGGAGCTATTTGATATTGATCTCGGCAGTCATCCTTTGGCAGCAAATTTCCGAACTTCCCCCCCCGGTTGGTCCTTGCCTACTTGGTTTTGTAATAAGTCCACGAATTTTAATGCAGGCGTTTTACTTTTAAATCTGAAATACATACGTGAGAACGATTCATTCGACATGAAGAATCTCGTTGGAATCGTAAAGCGTATACGCTCCTTGTATGGTATTGACATGTGGTTTGCTCAAGAGACATATCTGAATTATATTATTGACCATGTAAGCGTGAGCTATCTTGATATAAAGTATAATTTTACTTTGTCTTCTCCAAACCTATGGCGTCTCGAAATGTATTTATTCAACATGGAAACACGTTTTATTGAGTTGCGTAATGCTTTTACAAACCCAGTAATAAGACATTATGTTTGTGATAAACCAAATAGTAAGCTATGTAAACATTCGCTTGATTCGGTATTATCGTGGTGGAAATACCGCACGATTTCACCCTTTGCCAATCAAGAAAAGGACGCCGAGTGCCTGGAGGAAATTGTGGCGTACAGGCGATGTTCAAGAAATTCCCCAATTTCCTACTTTGATTATTGTTACCGCTATTTCTCCAGCGATATCCCGGAAGCTATCGAAAGACTCAAAGAATTAGTGGATGCGGGCAAAAAAATTGCAATCTGGGGGATAGGTCGTATGGGTACAGTGTTTATACGCCTATCACGCATAATGAACCTGATGCCGGATGTAATTTGCGATATGTCAAAGTGCGGCACTAAACTTGATGGTATGGAAATAAACTCACCAGGAATCTTAAAGGACATGGCAACAGACAGCATTGTGGTAATAGCCATTGAGGATCCCGCTATTTGGTTAGACGTAAAGAAAAAGCTGCTGAACATGGACTTCCCCGAAAAACATATTCTTACACTCTGCGAACCTTTGGCGCTCGGCGGCAGAAGATGGAATGAAGTACTGCAATCCGTGGCACTATAGATGTGGCTGTCCTCCGCTAATCAGCATGACTTTCCACGTTTTTGAGTTTTTTGTAATAAGCGTGCTAACATTAACTCGAAACTTGATGAATATGAAAACAATGGGTGTCTTCCGAGTACTCCTGGCTTAACCAAGAAATACGGTGGCATTGGAGAACTGCGTTTCTATTTTGCCCCTGGATACTGCGTATATTTCTGCAGCTATGGTAAAATTTTAGTACTATTGCTCTGTGGCGGCGATAAAGATACACAACCAACTGACCTGGCTACAGCGAAGATCATCAAATCCCGTGAACTCAAAAAACTCAAACCCTGAAACAAGAGGTAACAATGGCGACCAGACTTTACGATTCTGTTGAATTTCTTGCTGACGAAGCTACAATATACGCTTACTTGCAAACGGCAGCCGAAACAAACGACAACGCATTCTACATCGGTTGTTTGGACAAGGCCATACGCGCCCGAGCAATCAATCAGCTTGCGGACGCAAACTCCAATCCGCTTGTTGTCACTAAAATTCAAGCCACTTTTGCTACCACGCCAACACCTACGAAAGAATTGACAAATGCACAATAATCAATATTCAGGATGGTTTTTTTGACCGCCAAATTTTGCAGGATTCACGCACTATTTCGTTTTTTGCCAGTCAAGCGTGTAATTCCCTTAATTCTTTAACACTAACCACAAGAGGACAAAATGAAAGTAGTTATTCTCGCGGGCGGGTTGGGTACACGGATAGCTGAGGAGTCCCACCTGCGTCCCAAGCCTATGATTGAAATCGGTGGTATGCCCATTCTGTGGCATATTATGAAAATATATTCTTTTTTTGGTTTTAATGAATTTATAATATGTTGTGGATACAAAGGCTATGTGATCAAAGAGTACTTTGCCAATTACTACCTGCACCGCTCAAATGTGACCTTTGATTTTTCCGCCGAAAACAACATGACTATCCACAACAGCATTTCTGAGCCGTGGCGTGTCACCATTGTTGACACCGGCCTCAGTACACAGACAGGCGGACGCATAAAACGGGTTAAATCTTATATTGCCAACGAAACTTTCATGATGACATACGGCGATGGCCTCGCTGACATTGACATCAAGGCATTGTTGAAACAGCACAGAGACTCAGGTATGACGGCCACGCTCACCGCCGTCCAGCCCTCGGGTCGCTATGGCGTACTTGATTTGGATGAAAACAAAAACTGCGTGGTCGGTTTCCGCGAAAAGGCAAGGGAAGATTCCAACTGGATCAACGCCGGTTTTATGGTGCTGGAGCCTGAGATATTCAACTATCTTGACGGAGACTCCTGCATCTTTGAGCGCAGACCAATGGAGATACTGAGCCTTGAGAAAAAACTGGGCGTCTATCGTCACCGCAATTACTGGCAGTGCATGGACACACAGCGTGACAGGGATGCCCTTGAGTACCACTGGAGCAGTGGGAGCGCACCGTGGATGATGGATAAGATTTAACATCAAAACCTAAGAGCATGGAGGCACAGAATATGACCGCATTGGCTTTTATCTCAGGCACTACACTTATGGTTATTGCGAAACGGTGCTCTACGCTGTATAATGGGTGACACTAATAATGATCAGCGTACTTATGCTCACATACAACCGCCAGGCCCTCGTAGGACGGGCCATAGAGAGCGTTCTGAACCAGACGCTCAGGGATTTTGAGTTTATCATTGTTGACAATGGCTCTACAGACGACAGCGGCGCGATAGTTGACAGTTACGCCGAGCGCGATAGACATATCCGCGTGATCCACCGCGAGCGCGGAAACATAGGCAGCGGACGCAACGCGGCTCTGGACGCCGCCAGGGGCGAATACATGGCCTTTATTGACGATGACGACTGGTGCGAGCCTGATTTTCTTGAATTTCTCTATAATCTAGCTGTGGATAACGATGCGGAAGTGGCCATTTGCGGCGCTACTGATAAGGCATTCGACGAAGTAATGATTATGACCGCGGAAGAGGCGCTCATAGAATTGATGTGGCGCAAGCGCTACAACATGGCTTTTCCAACCAAGCTGTTCAAGGCTGAGATAGCGGAAAAACTGCGTTTCCCAGAAGAAGGCTCGTACGATGACATAGCCCTGATGTACCGCCTGCTGGCCCTGCCAAAGCGTGTGGCCTATCACGGACTGCCGAAGTACACCTTTTACAGGCACGATAGCAACAACTCCGCCTGGACTACAGACCACAGCCTCCTGACTCCCGAAACTCTGGACGAGTACTTACACGCTTACCGTGAGCGCACGGAGTGGCTAAGCGGTCTGTTTCCCAACAGCGCGGCGGCCTTCCGCTACTTTGAGTGGTCTTTCATGATTTCCATGGTGGAAAAAATAACCCGACTGAAATTACCGGGCTGCGATGGCCAACTGGCGGACATGACGCGGGAATTGCGGGCGCATAGCGATGAGTTTATGAACGGCGGCTATATACTGGATTTTGAGAAAGAGTGGATGAGACAGCATGTATTATAGCAGTTCAACTTTTTTAGGTTGAACTTAATACTATACAGAGGTAATTGCAAAACCCCGCTGCACGTCTGCTCCCGACCTTCCGCCGTCTCTGGCTGTATTTCACAACTTGTTTATTGACAATATTTTACGCCAGAGCCTGCTCCGGTCGGGCGCAACCTACCAACTCCGTTGGACTTGCAAAACTAACGTTTTGCAAGTGGCTCTACAGACAAAAACTGTTCAACTGATATGTCTGCCTGCCTGAGAATGGCTCGAAGCGTCCCTTCGGGCAAATCGCCTGGGTGATTCGGAATGGTCGTGAAGCGTTGTGACGCTGTAGAATACCATATAGCAATTTTCGCTTTTATTGCTTGCTTACGGCGGGCAAAGCTCGCCTACAAGCAATAAGCGGCAAGGATTTACAAGTAAATCCTTGCATAGCAGTTCAGCTATAAATGGTAGATCGAACCAAAAATCATATTAACAGCATATAGCAAATAAGTATTTCCTAAAAATGTAAATACTGAAATATATACATTTATTTTTTATTTGAATTCTTTGTGTATTGTAGTTTAATATCGTTTTTCTCAGACATCCTCTTTTGCCGAAAACGAAGATTGTTCTTAGCAGCCACTCTTCGAGCGATTTTTGGATGTTTGGGACACGGATCGGACACCAATATGCAAAAACTTCACTCACGCACTTCCAGAAAAAAACTCGCGGCAGGACAGCGGTTCCATGAACACGTGGCAAACGGTCAGTATCTGTGCTACAGGCGCCCCCAAAATGGGAGTGCCGGAACATGGTCCGCCAGGTTTTTGGATGAATTTGGCAGTGAACATCTAAAAAAAATGGCTCTTGCGGATGATGACCTGCCAGCAAACGGCAAGACGGTCATGAGCTATGCTCAGGCCATACTAAAAGTAAGGGATGTTCTCGAAATTCTGCGCCTGCAATCCAGGGCAAAAGCGGCGGGTGAATACGTCATAGACGTTGATAAATACACGGTTGCTCAAGCAATGAACGATTACTTTGAAAACAAGGAGCGAACCGGAAAGAGAAACAAAGGATTGAAATACTACAAGCAAAACTCTGATGCCTATGTAATACCAGAGCTGGGGCGTATCCCTATGGTTCTTCTGACAAAAACCCGGATTGAGAAATGGCTGAGTTGGATTTCCATGTCGCCGCGCAGAACAAAGAAGTTTGCACAACCACCAAAAAGCGACGAAGAAAAACGGGCGCGGAAAGAAACGGCCAATCGCAACCTGGGTATCCTTTGCGCTGCCTTGAATTACGCGGTTAAAAACAACATCGAACTGGCGCGTGAGTGCATTCCCTATCAATGGCGATTGGCGGAGCGCTTCGAGGGGACTGGCAAATCAAGGGACGGCAAACTTTCAAAAGAAGACAGGAGTAAACTCCTTCAGGCTTGCAATCCTGATTTCAGAGATCTGGTTCTTGGAGCTTTGCTCACAGGCGCGAGATATGGAGAAATCATCCGTTTCAAATGCAGGGACTATCAGCACGGCAGCATATACGTTCCTGATTCCAAGAGCGGCAAACCAAGAACAATTCAACTGACGCAAGCGGGGGTCGCCTTTTTCGACAAATTGATACAGCACAGGCGGGCGGACGAGCTGATTTTTACACGCGCAAACGGCAATCCCTGGATTAGAGGCGCACAAACACCGCTGATGACAAAAAGCTGTAAAGACGCCGGTATAGCGCCCATTGTTTTCCACGAGCTAAGACACGAGCGCATGAGCAAGCTGGCAAACGCGGGGCTGGAGCCTGAATTGAACGCTCTTTTGGCCGGACACTCAGACACAAAAATGGGTGAGCGCTATTATATTCATCGCGAAAACAGACACCTGATTGCAAGGATTGAAGAAACAGGCGGACAGGATGATTGGGAACTATTGAAGATTTGTTGAGCGTGGTAGCATAAGGAATGCTACAAATTAAATTGCTCCTTTACCTCAAAGAACTCGAAGAACTTGAAAAACAAGCCGCCGGACGCTTGCCTACATGGGGCCTCAAGAATCTGGTAGCCAGAGTCGCGCCAATTAACAATACAAAAGTTCTCGGCCCAATGCGTAAGCATTTGGCGGATATGATGAATCGCCAGACGGGACATGCGATGAGGAACGGAGTTGACGCTTACGGGCAAATTGGAACGTCTATAGCTCAAAGCCGCCTTACCGATACCGCCATGCAATCTGTGAAGCGGACGCCATTATCTGATACTGTGGAGAATTTGAAATATAAAGTGTGGGATGGAGCACGCTATAGTGGAAAAGTAACGCCAATGACAGGAACTACAGCCTTTAGTTTTATTGGTAGCGAATACAAACCCAACCCTGGAGTTAATTTCACAGATCCAATGTGGTATTTTAAGAAGTTTAGACAGCTAAAAAAATACCCTCAATGAGGGTATTGGCTTAGGAAATCAAATTCCCAAGTATGTAACACATAACTTCTTTTAGCGTTTTTCCCTTAGAAAAGTGGCACAACCCAACCACTATCCATGCGGCTAATACTGTAAAAAATATGATAAACGCTATTTTAGTCCCAGTCATAGCTGCCTTCCTTTCAAAAGTGAGGGCACTCCCCTCTTTTTGTTTTTCTTGTTTTTTTTTGATGGAATGCTATCGGTTCAGTTTCATGCGCGTTACCCAATAGATCGTCTTTCAGTGAGAAATACAGGGTAACTGCGGCAATACACACTCCAATCATTACGAAAAATGTTTCAGACATACCCTTCCCCTAAAGTATCCTATCCTCAAAACAGACCTAGTATATCCCACAGTGCTTGTTTGACACTTTTGCCTCTGCAAGAGAAGTAGAGCGCAACGACAAAACAAACGGCCAAGACTGTGCAGTATATTCTGAATGGTGTCATACATTCTCCTCTCAGTCTGAGTATAGTCAAAATCAAAATGAACTAGCCTTCATAATATTTATAACAAAATCGCCGCCGGACTTGCAGCCTAAAACTTATTGAACCAGGTGCCTAGGAGTTCCTGTTCTGTAAGTTGTCTGGGCTTGGTCATGTGGAAGTCCATGAGGGCGAATTGGGTGGCCTGGTATGGAGCCAGCAATACACGGCCATTTCCGACAAAGGCTCCACCGGCGTATTTGAATTTGTTGACATTATAGTCTCCGCAATACCTTGTCGATTCAGTATCAATGAGAGCCGATTGCGGATACGAGAATGGGATTGCGAGAGGTTTGCCGACATAGACGCCGCCGCAGAACCTCATGTTGTTTGTGTAATAGTCATTTGCGATCTCAGATAACTCTGTGGTTGTTCCCAGCTCGCCATCAATAAGCAGCGGTCTGGATTCGCCAAACGGAATAGCCAAGACCAATCCATTGCCCAAATACACGCCGCCTCTGTATTTCGACAGGTTGTTGTTGACGACGCCAAATTGGGTGATTGTCTTTTTGTACGCGTCAATGATTGCCGGGCGCGGAGTGTCAAGCGGAATCGCCACGGTTTTCCCGTTGCCAATATAGACGCCGCCGGCATAATGTCCGCCATTGCTGTTTGCGCCGTCCAGATTGCCAAATGTCGTTATGGTTTTGGCTTCAACGTCTATCACAGCGGCGTGTTTACCGCCATACGGAATTAATGTCGCCGTGCCGTTCTCATTGTAGGTCGCTCCCCAATATTTATCGGGAGTTGAATAGTCCTCTGCTATTGAGACAGCCTGCTTCGTCCTGGTGTTTATCAGCACGGGCGCATTAGCGACGGCCAGCACAACGCCTTCGCCGACATAACATCCGCCCCTGCAAGAGCGGCCTTTATCAACATTGACGCTGGTGACAAGCGGCGTTTCCCCTTCAAGATCGATCAACTGGAAGTTATAATTGTCCTGTCCAAGCATGTTGTATCTGATGGCGACGGCAAGATTGTCACCGGCGTAAACCATGCCTATGTATTTCGTTTCAGACGTATAACTGGCGAAGAAATACTCTGTTGTTATGTCACCAATGTCGCAAATATCGCCAATATCAATGGGGTCGGTGAGCGCGTCTTTTTTTACAATGCTCCACTCGGCAAAGAATTTTCTGTCCCTGTCGACAACAATACTGTGGATAGCGTCCGCTTCGTAGCAATGATCTTCTTCGTCAAACCATCTATAAACTCCGCATTTCCCATCGGTTGATGTGAGTTTCGGAATGTACAGTCGGTAGTCGTCCGTCTTTGTTACAGTGATGTCTTTCGGCCAATCATCAAACTGAAAAATAGGTGCTAATTGTAAAAAGCTAATTGTAAAGACCCTTAGATGAGCGTTTTCGTCCATGTAAAAGGTCAAAAACTTTGTAAAGGTCTGCTTGACCATCGGCAGAAACGCATTGAGCTTGTCGTTATGTTTTTTGTCGTGGCTCTCAATAATGGTCACACCGCTGAACATCTCTGTGATTGAATACGTGGGCACAGATGTAAAGCGGTTGTCTTTGAAGTCTGTAAAGTCGCTCGCCACCTGGTTTGTGTTTACCGGGAGTTTGTATGCGGGTGACGGCGGGACATTCGGAAGATTCTCCAGCAGTCTGTGATCTCCCATTTCGTAATAAATTTCCGGCGTCTGGTCAAAAGAAAGCTCGCTGTCCCAAAAAAGCGCCGCGTAATCTTCCAACTTCTCCCGATCAATATTCAGCAGCCCTACCAGGGCCTCGGATTTGTTTGCCAGCAAGGTCTGGATGAACCTGGCCGGATCGCTGTAAAAATCGTACACATAGACGGGCGGATCGCACAGCCCCTCAAATTTTTTGAGGTTGTAACCCAAATGGAATTTGGAATTTGTCGGCCCGGACACGTAGAAAGTATTAACCACGCCATTTGTGTCAATGGTAATGGAGTTTTGCGTGAGTTCTGTTATCACTCCGTCCATAGGCGCCGTAGGATAGCCTAAAACCGCTGAGATGAAGTTTGTCAGATTGTCCTGCGTCGCGCCTTTCATTCTGATGTAAAGCAGGGCGAATATCTCACGCCGGGCGGCTTTTAGCTGAACGTCTATGTATTCATAGTCCAGGGGGTAAATGCCATTCTGGATTATATTTGAGTATTGCTTGATTGCCGGTGTATAACCAAGCAGCTTGCCGTAAAACTCAATGACAGGATAGGTGTCAATGACTACTTCCTTGGCGTACAGCGTATACGGCGGTTTCTCGTCAAACTCAATGAATCTGGTTTCATTGAACACGTCGTGTTTCAGTCTGAAGGGTTTGTTGTAGAGCGCCTGGAACTTCGGATCTACATAAAGCTCGCCAATGTGTATGATGCTCTTGTCTATTGGCACTCTGACGCCGTTGATCTCAAACGCTTTATACATCTCTTTCAGGACATTCGGACACTCGTCAATATTCATGATTTTCATGATGTCGGTTGCGCGTTGAAGTGTGTCCTCAACGGCCATTGTCTGCAATTCAATAAAAGGATCAGCAAAGCGTCTCCCCTTATCGTCAGCAAAGTGATTCGCGAAGAAAGACGGCAGCAGACGAAGCATTAATTGACCTTTCTCAATGCTGATAAGAACTGCATGTTCAGAGCGTCCTTTTCAGCGGCTCTAGCGGCAATATATTCGTCAACACCAAGCGGATTGTATTTCTTGTTAAAGACGCGCCTGACCTTGCCAAAAGCCCCCAGACGCGGCGTGGACTGATAACTGACAACGCGGACATTCCGCTCGGCAGGTGGCAGGGCGTCGTGAGAACGGTATCTGGCGGTTCTTCCGATGGCCTGCTTGATTTTCTCAGGGTTCCAGGACGGCTCAAGGACACCCATGTGCTTTGTTCCCTTCAGATCAAGCCCCTCACCGCCGGCAGGAGACAAAAGAAGAGTCTTGAGTCTTCCGTCATTGTAATCGCGCACCATTTTGTCCCGATCTGCCTTTGACTGAGAACCCGTAAACTTCCCGTAGGGGATACGCAGTCGATTCAGACCGTGCTCCAGCGGATTGATGCCGGAATCCAGATATTGCGAATAGACGACTGACTTGAAGTTCGGATCGTTGTCAACACCGAGGCGAATGTCATTCAATACCGCCGATATTTTGGGCGATGGGTTTTTCGCGCCATAGCCCTGGGCCGTGTTGCTCACCTGGCGGGCGCCCTGCAAAAAGGCGTTCATGTTTTTTGATTCGGACTTGTTTGGCGGCAAACCCTTTTTCACCTTGTATCTAGCCCACATCGGCAGGTTGCCGAACACGTAGTTGTAGTATTTCTGCTGCTCTTTGTCCATCTGTATTCTGCGTGTTTCGTGAGTCACGCTTGGGAGATGTTTTTTGTATTCGTCGTCACCGGCAAAACTGTGAACGTATGGCCGCGCTCTTTGGGTAAAATCGTTCAGATTGTATCCGACCTCGACCTTGCCGGGCTTCGCTCCGATTATCCGCCCCCACAATCCGGGCTTGATGGTCTTTTCCCGGATGTAGCGGTCGCGGAATTCCTGAGTGTTCCTGCCAAGTATGGGTTTGCCTGTGGCTGTGTGAAGCAATTCCCCGATTTCGGACGGATGATTCTGCGCCAGTGAACCGCTCAAACCTATGAAATTCGGCACCTTTTGACGCGCAGCCCTTAAAGTGGAGCCTGTCAGACTCCCCGCGTCCTTGCCCCTATGAAACTCGTCCATGATTAAAGTGGACGGGTTATATTTTTCGATAGCTGTATTGGGATCGCGCCGAAACCTCTCGTAGGACATGATCTTGAAATCATCGGGGCGGAATTTATGCTTTTCGATTTCCTTTTGATAGTTGCCCACCAGAGAAGCGGGCAGGACAACCAGCTTATTGCCTGGAACTTCAGCGCCCGCCGCAAGAGATGTCAGCGTTTTACCGGAACCAAGGCCGTGATAAGCAACCAAAGTTCTGGATTTCTTAAATTTAGATACGGCTTCCTGCTGATGCGGTTGTAATGTTGTGGGCATATATTAAGTTTAACATATCAGCAAACATATTCGCTCCATGATTCTTCCTCATTTGTATCGTAAAAATGAAGCGAAACCAGCCGCCAGCCATCATCAATCACCCCAGGTTTACTCAGTTCGTCCGCGAAAATACGGCGGGCTAAATGAGAATCAAAAGTCCTATGTTTTTTGTAGATATAACCCAAGGCATCCGAATATTCAAAATCAAGATTAAATTTAGTCACGCTTCTCCTTGCGGCGAAATTCCTCAATAGCTTCCAATATTTGAGGATGGTGCGCCTGGACTTCTTTAACTGTGGGTGTATTGGGATCATCCTCAGCGCGTCTGAGGAATTCTTCCAACGCGGCAGTGGTATTCGTCGTCATTACAACGCGCCCCTTTTTAAGAATTGAGCATCTTTCAAAGTGCGGGAAAGTCATGTTACACGATTCCTTTTGTTTGAAATATGCTGCCCCACATGATTGCCCGATACTTGTTGTCCGACTTCAGTATGGCCTTTATCTCGGAGTAGAACCTGTTGTCGGGTGCGGCGTCTTTCTGCGGCTCGTAGTAATCCAAGACATCCTTTATGGAGCAGCAGTATTCGTCAATCAAAACAAGTCCTGCCTTCAAGACACCTTGGCCTTTGCAATACTTTGCGAAATACTTCCTGGCATCGTCAAGGCTATGCCCGAACTGGCCCCACCATCTCAAGCCATCCCCTTTGTCGAGATATATTTTGTAGCTGTAGCTCTCGTCTAAAAATGATGTAATCATTTTCGCTCTCCTTTGGCGGAAAATTTTCTTTATAACAAACTTCAGGCCAAACACGACGAAGAGCGTCCATAGTTTGAGCCAGAACATATTCATTTTCCACCGCTATTCTTTCAATCCAGGGCAGATACGAATCGGATCTTACAAATATTGTGTAGCTCATGCGATTTCCTTCCCTTTTAATTAAATTGCGGACATGGTTTTCCTGTCAGTGTTAGCTGTATTGCTTTATTCAGTGCGCATGGTTTTGGACAAGGCGAAACGTGATCGTCGGGGATAGTTACCACACCTTTCAAGTGTCATATAGCAATCTCCTACCAGCATAACCACTCTTGTACCGGTTCTGTTATATGCGTAAATATCCACAAGTCATCGTCAATTTCCTCGTTTTCGCATTCGCACAGGCAGTTATGTAGGTATATAGTTGCGCGCTCTATCATTCCAAGTCTGTCACAATCTCCCATGAACATGTACGGGAAGCATAGGTCTTCACGTCCCTTTATCTGTACATCGTACAGATTCGGCCATATTTTCGGTATGAATTCCTCGTTATCTGGGTTTCTGACTCCCATTTTGATGAGTTCCTCGCGGTTGTAGAATTCTATTTTCATGACAGTCCTTTCTTCGGCGTTTATCAGGGGCAGTGGCTGTATTGCTTGATTCTCTGCGATCCGCTTGTTCGGCAATAAATTCATTAGTAGAACGGTTGTCACACGACCTCCCACCACGAACTAAGTATTCCCCGGATAACATCCTGCACGCACTCTTCGATTTCTTCTGTGGTAGCCTCGTCTTCAATCTCAAATTCGCCTGTCTCTTCGGTTCTTTCAAGCTCTACATGCCATTTAATCGTTTTCATTGTGTTTCCTTTTGGGTTTCAACGGAGCGGCTTCCAAGCAAGGTTTTAGTCGCAGGTCTTTATCGGCATCTTCGTCGTACTCGCATTGGCTTGTTTTGTATTCTTCGTCGTAAAACAGGCGGCAGGCTCCCTGGTGGTGCGCCTGTGGACAAGAGCGACCGCAGTACTTGCCGTCAGTTTCTATTTCGTATGCGTTAGTAATAACGATTGTTTGTTTTTTCATATATCCTCCATGATATAATATAGCCATGAAAAATCCACAGCCAAATCAAATACCTCCTCCATTTGAGCTTGATATTGTCAGCGCCGGGCCGGATTGGTGCAAATATCAAATATTGGCTTTTAGGGGTGCTAGTAACAGCAATTCAAACATAAACGAGGATTTTTTCCCTGTTGGCCCGACAAATCAGGTTAATTGGTCAACTCGCGAGGGAGCAAGCGTAACAATACCGGATAACGGGTATATTTATTTTAGATTTTATGCAACAAACAACAATACACAAGCAATATTTATCTCTATCAATTCAGAGGGTTATACGCTTGGCGCGGGTGTGGGCATTCCCGTAGTGGGTATCACAAATGGTATTTGGAACAGCTTCTGCTGGCCTGTGGCAAAGAACGACACCATAAAAATCTCTTTGCAGGCTCCAAACGCGAATCAGCAATATAACCTGCAATACGAAAAAGATATGTGCTTATATTTTGCCCCATGCAGGAGAATATCTCTTGACTCGGTTATAGACAAAGAGCGTTTCAGGCAATGGCTTGAATCATGAGCAACGACCTAATTCTTCAGTATCAGAAGTCGCCTGCTCCTGAATTGGAGCGGCAACTGCTGAATGAATACCGGCCATACATTCAGGCGTCAGCTAAAAAATGGCGCGGGATTCTGCCGGACGCCGTTGTTGACTCACACGCCAACCGCTTTGCCGTCGAGGCTTTTAAGACCTACAAGCCGGGCGGGGCGACCATAAACACACATTTGGCGTCAAAGCTGCAACAGTTGGGACGGCTCAATTACGAGCATTCAAACGTCGTGAAGATACCCGAACACCAGATAATGCGCCTGGGCGACTTAAAGCAGACCCAGGACTATCTGACGGACGTTTATGACCGCGAACCCACGCATGAAGAACTCGCAAGGGCGATGAAGATGCCCAAGGCGCACATCAGAAGGATGCTGGCGAACTCCAGGGCGGATCTCATCAACGACAGTGATTCAGAGCAGATTGGCGTCCTGAAATCAAATTACGAAAAGTCCAATCTTCTGGCCGGATACCGCCAGCAGCTAAATGAAACAGAACAGAAACAGTTTGACCATATCACCGGGTTCGGCGGCGTAACTCCGCTCAAACCCAGTGAGTTTGGCAAAAAATATGGTTTGAAACCATATCAGGTCTCGAAACTGAAACAGAGGTTCGCGGCGGGGTTAGGCTGAATCCTTCCCGTGAAACCACACTTCCTCTATAGCCAGGTCAACATAATCACTCCAAATCAGGCCGTGTCCGCCAGGGGAAAGCCACACGCTCTGAAAGAACTCTTCGTCTTCAAGAGGCGCGAAATACTTGGGTTCATTCTGGATAAGTGGCTTCATGTCATAGGTTTTCACAGTGCCATCGCTGAATGTAACCTGGAGGATTTTGTCCGCGCAGACCTGGACTGACTGACCGAATGGGCAGGATAGCTCTATTATTTTGGGTTCGTCCTCTATTGAAAAAATAGATTCGCCTTTTTCATTAAATCCATGAACGTGCGGAGGCTCAATATCTTTGAGATACATACACATACAAATTATATTTTCCTCTACTTTTTCTTCCCCGTTGCGCCATATCTCTTCTATATCAAGACTAACGCCATTATCCCAAAACAATTCGCGCCCTGTAGGCGATAAATCCACATCCCGAAAAATATCCTCGTTCTCAAGAGACGTGAAAGGTTCATTCTTGATAAGTGGTTCCATATCGTAGTTCTTTTCGGTTCCGTCTTCAAAAATGACATGAACCACTTTATCCCACAGAAAAAAAACCTCTGTGGCGGATGGGCAGCCTATTTTTTCTTTATCCATGACTTCCCCTTGATCTTCGTTGTAAAGTCCTGCTTTTCCCACTTCTCGGCAAACTCATCTTTGTTACTTTCTGTCCATATAAGTGTTTGTTTGACGTCTCCTGTGGGCAGCCCTTTGCCAATATGTTTCACCCGTCCGTCAAGAAAAATTTTAGACGTCAGCCCGTCTTGGTTGGTAGCGTGTATGTGCGGATCTCCATGATCCTTTCGTGATTCCGGCAGCCCCTCTGTAGGGTTCATCTCTATTCTGATTGGATTGCCGCCTTTTTTATTTTTTGCAAAGTCAATAGTGGGAGCGGCTCCTTTTCTTATCTCCGCCAGCTTCTTTAAACTCATTCCTATCAGTATTGGTCGGGTTTTTATGAATCCCATTGATTCCCTCCTGCAAAACCATTCTAACTGAATATTAATCTTTTCCCGTTGCTTGCAGCGTACTCCATGAGTTCTATTATCAGACGCATACTGTCGTAGTCCTCGTCGGCTTTCGGCCACACGGCAAGCAGTGATCTCATCCTTTTGATCATCGCTCCGCATTGTTTCGGCCCGATGTAACCATTGCAGTCCGAGTGTTTCAGAAATGGGATTATTGGGTCTGTTCCCTTGTTCCATTTCTTTTTAGGCGTGTTCGTATCAGGAACGAGCGCGTCCAGCGCTTCTGTTGATGGGAAGCATTCAAAGTCTCCGAAGTATTCGCCGCTTACCCTCCGCACGAGATTCAGTCCGTCAAGAAGCATATTTATTTGATTTAGATCTATCCCCGCCAACACTGCCAGTTTTGTTCGTATTATGTGAAAGTGCCAATACGCCGAATGAAAGTAATTGTCATTGCCTTTTACGCTGAGGGCGATACCCATGTTTTCTCCTTTATTAAAAAAAAAAGAGGAAATACTATATTCCCTCATAGTGTTTATAACAAAATTTCCAGTGTTTTTGCCGGTCCGCTCAATTACCTCGAATTTGAGGTATTTTGTGGTAATATAATATTATATAAGGACAAGTAAAAATGATTAGGCTTAATCGTGGCACAGATCAGAAGATCCGCTTTACAATTTATGAGTCGGCAATAAATCAAAATCCGGTTGACCTGTCAGGTTTTTATGACATCGTTTTTGAGGTGTTCGGTTCCATTAATGACAAACCGATAATTAGAAAAACCATTGGAACAAATAGTATTGTTCAAGGCGAAAAAAACAATCAAGTGACAGTTTTTGTAGACGCGGACGACACCATGCGTTTTAGCCCAAACAACATGACAGGCTCAGTAAGCCGCATTTATCAACTCCAGGGATATATGACTAACGGGAGGATACAAATGCTCAACCAGGGATTCTTTTATTGTGAGGCGGCGCCATGTACTACGCGGTAGTTGAGGTGGAAGGTAATTTTTACGCAGTAGTCGAGGTCGAATAATGCCTTTTATCCAAACTGATTTTGTCGCGGACATCTCCGAAATCAATGTCGGCGGCACTACCAACAACACCATCACAATCCCGCTGACCTTTGACGGGTCTCTTGGTAATAATATCACCACCTCTTTTTCTGCCCCCGGCGCTCCTTCAGTCTCCGACGTAGTTTTCGAAGCGTCTGTCACCCCTGTAAGCGATGGACGTTATGATCTCGCTCTGCGTTTTACCAAGCCATTCCATTTGTTAAAACCCGGACATGCATACGACATCTTTATAAACGGCAACAAGATTAGAGTCACCATTGTCTACGCCTACCCCTTTAACGTCAACCAATGGACAAACATTGAGAGCGATGCCAAGGACATCTCCAACATCCCTCTCGGCGCACAGATTAAGTCCACGACCGCCAACATGCTGTGGCTTGGGATTTTCAGGACGGCGCTGGCCGCCTGGTACAATATCAGAGACCTTACGCGCCTCTATTTTTATAAGGGCAAATATCTGAATGACATCCTGCAATTCGCGACCGTTGCCGGCGTGTTGCCGGAAAACTCAACGTCCACAATCACATACGAAGACAACAATTACTATATCCAAAGCGTATTGATAAAATACGCCGACGGGCGCAAGGTCAGAGCCGATTACGCCTATATTACCGTAGCCGTGAGCCGTTTTGAGACCGACGGCAACAATACTTGGCGCGAAGTGCAAATGTCGCCCGAAAAGGTTGTCGACTCAATAACGGTGAGAGCGGTTAAAGATGATGGGACGACAACCATCAAAACTCTAGGCAAAATCACTTACCTGCGGGAGAAAAAACAAGCGACGATGCCGTACGCGCCGGAATATAAAACGAGCCAGTCCCCGATTTCGGCGTTCAACCAGCTATCTTGTTTCAGACGCTATGAGACCCAGCTTGTAACCGGTTACAAAGTGGAGTCAAATTGAACGATTTTCATGTCAAGGTCATCTGGGACGCGATGCTTAAAACGGCTGAGCGCGTGGAGACTGTGTACGATTATTACAACGAATTGCGCAGATACACAAAAGACACAATGGTCGTCAACCAGATTGTAAAGAGAATGGCTGACGAACAGGCAAGAACCGGCCTGACCCCAAGCCAGAGAGTGAATGTATCGACAAATTTTGGTGTTGGAACCAAGGACACGGGACAGAACAAAGACCACAAGACTTATTTCTTTGACGAAGGTTCCACCGCTCTCTATTGGAAGATACTCGGCCCGGACAACAAACAAGACCTTGAGATAATGAATTTCGCCTCGGTTGTCGCGCTGATTTATCACATGACAGGTCTGATGCGGGGGAAAAAATACCTTCTTGCGACCGGCGACCACGCGACCGGCGATTATCTTTTCGATGAAGGCGCTCAGGTTTTTTCAAATCCCAAAAGACAGGGTTCGCCAAAGGATAATGAAGATCTGGTAAATCTGGGGTATTTGAGACAGATGCTCGAAATTTATGGCTGTAAGTGCGCTCCTCCTCCCCCGCCACCGCCTATAAACGAAATCATGGTGATTGTTGAACCGGATTGGGTGGCAATGAAGTTGGGAGAGGATACCCAACAAAAATTCACGGCAAGAGTTACAGGAACCAGCAACCAAGCCGTAACCTGGTCTGCGAGCGCCGGGGAAATAAGCGAGGACGGCCTTTACACCCCGCCATCAGCCGTTGGATCATATAAAGTCAAAGCAACCAGTCAGGCTGACACCAGTAAATCCGGCGTCGCCACAGTTGAGATATATGATGGTGAACAGCCCGTCAAACCGCGTATTGAGATCGCTCCAAAGGAACTGCCGCTGACATTGCAAAACGGAGGATAGCTTGATTAATGATTTAGACATTAAATCTATTCAGGGGCAGATACTCTCTCTCGCTGAGCAACTGGAGAATATCAAGGGCAGCTTCGCGAATGTCACCCGTGCCATCAAGAACAAGGTCAACCGCGTGTCTCTTAGATACGACAGCGAAGAGCGATACGGAATTGCCGGCGCCGGAATGGTTCGGGTCAGCAGTGACGGGAAAACAGTAATCGGCATCCGAACAATGTTTTTGGGTCAGGCGTTTATACCGGAAGATCACGTTCCGCCGTACGCCCCAAGACCCACAGCCAGCACAAATCTCTTTCGGATTGAGATAGGCGGCCAGACGAGATTCATAAAAAATATTGACAACAACAACATTTTGCATGTCACCGAGCCATTTACCGCGCCGGTCGCGGGCAATGAATACAGCAACTATGTTTTGGAACAGCCTGTCACAAAAGAAATCCTCTTGGGCGATTACGCTTTCGGCCTGCTGAATCTTGATCTGGAGGATTTGACAGTCAACAAAAACGACTTCCAGTTTCGCGGGCGGGTAAACTTTGGTTCTGTCCTGGAACACTTTGGCCGCCAAGAACTACCCAATGACGTCTCGACCATAAAATTCGTGGAAGACAGGATTCAGACGGCCTCCAAAGCCCTGGGGAACGCAATACGAAGAACCGGGGATATTGTGGAAGGGCCGGGCGTGCCTGACAGCACCAACCCCCATTCAGACACCAACGGAAGGTTCAGTTATGCCTTTAATAACGTGAACTGGACATTTGGGCAAAGCACGACATTGAAATACCAGGGAACCCCGGCAACCCCCGGCAGCGATATTGTGGTAACGGGGGAAAGCCTGAAAAACAGCATGGACGCGGCTCTTCCGTCGGGGTTGTTTTTGCGGGGGTTTCAAATGTCCAAAAACGGTCTCACTTTTAACGCTTCTTTGAGTAGCGGAAACGTATTGGTATTTGGCTCGATGACTGTGGCGGAATTGTCAGGCAGTAATGTCAAAATCTCAGAAGATGGAACGTATATATTACAGGGGAATGTTACTATTGGAATACAGTTCGAGCATTACGACAAACAACCTATGATTATAGGAAAATTAAAAATTAATAACAATGACGTAGCATCGAATTATTTGGGCTGGAATGCCCATATGACAGACCACCATGAGCGTTTGATTGATGGAGCGGTGTCGTTATACTGCATAGCAAAATTAAAAAAGGGGGACGCTGTTTCGATGATATATGAAATAAAAGAATATGAAGAGAGGAACCCAAACTATACAAAAATACACCAAGACTCAACTTATCTTTCCATAATGCGAATCTCTTCCTGATAAGATATAATATGATTATGATAGACCATATACATGACCCATTGGCTCAAAAGTTTACATTTGATATGCGAGAGGCGTCGGCTCTTACCAAGACGGCCTGTGATGACCTGGCGAATGAGGATTTATCGTCATTGCCCGATTCCGCTTTCGCGTGTTGCGTCGAATTTGGCGACAGATACTACCCCTGCCACACGCCGGAACACGCGGCGTTGAGCCGTGTGTATCTGCACGGTCATCCGCCTAAAGGCGAATCATTCAGTAAAATAGCGGCGTATCTTGAGGATGTCGCCGCCGCCTTTGGATTGCCGCCCTGGAACCCAATCAAGCAAGCGGCTGAGTCTGTGGATGAAACGCAGAAGCTCGCCGAAGACATGATGGATTTCGAGAAAAACTATAAGAGGATGTTCATTGAATCCAGGCGAAGCGCCGCGCTCAATCTACGTGAACGCGCAGAATCTCTCAACAAGACAGCTTCCCTCCCTTTCATCGTACAAAGATACGCCGGACGTTTCCTCAGACCTGACTTCATGAACGCTATCGCTGACAGACAGGATTATTTTCCGAGCGGTTCGCCTGAGCGGGTATTGCTGCTCAATATTGGCATGAAGGCTGATGATGCCGCCGATCTTGTTTCGCGTCTCAGACAATTCGATGAGAATAACGGGTTGACGGCGCATTATGACGGCGATTTGCTTGATCCTTGTCTGGGGTTGCTTGGGGATGAGCCGCCGCCGCCCAAATCAATATTCAGAGAAGGTGATTGCGAACTGTTTGAGAACGACCTTGCCCTGGAAAACTTAAAGAGCAAACTAAAAGACTTAGTAAGCGATAAAATTATTCAGGCGTTAAACCTTGATTTTGCTGACGCCATAGAAAAAGTCAAGCCGGAATTGAAAGTGGTTATTTTAAAAGCAGTAACCCAATAATAGTACTATAAATAATAATATTTATTTGTTATACTTATAGCATGGACAACGAAACACTGCTGCTTGCCTTGCCCGATAAAAGCGAAGCTGAAATGGAGCGGTTTTTTGCGGAAAAAGCTATCCGCGAAAACCCTGAAGCAGTCCTGTCGTCCGTTGTCCCTTTTGAAAAAGCCGTCTATGTTTTTAACGATTTAAAGCCCAATTTTACCACATTTGAACCGTTGAATACGCTTTGCAACGCAAAGGCTGTTCATGAAATTAAAAAGATATTACCGGATTGGGAATTTAATAGTGAAATTAATTATTATCTGGCCTATATAGCCTGGGGCGAGGGTTGGGTAAAAATGCCCGACGTTTTGTCTTTTGCCCAGACTGAACTTGATAAAATCGCACCCGCTCATCAGGAACTGGATGAAGAACAAAAGAAATTCCAGATGCTGAGGCACGCAGCGGCAGAAAAATACATGGAGACAGACAAATGATGTCAATTGACAGTAGCAGCACCGCCCCCCTGGAAATCACAGGCAATGCGGATTCCGCTCCCCACCTTTTTAATTTTTTAAAATTCAGCGTCCCCAGAACAAAAAAGAGCATGTTTGAATGGGCGGAGAAGCTCTCTTCAAACGGGATTTTAGATCGCATCATTGACATATATTCCCGCTATCCCATCACAAAAATAAACGTGACTGGCGACAACCAGGAGGAGGATGGCTTTTGGGGTGATTTCCTGAATGGAACTCTGAAGATGCAGGAAGAACTGATAGCTAACGGCAAGGACTACTATACCTACGGGAACTGCTTTGTCACCGTCGTCCCCCCGTTCACACGCTATCTGGTATGCCCCAAATGCAAAGCCCACAAACTGCACAATATCAGCGAAAACGAAAACGCTCTTGACTGGGAATTCGTCGATTTCAAGTTCAGAGGCACCTGCAAAAATTGCAAGCACAAAGGCGTGATGAAGGTAAAGGATGAATTCCTGACAGGCAAGGAATCGCTTAAAAAAGTGAGAATCCACCGCTGGTCTCCCCGCAATATAACGGTCAAGGACATGTCCCTGGTCGGGCGTAAGAAAATCTATTACACACTTGAGCAAAAATACGTCACAGCCATCAAAACCGGCGACAGATTCTTAGTCTCCTCAATACCATTGGGTTTTATTGAGGCGGTCAAAAGCAACGCGAAAAATCCGGTGGTCGAACTGGATTCAGACTCCACTTATCACTACAAAGCGGAATCCACTACTACACCCGAAGATGACGGGCTGGCAAAGCCGTTCTTTATGTCCGCCTGGAAAGACATCTACATGACGCTCGTTCTCCGCAAGGCCCAGGAGTGTATCGTCTCAGAGCATATACTGCCAATGCGCTTCGTCTACCCGATGTCGGACGGCAATTCCTCCCCCCTTAACCACCTGGCGGGCGATCAATGGAGGCGAGACGTCGAAATGATTATCCAGAAGCAAAAGAGAGACCCCAATATGATCGGCGTCCTCAGTCATGCGCTTGGCTATCAGCAGCTAGGCGGAAACGGACGGCAATTGTCGATCTCGGACATCATAGAGTGGCAGGATCGCAGGGTCATAACAATGCTCGGTATGCCGTCGGAATTAATTTACGGCGGAATGCAGTATTCAGGTATGAATATAGCCCTGAGAATGCTGGAAAACTTTTTTTCCAACTACATTAAAATGCAAAACATTTTTCTGCAATTCCTCGTGAACGCGCTGTCTAACACGCTGCGTGTTCCGGCGCCGGCTCAAGTCAGTCTTGCTGACTTTAAGATGGCTGACGACATCGCCAAGAACAACGCTTATTCCATGCTTGGCGCTCAGTTTAGGATCAGCCCCACAACGGCGCTGAGCGGTCTCGGAATAGACCTGGAGGCCGAAGCCAGGCAGGCCGAAAAAGACGCGCCGCACATGAAGACAATATCCGCGGCGTATCAGTCAGCGCAATCGGTCGCGGCTCAGGAGGGCAACAGGGACGCAAATGTATTGGTTGACTCAAACAATGTGCAGTCTTTTATCCGCCAGCAAAACGCCCAGCAAACAATGGCGTCCACGCCAAATCGAAGCGTCGTCTATGTTGATCCAGAATATCAGCGCCGTGAACTGGCGCGCATAGCCGCGCCGGAAAGAGCCGAGCTATTGAGGCGCAACGAAGCTGAGATGAGTCCCGAAGCGTTTGCCAATTACCAGCAGCAGATGGGATCTAATATTGACCCGCAGCCCGTGCAAAAACCTCCGCGCAGAAAGGCAAAGTAAATGACAGAAGAGCCTTTGAGTCGTTTCCACAAAAAAAAGCCCGGTGGCTTTAATTCCGCCTTTTATTCATTGATGGAACAAGAGAGTCGGGAAAGTTACACCGAGCAACTGACGCGATTGTGCAACAACCCGTCTCAGTTTAGCGTCCAAATACACGAGGCAAGCGCCGAGCCAAAGACCAAGAACCCCAAGGTTTTTTTGTCGTATTCGGAAAACATTAAGAAAAAAGACGAGAAATGGTCCGCCTTTGATTACGTTATTGAAAGCCGGGTGTTCAACGAAGCAACGATTGGTCAGTTCGATCAGTTTATGGAAGACCTGACAACGTATGGCTATCAAATTCTGCAAGACTATCGTTTTTATTCTACAGTGGACGAATTTACGTCGATTTTTTACATAATAGTCATTTATGCCACCAAAAATGAGAATGATAACGAGCTGTCCAGAAAACCGACAGGGGGCAGGGTAAATTGGGGGAACCTCATTCCCGTCAAAGCGTCATATTAAGAGGTGCGCGGTGTCTTACCTGTCGGAACTCCACAGGAAAATGATTACAGATATTGACGGTTATGAGTCTGGCGACGGCTATACTCATAAATTGGTCGAATACCATCGCGAGAGCTTTGAGTGCTGCGAATGCGAACTGACCATCAGACCGATAGATAATGCCTTTGTCGTCCATCTTAAATATCTGCCGCCCATTTTAAGGCAGCCAAGATTTTTTGACTACGCGTGCAAGTTCTGGCGCAAGCGCATCGGAGCGTTCAAGGGCTTTGAGGCGTATTACACCGACAAAGTGGACGACGCGAATGAACTGTATAGCCTGGATATGATTTTTATTGAATATTATCCCGCCATCATGGGAGACGTAAATTTCATGAAGCGCCACGCGTTCAAAATCGCCGGCGACATGAACCGGGAGGTCGTCGGAGAGTTGCAGGGTCACGCCGTCAGAAAAGGCTTCCGCCGTGAAGATAACCCTGAAAACTAGAGGCCTTGGCCTGGACGGAGTGCAGTTTTTATGGGACGTTGACCTGGCCCACGATGAGGTTCTGAGTTTGGCGAGGTTTTTCGTAGAGGTGAGCGAAAGCAACAGCGGCCCGTGGATTGCCGTCAACACCGACCCCATAATAAACGCTTTCGGATACATAGACAGAAAGGCGTATCGGGGCGGCGTGGCAAAACGGATATGCTACAGAGTCAGAGCGATTAATGCCGCCAATGACGAGGAATTCGCATCGAATGTGGCTGTTCTGGGCGAGCAGCCCATATCCGGGATAGGGCGCATGATAGCCAAAAATCAGCGGTTGTTGCTGCAACGTTTGATTGGGGACAGAACACTGCATTACGCGCGCAAACATTTTGGCAAGCGCTGCGAATGCTACGACGAAGTAATGAAAAAGCAGATAATCTCGCCCTGCCGAAAGTGTTATAACACCACTTTTGTCGGCGGCTATTACTGCCCCAATTTGATTTATATCAGCAGAGGCCCCACAAACCGAACCGCCGAGCCAACCCAGTTCGGTTCTCAGGAAAATACTATGACAGAGAGCTGGACATCAAACTACGCGCCGGTTGATGTCGAGGATCTACTGATTACCAGCAATGAGCAGCGATATATAGTCAAGCGTGTCCAGGCCACCTCGGTTCAGAACGCCACCATCAAACAGGCGCTCGCTTTGCAGCGCGTCAAGCCCAATGACCCGGAAATGATGGTGCCGGCATTCAGCGCCCCCGTGAATCTTGAAGACGCCGATGTTTTTCGCAGGGATTGGGGGGAATAATGGAAGCCGAAGACAGCCCGATTCTGTTCGCCAGGAATGTCAACTACAACCCCTCCCTCTATTTGCGCAAAGCGTTTGTCATATACCTGACGGCGTTTTTCCGCGATAATCCCAGGCTTGGTTATCAGATTTACGATGAAAAAGCTGATGTGGACAAAAAATTCAGGTCATTGCTCATAACCCCGACATACAACATGACCCTGCCGGATAAAGGCCATCTGCCGGCAATCTTTGTGGAGAGAGGCCCCATTGATTCCGGCATGGTCACAGGAGCGTCCCGTTATATCAAACGTGGCCGCGGCGAAAATTCCGAGCTTTACAAGACGCCTCTCGCCACTACAATCATCTGCCACTGCCTGACAGACGATGACGAGGAGGCTGACAGGCTGGCGAATCTGGTAAGGGTAGCCGTCGAACTCGACTATCACTACTTCAAGACCAAATTCGCGATAAACCTTACGCGCACCACAACAGATCATGTGCAGCCTGTGCAACCAGGCGTTTATCGCTCAAGCGTGATGGCGCCGGTGATTCTCGAAGTGGAGTTTGACATAGAAAGACCCAAGGGCGAAACGCTGCGTGAAATAGAGATGTGGGTCGACAACGAATACAAGATTTTTGTGGGTGCTGAGACAGACTATTGACTATTGCCGATTGCCCGCCGATAATTTTCAAGAGAAGAGAACTTCTCTCATAGGAACGATATGTGGGACTTTTTAAAAACCGTTTTGGGAAGCCCGACTGGTTCGTTTGCGTTTGTAGGGGGGCTTTTAGCTTTATCTTGGTGGCTTGTTCACAGCATTACAAAATTTATCACAGAATACTCTATCAAACAGGGTTTGTTCAATAAACAAATGGACAAAACCGAGTCAGATATTGCCCAAATTAAAGAAGATATAGCTTTTCTCAAGGGGTCATTTGGGGCGGCCATAGAAATAAAAGACACATTGGTAAAAAAGAAAAGCCCAATATCTCTTACTGATCTTGGCCTTCAATTGGTGGCCGAGCATAATTTAGACGGTATAATCGTTGATAACTGGCTCAAAATTAATACCGCCATACAAAATCTAAAGACGAATAACCCCTATGACATACAAGAGTTTTGTCTTGAGTCAGCATTTGTCAGAGCAAACATCTTTTTCTCCGACAAGGATATTGATAGGCTCAAGCGCATATCTTATCAAACAGGAGCGCCGCTATTCTCTATTGCCAGAGTAATGGGCATACTCATTCGCGATAGATACCTCAAAGAAAACGGTATTGATATTGGGGAAATTGACCAGCACGCTCCGCGACCTGATAATTAGACTCCAAAAATAATCGCTTTAATGATATACTTGTTATATCAAATCAGTGTATATAAGGAGCCTTATGAGCAATCCATTGCCGCACGACCCTTGGGCTAATATCTCGGAAGGTATGAGATGTAAAACCTGTATGTATTTCTGCCCGAAAGATGATTCTTCTTGCCCTAAAAGAGGCAAGATTGGCAGGTGCAGGAGAAACGCTCCTACTATGAAGGGTTTCCCAGTCGTTTTTGAAACGGACTGGTGTGGCGATCACAAGCTGGTTCTCAACAGTTCCGGCTCTTCTTCGCGTAGTTAAGATATACAGCCTGTCTGGAGATAACTATATGAGCTTAGAAAAACTGGGGTATCTTGAGCCAGGTGTAAGGGTTTTTCAGATAATCGCGAACCTTACGACTCCGCTCGCCGACATTCCACTGACGCCCGTATTAGTCGGCGCTTGTTACAAAGTCGTAAGCAAAGAGAATTTCGCCGATCAAGCAACATTTACCTTCCCATTCGAGGGCGGTCTGCCCTCTCTGCCGCCGGGGGCAATCCTCAATAGCGATAGCATTGTGTTATATGTTACCGGAAAAGCAAAAATATATGGCGGTAATATAAGCGGGGGTTTTGCTGCGGGAAATAAATACACCGAATTGACGCTGCCTGATTCTTCCATTCTCCAGACGGGCGACAAAATTGAGATTGGCGGTTCCAGAGGCTCTTACACAATTGATTATGTCAAGGGCGATAAGATATACCTGAACGAGACCATAAACCACACAGTTGACAACGACGCAACCGTCAGCATATTCAGAGACTACGTGGATTGTCCGGTAAAGTCAGGCTTTACTGTCAATATACAGGAATCCATGCTTGATGTGGAAGAATTAAAAGCTCAAAAGCTGTTTCCTTTTGTCGAAGGCTCAATAAGCGTTTCCTATACAGCGTTGAGGCAAGACCTGTCCGGCAGATACAAAATCAAGAATCACGCCGAACTTCAGGACATGATGGAGACCTGCATCAAGAATCCCCTGGGATTTCTCGCCTCCAAGTCCATTTCCACCAATTCGCTGTATCTGTACGTAACGACTGACGACAGCAAGGAAGCGATTCAGGCGGCGGCTTCAGAGTTGTCATATCCCGGCATATATTATTTAGTCCCAATCCTCGGCGGCAAAGAGATAGCAAACGCGTATTCAAATTACGCCATCGCCAAAACTCAGCCTGAAATTGGTGAATTTATGATGGCAATGGTCTGCCCCGCAACCGAAATAGTCAAAGAAGAAACAATCGCATAGGAATTACAGATATGGACTGGCCCCTTACGATCACAAAAGACAAAGGTAATTTCATGGAGTCCGTGCGCGTGGGCGACTATGTAGTTGCCACACCGCCCGGATCACAGCCCTGGATAACCAAAGAAAGCGCCGACACGCCTGTTCCTTACACCTCTATCAGAGTCGTAAACGTTTTAGACAACCACAATCTTGCCGTCAAAGCATACCTCAATAAAACCGAGGTAAAAGGTAAATTTGAAGTGGCGAGCGGAACAAAATATGAGGTAAAACGCTATCTTACGACAGACCAGCAGATTGACCGCCTGGTCGCCATTGCCGCCAAATACAACAGCAACAGAACATGCTTAATCTGGCCTCCTGTAGCTCTGTGGCAGGACGAAGACGGCGAGTTGATTGACCTGGGGGCGCCATCAATAGCCGCCTGTTACGCCGCCGCCAAGACACGCTACCCGGCGCAGCAAGGATTTACCAATATGCCATTTGCGGGGCCGCATAGACTGAAATATTCAAATGATTATTTCAACCGCGAGCAACTCAACCGTCTGTCGGCGTCGGGATGGGCTGTGTTTGTACAGGACGAACCCGGCGGCGCCATCAGTTGCCGTCACCAGGTTATGTCCGACGGCACGGAATCAACGATAATCCAACAGATTGATAAGGTAAGCATGGACATTAAAGCGATGCTCAAGCCCATGATAGGTGTTTGGAATATCACAAGCGATTTACTTTCGGCTCTGACGGGTGTTATCACCAACTACCTCATTGAAGCGACAAACCGCAAGGTTGAACGTTGCGGCTCCTTGATTCAAGGGTTTACAGGGCCGATATTGCGGGCTAATCTTGGTGGACAGAATCGGGATTTGCCTAAGACTATGATTGAATGTCGCGTCAATATCAGCTTTGGGCATCCTTTTAACAATTTAGATTTGATTATAATGGGAGAATAACTATGTCTGGCACACTGTCCAATACTGCTAATAATTGGGATTGGAAAGAGAAATTTGTTGATTCAAAAGCAAACGCCTCAACCAGCGCCACATTTGCAAGCGCCGACAGCACTTTGATCTGCGTTGGCCCACCTGAAGCCCAGAAAGGCAGTCAATTTAATGTCCAGAAATTAGGCGCGGCATCTAGCTTCAGCCTGTCGCAACAGATACCTCAAAATCGAATAGCTGAAATCGGTTCCAGGCGCGTTCATTTTGTAAATGGCACTCCTGTCGGCGGAGGTTCTATATCAAGGTTTTTGTACCACGGGCCGACCCTGTTAAGGCAATCTTATAAGCTGGTGTACGATACCAAAGAAAAAATAAGCATTGGCTCAGAGGAATTCTTTGGCAACCCAGATGTCGCGGGCATGTGGGAGCAAATGATTAAAAACGAAGAGGCCAAAGAAATCCATCATGCTCATGAAAAAACAGATTTTTGGATTTCATGCTGGGATACCAAACTCAGGTATCCTATTGGTTTTGCTGTTTATTTTCAGGATTCAGGCGGCAGATTTATTGGCGGGTATTATGTCGAGGGCGTTCAATACAACATGCACAATGTTGGGCAACAGGCGTCTCAAACGCTCATAGCCGAGAGTCTCAGCTTCGCTTTTACCAAAGTCGTCCCGCTTGCTACGGGGCCAGGAAGCGAACTCAACTAATTTCAGTTCGTAAAATAAGAAACAACCTTATTTTATAATGCCCCGACAAACTAAAATAACGCGAATGACAGAAATCACAGACCTAGTAGCGAAAGAAATCGACGAAGCCTTGGTGTCGTTAGGTTTGTCCATTCAAGACCTGATAACACGCGATCAGCTTGTCGAGGGCTACAGGGCTTACATGAACTCGCGCACGAACAAACCTGTACGCGACGAGCGGTACAGAAGCCCCGGACAGAGCTTTGCGAACGCGATAACTGAAGCGCCGCCGGACAAAACCTGTCTAAAGCCCCAGGCTCAATGTTGACGGCGCAATAACTATTTTTGCGCTGTCATGGGATTCCTCAGTCGGCAAAATCACGCGTATTATGTCGCCATTTGCAAAAGTAAAGTCTATGTGCTTTTTGCCCGACAGCGACAATGTTTGCGACGCGCCGCTTCTAAGAGTGTAGCTTATAGAGCTTGCGCCCTTTAGAGTTAAGGTTGAGGCCGACGAACTGCTCCATGAAATTATTATTTTATCAGCTGGCCCTATTGTCGTCATCCCCATGCGCTACCCCACGCTGATACCGACAACGCAATTGGGAACGCTCGGTATGCTTATTGACCCCATCGCGCTGGATACCGCGCTACTAACCGCACCGCTAACGTAAGACATAGTGGCGTAATCGCTCAAAGTCGAACTAAAATCAGACTTTGTCACATAACTGCTAAGGATGCTGGTTATGGAACTGATTGAGGAGTTAAGAAGCCCCTGGGTGACAACCGCGTCCTTGCCGTCGGCGGATGTCGGAGTGGCGGCGTAAAGTTTGCTGCTGGCGTCGCGCCTGGCGAGAGAGTTATTGGTGGCGCTTGACGACCCCGCTGTATTCTGCACCCAGCTCCAGGTGGCGACATCGTTGCCGGATACGGGCGTCGCGCTATGCAGACGCGAATTGCCGTCATAAGCGGCTATCATGTTCGCGGTGGGGGTGGAAGTGGAATTGTGAACTCCGTCCGCGCCGCTTTTGCTTATGTGATCGCTGAGGTCTTGCCCCTTGGCATAACCGGAGAGGCTCTGAGGGTTTATTATAACCGTGCCTAACTCCTGAGCCAGAGCCTCCTCAGAGGACGCCCATGTGTCGGGGCGTCTCAGGTTGGGGATGTAAGCGGTAAAGAGATTGTCAACAAAGCTCTTGGTGGTGACGTCAAAGCCGTTTACGGGTGCCGCGGCCTGGATTCTGCCGTCAAGCCTGACAACCAGATTGTTGTCCTGCTCAATGTTTGTGACGTCTTTTTTCCCTGGCTTGGTGTCGTCGTAATACCAGTCATCGTGTGGAACAAAGTATGACCCGCCATGAGCGTTTTCACCAAGATTCTGGGCGTGCAGGGCCAGCGTTGTATTCTTGAGATAGGCGCTTAAATGGATCGGGCGCAAGGGTTTGTAGACCTCTTTATCAGGGTTTACAGCGTCATCCATAGTCGCCCACTCAGGCGCGTCCTTCACATCCACAAACTTTGATTGCAGGTATTTATAAGCGTATTCCCTGTTTATCACGGTGTCGTTGCTGTCTTCAAGTGTGGCCGTAGCGCTGGTCAATTTGGCCGCGGCGGTGTAGGATACCAACTGATTCGCAACCGGCGTATCGGAGGCTCCGTGAGCGGACACGCCGCGCAGTTTGCTGTGTTCATCCAGTGATTTGTCGCTGTACCCTTTGGTAGCGACGTCAAAGATATTTACCGGCTCGGCGGATTGCAGGCGACCCTGGTAGCGGACAGCTATATTGTTGTCAGCGTTGGAAGGAGCTTCTTTCGTGAAAAATGTCCCGCCATGAACCTTGTCCACCCCCGTTGCTTTGAGATGCGCCGCTAAATCGTCGTTTTTTGCATATCCAAACAAGCTCTGGGGGCGCACAATAAGGTTTCCCGCGGCCTGTTCCAAAGCCTGTTCCGCCGAAGCCCATTCCAGGTTGTCTATGGTCGCTTTCAGATTGTTGTCGATATAGCCCTTGGTGGCGACAGTGCTTGTTGGGTCAGTGTCCACGGGCGTAGTGCTGTATAGTTTGGCGGAGCCATCGTAGGCCGCTATTGTGTATTTCGTCGGGGTTGAGGACGCCCCATGCGCCGCTGTCGCTTTAATGTGAGCGGACAGATCACCGGCCTTGGCATAATCCGTCAAATTACTTATCACGCTGCCTATAGCAGTTGCCAGCTCTGTGGATTTAACTGTTATGGCGCTGTCGACGTAATCTTTGTTCGCTGCGTCAAGAGCCGCGTCAGGCGTCGCCACCTGCGTTCTGCCCTGGGCGTCGCGGCGCATAATCGTATTGGCAGTGGACATGCTGCTTCCGAGTTTGTCGGAATACCTCTTTGTGGCCGCGTCGGCATCAGCTGCCGGATCGGCCACCTGCACCCTGCCCGCGCTGTTCCTGAGCATTATGCGGTCAGGAGAGGCGTCAAAAGTGGCCCCATGCGCCGTCATTGAATTCACATGCGCATCAAAGGTTATCTTGAGCGTGTAACCGGTAAGCGCGGCTGGAGCCACAACTTTGTCCTTTGACGCCTGGAGGGCGGCTTCATCGGCGCTCGCAAAGGAGATGTAAGAGATTGTGTCAACGTAACTCTTTGTGGCCGCGTCGCCATCCAGAACAGGGTCGGCAAACTGAGCACGGCCATCCTTATCACGAACAACAATGCGATCCGCCGTTGGCGCCGAGACAGCGCCGTGAGCTGTGGTCAAATCAGCGTGCGCTTTCACAGTATCAGAGCTTTTTGTGTCGGCGTACAGTTTGTTTACGGCATCCCCGTCTTTGGTCGGAGCGCCCAGGCTGATTATGGTGTTGCCGGCCAGGTTGAGATGGCTGCGTAATGGCGTCCCGTTGTCCTGGATATATGGGTCAAGAGTTTCCGCCAGCCATTCGGGGCTTACCTGTAAAGACCCCTGCGGATTCATTATCAGCGAAACGTTGTCAGGGTATCCGTATTGATCCACTATTTTCAGCCACGCGGTAGAGCTTACTTTCTCGTTCCACCACGCGACACCTGTATGCCCCGGCGCCATGATGTCCATGTTCTGAATAAAATAGTAGTCGCCATGCGTTCCAGCCAGAGGAAGTTTGCTTTCAAGATCCAATTCCCCCGGAATGCTCAAAGACTGTGATTCGATAACCATACCCAGTGACTGCTGCACATAGTCGTGAACGGCTTTCACGGTAGGGTATTTATTCGCGTGCTCAACCTTTCCGGTGACAGAGGGCCATCTGTTGCTCTGTCGCTCAAAAAAGTCGGAAGCGATGGCCCTGGCAACAGCCGTCCGCAAATCTTCGGATGTACTAAGCACAGGGTTCTTTGGGTCTTTGTTGTCAACGTCAAGCAGCGTCTCGTCGTTGCGCGACGCAATCGTCTCGACCATTCCGTTTTGTGTCAGATACGAAATGGCGTTGTCTGTATAAGCAGACGACGCATTTTTTGCTTCATTGACTGATGAAGCGACAAAATTATAGGTTGCTTCAGCGGTAGGATACTGATTATTTGTCGCCTTATCCGTTATGGCAATCACTTTATTGTCTGTCTGCTCGGCGGAGTTAGCCAAATTTACGGCGTTTACTAACAAATCCGAAGCGCCGAGCGTAGGATGAGAGGCGTCGGAATTGTCAACGTCTATCATCTCGTCATGAGGCTCTATGCCGCTCACGATAGGGGGCAGCTCGGCGACAATGTTCTCAGCGTATTGCTCCGCGCTTGTCTGGGCTGTATCAGCGTAATGCTGCGCGTTGCTGTCAAGCGATACGGCGAGCCTGCGGACTGAAGCCGCGCTTGGGTATTGCTCGTCTGTCGCGTTCTCGTCAATGACCGTGACTTTATTGGCGGGCTGTTCCGCCTTGTTGGCGAGGCTAACCGCCTCCTGGAGTTCCGGTGTTGATTCTATGATTGGGCTTGAGGGGTTGAGGTTGTTGGCCGAAATCAGAATCTCATCCGCCACGATGCCGCTCACGATTTTGGGCAGCTCCGCAATCCTGTCGGCTGTATAGCTCTGGACGAAATCAGCTACGGCTTTGGCGCTTGGATACTGGCCGTTTGTGGAGTCTTTATCAATGGACGACACCTTGAAAGCTGTATGCTCCACAGTGTCATTCAATTCATTGACCCGTTTGTCCGTGTAACCTTTCGAGAAGGTGTAGACAGCAAGTGAGCTTGGGTAAGCGCTGTTGCTTGCGGCGTCGTCTATTTTAGTCACTTTGTTTGCGGACAGCTCCGCTTTGTCGATCAGCGAGACGGCATTTTTCAGGGCGGTCGTGGAACTAATGACAGGAGCGTTTTTGTTAGTGGAATTGACCTGTATCAACGCCTCCCCATCCGCAGCGCTGACAGTACTGACGATATTGGGAAGCGCGTCAAATCTTTCTTTGACGGAGGTTGACACATAATCGGTAAGTGCTTTCACGCTCGGATACTGGATGACGCTCTGAGTGTCGCCGATGGCGGACACCTTATTGGTCTTCTGCTCGGCGGTCTTTGCTTTGGAAGCGATGTCCTGCAAAGCTGTTGTCGAGAGTATCACGGGATTCAGCGGGTCGGTGTTGTCCACAGACACCAACGAATCATACGATGTCACGCTGCTAACAATGCGCGGCAGCGAATTCATCGCGTTTCGGACAGAAGCCGTGACGTAATTTATCACTGCTCCCGTGCTGGGATATTTTGTCGCGTCGGGCGCGTCTATGACACTCGTTTTGTTCGCGGACATTTCCGCTTTGGGGATGGTCGCCACCGCGTCTTTTAAGATTTGTGCCGAAGACAGAACCGGATGAGCGGGATTTTTGTTGTCCACATTGAAAAGCTGCTCGCCATTACTTTTTGTCACGCTGCTGACAATCGGAGGCAATTGGGCGATCTCGCTGTCCGTGTATTCCTTGGCCTCGATCAGAGCCGTAGCGACTTCCCGTATCGCATCCTCAAGACTCGCCTCTTTCAGCCAGGTCTCCATGTCTGGGGACAGCCTGTATGTCTGTTCTTCCATTGCGACCCAGACCAACATCCCCGTTTTTCTGCGGAGCGATGGGATCGCGTCTCTTTCCCCGATGTCCCGAACCACGCGGAGGCCGCCCGACATGTGTGTGTCGGATACAATCGCAAACGGAGCGTCATTTTCCGGCACAAAATTGGAGATAACATTAATAGGCATTGGCGGCCTCAACTATTGACATGAAAAATATTGATTTCGTCATCAACCAGAATGTCGGCGTCGGGAATAGAGAGCAGCCTGTTCACTGGGTTGTAAGTCCAAAACCCTGTCGGGTACACAAGCATGTTCCGACAAACCATAAGAACGCCAGCAACTTTATTGCCCATAGCGAAAGTCTGGGCACCGGCTGTCGTGGTTGTTTTGAGCGTCCACTGAAGACCATCCAGGAGCTGCTTTGTCGCGGAATTATCAACGTATTTCTTGTTTGCTATGTCCAAGTCCGCTACGGGCGCGAGAACCTGTGATCTGCCTTGCGAATCCCGAATCATCATGCGTCCGGCAAGAGCTTCGGACGTAGCGTTGTGCGCCGATGTCTGATTGGTGTGGACATCAATGTCGTTTGTCAGCGCGAAGTCGACGAGACTGGCGGGGCTGACGGCTTTGTTCTCCACGCTTCTGGCTACGGTCTCATCAGTGCTGGCGTAACTTATCTGAGGTGAAAAGGCGTCAAGATAACCTTTGGTCACAATTGTGGTGGGCGGGTCTGTGGACAACGGGGTGCTGACATAAGCCTTGCCATTGCTGTCTCTGGATATAATTCGCCCGGATATGTTGTTTGGTGTCGCGCCATGCGCCGCCACGGACGAGGTGTGATCGCTGAACCAGGCGGGGCGCCAGGCCGAAGAAACAGAGAGTTGCCCCGTGGCGTTGAGAACAATGGACGAATTATCCGGCACGCCATATCTGTCAAAAAGAGTATGGAAACTGCCGTCGTTATACCAGGCGACACCGGTATGTCCGGGGGCTGTGACGTCCATTTCCTGAATATAGTAATGGTCGCTGTCTTTGGCGGTGGCCGATAATTCGTCCAATTCGCTTTCACGTTCAAGCGGTAGCGGGATTTTCAGACCGGTGGACGGAACTGTATTAATAGCCGCCTGAAGCTGCGCCCAGACAGAGGCCGCGTTGGGGTATTGGTTTGCTGTGGACGTTGCGCTGAGAGCCACTTTGTTGCTCTTTTGCTCGGCGCCCTGAGCCAGTGTCACAGCGTTCCTAAGAGCCGTGGTTGACTCGATAAAGGGATTGGCGGGGTCATCGTTATTGACAAATACCAGGGAATCAACAGACTGAACACTTTCAACGCCTGTGTTGAGCGCCGCGATAAAATCAACGACGCCCAAAAACTCATCTGTTGTCCTGAGTACCGGATTGGCAGGATCGACATTATCTATGGTTATGTAGCGTTCATTGGGATCGACATTGACCGTTTGAACGCCGCTGACATGCGCGGCGATGATGCTGTTAAGCCATGAGACGGCCACGGACATTCGCCCCAGCGCGTCTGTAACAATGGTTTCGCCGTCCGGCACAGGAGAATCCTGAAGATAGTTGTGGTCGCCGTCCTGTCCTAACCTGCCAACCGCTTCAGTTATTTGCTGGATATGATTCCACACCGATTTGGCGTCGGGATACTGGTCTGAAGTCACATTTTCACTGAGCGGGACTCTGTTTGTTTTTAATTCAAACGCTGTTGTGTCTATATCTGGAGTGTTATTGAGTATTTCAGAGACGATATTTGTGGTGCAGAAATTCGCCAACCACTCAGGGTCAACTTTTATTTGCCCTGTGGAGTTAATGACAATGCTCTCTCCATCGGGCGAGTTATACCGGTTCACAAAGACCTTGAATTCGCTTCCTGTCCACAGGGCCATGCCGGAATGTCCAGGGGCTGTCTTGTCCAGATACTGAATCAAATAGAAGTCGCCGTCCTGCCCTGGCGCGACAAGAGAGCTTTCGAGGTTCAGATATTTGGGTTTCCATCCGTAACCCGCGGAAAGACCAACAAAAATACTGCTGATATAGTCATAGACTGATTTGGCGTTTGGGTATTGGTCTGATGTCGCGTCGGCGCTGAGTTCAACTTTGTTTTCAATCTGCTCTGATTTCTGAGCGAGATTTACCGCGCTTTTAAGTGTCGCGGAGGACACCACGACAGGATGTTTGGGGTCGTCGTTGTCAACTAACAGGAGTTCTTCTGTGGGGCTTGCGTTAATTGTTACGACACCCGTGTCGACAGCGGCGGGTTTGAGTAAATCGCGCAATTTATCAGTAGTGAACAGGACTCCATCGTTAATCCCGATGAGTTCCTCACCAGCCTTGACGCTGAAGGTAACGTTGGGCGTTGATTGTGAATTAAGCGCCTCTCTTAATTTATCTGTGGAAAATATAGTGTTATCTTCCACGCCAATGAATTCTTCGCCATCCCTGACACTAATGGGGGCGATCGTGACGCCGCCCTCCTCCGACGCGACTCCCCAGACAATGAGATTATCAGCGAGCCTATATGTGCGCTGTTCATCCTGGACATATACCAGCATCCCGGCTTTACGTCGCATCTTCGGGATCTCCTGCATCTCCTGACGAGTTTTTACAGTACGAAAACCTCCCGCGATAAAATCATCACGAGTTACAGGAAAATCACTAAATGGCACAATTTCACTGATTATATTTATTGGCATGTTAGGGGTGCTCCTGATTAATTATAACACCGCCAATAACTAAAAAAAAGAGGCTCAAAGAGCCTCTTTGGTGAGTATTATTGGAATATGTTGAAACGAAATCTTGAACGCGAAATCTTTAGATCAAGAATCAGGCGCTTTCTGGAGAAACGAGCCGAAGAACTTGAGAAGAAAGCCGGCCCGCGGCATCAATACCAGTTGTCCAATATCCCGCAGTGGCAGCAGCGATCAAGATTAGGGCAACCCGGACTTGATTACAAAGAGATTGGGAGGATTCTGGCGGAAGACGCCGTGAGGGTTGCTCGGAAAAATCCTAATCCTGTAATTATGTTGAATTTGCAGCCGCCAACAATCGCGACACAAAGAATAACCAACAGGCTGAAAGAGCGATTGGCAGATATTGATTTGGAAGATGCGTATGGACAAATCGGATCGGCAATGCTCGAAACATTAACCGGCATGTCCTTGCCATACCAAATATTGAATGCGGCAATAGCGATTGCCAAAAACGCTTTAGAATACATAATACAGAGATTAAGACACAACTTACTTTGATGACTTTTGACTTCGTTTGATTTCTTGATTGATTTTCCATACTTGCCTGGGAAAATCTCGCAAATAATAGTAAGGCCAATTCGTCTTGGGGATCAGCGCTTTGTCAAATTCTTCCGCAAAAATTCTCGAATAGATACGAATGGATACCACCCAGCGCATTGGAATCATGAGTATCAATAGCAATGCAAGACCAATGATGATTGCGGTTTTGGTTATTATCAAACGCTATGCCTCCTTTCAGGTTGTATGTTAGCAGGACAGAAAGATTATTCTGTTCCTCTTTGCAGGTCATTATCAATCTGCAGGCTTGGCTTTCGGCTTTAAAAACATTATAAGCCTGTTGTCGTAGATTGCTACAGACACTGGATCTCCGTCATAAGAAGTGATTGGAGACCTTACAATATTTTCCAATATTTTGCTATTACCAAACTCGTCGCGCTCGTCAAAGAACTGAATCGGATTTAATTCGTCTTCGTTAATCATTGCGGCAATTCTCCTTCAAAGTTGTGATTTGGGCGTTTTTAAGTTTCTCCAAAAACTTCCGGCCACAAGTCACTACACCGCCGAATATTTTCCCATTTCGATAATGGTTGTAGACGCACCAGCCGTTGCCGTCGTCTTCAAAGTTTTTGCATTGTCGTTGCTCTTCCTGGATGATTGAGTGGCATCTTGTCGCGAACCCCAGCCATGAGCCGTCAAGAAAAGTCTGCTCAAGCGCAATCAGAACATCGTCGCAAATCAGGCCGTAAACCTGCATGACTGTTCTGAGATGGTTTATCTGTTCTTCGCGGGTATCCAGCCCCATCGCTACATAATATGCGGGAAATTGCTCGAATGTAGTTATGTTTGTGAGTTGTTCCATGCTCCGGCTATTTTTCAACCCTGACCTCCCGAAGAACTTCCGAATGACAGCCGGGGTTTCCGTCTTGATCCGCAAAAACAGTAACCTTCGTTACAAACGGAGCTTTCGCGGCTTTTTTGGCAAAGGCTTCCGCTTTCTCTCGGCTGGCAAACATCGCGTTCCAAAACTTGTTGTCGGCATTGAATCCTCCCCTCCCTAAAGGGCGGGGATTCCTGTTTCATCAACCACTGCCTTGCTCCGAGAGGAACTTGGTCTTACATAGTCTCCACAGGCTGACGCCGCCATTCCGACGGCCAAAATGTTACGGGAAGCGTTGATGTCACGATTGCAAGGAGAAAATCGCGCCTTATATCCCCGCCCTGAAGAGCGGAGTTTTACGGCGCACTGGATAACAAAATGTATGTATCAAAGTTTGTATAACTCCACCTTTCTCTCGGACAAAACTGAATCAATAAGACTGTAAACAACAGTCCAATCGCCGCCGCCCAATCCGCAGCCAATCAGATACGGCATGGCGATGGTGTCTTCCGGCTCAGTTAAATCCAGTATTTTACGCAGACAGCTCTTCATCGCGTCGTAATTCGTATTACGCATACCAAAGCCGCAGCCGTATTGGGAAAACAGATTTAATATAATCTGGCCAGAATCAATTTGAACCGGTAGCACAGTCCCCAGCAAATCTTTATGGTTTTTGATATATTTAAGATACGAGCTAAAGACCTCCGGGTACAGATTTTTAATTTGAAGCGCCACACCGCCACCCATCACACCCTGGCAGTTGACCTGGTGGCAGATGTATTTTGCGCTTGTGTTGAGTAAGTCGCCGCTGATAATCGTAATCATCCCTAATCCCTCGAAAAATTGTTGCTTTCGCTCAGTTTGTACAATTCGTCCTGAGCTTCGTCGTCAGGCAACGCACGATAAGTTGTATAACCTTGGAAGCGCATCTCTGACTTCCACTAAAAATCTCATATCTCCTCCTAAACCCTGACAATGATTTTGTCTGCCTCTTTTAATAAACACTGGTGCAGTTCCTGCGTATATGACACGTTGTATTTGTCGCCGCGCCAGTTCCCCTCGGTTACAACTGTCAGCAGTATCTTGCCTTCCGGGTATTTATCTGGCATGGGGTTGTTATCACTATAAACCATAATACTTTTAATCGCTATACACTCTTCAGGCAATATCTCGTCAACAATAAATTTTCCCTCGTCGCTTTTCGTGTCCGCTCGCCCTTCAAATGCGTAACACTTGCCCAGAAAAATCTCTTTTTTCTTCCAGGTCGACGGGAAGATAACAAGCTGCATTTCCCCATTGGCTGTAACTATAGACGCAAAAGCCATCTCCTCGTTTTTGGTCTTGGTATAGAAACGGTGGACATCAATAACGATTCCGACGACGCTCGTGCTGATAAGAAAACCAAGCCACCACGAGTTTTTAGTCAAATAGCTCTCAAATATTGAAAACCCATAGCAGGTTGTTTCTGCGTCACCAGGTATAGGTTTTCTGAGTCTGGCCTGCAAGCCAAAGGATTCCGCCGCGTCAAACAGGCTGGCGAATGCGACCTTGTTGGATTCCTTGCCGAACTTCATAGCCAATTCCAGATTGCCGTGAACGACTTCCCGCTCTCCAAAGCAATCAAGTGCTCCCGACAGACACAGTTTCAATAGCTGCGTCTTGTCGGGGCTGACCTTGGCACAAAAGTCGCCAAGCCCTGCAAAGGGTGCATGGTCAACTATCTTCTGCGCTGTCGCCCCCATGCCCTTCAGCGCGAGCAGTCCGATCTGAACACCGTCCTTATACGGCCTGAAGTCTGTTGATGGATCGTTGACGTCAGGCGGATAATACTTTGTTGTCTGGGCAAAGCGCGGCAACGCTGACATCAGATAATTTGTATCGGCTATCTTCGAGGTCAGGCAGCTTGCTACAAATTCCCTGGGATGATAATGTCTCAGGTACGCCCCCCAGTATGAGAGTACAGAGTAGGCGACGCTGTGGGACTTGTTGAAGCAATAATCGGCGAAACTCACAATGTCGCGCCACAGCTCCTCAATGGTCTCCCTGGGATAGCCATTGGAAACAGCCCCGCCAATGAACTCGGCTTCCAGTGAGTCCATTAGTTCCTTGTCTTTTTTTCCAATGGCCTTTCTTAAAACATCAGCCTTTGCGAGCGAGAACGACGCAACATGGCAGGCGACAAGCATCACCTGCTCCTGGAATACGAACACGCCGCAGGTCTCGCTCAACAACGTCTCAAATTCCGGGAGCAAATACTCGCGGTTTTTGGAGGATTTATTGACCGCGTATTGTCTTGTCAACCCCGATTGGAGCGGTCCCGGTCGGTTCAAGGCATTTATGATTGCCAGGTCATTAATGCTCACAGGCCGAAGCTGTTTTAATAGAGACTGCACTTTGGTTTCTTCGAGCTGGAAGAGGCCGAGTCCGTTGCCGCCGTGCAACGATTTGAACACATCTAAATCATCCAGAGGAACATAATCCAAATCATAATAGTTTTTTCCGATCTGTTCGCAAACACGGGCGAGAAGGGATATGGTTTCAAGCCCCAGGAGATCCAATTTTAACAATCCGTATTTTTCGGTGTCTTTCATGTCAAGCTGGCAGACGTTGATTTTCTTTGCATCGTCGTAGCTGAGACCGACCATATCCTTTAAGTCGCTCGGCGCCACGACGATGCCCGCGGCATGAAGACCTGACTGCCGGCAGAACCCCTCTATTATTTTGGCATCCCTCCAAACCTGCGGGAAAGAAGCAATAAAATCGTCAACATCATCTGTCCCTACAAAATCATCAAGTTTGGAGTGCTGGTCGTACATAGATTTGGTCACAGTATTGATGTCCAGATAATGCACCCTTGAGTCTATCTTCGCCGCGTCCTTGAGGGCGTTTTTGGCTTTGATTTTGTTGTAGGTAATAATGGCGGCGACCCTTTCACTGCCGTAACGTTGCGAGAGATAATGTATCACTTCCAGCCGCCGGTTACTGTCAACATCAATGTCAATATCAGGGAAACCTCCGCGCCTGCCAGGATTGAGAAAACGCTCAAACAACAGGCCGAATCTTAACGGATCTACGCGCGTAATCCCCAAAATATATGAGACGATTGAACCGGCGGCGCTGCCTCTGCCTGGGCCGATACCAATGTTGTTGCGGCGAGCGTAAGAAACAACGTCATAGAGAACCAAAAAGTAATCAGCGAAACCAAAAGATTTAATTGTTTTTAGCTCAAATTCCAGACGGGTTAAAATGTCGTCTGTCGGGTTCGGGTATCTTTCAGTCAGCTTTTTTCTGACAAGGGTTTCAAAAGTCTCTTCTGAGTTTCCAATATCGAATTTCGGAGTTCTGTCTATAGACAGCTTTACTATATCAGTCCTGGCTTTATTTGAAAATGAATGATACGCTTCTATTGACGATGGGATTTTGGCGGCAATATTAAAATGCGACGAATCATAATAATATAGGCTATTAAAACTACCTCCACCTTTACCTTTTGAATCTATATCTTTCAATAAATCAATGATTTGCAAGTCGCTTTTATTGAGAGCGTGGCTTTGATACCAAAAGATTGCCGGAAAGTATAAATATGAGCTATGTTTCGGATCGCAGGTTGAATTTATATAAAGATATACTTTCAAATCTTTCATCAGATCCAAATACTCATGCTCCGGCGAAACAACAAGAGCGTAATCGCCGGCCAGAGTTCCCGCCAGGTCATCTATGCTTATGCGGCCCAAGTCATACCGCTTGTGCCGGTTGGCTATAGCCACACAGCGGCACATGGCGGTATAGGCCGTCTCGTCAAAAGCGTATATCACCACCGGGGCCGACGGCCTCGTGCTCTGGATGTACGTCGCCGTCGTGTAGAGTTCGACAGCAGGAATAAACCTCTTTCCGCTCTTTGCGAGGGCGACGAGATTCCCCAGATTCGCGTTGTCGCAAATGGCTATGGGGTCAGTGTCCAGCTTCAGCAAGTCGTCCAGTTTATTAGCTGACTGAAGAAAGGTCAGCTCGCTGACAAACCCCAGAGAGCAGTACATCAAACCGCTCCGACCAGCTTCTCCAAAACACGGGAGATCACTTGAGCATCATTGCTTTCGTGCTGGATATAGATACCGAGGGACTTTATGTAGCCATTAACTCTGTATGGCTCCTGGTCGTCGTCTTCATCGCCCTCTCTCTCGATTATGGCTAATTTTGTCTTAGTGTCCATATTCGGATCACACTCGTCCAGCTGAATGTGCATCAGTTGCCATTCGCCCCAAGTTTTGTCGTATTTCCAACTATAGCCAGTCTTTAACGGTCTGTCTTTGAGTAAATTAGATATGTCTTCATCCTTCATTTGAAGCTCCTTAATTAAAAATGTTGTAATTGATTACGTGCTAGGACGGAGATTTACCGTTAAGCCAGATTTCTTCTACGGCTAAATCAATGTCATATCCCCAGGATATTCCATACCCACGAGGGCTTAATCTTACGTCTTTGAAAAACGCTTCGTCTTTCAGCTCTTGAAAATCCTCAAATTCGTCCAGCAGCGGCTTGACATCATAGAGCTTGACTATCCATTTTTCAAAAGTAACCTTGAGCATCATATCCGGCAGCGCCTCAACCTCTATGGCCTGGGGAGATACTCTGAATTTTTCCTCTTCCTCCAATGTCCATTCTTCCCCGGTTTTGGGGTCAATCAAAGATTCACAGTCTCCGCACACGGCGTGAAGATGTTGCGGCTCTACGTCGTACGCATATACCTTGAGAATGAGCGATTCTTCTATTGGGAAAACCTTGCCAATTGTCCCATCGGGAAACACCATGTAAGGCTGTTGCCACCTGGCGTCAAACTTGGGCGTTGGCATCCCCTTTGATTCAATCAGTTCTGTTGATTCGCGTAGAACGTCAGCCAGAAGCATCTTTTTTTGCTCCGCTTCTTCCTGGGTTAATTCGCTGTCGTCTTTACAGACAATATTCTGCCAAAAATTGTGGTATTCGTCTAAGTCATACCATCCAGCTTCATCTTTTTCTGGCAGTCTGCTCATTTAGGGCCTCTCTTCTTGGGGCCAAGTTTGTTCAGCAGATCTTTAGATTCAGTGATTTCCTCTTGTGACTTAAATAGCTTTCTCAGCCTTTTTTGTTTTGCGGGCGACATTAAATGTCGTTCATTTTTAGAAACTTCGCCCGTATTTGGGTCAACGTGAAACCTATGCCCCTCATGACGATAGTGAAAATGTGGCGTTGCCTCACGTCCGGTTTCCACGACTAAAACGTCGTTAGATCCGTATCGTTTAGCTTTTGCCGCCTCTTTCTGAAGCTCTTCTTTGCGAAGCATGGCTATAAGCATTTCTATTTTGAGCATGTTTGCCCGTCCTGTCTCTCTATATTGGAAAACGGACACACCAGCAGATCTGCTCCAACATACCCGCTAGTGTCTGGGGATCATTATCCTCAGATTGTATGACGAATCGCGGATCCATAACATTACCAATTATTTTGTTGTCTTTACCGTAATTCATCCAGGCTATAGTACTTTTTTGTCCCAGCTCTTCAGATGTATACGTCAATGCCCATAGCTTGAGATTTTCTTTGTATTCCCAAGCTAATTTTTTGTTCAATGTCGTCCTGCTTCCAATCGGAGCCATTCCAAGAGGATCTTCCTTTGTCAGTCTATCAATCTCGGCGGCAATCAAGGCTCCCGCTTTTACAAGGTCTCTTATACGCCCTGATTTGTCGCGATTCGCCCATCTTTCGTCCCATTTTTCAGGGAAAAATCGCTCAGGTTTAATCTGCTTCTCTTCATCGTAGCGCGTATAGGGAATAGGACGAGGCAAGGCGTAATAGCAAGCGGCAAACGCAAGCTCTCCGCTTTTATTTTTTGCGTCGTGCGCGTCGCTAAATTTAATTCTTTGTCTGTCCCTCTCTTTGGCAATAAGCTCAACACCTGTCATTCAATACTCCAAAAACAAATCTGATATAGCAAAAAAGAGCAGCAGCAGAATCAAAAACGTTGCTACCGCGGCGAGAAACGCAATGGGTCTCAACCTTCTTTTCACTGTTAAGACTCACAATATTCAGTGCGCTTACATCCAGGCCAATGCCAAGATGCGGCGGCTACAGCGCAATCAGTTACATACCATATTGGTTCTTTAGCGGTAAGCAAAATATCCACTGACCACTTGCCACCAAGAGCTTCTCCTGCTCTGGAAGCTAACTCAAGCACACCATCTATATCATGACTATTGCAAAAGTCGTCATAATTAAACACATGTTCTTTAGGTTGAAAACCGCCATCTTTTAGAGCGTCCAGAGGCCAATAAGGATGCCAGCATATAATCTTAGGTCCATCAACAAATACCCTAAACTCTTTTGTTACAGGAAAATTTCCGTACTTGGGGCATATGCCTAATGGAATTACAGGCAGATATTCTCTCATAACCCAAGTTATTGGGTACGGCAGATTCATCATTTCTTGAAATGTGGCTATATTGATTATTCTTTCAACTAAAGTTGGCAAACCTGCCTTCTTAGCCTCAGCATCATTACATGATACAAAACAAGTCTCCTTCCAGTCATGCTTATAAGAAGTTTCACCTGACCTCAAGAAAACAGGATACTCTCTCTTGTCATTAGTTATTTTTTCGTATCCAACTCTAAGACGATTTGCAAAATCCTCTAAAAGAGAGATGTCCCCTTTCCCATCAAAAGCATTGTATATTGCTTTGACCACTTCCTTACTAGCAAACTCAATATGAGTCTTAGGAGTTGGGAGACCAGCCCTGACCAGTGCAGGATACCAGTAAGACAAACAGTTTTTGTTAAGGGTTTTCGACTCTCTATCAAAGGAGTCCTCGAAAGAGGTCGGCTTCTCACTACCTATTATGCGATCTAATTCTGGAATGCTAAAATCCATTGCTGCCTCCTAAAGTATATTCCATTCGTGTTTCTCCATTTCTTGTTTCCTGCACTCGTCCGCCAATTCGGGGTACGCTTCGGCTATCGCTTTGTATATCTTTGAGCGGACGGCGTTGAGAACCTTTTCCCGTTTCGCGTTGCGACAAAAACGCCTCACAACGGAATGATATTTGGTTAGGTTGTGCCTGATATAGTTGACAGAAATCTTGTCCAGAACGCTTTTGCGGCAAGACCCATTCAACGGGCTAAAGTCGGCCTTGCCCTTGTGTATGGCGTTGTGGGCTTCTATCGCCTGTTTATAGACATCTTCAATAGGAATTTTCTTAACATTGATCTGAAAATTTTGAATGCCCTGAAGAACCGCCGCACGCTTATCGGTCGCGAAAGTCACGGCGGCTCTGATTCTGGCACTGGTTTTAGGTTTCATGCCGCTTTAAAAGGGAATGTCGTCGTCATAGTCAGCATTGCTTTGAGGGGCGCTTTGAGGACTGTTTTGAGGCGCGGTGGCGGTTCCGCCGCCTGACTTTCCTTTATAAGTATCTTCTCCATAACCATAATTATTGCCGTCTTCCGCACGTCCCAACATAACCAGATTGTCGCACTGAATCTCTGTGAAATTCCGTTTAACATTGTCGTTGTCCGTGTATTCGCGGTATTGAATGCGCCCTTCAATCATCACCTGCTTGCCTTTTCGCAGATATTTTCCCACTATCTCGGCCAGCTTGTTCCATGCGACTATCTGATGCCATTCGGTTTTCTGCTGTTTTTCGCCCTCTTGTGTCTTCCATGTCTCTGTGGTCGCAATGCTGAATCTCGCGACGCTTTTGCCGTTTTGGGTCACTTTTGTCTCCGGGTCTTTCCCCAGATTTCCTATAAGGATTACTTTATTTAATGATCCCATATAATACACTCCTCGTGGTATGATTGGGTATGTTTAGGAAAAAAGCCATAATCAACAAAAAACTAACGTTGATGAGTCTATCTCCTGAAGAAAAACTCAGGCTCATTGAAAGCGCTAAAAATGTCGCGACGAAACGGGCGATTGAGAAGCTGGCTACTCGTCTTCGCCTTGGTACAGCTCGTCGTCGTCGCTTATAAATTCATCCTCAAAATCCTTGGTATCATAATCTACAGCGTCTTCATATTCCGGGATTTCTTCATCGTATGGCATCGGATGTTCCTTTTGAATTAATTTTACCACTATTCAAATAAAGGCAATAGTGAATCATAATAATCCTCGCTGATAATAATGCTGTGTTTAATCGCCCTGACAGCAGGAGGGTCGCCCTTGTGAAAAACTTTTGTCCGGCTCAATTCATGCTCACCCGCCATATAATTGTAAAAATTCATCGCCAAAGACAGAGGTATCCTCAGATCATCTAAAAACAATACTTTCCTGGAATATGGTTTTATCTGCTCTAAGGAGGTATTATATAACTGATTGAGGTCATGTTCTTCCAGTTTGTTTTGATTAATCGCTTCATTGGCGAGCAGGCTTTGGGCGTTCCTGAGTTTTTCCACTCTACAGACACGCAGCCAGTCGAACAGATTCACATAAATCTTGTTCTGGCAGGAGTACATCCTTGCGGCCTGGGTGCCATTGTGCCCAATCTTATGGGAATAAAATCCGCGGCATGTATTATAGTCAACGTACTCTAAAAATGGATATACATCACGATATAGACTCGACACTCTTTCGATGCTGACGTTGGCGTGACGGCATCTGCGAGTCAGTAGCCCTCTGTAATTATATCCTTTTATAACGCCTATGTGCTCTTCGTGGTCAAAATGCCCTTCGGCGCACCAGTGCAGCGTGGAATTGGCCGGGCTGGGAAGCTCCCCGTCATCCTCAGTCCTGGTGTAAAGAAAAACCTTGAAGCGGTCAAAGTTGCGCGGATCCAATACGGCGCGGGCTTTTATGATGTATGGGTCGGGTTTTCGTCTGCTCTTGTTAAGAGCCTTAACCTTGCTTGCTATATGACTCAATTCGGGGAGTGTCTTCTGTTTCATATACCCCGAACCGTTTCTGAGGTGCTCGGTTCTGAGGTGCGTCAGACCGCAGTCACGAAACAAAGGCTCGACCGTGCTCAGTTTTGCGAACTTGTGTTCAGCCAGCCCTTTTATTTCATGAAGTTTGCCGCAGTATGGCGAGGGTCGTCCCATTCGCCTGAAGTAACTTTGCAGATCGCAACCAACATTGCGATGCACCACAGGCTCCAATCCCTCAAGGTTGACATAGTAATCAAAGTCCTGCTTGGCGAAAATGACGTCGTCCACGGTCGCGAAATAAACCCCGTCTTCAATGGGATAACGCGCCTCATTGATTAGGGAGTAGGTGCCGTCAAATCCGGGCGGGGCATAGTCGCAAATTACATTGCCGTCTTCGTTGTAGCCGGCTGAAAGAGTCTCCCACGTCGCCCCTTGCCTGGATTTAAAAACTATAAGCCCAACCGGGTCAGACCTGAGCCACTGCCCGAAATTGTAGAGAGTAATAGAGCGGTCTATCACGTTTCCGTAGGCGTCGAATATCTCGACAAACTCACGGCGGCCTATGTAGTAGTGCTTTTTCACGGCGCTTCGTTGCCTCCCAATTGTTTTTGATACGGCGCGGCTTTGGACATGACCTTTCTGGCGTAAACATCGCCCCTGCCATTGTAAAGCCAAAGGGCGCGGGTAAAATCGCCCTGGGGAGACTGACCGGACATCACAGAGACGGAGTAGTTGTCATACAAAACCTGCGTACAAATCCTGATATTGAGCACCGGATCACGAAATTGTTTCAAATCGCTTATATTGAGGCCAAACATCCTGGCATAGGCCAGCCCGGTGGCCGGCATCAACTGCATCAATCCCATCGCGCCGGCTCTGGATACCACGTCGGGTTTCCATTCGCTTTCCGTTTCAATGAGCGCCAGAATCAGCCACGATGGAATGCCTGTGCGCTTGCATCCGTCGAAAATTTCAAAGGCGATTTTGGCGCTGGTGTCTGGAGAGGCGTTGGGCAGCTTTTCCATGACGATGCTTCTCAGAATGCCCTCCTCCCGAAGTATCGCCACATGTGCCCTGATGGCCTGGTTCTCCTGCAATATGTGTTCGTATTTGTTGAGTGTCCTGAGAAATGTGATGACCAATATGAAGTTGCAGGCGATACAAAGCAATATTGCGACAGTCGCCCAAAGATATTGGAGTATGGCGGAGATGATTTTGTTACGCATTGACTAAAAGCTCCTTGTCGTAGCGCGGGAAAACTATATTCCCATCAACCCGGTAGCTCTTGCCATTCTTAAAATATTGCCGCCATATATCATCGTGGAGTTCCCCGATGACTGTTACCTGAAAAACTACATTTGGATACGTCCGAGAGAGAACCTTCATATCTTCTTCAAAATCCCAATCCAGCCAGGCGTTTGGGCATCCGAATTCATCGACGGCTTCAAACAGATCGCTGAATAATTCCTTGTTTAATGCCGATAGTATTGTGTATAGACTTACGTTTCCATCGACGATGTCCAGGTCATAGCGGTTTTGATAGCTCATATTTTCTCCAGTTTGTCTTCGTCAAAAGGCGGATATGTCACAATCGCGTCAACTTTATGAGATTTGCCGTTCTTGAAATATTGCCGCCACATGTCATCGGGTATCTGGCCTTGTCCGGTTAGCTGGAATACGATGTCTGGATACATCTCTGATATGGCTTTCATATCTTCTTCGCAATCCCAATATGTATCGTTGTCGTTAGGACTTCCATCGTCGTTTATTTTACAAAATAAATCTTCAAATTCGTCTCTGTCTAACTCTGACAGGATAGTGTATATACTCTTGTCGCCGCTGAAAACGTCTAATTCGTAGTAGGTGTAGCTATCGTACATGCTCATTTCCTTTTTCTCGCTTTTTCATCCAAAAGGCATTCGTCTGGAACGCAACCATGCTGTGTCATTCCATCAGTATGGCGGCAAACTTGCGTCATTGCTTCGGCTCTGGTGATGCTTTCGATTTGCTTCTTCTTGATATTCTTTGCAGATTTTGTTTGTCCTTGCTTCTCTGGCATTTTTCTGTCCATGTTCCTGCCTCCTTTTTGGCGTGTTCGTCAACCAGGTCGTTGTATCTGTTCCCCGAATGGGATTTCACATACTGCGCTGTCAGGCTCAAATGAAATTCGGACGCTCTTTTGAGCCTCAGCCAGAGGTCGAGGTTTGGCCTGTCTGGATTTTGAACCATACAGGAAAGGTCGTATCCGCGTTCTAAATTAATCGGTTGGGTTACGTACGTCGCGTCGCAAATGATTATGACGTGCGCTGGTATTCTGATGGCTTCGAGGCCGAGGATCGCCGCCAGGAGTTCCATCCTGGGAGCACTGATCGGCCCCTCCTTAATCTGCCCGTGGACGAGCTTCTCCGCTTTATCGCTTTTTAGGAAATAAGCATATCCTCCGGTTTTTGTCTTTACAGAATAGGCGCCATCTGTGTAGAGTGTGATGTTTTGAATAGACACCTCATTGGCGTATAGGCAGTTCTTTCCATTCGTCTATCCGCCTCAAATATTTCATGAATTCTCTGGAAATAAAGCCGTCCATCTCCAGATAAAGAAGCGTGCCGGCTTCGTCTATCGTTTCTCTCAACAGTTTGGTTGAGTAGAACGATGGCACTATGGTCTTAATATGCTCGTGATCAAGAGGTTCAGAATATACATGGTATTTAATTTCGTTTTTCAAAAACGGATTAGGGTTATTTTCCCACAAAACTTGTAATAATCGTCCTGTCGGGGTGGCGTTAGAAGCCCTGTCAACGTAAGCGCGAAACTCCATCTCGTCCATAACTCTGTTGCGGCATTCCTCAAGAGTGCCTGAAAAGACATCCACTGTTTTTTGCGTTACTGTATTAACTAGTTTGCTCGTATAATTTTTAGGGTCTATCATGCTCTGAACTATCTTCCCGATATAATTCTCGTGAGACAATTCGACGCAATCCAAAACAATCTTGCCTGTTCTTTCAAAATGCAGCGTATCGCTACTCATTACTTTTCTCATCAAAAAGAATTTTGGTTAAATCGGAAATTTTCATCCATAACTTGAAAAAGTTAGGCCATAGTCATATTCAAAATTGGATTGTCTTCGTAAGGATATAACTCAGATATTTCCTCAAGATCCTCAATTGATTTTAATGAACGGATTTCTTTTGCGGGCGGCTGACTATCAATGGGCCTCCAAATAGCAGCGTTATAAAAATACTTAAACTGACACAGATAATATATTTTATCGCTACCTATCCTTTCATCCATAATATAGAGATCACGAGCATCTTTATAAAGTAATGATTCGGGCTTCTTTTGAGCATCTTCAAGATTATCAAATATCCAATATTTTAATTTTTCAGGATAGCTCCCCGCCCCAAGAGGCGAAGTTAATATATATCGCCCCGTTGGGGCAATTTCAAGAGCTTTATCTCTATAATCCAGAAGCCTAAGAAAACTTTCGACATTTTTAACGCATTCGACTAAATTAGTTCCAGAACGAATTTTAAAAAAACCATTGGTTTTTACGTTTGTAATTTTAAGGTCATAAAAAAGAATGCCGCCTTTTTCTGGAATGTCCTCGAAAATCTCCCCCGTAAAATTACCAAGCCTACATTTTTTAAAATCTTCCCAAACCACTGGTTCCGTAGTTAGCATTAGCTGTCCTTCTTCTCATAAATCTTGAAAAACACGCCGGCGGTTACTTCGGCGTCGGTTATGGCCCTGTGGGCCTTTTGGTTTGAAATTCCGCAGTGTTCGGCCACTTTCTCCAGCTTGTACTTGTCGAGATTGGGGAAGTGTCTCTTGGACAATTGCAACGTGCAGAGAAATTCCGGTATCACACTGTTGTCAAAGCCGTATCGGGCCAGATTTTTGTGGATCATGTTCCTGTCAAAGACCGCGTTGTGGGCGACAAAATACTTTGGTTTCAGGTCGTCCAGCCAGTTCAGAAAAGACTGATAGACCTTGGCGGGCGGACTGGCGGACGCATTCATGTCAGCATCCGTCAGTCCGGTTATCTCAACAATTTTTGGGGGCAGCGAGCGCCCAGGGTTAAGCAAATCCCAAAAGGCGTCCACCTCAACGGAATCGCCATTGTATTTGACAGACAGAGCGCCGATTTCGATGATGTCCTCTTCATCGGGATTCAGGCCGGTGGTCTCGACGTCGAAAAAGACTATGGGGCCATCAAAACGGCGCTCTTTGTCTCTCCAGTGATTCTTATAAAAATCCAGTGCCGGCTCAACGATGCGCTTTTTTATATCGGGCAGTATTTTGGGAACGTCTAAAACTATATCTTTACTCAAGGTCGCCTTCCTTTACAAGTCTGTACATGCCCGGTCCGTCATACGCGGTTTTCAGCGCAACCGAAACGCCCGCCAAAATCATCGTCATCCATGAGCCTGAGCGATCAGAGGCTTTGCGCTTTGAATATGTGATCTTGCTCCTGATCACCGAGCAAATCGGTTTATAAGCCGGCTCCAGCTCTTCCACGCTATTAAGAAACGCCTCCACAAACGGGCGCTGCTCCTGATAGAGAACTCCATTACGTTTATTTAGCTTGCGAGGAAAGTTTTTTAGCCGCTCAAGAGCTTGTTTATGACTAATACCGATAGCAGCGCTTATTCGTATCGCTAAAGGGTCTTTTAGACTGGTTAAGATAATACTTTTAGCCTTTTCCGCTACATCAGTTGACAGCTTTAGTGATTTTTGATTGCTCAAACTATTCTCCTTATTGTTATCTAACAAGGATAGCAACCAAAAAAGTGTTTGTCAACCGTTAAAAATTGTGCAAGATGTATAAATGTAACGGTCTTTTTGTGAAAATACGATATTCTTGTTGTCCGACAAATTAAGTGTGATTTTTCCGTCTGTTTCAAAACCGATGTCGGATATATGCTGGAGCGCTTGTCTCGACACCCTGATACCTGGAGCTTCCTCCGACATTTTCACTTCGATAGCATATTTTGTCCTATCGCCTTGTCCGCAAGACAAGCCCTCTTTACTGATCTGAATTGGAAATATATTGCTATCGACAGAATCTGAAAATAATACCTTGCAAGCCTCTTTTAACTCAGTGGCATTAAATTTAATGGTGGGGCAATTTGGCTTTATCGTCTTTTCCAGCATTTTATTGACCATAGGAGTTTTGCTGACTATCAACGGCGCCGTCATCAGACGGGAATCGTTTTTGAACGCCACCCTGTTGTCGTCAACATAAATGTGAGTGGGATCACAAGATAGCAGCTTCGGCACAAAGTCCTGCGCCAGTTGGAATCTTGGCAATTTCTGTCTGACCAAAAACAGATTGGATACACCTGAGTTTTCTTTGTAGTACAGCAAGTCTTCGCTGGAGACAAGCGTGCCTTTGATTTTCAGTTTTTCAAGTGCTTTGATGTCTGCCTTAAAGGTATCCGGGAGTTTATGCCACTCGCCCTCTATTGTAACCTGCCGATGTGTCTGAATAGGATAGGTCTCGAATTTCCGAGATGCCCTGCCGCTTTTCATGACAAAAAGCCCGCCGTCAAGACTGACCTTGAACTCCGCTTCCTGGCTTAGAGCGTTGGCAAAATCAGACAACTCATAGACGTCCACCTCGATCTCTCCTATGCCCTGAAAGAGAGGCTCCAAGGGGAGCGTGATATTGCCACCCTGCTCAAATGAGCCGCACTCGAATTTTAGCTGCTCTCTGGCGTCAATCCTTACTCGCTTGAGAGGTTCGTGAAGCACGCCGGCGTTGTAGTTGGCGAACTGCCGGACATAGTTGAGCGCAACGGCAAAATCCTTAACTTTCATTGTCATCTTCCTCGTCGGCTTGCTTGCGCGAGCCGTAGCTGTTTCTCACGGAGACCTTTGCGAACACATCGAACTCATTAGGATCCAGTTCGGCCTTTTTGCAGATACCTTTTAATTCGGTGCCCGTAATGCTGAGCTTCTTGTTCAGCAGATCGTCCTCAACTCCAAGTTCCCGTAGCTTCGATATTGTTTTTTCGTAGTTGTAGCTTTTGACCGTACTTGGTTTGTTTCCGTATATACGATCTCCGCCCGCGGGAATGTCGCCGTAAACCTCTACTGCCGCTTTCATCAGATCCTCCCAGTGTTTCAGCTTGGCCTGCGCGAGCAGATAGTTGCGGCAAAACTTCTCTGCGTCCTCAATGGAATTGATTCTTTCGTTGGCCGCGAAAGCCTGGTGATATGCCGGACACGCGCTCATACAACCACAGAGCACACAATAGGAACCGGGACGGGCTTTGGGGGCAGTGTCTCTCGCGAGAATCAAATAATAATCGTCTATCATCTTTTTGACGCGCCGCTCAAATTCAGGCAAATCGTCCTCTCTGGTGAACAGGATCGGGGTTGTCGCCCTACCATACCGGCTCATGACAAATGAGAAGTAGACCTCCTCAACTTCGGGGTGATGCTTTAACACCAACCAGCAATAGACTTCGCGTTGCAGCGACATCTCGGCGTTACCGGCGGAAATGGCCTCCCTGGAGGTCTTGTAGTCAAAAGCGTAAGCCGTATCCCCATTAATATGATACAGGTCTATGCTGCTGCTAAAGTAATCGGTTGAGCTTGTCGGCTTAAAGTCTTTATCCACGCCCAGGCGTTTCTCAATATGCACAGAGTCCGCGGTTGCGAGGTCTTGAAACTCTATCGCGTTCTTGACATTGCGGCAGACATTCAGATAATCGCTCCGCAAGTGTCCTGGCAGCGTCGTCCGGTATTTTGATACCAGTTCCTCATAAAACTCATCGTCCGTTGCGCGTCTGCGGTCAAAACAGTGCTGGGCGTATTCGTGCAGCACCTCATGGACAGCCGTTCCCACTTGCGCTGCGGGATTACGAAAACCTGCCAGTTCTTCTTTATAAACCAGATAAATATATGCCTGACACTTGTCAAGCCAGTCGATAGCACTATATCGGCAGCGTCGTAGTTCCGCATTGTTGCTCATCATTTCTCCTTAAAAATTTAGGATTAATACTTTCCGTTAATTCGCGCATGAATGACTCGATCTCCTCAAATTCCGTGCCGTCCATTAATTTCGACGCAAGTTGGCGATGCAGCAGTTTCCCTTCGAGCGATTCCATAAACTCGTCAGAAAAACCATTCTCATGCCAAGGAATGCGGCAAATTCGCAATTAATCTGTTTTTCGTCCGGTGTGTCCATAAGCTGCTATCCTTGATCCAAATAGAGAATGTTTTTCTCTAGAGAAAAGTTGGCGACAAAGAAATCGCCTATTATTGGAGGGCTTTCCAGGCTTCTTCCGCATATAGAACCAAAATACTCCTCATATATCGGAGCTGGGAGCGCAAGCAATTTAAGAACATAATCCTTGTCAACCTTAATGGTATAAGGCACGCTATCGGCAAAAGGGAGAGTCATAAACATCGGAAATCGAAGGCGATACGCAATCCTAACTTCAACATCCTCTCTCTTGATTAAATCAAGCATTTCACTGGTGTTTACAATCGGTATTAGATTTTCGTTTTTCAATCCTCCTCCTCGCTGCCATCCTCATCTTCGTCATCGCCGCTACCCTCAATATCCTCATCATTATCTTCATCGTCCTCAATATCCTCGTCATCATCGTCCTCGACTTCGTTGTCGTTCCTGTACATCTCCACTTCCTGACCCAAATACTCAAAGACCATCGGTTTCTCCCCCTCGTCTTTATAGTCGGCAATGTTCATAAGGGTCTCAATGCCCTTAAACTGCGTGGAGTTTCTAAGACCGCTTATGCCTGCCCCATTAATCACGTCCTCAATCTTGAGGAAGTCTATCTCTGGATCGAAATGGATTTTAACTCTTATGCACTCGCCTTCGTCAATCATGGAGAGCGAAAACGTTGGTTTTTGTCCAATAGCCATAGTTCTCCTTGGTAAAATATCGGGGTTTATATCTTTGACCATCATATAGAGGTCAATCTTCCCCAGATAATTGAAAATCAGCAACACCTCTTCGTTGACTTCTTCTCCGTTGAGTTCATGAAGAAACGCGAGTTGCGTAAAAGTGTTGTACCTAGGCGCGTTGCGCCCCAGCGTGTTCCTGTATTTATCCTCAATGTTCATGCCTTTTTGCGTTGGGCATGGCAGATCATAAAAGAACACGCGGTGATCAACTTCCCTGAATCCGGGATAATCTTCCGACGCTCTCAGTGCGATATACTCGTTGTTACAATCGTAACCCCGCATGATGGCGTTAGCCAGAGTTCTCTTTGTCTCGCTACCTGAGTCGATATTGACTTCGGCCCATTCTTTGCGTTCCTCAACGTAAAGCGCGTGGGCCGCTTCCTCAAGCTCTCTGCTTTTAAGCGGAGGGTAAAACGCGGCAGGGTCTTTGAGTACAATGTCCCGCAGTTGTTCCATGAAAGATTCGGGTTTGTCGCAATAGCACAAAACCTTGCCCTTCTTAGTCCTGATAAAGGTCGGGTTCTGCAATGAGGAAACCTTGACCTTACCGTACGGCAAATTTTTGTAGTGCCCCCGATAGTGAACAATGCACCTGCCAAAGGGCCTCCCCTGGCAGGTCAGACGAGTGTCGTTAATGGCAATGAGCATGGACAATCTTACGCAAAGTCAGGAAAAAGGTCTTTCTCTTCTGTTGAGCTTGAGTCCGCTTCTTTGGGCGCTTCGGTTGGGATCACGGGAACCGTGACCTTCACTTTCTGCGGTTGCGTGAATTTCCGGCCCATTCCGGCCTCAAGCTGAGACGGACTGTGTTTGCTGCTGAGCCTGACAGTGGGGATTCGGGTCTGCTTGTCTTTGACGATTGCGGACTCGAATTCCAGTTCAAGGTCAACTTCGAGACCGTTCAAATCTTGTGTGTAGTCATACAGGTTTTTGAGGTTATCCCTCAATTTACGTATCGAATTCCAACTGTGTGTGACAAATCTCCAGTGTCCGCCGCTCACAGGAGCGTGCTCGAAACGGAATTTGAGTATCGCGTATGGATTGCACTTTGGTTTTGCGGTTGCCGCCGCATACGGGCAGAGGTCTCTGTCGCACTCCACCTGGACAGGCTTCCCATCCACAATCCGCGTGGCTGTCTTAAAATCGGTGCATCTGCACATGCAGTTCTGCCCCGGCCAATAAGCGTACCCTGCGTGCAGCACCTCGTCCGGTTTGTGGTTCCCCAGAATAATCGTTATCTTCTGAGGTTTCTCGCCGTGCAGTTGTGCAAGAACCCTGTTCATCTCTGTATGTTTACGGGCTGTGGCTTCGTCGCTCGCTTTTTTAAATGGGTAAGTGGCGATAAAATAGTCCAGTTTGGCGGGGTACAGACTGCCTTTTTCGGATTTCTTTTTCTCTCCTATACGGACGTAGCCGTCGATGGAGCCGCCGGGGCCGAATGGATCTTCTTCACACATGGATGTACTCCGGTTCAAATTCTTTCAGTTGCGAGACAAAGTTCGCCAACATACCGGATTTGTCGTCAACGGTAATCGTTCCAAATAGCTGGACACCTTCGCAGCTTTTAATAAATTTCGCAACGCCGTCCGGGACGCCCAACGCCTCCAGATTGTCAATGAAAATGGTGTTGTTCTTAGGAAAGAGCCATCTTACGAGAGCGTAGCACCCTTTTATCTGCACATATTTCGGGCATTCATAAAGAGGAATATTATTATATAAAAATACGCCGTCGCTCATAACAATCCCCTTAAAAGGAGTCTGCCCGTTGGCGATTGCGGAATACAGCGCGTCAACATCAATTGAGGGCGAGGACGCGGAGAGTTTGTCCATCTCTTCCTGAATGTGAGCGATTGTGGAATGGAGCGCGTCAACATCAATTCCCGTCTCTTTCTGAATCTTGGATAAATCGCTGACCTTGCACGCTTTCATCACCTCAAGCACTGAATCGCGTTTCAAACTCAGTAGCTGCAATTCTTCATAACGCTTCGCGTCACGCCTCAGTTTTTCGGAAAGATCGCGGCTTCTTATGACTTCGGCGTATGTGGCCTGCTTCTTTTTAGATGTGGTGCTTTGGGCATATGCTTCTTCTGCCTTGTGCACCGCTTCGTCCTGATCTTTGACGTGCTTTGCCGTCACTTCTTCCGCGTCTTTCAGCGGCCCCATCAGCTCATCTATTTCTTTCAGCGAAAGCAGGTATCTCTGGGAGTTCCTCAAGTCCGCCAGCTTGATTTGATCTTCCCTGTTGTTCGCGTGATCCTCAAGCCACGTCTTAGGGTTCTTTCTGAACGCAGCAGTATCAGAGACGGAAGCCGCTTCGAGCACCGCGTCATCAAGTGACGCCAATAGTCTGTTTTCAACCATCTGACGAATTTCGGTTTTTTTAGTAGAATCCAGCAATAGCAGAGGATTAAAGATATAATCAGGATAGTGGCTCCTAACAGAATCAAAATCCCCAGAGCCATCAGCGCCAGCAGGTACAGGATGAAAATTAAAGCGTCCATCTTTATACGTCTCTATAAATTTATTGTCATGGGTTGTAACTCTTACCTTGTCAAAGTTACCTTCGAGCGTAAAACATTGTCGGAATGCTTTTAATATTCTACTCTTTCCCGAACCGCTTGGCCCAATAAATATAGTAATGGGCTTACATTTAATTTTTTGGTGAATATCACCAATTTTATATTGGATAGTCTGAATCATGTTTTAGTCCTGTTATATTCTGTCATCAGAACGTCGTAATCAATAGACATAAATTCGTCCTCCTCGCTAAAAAATTTTGACCCCGGCGGCGGGCTTCTCAAAACTTTTTCAAGCAGACCTGTTTCAAGCCCGTCATCTCTGAATCTACCGGCGACTAAATCCGTGTTGCCGGACATTTGCCGTAACTTCTGTTGCAGAGCGTTTTCGGCGACAATTAAAATCTTCCGTCCGACATCGGGATAGGTTACATCAATCAATGTGACGCCCATATTTGGGTTTCCGTGATACGCCCATCTTTCGTTGGGCTGGTCGCCCCTGTATGTAGCTATTTCGACTTTCTTTGAGATTATAAGCTCTCCAAGATACTTGGCTATGCTTGTCATTGACGAATGTTTCTGGACTTGCTGAACCTGCTCGAATATTCCGGTGTCCCAATAGGCCGCGTATTCCTCAAGGCTTCGTCTAGCCGCGTCACGAGAAACGTAACCGCTGTCGACCATGAAAGCGCATATGCGATCAAACGCCGCCACCAGACGGGTTACCATGTGAACCGTTCTGTAAGAGTTCTCGCCGCCCGTAACCTTTTGAAGATAATGGTCGTACCATTTCTTCATGGTTTTGACGTAGGGGAAACCTTCCTGCGACTGTTCCCAGGCGATCATTCGCGGCATAAAGCCATGCAGCAGACATTTCTTGGTTTTGATCTTGCCGTTGAGCAATATCGGGGAATACAGATCGTCAAGATGAACCTTTCGCCTTACGGCCTCTGTTGTCTCACTTCGCGGAACACGTATAATTATCATGCGGCTCGCGATTGATTCCGGTATATTCCGGGGCTTCGCCTCTGATGTAACAATGGCGGAGCACTTGACCTTGACGTCGCCGCGTGAGACGGCGGAACTGCTCAAACGGCCTCTGGTGGAACCGCCATACAGCGTGTTGAAGATTCTCACAAGCGGCTCCATTGTAGGAAACAACTCGTTTTTCAATTCGTCGAGCGGCGCTGTAATCGTGCCGCACTTAATGAACAAGTTGTCCATATAATTCGTTGTGTTGTCCCAACTGAACAGGTCATTCTGGGTATTGAACTCACCAAGCAAAGCCATCGCGCAGATTGCGGCAGTGGTCTTATGACTGCCTGATCGCCCGTCCAGATAAATGGGGAAACCGTGCCCATTCGGAATGACCGAATCGCCCATCATCTCCCTGGTGCAGCTATCGTAGTTCAAGGCCACCAGTGAATTCATGATGTGAGGCTGATGGACATGCAGCAGATGATCCCAGAATAATCCGGCGGCGTCTTTGGCCTGATCGTCGCTGATGACGCTCCACCTGAATCCGCTTTCTTCTTCGATCTCAAGTTCGGCGTGGCTTCTGAGAGAGACGTCTATCTCTTTGTTCTCTACGACCTCCCCGCCGATTACCGAGACCTTCGGCATCAGGCAATATCTGTCGGTCGCGATCAACTGCTCCAGTTCATTCTCAAAAGACGGCCTGCCCATTGAGTTCAGCACTGTTTTGCTGACCTGCGGCTCAATGGCGTTCATCAACCCCTTGATAGCGTCCCACTTGAAGCCCGGCGCGACTTTGCAGGTATGCGTGTCGCCGATTCGAGCCACGAATTCCTCAAGTTTTTTGGGGTCTGTTATCTTGTCAACTTCCGCTATCCCTGTGCCTATGGCTTCGCCGTTTCTAAATAATTCCAGACGATAAAATTTCTTGCGCTCGCGGTCATACACGTTATACTCGGTGATAACGTACTTCATGCACAAAAAGAAATTCGTCATCGTCTTATGGCCTATAGGCAGTTTGTCGTCGTTGAATTCCGTCTGGCAGACGTGGTACTTGTCGTTGATAAAATACGGCCCCCAATGCGCTTCACGGGCGCGTTTGAGGGCTGAGGTCGCTTCTTTGTTTATGCCGCTGACCTTATCAATTGTTTCCGTTTGATACTCATTCAGGCGTTTTTTGACATTGCCGATCATCTGGAGTTTCGAGGTGTCCCGATTGTCTGAATCAGAAATGTGGGAGATTACCTGGTTGACGAGACCGACGGCAAATCGGTACAAATTAACCTCCGACAGGTCGCGCAGTTTTTCCGCTTTGTAATCCACACTTTTGAGATAATCAGCCAGATCGAATTTGTCGAACACGCTGTCAAGCTGCCCCCAGTCAACCAAATGAAAATCCAGACACTCCAGTTGCCCCTGCAAATGGGAGGATGCCTGGAACACCGGGTGATCCTCCACCTTGGTGTAAAGGTCAACCGTTGAGAGGTCATAGTCGGGATAGTACAGGAGAGACGGCAGTTGGCCCTGCATCATTTCCACATTCGTCATTCTGGGGCCTGTGCAGTAAATTCCGCACAGCGCGTTGTCAAGGTATGCCGCAAGGTCTTTGCCGCCCTCTCTGTATGCCGCTATAGCGTAGGCTATGATGTTGCCCTCGCCCTCGACCATTCTGATCCGTGACTTTTTGTGGCGTCTGGAGAATCGCTGAAAATTGTAAAACGCCGCTTGTCCCGTCGGCTCCCATGTCGCGAAGTTTTTTTTACTGACATGCCGGAATTTTATCCCGACCAGCGCACCGGCGAAATTGTAGAGAGGAAAAGCTATCGCGCTGTATTCAAACTCATAGGAAAAAATCATGGTTTCAGACAGCTTCAGATCATTCAGATAATCCACTACTTTTTGATGCCCCGGACAAATCCCGATGTTCACGGCGTCCAGAAACACGCGGTCGACAGGCATGTCTCTTGTCTTGAAATAGCCCATCATGGACGGGTGCGACTGGCCTTCCGTATTACAAAACCTGTTTGCCTCTTCTTTGCACAGCTCCCAGACATATCGTATAGCCTCACCAAGATGGGCGGCATTTAAACCCTTTTGTCCTTTGTATAATTCCATGGGGAACTCTCGCCCCAGTTTTTCACATAACCATTTAACTGCTTCAGGTTTTGATATGCAGGTCTGCGTGGCTAATAATAAATCAATAGCGTCATAAGTCCTGGGTTTTCCATTATCCCATTTCTCCGTAAAATCGGTAAGTATATGAGGATGTCCACTATGATACGCCAAACTCGGAGTATGGTCGTCTCTCCAGACGCACCTTGCCCTGAGACGTGATTTCTCATCCTGAAACATCTCATTTGTCAGCTCTGTGTACAGCGATTTTATATCAATAGAATGCTTTAAATTGGTCTCAAACTCATTTCGTTGTACAAACAGAGCCTCTTTTAGACTAGCGCTTGGAGGCATAAAATACCATTGGGGTCTTTTAGTTTATCAAAAAATCAGAGAACTAACCGCAAAATTTTTCACTTTCTCTGAATACGCTCAAACGTTCTACTCCAAGCTTCTTCAGATACTCCTCTGTTATTGGTTCCTTATGCCACTTGATGCCCCTGGCTAAATATAGCGGAATCCAATGCGACGTATAGAAGTCATATCCAGCGCCATTGATTCCAAAGACATATTCGTAATCCTCGGATTCAAACACCATGAATCCGCACTTAGCCAAAGCCTCTAAGCCTTCATGGGTTTTTACCCATTCTGTGTCAAGCCATGAGCCAAAACTCCATAATGTCCCCCACATGGGAAATTGATCTTTATCTGTATTGAGATCCCCTGAGTCAAATTCTCCCGGTTCTTCTTCATCGTCTAATTTGACAAGGTATGAACCTCTCCCAAGATCCTTAACTATTGTCCCCTCAACTATAGAGCCATTTTTATACACAGTAACGTCTTCTCCATCAAAATGAGGGGTGATATTGTAAAAATCATCTTCATTTTGTTTTATCAGCTTTTCTATAACCGAAGCCGGAATACTATTAAATTCTCCAACCCATTTCTGGGTTGCTTCCATGAGATTCAATTTATTAACCCCCTAAGAAAAGTGCTAAAGGACAGCGTCAAAAATAAATCGACAGCGATTAAAACAGGCAGAATCTCAAAGCAATTCAAAGCAAAAACCGTCGCAAGACTTATGATTATGAGGCCGACAAAATAAGGTATTACACGTTGAGACAAACCTTTGATTTTCTCTCTGCGCACAAATCGCGACAATTCTTTTGATATTCGGATTACTTCTTCTGAGCTGGCTTTGCGTTTGTCGCCAGACTCGTCCACAATATATACCTCTATTCTGTTTGACATGGTCTAAACTCGCAAAATGGCGTGCCGGCGATTTCTATATAAATTATATCATCTTTATTGTCTTCGTCGACCAATAGGCACTTTCTTGTTTTTAGCCGAAAACCGTCAGCTTCAATTTCGCTGATTTTTGTTCCGCGAGGGCAATAAGTTTTGATGAAAGCCTTGATATTGTAATATCCTTTCAATATTTTGAGCACAGCATTATTTGTCAGTTTGTTGCCGTCAATAACCACGTCTGTAGAATAAATATCATTGACATAGAAACCACCATCGACCTCCGCCCAGAGGTCATACGTGTACAGACGGAAACGCCCCAAATCTCTCCTCATATTCCACCTTAAATTCTTCAAATATATCCCCTGGGATATTTGTAATAAGAAAATCCTCAAAATCCACCAGGGATGGCAGAAGTTTCGCAAAGTGCTTAATCTGTTTTGGGAGGTTGCCTCCCGTAAAAAAAAGAACGCCTTGCTTCCTGTCAAAGTCCTCGCATTGCCGCATCAGATTAAAGAGTTTGCGTTTGGGAAAATAACAGTATCCGACAAGATCGTTGGTCGTGCTGTGCCCTTCGCATTTGCAACCCACGGCGCCAAGAGCTTTAAGCATTAAAAACCACTTGCTCTCAAACTCTTCTATCCGTTGCCGGATAGCGAGCCATGTGCTGTTTGGATAGCACCAGTTGTAATAAGGTTGAGATTCCGGCACATCTTTGGTTTTAAGATCAATACCAGCATGTTCTGCGTTCAGTTCAATTATGTCGTCGCCGGAAACACGTATAAGCCAATTCACGCGTATATCAGCCATCTACGTCTCCACACCAAGAACAAGGTCTGTAATTGCTTCGCGGGCGGCGTATATTATATCGCTTCTGTAACGATTGAAATTGGGGTTGTCACAAATGAAAATGTAATAGTCGTCTTTGGGCGCCTTGATTTTGGTCAATCTATCCCAAACTCTGTCGGCTACGTCAAAGCCCCATTTTTCAAAGACGTCATACTCGTCGAATATTTTTTGAGGTATATCAAAAATCTCAAAATCAAAGTCAACCGCACTATGTAAACCATTTGCAAAACATTCGATTTCAGACGGCAATTGGTCGCCTGAACCCAAAAAACACAACTTTCGAGCATCTCTACGAACACCGTCGCACCAGGACAGCCACTCAAAGAGCTTTCGCTTGGGGATTCTGGCGCTGCCAACAAGATCGTTAGAACTGTCGTGTCCTTCTTCTCTGTACCATGTAAAACCAAGGGCTTTAAGTATATCCGCCCATTTCCATTCAAGTTCGTCTATGCTTTTGCAGATGTCGTTCCATGTCCGGTTCCTGGATGTGCAAGTGCGATACACTTCATTCTCCGGGACGTCCTGAGTTTCAATGTCATAGCCCAGTTCTCTGGCGTTTTCTTCGATTACGTCTTCGCTGCTCGTTGATATAGCCCAACCAACGCTCACTTCTTCGTCAAGAAGTAGGTCTTTAAGTATTGATCTACCTTTGTCCTCGTTGTTATTGCAGTCCATACAGCATCCTCCACTGTGTTTTTGACCTTCAGTTTGTATTCGGTGATCTCTTTGGTCTGGCCGTGACGGAAGTTTCGGCTGCGGGCCTGCGTGTAGTCCGCGAAGCTGTCGGTCGCCGAAAAGAATATGGTGTTTGTGGCCTTCAGCCAGGTAAACCCAAATCTGGTGCTCTGCGGGACGGAGATCAGAAAGCGGCAGCTATCGCCCCACTTTGAAAGCTGGTCTTCGCGCTGCCGCTTGGTCATATCCCCATACACATAGCATGTGCTGTCCTGACCGTATTTGTCCGTGAGCAGCTTTAATATCCGCTCTACTTCATAGCGGAACCTGCACCAGATAATCGTGTTGCCCTGGATGGTGTCAACAAGCTCCATAAAGCGGTCAAACTTTGGAGACCATTTAAGCTTATACACCACATCTTCATCGTGTTCGTCTTTGGATATGAGAAAGCCGCCGGCCACCTGAAGCAGCTTCATCCTGACAACGGCCTCGTATTTTATGGTGACTGTACCCTCAATCGCCTCTCCGCTGTCAGGATCGTGGCCGCTGACAATGGCGATGTATTTTTCTTCCAGTTGCTTATAGAGAGCTGCCTGGTCGGGGTGCATGTCAACATGGATGTCAACCTCGTGCCTCTTTGGGAGTTCGAGGTTGCCGTCAACTTGCAGAAAATAACAGACAGGATCAATGATCTTCCGAATCTCCTCCACGGCGCCCGTTTTTGGCGTATAGACCTTGGCGTTGTTGTAGAGACGGTAAGTGCCGTATTTTTCCTGAAAGTTATTGTATGACTGCCCAAGAACTGAGCCGATGATTTTCATCTGCACGAAAAACTGAAAGCAGTTTGTAGGCGATGGCGCTCCGCTTGCCAGCACGACATTAGGAATGCCCGGCAGGACGTTCAGCATGACCTTGCTTATCAATGACGACGGGTTGCCCAGCAGGGAGCTTTCGTCAAACATCACAAAGTCGAAATTCTCTTTTGTGAGGATATTGTTGTGAATATATGAGCTTTTGGCTCTTTTGGTGCTCTCAAAACAACGGGCCGACAGCAACTCAGGGTTTACAAAGTAAATGGGCTGCCTGGTCGGCGTGTGCGGCGCTCGGAGCGACACCGGCTCAAAGTCCGTATATTTTTGAATTTCCCCAAACCAGGCCGTCGGCGATATTAGCGACAGCGGACAGATTATCAGGGGCTTCTTTACCTCTCCGGCGGAAACCAGCTTTGAAAGAAAGCCCAGGGTTATAAGTGATTTGCCAAGCCCCATCTCATAATAGAGACCGCCGCGTCTGACCTGTAAAAGCCAGAGTATCGCGGTTTTTTGATAAATCGGAAACTCAACATTGGGGAACAGGTCGTCTATACCAGTCTCCGCCCACCACTCATTCACTTGGTCTTCGTCCTTGCAATAGCGGTATTTGCGCGCATCAAGATAGTTCGCGTAGATCTTACGCTGCTCGTTGACTTTGCTATTGGTTTCGTCCCCGTCGTAAACAAGGTGGATCTTTTGATCCTTGGCCTGTCGGCCAAGAATCAAAAGATTTCCGAAATCAGCGTCGAATTTCCTGGGGAAAGCAGGAGATTCAAACTGGTTGGAGTTCAGCTTTAAAGTCAGAGTTTGCATAAATTTCTTGAAGTTTATGAGGCTGATTATTGTTGATTGTGTCGAGCATAACGCCCAACGAATAATTTTGTTGTTCTTCGTCACATGGATATAAACGTCTTACAATATTAAAATCTTTGACAATATAAACGCCGTTATCATAGTTATCAGTATCCAGACTTTTGACATTATCAACGCCTATAGATAGTGTGCCCTCAAAGAAATTAGCAATAATTCTAATTAGCTGGGCGTTACTGTAAGACAAATCATTTGTTGAGCTTCTTATTCCGCATAATCTGGCGTATTCAAGGAATCCTTCTATTGAATCGCGTCCGCCGTTCCAATGAAGATAAATGCCGGCGTGGTTTTCTAAAAATTTCTCAATATCTTCATTCGTTTCGTATTTAAGGTAATCGTCATTTTCAACTTGCACAATAACCGCTCTGTTTCCCATTTTAAGACTCCAATAGGTTAAAAGGTTGCGCCTCGTTATAATCAACTATGCCGTCTTCAGGAATGTCTTTTGGCAGTACGCATTTGACATTTTTGCTGTCCAGCATCAGGAGGCCGAGACATATAGCCCCCGCTTTTTCACGTTCTTTAAGCGTAAATATCTGTATCTCTGAAAATCTATGCGTGTTTTTTAATGATTGGGAATTGACGATTTTGCATTCAAAAAAATAGGGGACGCCATCAAGAACACAGGATATATCGGGTTCGCCGATAACTTCCGCCCGTTTTTTCTGAATCCATATATGTGAACCGTATTTTTTTCTTAGGGTTTTAATGAGCTTGCCGGAAAGATCCGACTCGCTCAAGCTGAAAACTCTATTTTCCAGGCGTCAAAGAATCGCTGGCTTACCGGATGCACGAAAAAGCTTGTGCGTTTATCGTTTGAGAGAAATAAATAATGGTTGTTCTTCGCGTCCCTGGCTACGCCCAACGTCTCTTTGTGAAGCGGAGCGTATATCACGTCCAGCCCCATTGGTTTAAAATCAATAATAGTCATCGTTACAGTCTCCTATATAATCGACAAGGGTTTGTATATCATCCTCCATTGAATAAAAAAAATAGGAATTGGCTCCCATGAGACTTTGCTTCAAGCGATAAGCGGCGTCTACAACCTTCTGTGGAGGCGGAGGTGGCAAAGGTTCTTCTCTGTCAACATTATCGTAAATGGTGATGGTGGCCGGTAGCTCATCTATATGGATGTCGTACATGGTGTCTCCACTAAAACCTTCCGGGTTTTTCTGACTGTATATTCCTCATCTTCGATATTGTAATTCTCGCATAAATATATGGCCGCGTCTCTGATTTCTTCGGCGAGGTCGTCAAATTCTTTTACAATCTCGTATCTTTCTTCAACTTCGTAATCTTCCCATTCCTCAAAGTCTTCCGGGTCGGTCATCCGATGGTCAATACCTTTGCCTGGCATGGCAAATATATCTGGCGGTTTTATAAATTCTATACGCGATACTGGCTCGTCATGTTTGTTGCATGGAATGTTATAGCACGATTCGCTCCAGCACTTCGGACACCGATACCACTGGGTATCAGTTTCAGGTTTGACACCGCCCTCGTAAAGAACGAGATAGCCGCCGCTTCTTCCATTAAACCCGGCTTGCCATTTATAATTATGCTTTTTATCAAAGTCGTAAACCAAAGGGTTTATATGGTTATCATACATCTCTGGGACGTTAAGAAGTTCATACAGTTTGTCATGATACTTATCGGGAAATGTATATATCTTCATGTTATGCGCGTATGACGTCGCTTTATTCCATGGGTTCGTGGTGTGATAGCGAAAATGGCCGGCGAGAAAGCTGATCATTTCCTCTCTGCTTGGCATTATTCATCCTCCACAATTTTTCTGTCTTTGATTGTGTACCAAGTGTCGGGTTTTAGTTTTTTGCCATCTATTATGGCTGGACGAAGTTTCCGAAACGTTCCAACCTTGTCATATTCAGCCAGGACAATGCAAGATCCAAGGATGCCTTTGGCTCTGCTTCTTGCCCCGATTGCGACGGCGACAGAAAATATGCCTTTTACTTCAGCAGAGTTGCGTCTGCCAGTGGAAGCCGCGATACTAAGGGTTCCGTCTACAGTTAAATAATTGTAATCTCCAGAGCTACATGCTATACTGCAATCCCCTTTCGCACAAGACGCGGATACGGCTCCTGTTGAGGCGATTACGCTATTACGTCTAGTCGTTTCCAGCGCAGACGAATTACAAGCTGTTGCCGCTACGCTAAAACAACCGTCCGCGATTACTTTGCTATGCGAACAGGTTGCCGCAGCTACACTGTATTCTTCTCTTGCAATTGCGACGCTATGACTAGCGGTTGTTATCGCTGCGCTACGGCTCTCTGATGAATATGCTATACTACAAGTAGATGTCGTAGCGGCTATACTGCTAATCGCCTTTGTTTTTGACACACTAAAGGTGCCGATTGCTCCTGCTATACCATGACTCATATTAATGATACTCGCGCTTCTAGGCTCGATTAGAATGGCGAATGGTTCTTGATTTTCTCTGAACATTCCTTCTTTAACTTCTTCTGGTTGAGTGGAGATATACTTTATAGTAGCGTTAGCTAATTCCCGAATCGGAATCTCATCGCCTATACTCAGATGCTTAGTTACACGCTTGCTATCATCAGCCTTGTAATCCTTATCTTCTGGGTTTTCAGCCTCTACTTCGGCGTAACGACCGTTTGCTGGAGAATAATAACTCAAACAATCCAGAGGATATTCGCAAAAATGAAGCCCTCGAGAACACAATTTGGCTTTTGGTTCTTTAAAAGTCTTGTTTGGTTCGTATCGCTTGTTTAGGCATTTGAAATCTTTGCCAAACCCTTTATAGCCCTTTACTATTACTGGAGTATTCTTAGTGGATTTAGATGCCATCCCTCACCTCTCTTCTCTATTGTTTTTGAGGCGCATGGGGACATATTTCGATTGTTCAATCAACGATTCTTGCGACTGTTTGCCAAACCTTGTTAATGATCTTCCCAGATTGTCCATCTGATCAGCAATCATTTGAACCGCACCGGCATAGTAGTCTGGGTATTCAGACGGCCCATAGAGTCTGTTCCACCTGCCAAAATGCTCCTTCCACTCGTAACCAAGCTCCTGGAGTATTGTTCTGGCCTGGATAAGTGACGCTATATCCCAATCAATTCCTTCAGGAGTATGAAGAAACATCCTGCCGTCTTTTTCTATCAAATTCAAAGTATCCATATACTTCTCAAAAAATGGACTCTCCTGGGGGGATCGAACCCCCGATGGCAGATTTGCAGTCTGCTGCCTTACCACTTGGCTAAGGAGAGTCGGGTTTGTTTAGGTCAGATACGCTTTCAAAACATCAATGAGATCCGGCAGGTAGCCGTTTTTTTCAATCCGGCAGTTTGCGCCGTGTATTTTTAGGGAGAAGCGGTCGTCATCGGAGGTCTTTGCCAGACTTGCGACCTCGTTATTTTGCTGTGTCCGCAGACTCCAGCCTGAATTGTTCTCTGTCCATGTATGATTCGGCACTTCCGGCGGCAGTCCTTTGATGGACTTGATGGCCGCGAGTATGTCAATCGCCCCTGTGATTCCATAACCGCTAAAATTCAATTCGAGTTTTGGCCCGCTCATTTTGTTCTACTCAACCTATTGGCTTCCAGTATTGGCAGTCCGGTTTCGGTTGGGATATAAACTACCTGGGGAGTGGCTCCTTCCTGAAGCCCGTTGATCCAAAGATAGCGAAGGTAGGCTTCGTTGCCCTTGAGACTTTCGCCAATGATCTTGTTTGCTTCGGCCACGCCCTTGGCGCGTTCAACTTCCGCTTCGGCCAGCGACTTGGCTGCGTCCCTGGCCGCGTCCGCCCTGGCGATTTCAATCTGCCTGTTCTGTTTGGCGCGTTCAAGCTCCGCCTGCCCCTGTAGGCCGGACTGCCACACGTTATAACGTGGGCAGCCCCACATACCAAGCACAACCAAACCAGCCAGAAGCAGGCAGAGCAGTATTGTCGTTAAGATAGAGTTGTCGTTTCTCATAATTATCTCCTTTTTGAGAAAGTATATTTTAGGCTTCAACTTGTGGTAAATTCCACAATCTTATGCCCATCAACTACGTACCATGTATCCGGCTGTATTTTCTCGCCATCGACAAACGCGGTTAGGATTTTTACGGTGTCGCCGTCTTCATGATCGCTCAAAATCAACCATGCCCCCAACGACCCCTTCGCTTTGCATTTGTAGCCAAGCCCAATAGCGTATCCGTCCGCACAAATATCGGCGCGCCCAGAGTTTGAAATAGCGACGCTATATTTTCCACGCGCATTAACTGAACCCAATGAGTCCAAGGGCATCGAACCAATCCCAACGGCCATAGAATAAGAACCATCGACAAAAAGAGTGGATGACCCGGTTGCGACTGCGACACAATATTCTCCGGTTGAGTGAATATAACTATTGCCGGCAGTTGACGCCAATATATTACAATCGCCTCTTGAAAAAAGAGCATTATAACCTCCGGTTGCGGCTGCTATATTGCGATAGCCTCCTATAGATGTCACACTGCATTTACCGGTTATATTGGATATACTATAATTTCCATTCAAAGTAACAAAACTTCCTGTGCCGGTAGCGCTGGCTACACTATCGTCCCCATAGGATATTTTGGCTACGCTGTTGCTCCCCGTTATAACAGCCACGCCACTATCATTTATATCAATTGTGGAGAATTTTTTCGCGCTGGTTGCAGTTCCGCGAGTTTTTTTTATATGGGTGACACTGGAGTTTCGGATGAACTTCTCCCCCGCCTCAACCATTTCTTTTAAGGATAATTCTCTGCCTATTTTCAACTCTTTAGTTACAAGTTTGGTATCGTCCTGATCCGTATCTTCTGCATTGCACATTACCTCTGCGTATCTGGACTTAGCAGGACCATAAAAAGAGAAACAATAAAAGGGGCACAGACAAAAGTGCATTCCTCTTTCGCATAGCTCCGCTTCCGGTTCCTTAAATGTTTTGTTAAGCTGGTATTGTTTACCGAGACATGTTAAGTCTTTATTAAAACCCTTATAGCCTTTTACTGCCTTCTTCTTGCTCACGACTCACGCTCCACAATTCTCTTTTCTTTGAGTGTGTACCAAGTATCGGGTTTTAATTTCTCGCCATCTATCAAAGCCGATTGAACGTCTAAAATGTTCCAGTTATCATCACGTTCAACCAGGACGATCCATGATCCCAATGAAGCCTTTACCTTGGACATATAACCCGTAGCTACGGCGATCCCCTGGTTTCCTGTTGCGCTGGCGGCACCGTAGTCTCCTGTTGCGCTGGCGGCACCGTAGTCTCCTGTTGCGCTGGCGGCACCTTGGTATCCTGTTGCGCTGGCGGCACCGCGGTTTCCTGTTGCGCTGGCGGCACCGCGGTTTCCTGTTGCGCTGGCGGCACCGTAGTCTCCTGTTGCGCTGGCGGCACCGTAGTCTCCTGTTGCGCTGGCGGCACCGTAGTCTCCTGTTGCGC
>Ga0268262_10000260_pt1 | contig 71251 bp, 62 predicted proteins | sample TergutNc150P3_FD_190354 | JGI IMG/M metagenome (GOLD analysis project Ga0268262, IMG submission 190354) | Nasutitermes corniger P3 segment gut microbial community from laboratory colony in Florida, USA - Nc150 P3 (SPAdes) (version 2) | ecosystem: Host-associated > Arthropoda: Insects >...
GGCGTGGGGGGAAAGCCATAACGGCTCCGGTGTGGCGAGGGTTTAATAGACGCACGTTTTTGTTTTGGCATTATTGGTATGTTTTGATGGACGCTTTGACGTGACATTGTTGGAAGCACGCCAAGTCACCGTTCTGGCTTTCCCCCACGCCCTCAATAATTTTAATCAGTAAATAAGAAAATATATATCTGTGTAACATTTATTCGGCATACATCTTAATCGCGTATTAATTAAGAATGTTACAAAAGTGGTGTAGTCACAGTGCCAGTCATCAAGAATTGGTGACTGACACCGGGGCTTTCGTACTGTTGCATAACTGCTACGTTACTATCTATTACCGTTACTTTACCCATTCATAATTTGCATAGGTGTATGTTCCGGAGGACTCGTTATTGTTGTTATAACATTTTATAAAGGATTCCTCAAATGGAAAATATGCGTAACTATAAAAGTTACCATAAGCTTCATAGCTCAGCAACCTGACATTGCTACCGATGGTAACACTGGTAAGAGCATTTTCTCGAAACGCACCGCCGTAGATTAACGTAACGCTGTTTGGTATAGTTATACTTGTTAGTTTATTTTCCTTGAACGCATCTTTACCGATGTACGTAACCTTGTTCGGGATTGTAACGCTGGTTAGTTGATTTTTGGAAAATGCATAATCAGCAATGTATGTAACACTGTTCGGGATTGTAACGCTGGTTAGTTGATTGTTATTAAATCCGCTGAGGTATGTAACGCTGTTCGGAATTGTAACGCTTGCCAGTTCGTTTCCAGAGAATGTATTTCTACCAATATAAGTTATGCTTTCTGGAATCTGGACTGCCACCAATTTTCTTTCTTGAAAAGCTCCAAATAAACCATAATAACTAGAATTCATTCCGTAGAGCGCCTTTACCGCAACTCCGCCAATTGTGGCAGGGATGCGAACACGGGTAGAATTTCCTGTATAACTTATTAATACAGCTCCGTACCTTGTCTCTAAATACTCATAATCTTCCACATTCTTCCTTACTATAGGCAAATTAGAAGCGTAGGTTCCCGCCTTGCGGTCATTGGCAATATAGCTGTAAAATGCTGGAATAAAATCAAAGGTGGCAGGGATGTTTGCGGCAAGCGTAAAGGACGGTTTCCCGCTTAAATCAAATGTACTACTTATATAAGTGATTGTTGACGGTAAGCTGACGCTCGTGCATTTTGTATTGGCAAACGCTTCATAGCCAATTTCTTCCACTCCTTCTGAAATGACGATTTTGGCAAGAGCAGTATTACCGGAGAACGTACCTTCACTTATTTCCTTTACAGAACCGGGGATAGTAACACTGGTCAGTCTGTTGTTGGCAAATGCTGATTCACCGATGTACATAACGCTATTCGGAATGGTAATGGCTGTAAGTTTATTTCCACTGAACGCATTTTGACCGATCCACGTAATGCCTTCCGGAATGGTAACTCTGGTAAGATCGGCTCTTAGGAACGCTTCCTTACCGATACCCGTAATGTTTTTGCCTCCGATGACTGCCGGAATTACGATTACGGTGTCAAAACCGATGTACTTGGTGATAACGCCGTCAGCGTCCACCGTAAAATCGCTTGCGTTCTGCGTGAATGCCGGCACGCATAAAGCCAGCAATAGCAGAGCAGATGTCATGATTTTTTTCATTTTTCAACTCCTTTCTGTACATTTTCCGTTGTACAAATATAAAAAGCCGTTATTTCCGCATATGCGGAAATCAAACCAAAGGTTCTGCGGCATTTTTCCATGAATAGTGATAAATTCATGAGAAAAAGTGATATTTTCTTGTCTGTATAATTGCTTATTACACGTGGGGGGGGGGGGGGGGTATATTCTATTAAGGCAAAAGTGGCTTGAAATAGCGAATTAAGCGGCTTTTTGTCAATAATGGCGATTTTTTGTTTCATTGTGGGTATTTTAGCATTTTTTTAATTTTTTGTCAACTAGTTTGTATTTTGAGCGCTTGAAGATGTATGCCTAATAAATTTTACATGGGCAGATATTTTTTATTTACTAATTAAAATTGTTGGGTGCGAGGGCTAAAGCCATAACGGCCACATTGGCGTGCCTCCGACAATGCCACGTCGATGCGTCCATCAAAACATACCACTACCAATAAAGGCAAGGGGCTGTCCAAAAAGAAAAATTCTTACCACGAACCACACGAAAATCACGAACTTTTTACACATATCATGTCGTTGTTCGTGTTGGTTCGTGGTAAAAATTCTTCTTCTCTTCTTTGTGATCTTTGTACCTTCGTGTTCTTTGTGTGAGGTTCTTTGAAATAACTCACTATTTCTTAAGATTGCTTTTTACAAAAAGCGGATCAAAATATTGTTCCACATCGATTTTTTTCTGGAAATATTTCAACACAGCGCGATAAACAAAAATAGAAATGGCTATTGACGCAAGAAAAATTAATGAAAAAACCCAGCTGCCTGATGACGGTATTCTCGGAATCAGAAATTTTCCGCACAGAAATAATAAAATAAAAAAACTAACAATAGCGACAATAGTATTGAACAAGGTTGCGCCAATAATAAATAATATTGTATTAACTCTTTTATTCATTTTTATTCTCCTTTTTAGCAGGAGTAAAAAACATGGTAATAAGCAGTAATATACAGCATACTACAACTGATGAATCGGCAATATTAAAAGTCGGCCAGCGTTGCATTCCAAAGAGGCCGTAAATATTTACGCTGATAAAATCTACAACTCCGTCAGTGCGGAAAATACGGTCGATGATATTTCCAATTCCGCCTCCGATAATTCCGGCCGCCGCCCAGCGTTGAATCGCAGTGAATTCATTAGATTTAAAATAATACCATACCAAAAAACCTAGAACAAGAATGGGGATAACGATAAACATTATAGGCCTGAACGCATCAGGAAGATTTTGTCCCAAGCTGAACGCTATCGCCTTATTGCGGACATGATGAATCACCAGGAAATCATTATTAAAAACGTCTTTTATAAATCCTCCATATCCTGCATTTGGATTAAGCTTTACTATAACCGCTTTAAAAATTTGATCCACAATAATAATAAAAGCCGTAAGTGAAAATGGCAGGACTTTCTCTTTTACAAATTGTTTCATTTTTATACTCCTTAAAAATCTTTGTTAGCTATAACCCTGTGGGAATATCTAAAAATTCAGCGTCAACGGCAAGTTCCGCCATTGTATGACGCATAACAGCCTGAAGCCCCCAGACTTCGGTACAGTAGTGGCCGCCGGCAATCATGTTAAGCTTCCCTTCCAGACATTCATGATAAACCGAATGTGAGCTTTCTCCAGTTACAAATAAATCCAAGCCTTCTTCAACCGCTTCCCGCGCGATTTCCGCCGCTCCACCTGAAACAACCGCGGCGGTTACGCAGTCTTTCTTGCCAAAGGGAAAAACTCCAAGCGGCGGGCGCCCCAAAAAGCTGATTTTTTTTACCGCTTCATCAACGGTAACAGGTGTGGGGAATGTCCCTTTAAAGCCTATTTTCCGCCCATGGTACAGTCCGAAAGGCTCGATATTCTCCAATCCCAAAAGCTGCGCAAGAACTGCATTGTTTCCAAGTTTAGGGTGTTGATCCAAAGGCAGATGCGCCGCATACAGGCAAATGTTATGATCAAGCAAAAACTTTATCCGCCGCCTTAGATTTCCGGCTATTCGGGAAGGAACGCCCCAAAAGAGTCCGTGGTGGACAAAAAGCAAACCTGCATTTATGGCGGCGGCCTGTTCAAATGTTTCCATTGCAGCGTCAACTCCAAAGGCAATTTTACGCATAGCGCCGCCGTCATTATCAACCTGAATCCCGTTCAGGGAGGTATCTATAGAAGAAAAACCTTCTATATCCAGAATTCCTCTAAAAAAAGCGTCAAGTTTAACAGTTGTCAGTTCTGCACTCACAGGGACAGTGTACCATAAAGAAAAAATTAATTCTAGGGAATTTATTCGAAAGGACTCTCACAAAGATCACGAAGAAAGAGAAGATCACAAAGAGGAAGAAAGGGGGTTTATGTCCGAAGACTAAGCTTGAACCTCACGATAAACTTACGAACAAAACCCCCTGATTTCCCCTTTGTGTTCTTTGTACCTTCGTGATCTGCGCACTGTCGGTCGCCTAAAGGCTCCCTTGCTTTTATTGTAAACAGCGGCATTTATTGGTGCTACGCTGTGCGGCATTATCCATCTACACAGCTGCGCTGTGCGTTTATTTAGCGTGTGTGAAATTCTTGGGTATTAAATCAAAAAAAAGCCGCATACTTGGCGTATGCGGCTATGTTAAGCAAACTAAGTATTCTTAGAATTTTTTGCTTGCGATAAGAAGGCTGCTGAGAACCATGATATGGACTGCAAGTCTCTGTAATGAAAGCCAGAAATCATCACGATTTTTTATCATGTAAACAATTTCTACGATTATATACACTGCCCAGATAATGGCAATAATAAGTATTAAAGTATCCAGGAATGATATTTGAACATTTAACATTTCCAATAAAATTGCAATACCCGCTACTAACGCTATAACGCTTGCAATTATAACAAGAACGCCTGAGTTCTTTCCAAATATATATCCGAAAATAATTGAAAAATCTCCATTAGGCGAACTAATTAATCCCAGAACTCCGTTTGCAATAAGATACAAAGCTACCGAAATCTTCCACAGAAAACTTCCTAATCTTCCTTCCATAATAAACCTCTCTTAAAAAAACATTTTACGATGATGAAAAAATGATAAACATTTTATTCATCTTTATAACTCAACGAGTTACAACGTTTATTCTATAACATGTAATATAAAAAAACAAGTTTAAAATCAGGAGAAAAATTTTGAATATCATAAATTAATGAAAGATTTACACAATAAAATAGTGAATTTTAAAAAAGAATTATATGCTTTTATACAGGCCTTTTACAGATCAGGTTGATATTCGGAATCAAGTTTTTCGTATTCACCTTCAAAAAATTCATCCAGATATGAATGACCTTTTATAAATTTATCCGGATCCATTACGGCGTAATATGCCTGACTTGCCATTTTTTCATGATCAAAGAGCACATAACTGTTCAGATAACTGTTTCCGTATTGAGACCATAGAATAACATGATCAATATATTTTTTGTATTTATCGAATAATTTAAAAAGAAGGGCATATTGATAACCGACAGCGTCGGCCTGTTTTTGATTAAGCACCGCAGGCGCAAGAGCTTCGCCGCCGGGAGCGGAATTAACCTGCCTAATGTCCATTTCTGAATAAGTAATGCAATCTAAAAGTCCTTCATCAATTAAACTTGCAAAAAGAAACAAGGCTTGCTGGTTCTTGCTTGCCGTGGCGGGAGAAACTATATCATGCCCCTGAATTCCCATACATTCAATTAAATTCCTGCCGTCATAAAGAGGATCTTCTTTCCATGCTGAGTTTATTTTCTTTATCATATTGTAGGCAATTCTAGTTTTTAACAGGATATTAATTTCATAATCATTATAGGTAAGAATCGGCGGCTTTTCTGTAATGTAAGCGTCAATACTGCCATTGTCGTCGTGATCATCCATTTTCATATATGCGGGAACAATATTATCATCGTTGTAATGCGCTTTGTATTTTTCCGCCATAAGCGCGTTAGGAACAGCAATATGCGCATATTTATAAAGCAGATAAACATAATGTTTGCTGATATCAGAATAATCCGTATCTGTAAGCGCCATAAGCCACGAAACATTTTTCAACGCTGTTTTCCATTCATCAGGTTTTTCCTTTAAAATAGAGCTGTATCTGCTTTCGTGGATCTCTACATTAACAACATCAAACGAATGAAACGGTATAATGCCGCGCTTCGCGTCAGAATTGTATCTTGAGTTTACGGACATAAAATGCCGCATTATATACAGGATGTGGTTAAAATAAAGCCTTCTTGCAGTGTTCTTGTTCACTTTTAAATACGGTCCTGTAGAATTGGTGCTGCCGGAGAAAAACAACCCATTCTTATTCCATTGCCGGGCAGTAATATTTTCCGGTATTATCTGCCTCATCCACGGAGGAGATTGATTGATCCATGCAAGACAGTGGCCATGTATTTTATATTCGCCGGGGTTTCCTGAATCTCTTATACTTAAATATTCATCAGTTGGAAGATTCCATTCTGACTCGTTTCCTTTGGATAATGAGCTGTCTATTTTAAATTTAAAATTCGGGAATTCATTCTTAAGCCACTGCGGAGGATTAATATGACACTCCGGTTTTAAATTATCATTACTGACAAATATTTCGTAATGATATCCTCTGATAGAATCAGCCTCGACATGTCCTGTTCCGGTAACACCGACAAGAAAACTGCCGTTATCAAAATTGTATTTACTTTTAAGGGGCGAAACTTCTAAAAAGTTCTTGGTATTTACAACATCAGGTATTCTGACTCCGTTTGGATCCAACTGCGTTATCCTGATATTACCGAGCATGAGTTGATCGCCGTCAAGTTTAGTGCCGGTTTCCGTATGAATATCAATATTTAAATATTCCCATGTTCCCGACGTTACCGGCGTTACCGCATAAATTGCCATTTTATACCAGGTCTCTTCGTTAAAAAAGCCGATCCGATCCGGAAAATTATTTCCAAAACCAATTAAATCCGAAGTTCTTATATAAACTTGCGTTTTAACAGTCCCAGGCTGGCCTGCAATGGTTTGAATACCTTCGCCGTTGGAAGATGTAGACCAGATTTCAAAACGCATATATTTTCCCGCGGCGCTTTTTGGATAATAAAGATCAAACTCAACATATGTTTGATTATCAATTTTTACCGCAGGAGCAATAGGCGCCCTCATGCCGAATCCGCCGAAAGCTTTTCCCGCAAGAGCGGGATCAAAATATGTGGTAAGCATAATAAGGCTTCCGGTCTCAAACGGATCATTTATAAGATCAAAATGGCTGTTTGGATTCGGAAGGACACGCCCGTCATTTGTACGCCATAATTTCCAAACGGAAAAATTTTTGTCGATATCAAACTTGTAAACAGGAAATCTTTGAAAGCCAATGCCCGGATCATTGCGAAAATAAGGATCATTATCACCATCTTTTAAAATCATGTTAACTATAATAATTATATCACAAAATAAAAACAATAATAATACAATACTAACAAATTTTTAGAGAAATGCTCATACACTGCTTACAATATTTACTAATTTGTCAGGTACTGTAATAATTTTCGCTATTGTTTTCCCCTCAAGCCATTTTTGAGTTCCCGGCAGGGCAAGGGCTGTTTTTTCAAGCACATCTTTTGGAGTTCCGGCGGCAACATTAAATTTCTCACGAATTTTACCGTTCACCTGGACAACAACTGTTACCTCGTCAAAAACAGTCAAACTAGAATCAAAAGACGGCCATTTGCTGAAAGAGACCGATTCCTTGTGTCCCAGTTTTTCCCAGAGTTCTTCGCCGAGATGAGGAGCATAAGCCCCTGCCATTATCACAAACGGCTCCCACATGGCTCGCGGAATTTCAGTCAATTTGGCAAGTTCGCTTGAATAGATCATCATGGCGCTGATGGCTGTGTTAAAGTTAAGAGTTGCGGTGTCTTTTGTTACCTTTTCAATTGTTCGATGCAGGAGTTTTTGCAATTCAACGCCGCCCGCTTTATCACTGCCCGGCGCAGTCTCGGTTACAGGTTTTTCGCTTATCGCCCAAAGACGTTCCAGAAAACGGGAAACGCCTGTAACGCCCGCCATGTTCCACGGCTTGCTCACTTCCAGCGGCCCCATAAACATTTCATAAACACGCAGCGAATCTGCTCCGTATTCTTTAATAATATCATCGGGGTTTATTACATTTCCCCGGCTCTTGCTCATCTTCTGATTGTCTTCTCCAAGAATCATCCCCTGGTTCACCAGCCGTTGAAAAGGTTCCACTGTGTTTACAAGACCGAGGTCGTACAGCACTTTGTGCCAGAAGCGGCTGTACAAAAGATGAAGCACTGCGTGTTCAACTCCGCCGATATAAAGATCGACGGGGAGCCAGTAATCAACTTTATCTTTTGCGGCAAAAGCTTTGTCGTTTTTAGGGTCAAGATAACGGATATAATACCAGCAGGAACCAGCCCATTGCGGCATAGTGTTTGTTTCCCTTTTTGCTTTTCCGCCGCACTTAGGACAAGTCGTGCTTACCCAATCGGTAATTGCAGCAAGAGGGGATTCGCCTGTGCCTGTAGGCGCGTAGGATTTAACCTGCGGCAGCCTCAGCGGCAAATCTTTTTCAGATAACGGAACAATGCCGCATTTTTCGCAGTGTACAATGGGGATAGGCTCTCCCCAGTAACGCTGACGGGAAAAAATCCAGTCTCTTAATTTGTAATTAACCGCATGTTTGCCGATCCCTTTTTCTTCGAGCCATTCCGTTATACGCTTTTTTGCTTCCTCGGTTGGCATGCCCGTAAAAGCGCCTGAGTTTACAGAGTAGCCGTCCGCCGCAGTACATTCCGCAGGCTCGCCTGAATAGTCTTTTCCGGCTTGCGGCTTATCCGCGGAGACAACCAAAATGATCGGCAAATTAAACTCTTTGGCAAACTCCCAGTCTCTTTCGTCATGAGCCGGAACCGCCATGATGGCGCCTGTTCCGTAAGAGATAAGAACATAGTCGGCTATCCATATTGGAATTTTTTGATCGTTAACGGGGTTTATCGCAAACGCGCCGCTGAATACGCCGGTCTTTTCTTTCGCAAGATCGGTGCGTTCAAGATCGCTCTTTCTTGCCGATGCTTCAATGTAAGAGGCGACCGCCTGTTTTTGTTCAGGAGTCGTAAGTTTATCCACCAGCGGATGTTCCGGAGAGAGAACCATGTAGGTTACTCCAAAAAGAGTGTCAGGGCGCGTGGTGTAAATTTCAAAGGACAGGTCTTCATTATCTTTTAATGTTGATTTATCAACTTTAAATACTACATTCGCGCCTTCGCTTCTGCCAATCCAGTTGCGCTGCATAAGCTTTACAGGCTCAGGCCAATCCAGTAAATCAAGGTCTGTAAGCAGGCGCTCGGCATAAGCGGTTATTTTGAGAATCCACTGCCGTATTCGTTTGCGGGTAACTTTTTCGCCGCAGCGTTCGCAAAGACCGTCTTTTACCTCTTCATTGGCAAGACCTGTTTTACAGGACGGACACCAGTTTATGGGGCTTTCCGCTTCATAAGCCAGTCCTTTTTCAAAAAGTTTTAGGAAAATCCACTGTGTCCAGCGGTAGTAATCTTCTGCGGATGTATCGACTTCACGATCCCAGTCATAGGAAAAACCAAGCGTCTTTATTTGGGAACGAAACCTGTTAATATTTGCCGCTGTTGTAACTGCGGGATGAGTGCCTGTTTTAATAGCGTAATTTTCAGCGGGCAGACCATAAGCGTCAAAACCCATTGGGTGCAGCACATTGTAGCCGTTCATGCGAAGGTAACGGCAGTAAATGTCCGTGGCGGTATAGCCCTCAGGATGACCGACATGAAGCCCCTGTCCCGAAGGATATGGGAACATGTCAAGCACATAACGACGTTTGTCTTTGGGAAAATTAGGATTTTCCTCCGTTCTAAAGGTTTTGTTGTCAGACCAATACTTTTGCCATTTAGGCTCAATTGTTTCAAATGGATATTTTGCCATAATACGGAATTATACAAAATTTTACATAAAATGAAAATATCTGTACAGAATTATAAATGTTAAAATAAACGCCAACAAACTATTAATTGACATTAAGCTTGATATGCGCTATAATCGGCAATAATATGGATTATTTCTTTATTAATGCGATTTCTGATATTTGCGAACATTCCCTTTTAATGAGGGAAAGTCCTCTACGCTGCATGATTGTTCTAAATCCGGTAGCCGGCGGTTTTTTTATAAAATCAAGGTGGAAAGCTCACTTACGTACATTGAAAAAATACCAGCAAAAAGCCCTGGCAAATCCAAAGAGAGAATTATATAAAAATGTAATAATGAACATTACCGAAGGCATGGGTTCGGCCGCGGAAATTACCAAAATATTTTTGGAAAGAGCCGAAAAAGACCCTGTACCTTTTTATTTAATAATCAGCGCCGGCGGAGACGGAACCCATAGGGAAGTAATGAGCACTTTGTTCACATATTCCGCTCCTGTCCGCAGAAGCGTGGCTGTACTGCGTTTGCCAATGGGAACAGGCAATGACGGCGCCGAAAATCCCAGCCTTGCCAAGACTTTGGATTTGCTCCTCAATCCCTCCCACGTAGAATTTGCTCCCGCCGTACAATTGATACCTTCCAAGAGCGGATCATCAAGCTGGAGAGAAGGAAATATTTACGCTTATAACATTTTATCCGTCGGACTCGACGCTTATGTCACTCACATGACCAATATTATGAAAGGAAGAATACCCGGCGACGCCTACAGGTTCTGGGTGGACATGGCAACTTTGTCTTATGAAAAGAAATATATCGTAGATTATATGGATGTAAAAGCATTTGATGACAAAAACAATGAAATTAAATCTTTTAATGAAAAACTGCTGCTTTTGGCAATGGGCGTAACCGGCCACAGAACTTATGGTTCTCAGCAGCATATTCTTCCCGATGACCGCAATGTCTGCGGCATAAAACAAATACCATTTCTCGCTAAATTGGCTTTAAAGGGCAAGGTTGCTAAAGGTAAACATATTAAGAACAAGGATGTAATCATATTTAACGCGCATCATCTTGAATTTAAATGCAAATATCCGATACTGGCGCAAATGGACGGGGAAACTATTTTAATGCAGCCAGATGATTTCCCGGCGGTAATGACGCTTACTTCTCCGGTAATACCTTTATTAAAACCCGGTAAAATCTAAGAATCAACTATTGACAAATAGTTATTTTTATGGCAATGTAGTTATCTTATGTAGCTGATATCACAGAAAAAATGGGGGAAAAAGATATAATGGCTGCGACAGGAAAAAGGAAGAAAAAAATCCCGCCAATTGATCAAGAATTTCTTGATAAAATGGAAGCGGCTCTTTTAGTATTAAAATCTGAAATTGTCAATAAATTAATTGCAAGCAATGAAGATTTCAAAGAAATAATGGAAGGGGAAGAGCCAAAGGATCTCGCCGACATCGCGTCCGACGACATGGACAGAAAAATGATCGAAGCCATTGGCACTCAGGAATTAAAACAGCTTAAATTGATTGAATCCGCCATTACCCGCATCAAGCAGGGCAAGTACGGCCACTGCATAAAATGCGGCAAAAGAATTCCTCAGGACCGCCTGATAGCGATTCCCTACGCGCTCATGTGCATTGAGTGTAAAACAGAAGAAGAACGCCGCAACAGATAAAAAGCGCCGCATGAGCCGGGTTTTTGGCATTGGAAAAATAAATATTTAAACAGGAAAATAACATGGCAAAAAAAGCGATTGTTTTACTGGCCGATGGTTTTGAAGATGTCGAGGCTGTAACGCCGATTGACTATCTGCGCCGCGCCGGAATAGAAGTTACTACTGTGTCAATTTCTGACAACCTGACCGTAACAAGCAAATGGGGCGGCATTAAAATAATTTCCAGCGCTGTATTGACAGAAATTGTCAAAAAGGGAACAGGCGGCTATGACGCGGTAATCGCTCCCGGCGGAATGCCCGGCTCGGCAAATCTGGCGGCTTCCAAAGAGACAGGCGCTCTCCTAAAAAAAATGGCGGCTGACGGAAAATTGGTCTGCGCAATTTGCGCCGCTCCCGCTCTTGTGCTCGCTCCGCTTGGCCTGCTTAATGGGAAAAAATTTACCTGCTACCCGGGCATGGAAGAAAAAGTGACAAATGCCAAATGGTCGGAAGATAAAGTTGTAACAGACGGTAATATTATCACAAGCCGCGGCGCGGGAACAGCGGGCGTATTTGCCATAGCGATTATTGAAAAATTACTGGATAAAGCAGCCGCACAAAAGATAGCGGATGCTGTTTTACTGTAATCCTACTTCTGCAAAATCTTCGCAAACGATTTTAATTTTCCGCTTTTAATATGAGTCCCGGGAACTTCAAGTATCTCCCGCGCGACTTTGTTTCCAAGCGCGGCGCATTCAGAGAGCGATTTATCCCTTATCCACGCGGAAATAAAGGCGGCGCAAAAAGCGTCTCCGGCGCCTACAGTGTTTCGCGGCGCGGCAATAGTAAAGGTTTCTTCGCGGTATACATTGCCGCCCGCTACTACCATCGCGCCGCGGCCTCCAAGTTTGACGACAATAATCGGGAATAATTCGCCGTCGGTGATTATTTTCAGCATGGGGCAAATGTCGCGCAGAATCAGGGCTTCTTTTTCCTTATCTGTCATGTTAGTTCCCTCATCCTGTCCTTTTCTGACTGTGTTAAAAAATGTAATTGTTTCATCGGCGTTCATAAAAATAAAGAGGGGATAACTGCGGCTGTATGTCAATATTTCTTCAGCTTTACTTTTTACCTGCATGATCGAAGCGGCGTCAATGGCGACCGGTATTCCATTACGGCTGGCAATCCTTAAAATATGCTGCACTAAAGGGCGGCGTTCGAGGATAAAGCCGTCAAGGATAACCGCTTCCGCGCCGCTTATCAGATCTTCGCTGATATGAGACTCGTTCAGTTCAAGCGCCGCGCGCGGACTTGCGGCAAAACGAGTTTCGCCGCCAATATTACACGCAAAGCATAACCCTGTCTTTTCGCTGGATCTTACAAGCATGGAAGAAACGCCGGCTTCTTTTATCTCTTCTTCAAAAATCGACGCAAGTTCATCCTGTCCGACACAACCGCAAAACGCCGCATCCATTCCAAGCATGGAGGCAATCTTCGCGACATTTGCCGCTCCCCCGCCCGAACTTTTTACCGACTCAGAAAAATTAATAGACGGCTCCGTCAACAGCGCTTCAACTTTATCGCCGTCAATATGCTGAACAGGATCAAGAATACCGTACTTTAACGCAAGACTATTATCAATATCTACAAATACATCGACAATAGAATTGCCGACACATAACAATTCAGTTTTATTACTCAAGTTTCACCCTTATCCCGAAAACCTCACACAAAGAACACAAAGATACAAAGATCACAAAGAATACAAGAAGGGGTTTTTGTCCGTTATCTTATCGTGAAATTCACACATAGTCTTCGGACAATAACCCCCTATTCCCTCCTTTGTGTTCTTTGTCCCTTCTTGCCCTTTGTGTGAAAATCTTGCAGAAAAAATCATTTAGGCTTCGCGATTATCTCGGCAATGTCGGGATTTTTCGCAAGATCGTGTTTCAACCCTTCGGCGCGTTCCTTGTTCACATAGTCCTTGCTCTGGAATGAGTAGGTAAAACGAGTGTGGGTGTCGTAGGTGCCCTTCATTAGCGCGAAAGCGTCCTCGGTCATTACCAGTTCTTCATCGGTCGGGATAACATAAATGGGTATTTTCGATTCCGGCTTGCTGATAATGGTTTCGGTATTTCTTGTACAGGAAAGTTTATTCTTTCTTGGATCGAAAGATATCCCGATGCCGTCAAGACCGTCAAGATATTTCTCTCTCATAAACCACGCAAACTCTCCGACACCGGCTGTAAAAACCAGCGCGTCTACCCTGCCCAATACAGCCATATACGCTCCGATGTACTTTTTCACGCGGTGGGCTTCAATAAATTGTGTGAGTAACGCTTGTTTGTCTCCTTCGACAGCCGCCTTCTGAACATCGCGCCTGTCGGCATATTTGCCTGTCAGTCCCAAAAGACCGGATTTTTTATTAAGGGCGGTTTCAATTTCAGTGTCGCTCATTCCTGTCTTACGCATAACGTAGAAAGGAAGGGCGGCGTCAACATCTCCAGAGCGTGTGCCCATAACAAGCCCCTCAAGCGGGGTAATGCCCATTGATGTGTCAAAAGAACAGCCGTTTTTGACGGCGTTCACCGAAGCGCCGTTTCCGATGTGGCAGATTATCACGTTTGTTTTGAAGGGGTCCTGCCCCAAAAGCACGGCGGCGCGTTTTGCGGTATACAGGAAACTTGTCCCGTGAAAACCGTAACGGCGCACTTGATATTTTTCGTACCATTCTTTCGGCACCGCGTACATAAAAGACTCAGGCGGCATTGTCTGATGCCAAGCGGTATCCATAACCGCGCAATGCGGCACATGCGGAAGAACCTTCTGCGCCGCCTCAATACCCATGATATTCGCCGGATTGTGAAGAGGTCCCAAATCTTTAACTTCGTTAAAAGCCGCCATTGCCGCGTCATCTACGATAACGCTCTTTGTAAATTTCATTCCGCCGTGCAGAACACGGTGTCCGACAGCCTTGATTATTGACATGTCGCTGATTACGCCCATGTCTTTGCTTGTAAGGGTTTTAATTATAAGGTCAACCGCGTCGGTATGGGTGGGACAATCGTGGTTAATAACGACCTCTTCCTTGCCTTTTGCCTCGTGTTTGATAAAAGAACCGCCAATGGTTACTTTTTCCACAATGCCTACCGCCAGAATATCCTTGGTTTCCCAGTTATAAACCTGATATTTAGCCGATGAAGAACCGCAGTTCAATGTTAAAATAATCATATTTCCCGCCTTTAATAAAATATTGATGTTATTATACCATATTTACAGATTTTTTGGAAGAGGCGGAATATATTGTTTTTGGGCATTTTTTATATATCTCTTGCTTTTTGTATCTTCTTTATGAATCTCCATTCTTTCATCATTTGAAATATTTGAAAAACAATAAAAAAACTTGAAACTATATATGAGAGGATTATATTCATCCTTAACTCTTTTTGGATCTCAGGCATTTTAAGGATTTGTATTAACAAATCCATATTAATTGTTTTCATTTCTTTAAAGATAAAAAATGAATATGCAATTGTAATTCCAATACCAATCATTATTAGTCCGACAACTATTACTATAAGCGCGCCTATAGGAGTTATTTTTCCTTTAAATGCCTTATATCCTTTCATTCCAAGAATAATATATAATAATGTCGATACCGCCGCCAGTCTGTTAAGAAAAATAAAGAATAATATAGTTATAATAATGCCGGGTATGGCAAATAATAACGCTCCAATAAATCCGGTAAAATAATTTGTAGGAAGCTGTTGATATTCCCAATATTCATTATTTAAATCTCTTTCCAATCTTTTCAAACAGTCAGCGCATACATATTTTGACGTATTACCAATAGAATATACATCAGCTTCTTTTTGAATGCCGCAATTATTACATTGCGGTATGCCTTCCGGATATTTTCGGCTAAAATACTCAACAAGAACATATAATAAATTCTTAATTTTTACTATTGAATAAGGACGGAAATATTCATAAAAAATTATTCTAACGCCATTATCTAACCATTCATGTTTTTTTATTTTATTTTCTTTTATAATACCTTCAATTTGCGCTTTATCTGTATCATCAACTTGCGGAGAATATATTTCTAAAACCTTCATATTATTGCCGTCAAACATTTTGATAAAGCAATTTTTTAACGTTCCGACTACTTCAGAGTTTGTTCTTCTAAATCCCAATTCTCTACCTAATTTTTTTAATCCGGGCCAAAGCATATATCCTCCTTTATATTTATTATGCGGATTTATATATTTCCCACATTATTATTGACGCCGCGCATGAAATATTCAATGAATTAATATTTCCTTCCATTGGTATTCTTATTATTTTATCACAAATTTCCTTTAATTTAACACTCATTCCTTTTGCCTCATTTCCCAATATTACCATTACCGGTTTATTTATTTTACAGTCTTTTATTGATACAGTTCCATTTGAATCTGTCCCTATTATTTCCATATTGTTCTTTTCTTTTTGAGTCCTTATATAATCCAGTAATACTTCCATCGATTTTATCGTAACTATTTTTGTAAAAAATATGCTTCCCAGACTTGCTCTGATAACTTTTGATTCATATATGTCTATTCCATGTCCTATTAAAAAAACTCCATCCACATTAAAAGCGTTTGCCGAGCGAATAATTGAACCAAAATTTCCATGATCGCTTGGTCTGTCAAATACGATTATAAACGGATTATCTGAATTAATATCACAAATTTCACTTTGTTTTATCTTAGCGGTTATTATCATTTCCGAAGGATTTATTTTGTCGGTTAACTCATTGTACAATATATTTGACATTTCAATGATTTTTGCATTGTTATTATTTCTAATAACGTCTTTTCCCCATTCAGATAAACCGCTCATATCTTTAACAATTATTCGGGTAATTTCAATATTTGCTTTTATCGCCTGTTTAATACATTCTATACCTTCAATAAATATTTCATGCAGCTTATTCCTTTTCGCGCGGTTTAATTTTACGGCTTTTATAATTTGATATTCTGTATTCTCTACACTGATAAGAAACCTATTCATTATTATAAATATATATTGTTTATTATTTTTTTGTCAATATTTAGAAATCAAATCAACAGATATTTTACATAACATTCAAATTAAATGACGTTTTGAAAACCCGAATAAGGCGGCGAGTATTTATTGTTTGTTAAGCGCCATTTGACTGGCGCTATTTTTTACTTATGCTTGCTATTTTGAGCTATAAACAACTACCGGTCTTTGCTGAGTGTATTGCTGTCTTCTGGCATCATCAGCCACATTGCCTTTATATAACGCGCTAATGTCATTCACCCGCAGAGTATCATCTACTACAGAAATATCAATAGCTCTATAATCATTGGCTTTTGAAGCATTTATTAAGAAGTATTTCATTGGGTCATTGTTTAAATCTGTATCTCCAAATGTAGCGTCTATTATGTATACTCTGTTTTTATACCACAATTCGTTCCATGCGTGCTTTAATTGATTACTAACAGCCATGTGAACATTACTAATCCCGTTTTCTATGCATTTGTTATAAAAATATAAAGCGTAGTCAAAACAAATACCCCTGCCTGAATTTACCCTTTGTTCCAGCGTATAATTAAAATCATAAGCCAAAACATCATATTGCCAGTACTTGATTGTATCTAAATATATTTTTTTTAGAGTTTCATCTGTTAAATTGGCTTCTCTAAAGTTAGCTCTACTAGCAGTATTTCCAGAGGCTGTTTTTGGCATATCTTCTTCAGCATTTGCAACGTACCATCTGTTAAATGTTAATCTAAGCCATCCATCATCATCCACATAACTTGATTTGAATTCTAAATAGAAAAAATTATTTTCTTTTAATATAGAAACATTTGACACTATTTCTACAACTTCTGGAAAGGTATTATTCCCCCAATTAGATTGATCATCTTCAAGCCAAGGAGTTTCATTTTCTTCCCCCCAACCAAGCAGCCTTCCTTCTGAAGTGCGATTTTTTGTAGTTTCAAAAAATAAAATGCTTTTATTACTATTTTTCCATGCTACCCTCATATCAGAATATTGCCAAAACATAGCTTCAAGTTTTTCACCATTAAAGTTTAATGTTTTATGCATCTGCGTATCTGCGCTTTCCCAAACAAGAACATCCTTAATTTTGCCTTTTTTGTAATAGATAAAATAGTCTTTCTCGGGAATGTCTTCTAATGCGGTTTCTATTGAAGTATACCCGTTTGTATATGTTTCAGTGACGGTATACCGTCCATAAGTATCATTGTAACCTATCCACTTGTTGATAAATTCATCTTTGCTAACGACAGTTGAATCCAATAAATCTTCGTCATTTGAAACTGCATATACATTATCTCTGTCATTTTCAAAGATAACTTTTGCATTCGTAAACACAATGTCTTTTTCTTTTCCTTCATATGTATAATCTACAGGACGAAGAATATACCATTTGTATATTTCTCCTGAGTCATATACAACTCTAAAGTAATCTTTTGTATAAGAAACTGTTTTTGAGCATGATGCTGTAAGAATTAAAATTCCTACGATAAAAATAGAAAAAATTGAATGCTTTCTCATAGAAACCCCCTAAAGTATATTAATATTAATCGGATTACAGGGATTTGTCAAGGGCTATTTACCGAAAAAAGGCCGTAAATCCGACAGTCACCCGGTAAATGGCACTTAACTGTTTTTAAGTGAAATATCATTTTTAGGTTTTATATATTAATCCCATTCCCATGAGTTTGAATAATTATTAGCTATAAATTGGAAATTTTTAGGATCGGGATAGTTATAAGCCGTCCATTCTTCGTAACTTTTGATTAATGACAGAGCGTCATCATCTGTTAAATCGTCCATGAATTTTTGACATTTTTCAATTATACCGCTTGGTTTATTGGGGGCATTTATTACAAACATTTCTAATTTACGCACAGAGGGAAACAGTATTTCATTCTCAATTAAAATAAGACGGTATAAGTTGTACACCATTCCATTTGCGACATGATGCCTTATAAAACCTTCCGGCTTGCAGACCTTCCAGTAATATGAATAAAACTGTTTAAAGGTACAGTAAAACCGCATTTGTTTTTTTGCCGCTTCTTCTTTTTGAAATACGGGTATTTTAGCGGCAAGCTCCGGCAATCCCGGCTCATTGCAAAAAAGCACGCGCGCATTGGTAAACATATTCCGCATGGGTTCAGCCCCGCTTACCGCCAACTCTTCCATTTGCCGCCGCGTTAAAAAATGAACATCGAAATAACCGCCTTCATAAGTACATTTGCCAAAAACTGATTCACAATCTTTACTGTCTTTTTTCTTTTCTTCATAATATTCCGGAGATACAACGGCAACCCCGTCAATGTCTGAATTGGCGCGTTCTGTACCGGTAGCGACTGAGCCTATCAAAAACAACGCAATAATTTCCGGATTTTGACTATAATGGGCTGTCATATTTTCAATTGATTCCTGATGATGTTTATACATTTTTTTACTCCTAAAAATAATTTATTTACAGTATAACAATGATAAAACAATAAATGTGAATATTTTTCATCATTTTACTCACAAGCGTAATGTTTTGTTTGGGTCTACAACCGCCCAAAACGCCTGTTTAGGATTTAGATCCGCGTCCCAAAGACATGGGTTCCCAAATGACTTCCAACTGAACTCATCGTCAAAATCCCACATTGTTACCCGCGTTATGTAATCTTTGAATTCTTTAAAAACATTAAAAAGCTGCGCGTAAGTTAAAGCCTGAACACGCTGATCAATATAAGTCATTGTAGAATTTTTTCCGACTCCAAAGTTACCGGTTGTGACTCTTACTTCAACATCAAGCTCGCTGATTGCTATTTTTACTCCAATGTCTATAAACCTTTTTATCGAAGCGCGGACATTGTTAGCGTCGGTATAAGTTCCGTAATGAGCCTGCATGCCTACAGTGTCAATAAGGTTGCGTTTATTGCCTTCCGCTTTGTATCTGTCATTGATGTCTTTAACCATGTTGGCGGTTACCTGCGCTTTTCTTTGGTTGTCCAAGTTGTAGTCAATATATTGAAGATCCGCGTCAGGGTCAGCCGCCCTTGCCGTTCTAAACGCTAATTCAATAAAATCCGCGCCCAATGCCTTAAACCAGCCTGAATCTTCGCGAAGCTGCGTCTTCCAGCTTAAATTTTGATCGCCCGGATTTATCTGTTCTTTTACGGCTTCATTTACAACGTCCCATGAAATTACTTTTCCTTTAAAATGCGTCATTACAGTATTAATATGATTTATCATATTCTCCCTAACCTGCGCCGGCGTTCCCGTCGTCATCCATGCGTGCGTTTGTTTATGCCACACAAGAGTATGCCCGTGAAAAGCAATTCCGTAGTCCTGCATTTCCGCTACCATGTCATCGGCGTATCTAAAATTGTATTGACCGCCTTTCTCACGCGGAGCAAGCTGATCCGGCTTCATTTGGTTTTCGGCTGTTACAATGTTAAAATGGGTTGTAAGCAGTTTTAGATATACGCCCTCCACATATCTGCCGTTGATGATATTCCCTATTGGGAAATAATCCTTGTAAACGTCTTTAAGCGCGGGTATTTGTTCCTGTTCTGTTGAGGCGGCTTTTGATGTTCTGCAATTAAAAAAGCCGCAAATGAGAAAAATAAATAAAAAAGCAATAATCGATTTATTTTTCATATTAATATCTCCTTATTATTAAATTGACATATTTAAAAAATAAAAATGAATAAATTTCATCATTTCTAATCTTTTCAACTTCATTTGCTTAAATATCAATATTTTTTCTCTGCGTTTTTTTAACAGTTTGTTTATTATTTTACTTTGAATTTATCAGGATTGAAAACCGCATTATAGGCTTTTTTAGGATTTAAATAGCGGTCAAAAATGCAGGGGGTTCCCGCGGAAAGCCAGCTGTTATAATCGTCAATGCCCCACATGGTTACGCGCGTTATGTAAGCGGAGTATTCACGGTATATCCTAAAAAGCCGGGCGTATATCATTGCCTGCAACTGGGAGTCATATTCGGACATGACAGTATCCTTTCCCCCGCTTACTTCATAGCCGGCAGCTGTAACGTCCAATTCGCTTATTGAAAGTTCAATATTCAAGGAAGAGAATTTTTTCAATGCCAAGCGCACTCTATTTTCATCGAAATCTTTAATATTAAAATGAGATTGAATACCCAGGCCTTCAATAAGGTTTCGCTCCTGTCCGGTTTCTTTTTTATAGCGGTTATTAATGTCGCTAACCATCTTCCGTACCGCTTCGGCTTTGTTTGGATATTCCAGACCATAGTCATTGTAATAAAGAGTAATGTCAGGATCGGCGTCCCGCGCGGTACGGAAAGCGGCTTCAACATAATTTGCACCTAACACACGATGCCAAGGAACATCGGTACGCAGGCATTTTTTCCAGTCGCCGGCTGCAGCGGCGGCGGAAATATTGTCCGTCATGGCCTCATTTACCACATCCCAGGAATGAATCCTGCCGCTATAATGAGATAATACGTCGGTTATGTAATTTTTAAGGTTGTCTTCTACTTCTGTTTTTGTTCCTTTAGTCATCCATTCCGGAGTCCAATCATGCCATACCAGAACATGGCCGTGAACAGGCATTCCGTTTTCCAGCGTCCGGTTCACCATCTGATCCGCGTATGCCCAGGCATATGCGCCGCCGCGGTTTGTCGTCAGTGAAAAAGGTTTAAGGTTGTTTTCAGGAGTGATAACATTAAAATGATTTTTTATAACGTTAAAATAAGCGCAGTCCATATATTTTTCGTTAATAATATTGCCTATAAGAAAATCATTCTTATACATCGATCTTTTACCAAGAAAATTAAACGGCGGCGTAGTTTTTACCAACTGCCTGTTCTTACGTAAATCGCCCGGAGTAAATCCAAATTCACGCCTAAAACTGAGTATATACGCCTGCTCGTAGCTAAAACCGTATTCTAACGCAATGTCCTGAACATTTAGTCCGCTGTACAATAAATCCATGATGCTTGCGGTTAATTTACGGGAACGTATATACGCTCCAATCGGCATTTTATACTTTTGTTTAAACAGCCGTTGTAAATGAACTGATGACAGGGAAAAATCATCCGCCAGGACATCGGCATTAATATCGTCTTTAAGGCCGTTTTCAATTTCCGCTAAAACGCCTTCAAGCACGTCGTTTGAATTACGCATAATGTTTTTAAATATTCACTTAAAACACAAAGGACATCGCTTATGCGATGTCCTTTGGCGCGCTGTCAGGATTAGAATCCTTTAAGCATACAACCTAATGCAAGCAAAACGCCGCCGATGAATGTGAGCAAAAAGCTGTAATGTTGAATTAAATCAAGAATGTTACTGTTTCCTAATGGTATGAACGAACCGATCAATCCTAAAATCATCAGAATTACGCTAATAGTAAAGACTCCTTTTTTTGGCGCAGATAATCTCATAATAAAATCCTCCTGAAAAATTTTTATGCATATTGCATATTGTTTATATATTCCCATAAATTTATTAAAAAGTCAAGATAAATACATATTGGAATTGAGAATAAAAAAATAAACTACAGAAAAAACCACAAAAATATTGATAATTAAGCGAGCTTGACTATTAATTCCGCTGAATACCTTTGCCTCTTTAATTATCTTCCTGCGTAAATTTAAGGTATGAAAATTCAAGCCACCCTGTTCCGCCGGCGGCTTCTATAAGAAACTTTGCCTCGTACATATTGCCAAGCGTCAAACCCATGCTTTCCCATTGTTTAAAATGTTCAGTAATGGAAATTGTCCCGCTCTGCCTTGGCGTTTGGCGTATGCTGAAATATTGAACAAACGTTTTGATTCCCTCTATCGAAGGCATTTGGACTCTCACATTTCTAATAACATCATAGGTTGCGCCGTCCATTTTAAAACTGCCCACCACGACTCCGCCCGTTGTGTTGGTAGTAATGGGAGACGCGTCATCCTGCCATTTATTGCCAAACCAGTCTTCCACAATGTAATATTCTACCAATCGATCTTCAGCTTTTTCCTCGCCCGGGTTTTTTGCCCATCCGTAAATCCCTATATAAGAATAATTCCCTGCGGTGCCGCGTTTCGATCTTGTATATTCATATTCCGCGTACATATTTTTGTAATCTGTGTATTTTCCGCCTTTACCCCAGTAATAACCTACGCGTCCCAAATAATCATCAGGATCGTTCCATTCACATCTGAAAGCCGCCCCGCCCCGCAGATCAGGACCAAACCAAATAAGTTTGTTTTTATTTCCGCCCTGCGTCCACATTTCGTAGCCGTAGGGCGAATTTTCCAGCGGTTTATTTCCGCCACTGTTAGCTGTAAATGTCACCGCGCCTGGTAAATCTGCAATTTGAGAATTTAGTTCCATTTATTTCAGATACTATAATTTTTGATAAAATTTGTCAATAAGAACTCACACAAAGATCAAGAGGGGAACCTTCGACCTTCGGTCTCGGTTGAGGTTCACAAAGGTACAAAGATCACAAAGAAGAAATATGGAGTTGTTATCTGAAAGTTATACGCGAACTTCACGATAAGATAACGGACAAAAACCTCTGATTATTCTTTGTGATCTTTGTCTTCTCCGTGTTCTTTGTGTGAAATATTAAAATATTATTTCAAGTAACGCGCCCAAGTCCCAAAAAATACGTCTCCACAGACTCACTTCTGCAGGATTGCGGTTTATAGCTTTTTGCCGTTGTAAAAAGCGTTTTCATGCGTTTTAAAACGGCGTTTGTTTCGCCGCCCTGAAAAATTTTAACAACAAGATTGCCGCCGGGAGCAAGCGCGTCCTGCGCGTATTCAATAACTGTTTGCGCAAGTTCCAAAGAACGCGCAGAGTCTACTATATGATTACCTGTGGTGCCGGGAGCGGCGTCGCTGATAATTACATTATAGGGGCTTTTTGATAAAAGCGCTTCGCGTACCTGAGAAGCGGTAACATCGCCCTGAATAAAGAAAAAATTATCGCCGTCAAATAAACCTTTGTCAAATTCGCGGGAAAGGGGGGAAAGGTCTGCAGCGGCAAGAAAACCATTTCCGGCAAATTTACGCAGCACATAAAGACTCCAGCTTCCGGGGGCGGCGCCGATGTCCAATATGCGCGGAACATTGCAACCGGCTGATTTACAAACCTTAAAAAGATTGAATTTTTCATCGATCTCTTTTAATTTATAAACGGAACGCGCCGGATATCCTTCTTTTCGCGCTTTTTGCTGCCAGTAATCAGGTTTCTTGTAATCTGCCATTTAAATCTATTATAATTGTTTTATGGAGCAAGAGTATACACAACGGATAGAGAAAATAGAAGCAGAGTTAAAACGCTGGCTGCCGGAAAACGCGGATTCAGCCTGGGTAAAAAAAATTTTTCCCGATATTGACGGTAAAATAAGCGCGGATACCATTCAATTTTTAACTGAGCCGCTTACCGATATTCTTTCCCGAGGAGGCAAACGCTGGCGGCCTTTACTGATGACGCTGATCTGTGAAACTCTTGGCGGCGGCGACTGCGCCATTCAACTCTCACCCCTGGTCGAATTCTGCCATAACGCAAGCCTTATTCATGACGATATTGAAGACGAGTCCGATATTCGGCGCGGTAAACCGGCTATTCATAAAATCTTTGGCCTTGATACGGCGGTAAATTCAGGTTCTTTTTTCTACTATTTATCATCGTGCTGTATTGATTCATGTAATTTAAAAAACAAGGAACTTTTTTACAGACTTTGGACAGATTGTATCAGAAAACTTCATTTTGGACAGGCGATGGACATATATTGGCACCGGAATATTTCCGTAGTGCCCAAAATTGATGAATATTATACAATGTGCAAAATGAAAACAGGAAGCCTTGCGCGTCTTGCTGTGGAACTTGGCGCGTATGCGGCGGATGCCCCAAGGGAAGCGGCTCAAGTTCTGGGGAACGCGGCGGAAATGATGGGAGTGGGGTTTCAAATACTGGATGATGTAAAAAATTTGACAACCGGAATCCCAGGGAAAAAGCGCGGAGACGATGTAGTAGAAGGGAAAAAAAGCCTACCCGTTCTTATGTTTATTCATAAATACCCGGAAAAGAAGGAGCGAATTTTTTATTATTTTCATGAAGCAAAGATAAATGGCTCAAATGTCCCGGAAGTGGGAGATTTTATAGATACGCTTTCCTCGGCAGACGTTTTTTCGGAAGCGGAAGAAAAAGGACGGTCATTTTTAAAGCAAACACAGGAAATTTTTGCCTCTAATGAATTTTCAGGCTGCACCATTGATAAAAACGGCCTGGCTCTTCTTGATGGTTTTATGAAATTAATTAGCTAGAGAAGTAAATTGAAAAGTATGTATTTAAGCGAAATTTGGTCTATTCTCAAAACAAGTCATGGAAACGCTATTTTATTAAAGCCAAAAGACAAAGAAATCGCCGTCCCTATTTTTATCGGAACTCTGGAAATGCAGTCAATTTTAATCGGTAAAGAAGGGGTCAGCCTGTCCAGACCGCATACTCATGATCTCTTTTTAAATATGCTTGCCCATGTAAATCTTTTAGTAAAAAAAGTCGAAGTTTACGAATTAAAAGACGATGTTTTCCACGCGCGGCTTATCATAACAGGCGGCGAATATACAAAAGAAAACCCGCTTATTCTTGACAGCCGGCCTTCCGACGCTTTTGCCATTGCAACCCGTAAAAAATGCCCTATTTATCTGGCTTCTTCAATTATTGAACAAACCGGCGTTCCTTTGTCGTTTTTTATAAATGACTTGGAAGAAGATACCGAAGATAAATATAGATCCCTCAAAGAACAACTGGAACAGGCTGTAGCTGAAGAGGAATACGAACAGGCGGCGGAAATTCGGGATTTGCTTAAAATGCTGGAAAATGACGCTGATGATTAATAATATATTGTAAAAGGGAAGAAATTATAGTAGAATACAGGTATGATACAGCTTCAACAAACTAATCAAACAAATATATATATTTTCAGACTGGCAGCGGCTTTATGCTTGGTTTTGCTGATAAATCCGGGTCAATATTTTAATCATAAAAAAGCTCCTGCCGAGAGGGATGGCATTGGCGGAGGGTATCTTGCCAAAGAATTAATTTCAGGAGATGAATCCGATGTTTTGTTAACCACGGCTTCACTTGATTCCGTTTCTGAACCTGAAACCATTACAAAAACCCGTATTCTGCTCTACGATTCCTATCTGGTTCAAAGCGGCGATAATATCAGCACTCTTGCCATAAATTTTGGCTTAAATCAGGATACGATTATTTCTGTAAATAAAATAACCTATTCTCGCGGTCTTCAGGCGGGGAAGCCGTTGAAAATCCCAAATCAGGACGGTGTTTTTCACACTGTAAAAAACGGAGAAGACCTAAGTTCCATAGCCGAAAAATACAAATCGAAAACTGAAACTATTAGAATTGTTAATGAGCTTTTTTCTGACAAAGTAGTAACCGGAACAGAACTTTTTATTTCCGGAGCGCGGCTTGATTGGTCAAAACTCCAGGAAATTAACGGCGATTTATTTATTTGGCCTATTAACGGCCTTATTACATCATACTACGGCTGGAGAAGAGACCCCTTTAACAGAGGTCATCGTCAATTTCACAACGGTCTTGATATTAAAGGAAGTACCGGCACTCCTGTCAGGGCGGCAATGGCAGGCACGGTAAGCGCAACAGGATATGACAATGTTTTTGGCAATTATGTAATAATCAACCACCACTCAGGTTATCGTACCCTATACGGCCACATGCATGTAATCAGGACAAAAACAGGCGCCTATGTCTCCCAGGGAGAACGCATCGGAGACGTTGGCAATACCGGCCAGAGTACCGGATCGCATCTTCACTTTACAGTTTATAAAAACGGCGCTACTATTAATCCGAGATCATTATTGAGGTAATTATATGGATATACAATCATTATCAGTAAATATGAGCCAGGCAAAAGTACAGGAGCAGGCGGCAGTACAAGTTCAAGTAATGGAGCTTAATATGGTAAAAGAACAAGCTGCCGCTATAAATAAACTTCTCTCTACTGTTCAAGCAGTAATTGAACCAAATCTTGGAAAGAATGTAAATCTTTTAGCATAAAGCAATAAAAACGAGAAATAAGAATTATTTATCTGCCGGAGATCAACACAAACAATTTTTCACTCATTTTCGGATAAATTAGAAAACATAGACAAGAACGGCGAAACTATATCCATATCTTCAATTAATTCCTGAACATCATTATCATTATCATCAGTTTCAAATTCGCTGGCAAGAGCTAAAAGCCCCTTTCCTTGAGAAGGAGGCGGTGTTTCAAATTCGCTGGCAAAAGTTAAAAGCCCCTTATCTTGATCAAGAGTTGGCTTTTCAACTGCGCTGGCGAGAGCCAAGAGTCCCTTACCTTGAATAGGAACGGGTTTTTCAATTTTGCTGGCAAGAGCTAAAAGCCCTTTTCCTTGAACAGGAGCCGGCTTTTCATATTTGCCGGCAAGAGCCAAAAGCCCCTTGCCTTGAACAGGAGCCGGCTTCTCATATTTGCCGGCAAGAGCAAGAAGTCCCCTTCCTGCGGAAGCTGCTTTTTTCGCCGCTTTTTTACTTGCCAATTTAAGAAGACCCTGGTAAGCGGAAGCGGCAGGTTTCTTCCTTGCAAATTTACTGGCAAGCCAAAAAAGTCCGCCTCGTTGAGATCCGTCAGGTTCCATAGCGGCGCGTATAGCTATATCAATTATGTTTGCTTCTTTGGCTTCAGCAGTCGTTTCAACTTCATCAATTGCTTCGGTTTCTGTAATTTCTTTAAATTCTACAGTCTCTTCAGAACTGCTAATTTCTTCAATATCATAAAATTCTTCGATTTCGCCAATGTCTTCTGTTTCACCTATATCTTCAATCTCTTCAACTTCACCAGGTTTATCAATTTCTTCCGCTTCGACGATTTTCTCTTTCTCTTCGGCTTCTTCAATTTCCTCTATTTCTTCGATTTCTTCTATCTTTTCCGGCTTGCCAATCTCTTCAGTCTTTTCAATTTCCTCAGGTTCGCCAATCTCTTCTACCTCGTCGATTTCTTCTATCTCTTCAGGTTTGCCAATCTCTTCTATTTCTCCAGCTTTTTCAGCTTTGCCAATTTCTTCCACTTCTTCTATTTCTTCTATCTCTTCAACTTCGCCAACTTCTTCTATCTCATCGATCTTTTCAGATTTCTTCGCTTCCTGTACGGCAGACTCCGCCTTAACCTGCTGAACAACCATTAATTCCTGACCGCTGCCCACTTTCAGAACAGCCAGCAGTTCGTCCCACGATTTATCAATAATGCCGTTAATATTTTCTTCAGAACGCTTTTTTAATTTAAGGTTGCTTTTTAACTGTGACCGGATTTCATCGCGGCGTTGTTCAAGTTCCAGTATCCATTTTGCCCTCTCCTGTGCGGATTTATTTGAGTATAATTGCGTAAAAAGACTGTCTCTCAGGCGCGTTATGCGATTCCGTACAATTGCCGCATGACTGGGTTTTAGATTCAACAGGAGAAAAAACGCAAGAAAGAACGTTAAAAAGATAGAAATTTGTAAAATAAATTTCATAGGCGCGGAAATTGAAAACAGAGAACTGTTAACCAAACGTCCAAAAAATAAATTATGATCTGTTTTAATCGAAATAAGAGAAAAGGCCGCCCCGGAATCTTCAGCGTCAAGAGTTATATAGCCTTGAATACTTTTCTCCCAAATCTCTGCAACTCTGTTAAAAATATCGCTCTTTGACGTTTCGGGACTTCCTAAAAGAATTCCAGGCGGCTCATTTATCAGGGAAATATTGTCGCTTGTTTTTAACCGCCCCGCTTCGATAAGTCTTTCGGCAAATGTTCTGATTGATACTGAAAAAAGCGCAGTCCCGCGAAAAACGTCCATCGAGTCCTTAAAAGGGAATGAAAAGATAATTCTGTCGTTTTGATCGTCCATTGTAAGTTTGGCTTTATTAGCGTCTTCAACGCTTACAATTCCATAAGGCAGAGATGTCGGGTTTTCGTTATAATTACGATAAGCCGTCGAGTTTTGATTCTGGCTCATTATATCGCGCGGAGAAGTGGAATAATGCAGCCTTATCCCGTTACTGTCCACAAATTGTACGGATTGAAGACCGCCTGTCGATTCCATCAGTATTCCGTATATTTTTGAACGTTCAAAAATATCTTCTGGTTTTTGATTATATAAAAAACTGCTGCACACGGCAGGTTCACTCAGAGTCGCTTCAAATTTTTTCTGAAGGTCATCAATAAAATTTTGAACAATTTCCGCATCTGCCGCATTTTCTTTAACATAAGAATTTACAACTGACGGGTTATAGTAATGGGTCTCTACATAGTCAAATAATTCAACGTTTACCAGATAAATAAATCCAGCGAAAAGGAGGATCGATATTAATAATGCCACAAGCGGTTTTACAAAAGTTGACAATTTACTACCTGTTTCTTTTATTATCGGCCGTTAATTGTATCAAAAAAAATAATAAATGTTTGCTTCAGAAATGATAAATATTGCTTTTATTATTGTTTTCCTGATGCAGGTTGGGCCGGCGGAGCGCCCTGGGCTGCCCCCTGGGCTGCGCCCGAGGCAGGAGCGGCGCCGGGAACAGGGGTGGAGTCGCCCGATGAAACGACTCCAAGCCGTTTCATCTGTTCTTCCGCTTCTTTTTGAGCGCTATATTCATACCTCATCTGATTGGCTTTAATATATGTGTTCTTTAAAGCGGATAACTCAGGCTTGATTCCTTTAATTTTCGGCCGTTCTTCCTGCCGCACATTTGTTTTAAAATAATCATCTATTGCGCTTAAAATTCTATGATAACTTTGCACATCTTTAATGTTTTTTTCAAGGTAGCTGATGATCTGCTCTTCGGTCATGGCGGAAAGTTTATTATACGCGGGTCCGCGGACAAAACTGCTTAATATTCTGATTTTTTTGTCTATCTCGTCCATCAATTGATGAAAATTTACCTTTTCCTTAACCGTGGTGCCTTTAGTATTATCCATACACTCAACAGTGTAGATAACTTCTTCCGGTTCGGCATTTGTAATTTGCCTGATTAACTCTTTTATTGCCTCAAAAAAAGATTTTTTACGGCTGTCCAATACCGCCTGGTTATCATTCAGTTTTCCGCAGATTTCGGTAAGCTGAGTTGCCGCGCCGCCAATAACAATAATCCCGTCAAGAAGGATATTTTTAAAATTTACGGGAGCCTTTGCCGCTTTTTGCTTTGTCTCGGCGACTTTTAAAGTGTTTAATACTGTTTCTCTTAAATCCGCGCCGCTGTCGGTGTAATCTTCCTTGATTAGTTCTTCCACCAACTCCTTGTAAAAGGGAGAACCCGGCATTATGGAATGCATTTTTTTCTTGATATTTTCAAGGGTAGCTTCACCGGCGGACATATCTTTGGTTACATTCAGACGGACACTAAGCTTATAATCTTCTCTGTAATAGGCATTAAGTTCCTTCAGGATGTTCATTGCGGAGGAAGTTTTCTTGGAAAGCTTTGAAAGACTTTCACCTATAATGCTGAGGGTAAGGGGATCAACGCCGGCTTTTGCGTTTGTGGTCATTTCAGCGACCGATTTAGTCATTAAGGACTGTGAATCGGGCGAAAAACCGACCCAATCTACATAACGAACAAGCCCTACTATCCGTTTTATGCGTTCAAGGTTAAGATAATCCACATTTAACTGGTAAAAATTAACCAAATAGTCAAGTTGATTATCAAAGTTCGAGAGTCTGATAGAACACTGCTCTATCCTCTTCGCTTCCTGAAAACCACTGGCGTCCGGAACTTCAATCTCACTGATTTTAGTATCCTGTTTATAAGGGTCTTCATCAATTATTTTCTTTTTTATATAGATATTATACAAGGAAGCGAATGAAATTTGAAAAATCCTGAGTTCTTCCTTAAGTTTTCCCATTTCAGACTTTTCCAGCCAGTCTTTTCTTGCCAGAAGAGTCTGCTGGAGAGTGTCGATATAATTTTGTTGTCCTGTTTCCGCCATTACTATTAATTATCGTGTATTTAGCTAAAAAACTCAAATATCTTAAAAAAGTTTATTTTTTTTTGCTTTTTCAGTCAAGCGCCATGCATGCTCACGCCATATATAGGTATGAAAAACTTCAATTTTAAACTGACAATTATTATCGTTCTGGCTCTTCAGCTTGCCTGCTGTCGAGACCTGTCTCCTTCCAAATATGTCCTGGAACTGCCAAAACCGCCACCGGCATGGGTTTCTCTGCTGGGAGAACCATGCTGGCGGATTGAATGGTTCGCCCCAAATGGCGAAAAACAGGCGGCGGATCTTAAATCTGCGGGTAATCCCGTAGTTGAGCTGCCAGTAACATGGACAAACCCGGTAATTGCATGGCCCTATTGGCCTGCACATAACCTTAATCCGGGGGTTTTTAGGCCTGCCGGCGCACTATTTCCCTTCGATATAGAAAAAAATACCCTATATCTTAGCTGGGAAGCAGGTCCGGACGTTGTTTTTTACATGGAACTCGCCATCGCCTGTGCAAATGAACAAAATTCCAAAAAAACACCCGCAAATTTTGATTGGCCAAGATTTAGGAAGCTTTTCCATGATGAAACATTGAATAAAGAAGTCTTCGAAGACCCCTGGCTTGTGAATTGGCGCTCCGTAGCGGAAAAAACTATCAGCGCAAACTTTGACAAACGCCGTCTTATTCCTGAAAAAACCGAATCCATGAGTATACCCGTTCCTCCCGGTCAATGGTACGGAACATCCCCATTTGCCAAACCACTATTGTTTGAGGATAACGAGGATGTCATTTTTCCGGTACGTCCCGGCATAAATTTATGGATCAGCGCGGATGGGATATTACGGGTAAACGGCAAAACCTGGGTATTTTCTAAAATTATGAATTGATTCATCTATTGTAGAAAAAGCCTGTCTTCCTGTAAAATAAACTATGAAGCGGGTATTTTTATCGCTATTATTACTATTTTTTACTTTTATACTTTTTGCGCAAAACAAGCCTGTTTACGCAGGTCTTAACGCTGATGAACAGCTTTCCCTTGTCGGCATAATGATGGCCGATCTTCTGGAACGATTCGGATCGCCAAGATCGGTTATTACTGAAAGAGGAAACGAACCCTGGCAGGACGATGTTGTTTTTCAATATAATGGCGCTGATTTTTATATTTACAGGGATCGAATCTGGCAGGTAAAGCTGGCTTCGACTCATGGCATTTCAAACGGCGATAAAAAAGCGTCTGTATTACTTACTTTAGGAAGCAGCGCGGTAGACAAGGATGATCACGTGCTCCTTGCAATTAGCGGTAAAAATTGGCCTTTGATGATGAGGGTTAATTTTAATAATACGGGGCTGGTTACGGCAATTTATATTTACCGTCCCGATTTTTAGGGGGAGTTTTTGGCGAAAAATTGCTTATGTCTTACAGGCAAGACACTCAAACAAAATGTAGATCTATTAAATAAATACCGCAATTTCGCCGATTTGGCTGAGTTACGTGTTGATTGTCTTGATGCCGATGAACGCTTATACTTACGCCGTTTTCCGGAACTGGCGGGAGTTCCCGTTATTCTGACTGTCAGACGCGATGTTGACGGAGGTTATTTTAACAACGGCGAAGGCGCAAGGTTAAAGTTACTCGCAAACGGGCTTGCGTACGCAAACGCGGACAGCAGGTTTAACTTTGCTTATGTTGACATAGAAGAAGACTTTAACGCTCCCAGCCTTGAAGAAGCGGCGCGTACATTCGGAACCAGAATTATCCGTTCCTGTCATGATTTAAAGGGGACTATTGACGATTTATCCGCAAAAATTAAATCAATGAAACGCGCGGGAGACGAAATAGTAAAAGTAGCGGTTTCGGTAAAATCCACCCATGACGTATTAAACCTTTTCAGGGCGTCCAGTACATTTATTAAACAGGATAAAATTCTTATTTGTATGGGGCATTACGGCATTTATTCAAGAATCCTCGCCGAAAGATTCGGTTCATTTTTAACTTACTCAAGTGTGTTATCTGAAAATGTAATTCCCGGCGCTCCAGGGCAGATGGACGTGCGCGAACTTTCAGAGTTGTATCATTTTAAAAAAATAACAAAAGATACAAAAATATATGGAGTTATAGGCAACCCGTTAAAATCCAGCGTAAGCCCCTGGTTTTTTAACACTATTTTTAATCTTGAAAACGCGGATTGCGTATATGTCCCCTTTCCTATTACAGACATTAATGATTTTCTGGATCTCGCGGATGGATTGGAAATACAGGGAGTTTCCATCACTGTGCCTTTCAAGGAAACGGTTCTTCCTTATATTGAGGAAAAATCGGCAATTGTGCAATCAATCGGCGCGTGCAATACCATGTACCGCAACCGAAGAGGAGACGCATGGTACGGCGACAATACCGATTACGCCGGTTTTACAACATCACTGTTGAATTTCCTGGGCAGGAAAGATTTAAAACGGCGGAAAATTACAATAGTAGGCGCCGGAGGCGTGTCGCGCGCCGTAGCGGCGGAAATACATAAAATGGGCGGCAAAGCCCTTATCTTAAACCGTACTGTTCATAAAGCCGCAAATATCGCGTCACGGTATAATTTCCGCTGGGGAGGACTGGATAATCAGGGAATACAACTTATGTCCAAATACAATGACATAATTATCCAAACCACCTCCGTCGGCATGGAAGGCTATGATGAATCAGATCCGTTGGAACTTTATGAATTTTCAGGAAAAGAATCGGTAATGGATTTGATTTACACTCCCGCTCAGACTCCTTTTTTAAAAAGAGCCGAGTCTGCGGGTTGCAAAACGCTCAACGGTTACGATATGGTAATACGTCAGGCTTGTTTACAGTACGCAAACTTTTTTGACAGAGAAATACCAAAAACACATTTATCACAAATATATTCTTTAGGGGCAAACGGATGGGACAGGATAGCGTCGGGTTGATGAAAGAAGCGGCGGGTAAAGCCGCAGTAGACGAAATGGTAAAAAGCGGCATGAAACTCGGTCTTGGAACGGGTTCTACCGCCATTCACGCGGTTCGCAGGGTAGGCGAACTTTTGTCGCAGGGAGCGTTACAGGACATTTACGCGTTTGCCACAAGTTTTCAAACGGAAATTGAATGTGAAAAACTGCGTATTCCTTTTTTTTCACTGAATTCGCGCGAACTTTCATCAGGGCTTGATTTAACGATTGACGGTGCCGACGAAGTAGACCCGCAAAACCGCCTTATTAAAGGAGGGGGCGGCGCTCATTTAATTGAAAAAATAGCCGCGTATGCCTCGGCGCAATACGCTATTACCGTGGATGAATCAAAATTGACGGAGTGCTTGGGATGCGGTTTCCCCGTTCCCGTGGAAGTTGTTCCCGAGGCAAGAGCGCAGGCGGCAAAGGCGCTTGAAAAATTAGGCGCAAATGTGTTTCTTAGGGAGGCAGTTAGAAAAGCGGGGCCTGTAATCACAGAGCATGGAAATTTAATTCTGGACATCCGATTTAATTCTTCGGTAGACCCGTCATTAATGGAGACAGAGATAAACAACATTCCTGGCGTTGTGGAGAACGGTTTTTTCACCCGAAAGCCGCCTGTAGTATATATTGCCCGTTCAAATGGAACGGTAGAAAAAAGAGGAAGCTGAAAAACTTTATTTAAAGCGTCTTGCGGCGCTTTAATGAATCAATATCTGCGTCCGGAAATAGATCAAGGAGTAAATTATGATTGAATTAAAAGAACACTTAAAAGAAATATCCGGCAGCGATTATATTGACGCTGACTTGTACATAAAATACAGCGTAAAACGCGGTTTGCGAAACGATGACGGAACCGGCGTACTTGTCGGACTTACAAGAGTCGGGGACGTGCGCGGTTACATTGTAGACGAGGAAGAAAAAGTTCCCACTCCCGGAAAACTCTACTACAGGGGAATTGACATTGAAGACATTGCCAACGAAGCGGCAAAGCAGAACCGTTTTTGTTTTGAAGAGACAATATATCTTCTTCTTTTCGGCAAACTGCCAAACAAAAAACAACTTGAAAGTTTTAACAAATTGTTAGGTGAAACCAGAATACTGCCAAAAAACTTTGTAGAAGACGTAATTATGAAAGTCCCGTCCCGCGACATAATGAACAAGCTGGCTTCTTCGATACTTGCCCTGTATCCTTATGATGATGACCCTGAAAATCAGTCTCCCGAAAACATTCTGCGCCAGTGCATAGAATTAATCGCGCGTTTCCCGGCAATTGCCGCATATTCCTATATGTCAAAGAAACACCATTTTGACCGTGAAAGTTTAATCATTCACCCCTCAGACCCGTCACTATCCAGCGCGGAAACTATTCTTTCGCTTATAAGACCGGATAAAAAATATACCCCATACGAAGCGATGTTATTGGACCTTGCCTTAGTGCTTCACGCGGAACACGGCGGCGGAAACAATTCTACTTTTACAGTACATGTCGTATCGTCCTCAGAAACGGACACTTACTCCGCGATTGCCGCCGGTATTGGTTCGCTAAAAGGATTTAAGCACGGCGGAGCAAACGCGAAGGTAATAGGCATGATGGATGAGATTATGAAGAATGTAAAAAATTGGGAAAGCGAAGAAGAAGTGTCCGCCTACCTTGAAAAAATTCTTAAAGGACAGGCTTACGACAGAACAAAAAAGATCTACGGACAGGGACACGCGGTTTATACGCTATCAGACCCGCGCGCGATTTTGTTACGCGATAAAGCAAGAGCCTTGGCGGAAGAAAAAGGAATGATAAAGGAATTTAATCTTTATTGCCTGATTGAAAAACTTACTCCTATAGTCTTTAAAAAAGTAAAAGGCTCGGATAAGGATATTTGCAGCAATGTGGATTTTTATTCAGGCTTTGTTTATAAAATGCTTGACATTCCCCAGGACTTAAACACCCCTATTTTTGCCATAAGCCGCATAGCCGGCTGGTGCGCCCATCGTCTGGAAGAAATTATCGCCGGCGGCAGAATTATCCGCCCCGCATACAAATGCGTCCAGCCCCGTTTTAAATACATTGACGTAAACGGCAGATAAAAGTTTCAAATAAGATGATAAACCGCAATTACAAAAATCCCTCTTGACAAAATTATCTCTTTTTTCTATAATCCTATTAAACACATAGGAAATAAGTGTATACTATTAAGCAAGGAGAGAAATTATGAAAAAAATTGTCAGCCTGTTCATTACGAGCGTTCTGGTTATAGCGTTGCTTTCTACCGCTTGTACAGGAAAAAAGACGGGAACAACTGTTTCTGTGGGAGCTACGCCTGTTCCCCATGCGGAATTACTTAACCTGATCAAAGACGATCTGGCGGCGAAGGGAGTTACACTGAAAGTAGTGGAATTCACCGATTATGTTCAACCCAATGTGGCGGTAATTGCAGGCGATTTGGACGCCAACTTTTTTCAGCACATTCCTTATCTGGAATCCAATGAAGAATGGTCGGCAAAACTGGTTTCCGCTTTTGGCGTGCATGTGGAACCATTTGGGCTTTACTCGACTAAATACAAAGATATAAACGACCTGCCCAACGGCGCTACTATTGCCATTCCCAACGACCCGTCCAATGGCGGACGCGCTTTACTTCTGCTTCAGGCAAAAGGGCTTATCACTCTTAAAGCCGGCGTAGGTTTAACTGCCACTTCCCGCGACGTTACAGGTAATCCCAAAAATTTTCGCTTTCAGGAACTTGAAGCCGCTCAACTTCCCCGTTCATTGCAAGATGTGGATGCAGCTACCATTAACGGCAATTATGCCCTTGAAGCCGGTTTAAATCCGGTAAATGATTCTCTTATAATCGAAGGCGCGGATTCCCCCTATGTCAACATTGTGGTAGTGCAGAAAGGCAAGCAAAACGATCCCGGCATCGTCGCCCTAAAAAACGCGCTTCTCAGCCAAAAGGTAAAGGATTATATCGACAGTCATTACGACGGCGGCGTTGTGGCAATATTCTAATAAAGTACGAAGGAATTTTTCTTTAACTATGGTAAAAATTAGAATATGAATGTTTTAGACCTTGTCGGTAATACTCCTGTTATTGAATTAAAAAATATATCCAACTTGGCAAACGGAGTTTCTCTGTTTGCCAAAGCGGAGTATTTTAATCCAAGCGGTTCCGTTAAAGACCGCGCCGCAAAAGCTATGATGCTGCATGGCATTAACTCGGGACAACTTACCAAAGATAAAATTTTATTGGACTCCACAAGCGGTAATACGGGTATTGCGTACGCCATGTTCGGCGCGGCGCTTGGGTATCGCGTAAAATTGTTTATGCCGTCAAACGCCAGCGAAGAAAGAAAAAAAATTATGCGCGCTTACGGCGCTGAAATAATAGAGACAGATCCTCTTGAAGGCTCCGACGGCGCGTACCGCATAGTGATGGAGTTAGCCCAAAAAGAGCCGGACTTGTATTTCTTCCCCAACCAGTACGATAATTTTGAAAATCCGCGCACACATTATGAAACAACGGGAATTGAACTGTACAACCAATGTAAGCCCAGTCATTTTGTCGCCGGAACCGGCACATCGGGAACATTTATGGGCGTTTCCAAGCGGTTAAAAGAGATTGATTCGTCCATACAAATTGTTCTTATGCAGCCGGATTCTCCGTTTCACGGGCTTGAGGGAATGAAACACATGGAATCGACCATAACGCCGAAAATATTTGACAGGAGCATAGCTGATTTGCACATAACAGTTAAAACAGAAGACGCTTACAAAACGGCGCGGCGGCTTGCCGCGGAAGAAGGCATATTCGCAGGGATAAGCTCAGGCGCAAATGTATACGCAGCCATGGAAATAGCAAAAACACTGCCCGCAGGTTCGCGGGTAGCTACGATATTATGCGACAACGGCAATCGTTATATGTCACAGCCGTTATGGAGAGATATTTAGTACTATGAATTTTTCGCAAGGACTTCACACAAAGAGCACAAAGGAACAAAGAGCGCAAAGAGGGAAAATGTATGATTCAGCTTTCTCTTGAATTGGAAAAAAATATAAGAAATGACGGCGAAACTGCCTATCCTAATGAATGTTGCGGCGTCCTAATAGGCGAAGTTGACAATGAGGGAATTAAAACAGTTAAAAGTACGCTAACCATTGATAATGCAAGGGAAGACGGCGAACAATACCACCGTTTCCTTATAACGCCTGAAGATATGATGAAAGCGGAACAAACCGCAAGATCAATGAAGCTTGACGTTATCGGTTTTTATCACTCCCACCCCGACCATCCGTCCGCGCCGTCAGGTTATGACAAAGATCACGCCCTGCCCTTTTACTCTTACGTGATTGTGTCTGTAGACAACGGCAAAGCGCAAATCCTTACAAGCTGGGAATTAGCCGACGACAGAAGCAATTTTACACAGGAAAAAATAAATTAAAAAAACTCTTTTCGAATAGATCAATGATTTCGCATCTAGTCTCTATTGCGTACCCTGTCATCTCTTATTTACTATTTATTATTTGTTATTTGTTCACCCTCTCCCTTTGAAATCGTCCATTGCGTGGCTGATACCGAAGAAGTCGGCAACTTCATCCATGACGGTCGGTGGCAGGAGACGCAGTAAATATATCAAATACACAAAACGAGGCATGATTAGCCTTTTTTTGTTCTTTAATACAGCTTTAACAATTTTTTTTACGACATATTCTTTTTTAAGAATCGGCAGAATAAGCGGAAAGCGCGTCTTTACCCCTTCAAACATTCCCGTGTTAATAAAGAACGGACAAACTACGGTAGTTTTTATCGCGCTTTTCATGCGCCGCAGTTCCATGCGCAGAGATTCGTCAAAACCAAAAGCGGCGAATTTTGAGGCGCAGTAGTCGGACAATCCCTTTACGCCGATAATTCCGGCTGACGAAGAGACGGTAACAATATGGCCGCTGTTTCTTTCAATCATGGAAGGCAGAAACGATTTACTTGTCCAGAAAAGGGAAAACACATTGATATCCATTAGTTTGATTATGCTTTCATCAGGAACTCCGAGGAAAGCGGGACCTGTCGTATTTTCCCCTTTTTTTGATACGATGCCCGCATTGTTAACAAGAATGTCTACTGGACCGAATTCCGCGGTAAGATTTTGCGCCTGACTGTAAATGGCGTTCCTGTCGGATACATTGCAGACCATTCCGCGTATAAATATATTTTTTGCACGGGCTTCGTCTTCCATTGCTTTCATCGCGTTTTCGTTAATGTCCCAAACAATTACCTTGGCGTGTCTTTCCGCAAAGGCAAACGCCATAAGCTGTCCGATACCGGAGGCTCCTCCGGTTATTAATACCAATTTATCTTTTATGTTTTTCATGGGTGAGATTATAATAAAATTTGTTAAGAGGGGCAATAGGTTGGAAAAGAAAGTTCACACAAAGAACACAAAGGTACGAAGATCACAAAGAAGAGGGAAGAGGGGGTGTTGTTCGAGGGCTATGCGTGGGCTTTGCGAATAATTTGGGAAGGTTATATTTTCTTCATTTTAGCTCTTTGGAACAGGGCTAATATGATGATTCAGAAAAAACTCTAGTGCTGAACGTGAAAGTTTTCTGTAATGCAAATCGTACAGAAATTGTTTAAATAATGGAAGGTACTCATGTATATTGATTTCACAATTCACACAAGTAAGAACCATCATTGCCAATACGTATGTTATGAATTCATTATGGTATTCCAAATAAGCATAAGTGATTTCGTTTTCAGGTATTGTCGATTTAATAACTACCCGAAATGGCTTACATACGGAAAACCAATAAAGTAGACAGGCGATTCTTCTATGAATATAAGGGCTGCAAGAATCGACTTTAAGGCCATAGTCCTCATAAGCCATTAATTCATTTACATCATTTTCATGAATATTGTATTTTTGCGTAAAATGTAAAATTCTGGCATGTAACCGCTTTTCTCCAAAAATATCACGGGAATAACGGCACAAAGCTTGATTTAAGGCGAAAGGATCATATTGTCTTTCAATAAATAACAGTTCGTCTTTTCCAAAAAATTGTTCACATATTGTATCAATATTTTTTAAAATGGAATCAGCAACCTTGTCCCTGTCTACAAGTACAAATTTTTCATTTTGAAAAACATAACGTGTTTCTTTATCTTGCTGATACAAAAAATCATTGAGCAGGCAAGAAGCTAAATTGACAGGCATTACTTTGTTCCTGTTTTCCTCAGGGAGGAAACAACCTCAGTAACTATTTCATGGTCTTCTTTCTCGACAGGATTTGCCTTTATTGAGTTCTCAAGATCAGGGTTATTAATTTGCATATCCAATGAAGTGCGTGGGAAAATTTTTTTATCCATAAGGCTTATCTCTCTTTTATAATAATTATCCATGTTCTCCATCCCTTAATATTTTCAATTTTCAGTAGTTTATTTAAGTATAATATATATATTTACAAACCGTCTATAAAAAAATGGCTAATAACAATATACAAACCGTAAAAACTACCGTTTTTCCTATAAGTTTGTGTAGTTTTTTGTGGAATTTATAAGGTGGTTAATAATTTATCATTTAAAGTGTAATAAGGTTAATTCCCCTTTTAACGCCACGAACTTTTAGCACATATTTTATTGATGTTCGTGTTGGTTCGTGTGGTTCGTGGTAGAATTCTTTGTAAAGTATTAACTGTTACAGAGTACTACATAATTATGGTGTCGGACATTGTTGCTTTTCCCTCTATCCGATTTTTATATTACCTAAAATCATCTGTTGTAATTGTTTCATAGACTGATCCATATTATCTAAAATCACCTGTTGTAATTGCTTCATAGACTGATCCATTTTATCCAAAATCATCTGTTGTAATTGTTCCATAACCCTTTCAGGCGAAACCGCGACAGAAAACAACTCATGGGGATTTATGTCCAATGCCGCAGCCAAACGTTCCAGAATATCGGCAGTCGGGAATTTTCGGGCTATTTCAATCATTGCAAGATATTGAGTGGACATACCAGCCCGTTCGGCCAGTTCCGGTTGGGTAATTCCGAGCCGCCGCCTGTTCTCCTTCAAATTCCGGGCAAGAATTTCCTTAACATTCGTCATTATTTGCTTATAGGGCAATTATAATTTACTTTTCCTACTTGACAAATTGCCTATTATACTATTATCATCCTTTAATAGGCTATTATTTTGTTTCTTTATTCATTTACTGAGTGGAAATTCAGGAAAATATCAAAATAAGGAGCAATCAATGCCTGAATTATTGTCCCGTATGGGATAGTATACACAATTTTTTAGACGGTAAAAAATCACCGCCTAAATCAAGGAGTTTTTATGCGAAGGTACTCGATTTTTTTGATTCTCGTTATGACTTTTGTAGTGCAGTGGTCTCTTTTTGCGGGAGGAAACCGCGAAACCCCTACCAGGCATAATATTTATGGCAGTATAGGGCAGTCTATTTCAAATGAAGTGTCATTTTTTAACCAGGGAGCGGGATATGAAGGAGCTATTGGAAAATCTTTTTCTCTTGGCGGTTATTTAGGTTTTTTAACAACCGATGGATGGGAATTACTTTTAAAACCGCGCTTTTATTTTGGTCAATCTTCCCTTGAGAATTTTTTTATTGGAGCAAATCTTGGTTATTCCAGCATTTCTTATAATAATAACAATAACTATGATCCTTATTATGATCCTTATTATTCTTATTATGATAACTCTGATTATGGAGAAGAAGGAGGATTTGTTGCCGGTCTTAATATAGGCTATAAATTCGTATTCGGCAGTAATTCCACCGGATTCTCATTGGAACCTTCAATAGGATATGATTTTCTCCCAGGCCGTATCAATATCGGCTTGGCTCTGGGATTTGCTTTTGGCGGCAACGCACGAGCAGAACCGGCTCCACAGCCTGCGGTTATTCCTTCGGCTGTCAAAGACGGCATTTACATAGGAATTATCGTATTTGGACCTGATGCCGAAGACATTACGGGCGGCAATCCTGTTTATCTTGATCAGCAGGGACAAGGAATGACCTCCCTAAACAGACTGCTGGATACAAAATATCAAAGAACAACTTCAATTGGCACGGCTTTGTTTTATTCGGCGCATTTGGCTCTTGCAAACATGAAAAAAGCCGAATCAAAAATCCCAAAAAATGATCTCGCAAACGTAACACTGTTTACGTTTACAGACGGTCTGGATGTTTCATCCACCGGCTTGAGCCTTCCCGCTATAACTGATCCCGGCAATGTCAACCGTCTTGAATTCGCAGGCGGACCTATAAGGCCGTATATGGATTTTGTTAAAGGTCAAATTGATAACAGAAAGATCAACGGAACGCCTATTTCGGCGCATATCGTGGCTGTTCAGGGCGATGACATCACTGATGTTACAGCTTTTAGGGGAGCGCTTCGTTCTTTGGCTACAAATGATACACCTAAATATGTCCGGGATGATATTGATATGTCCAGGTTAAATGTAGTATTTCAGGAAATCGCCAGTGGAATTGTTAACTCATGGACTCAGACATCGTTCACAATGATTACGCCTGAATATGCTAATGGAACGCGTGTGCGGATGACTTTTGGTCCGGAAAACGCTCAAAATGCGCGATTTTATATTGACGGCGAGGTAACCGTGCGGAACCGCCAATACTATCTTACCAATATCAACTATGGCGGGGGCATAAATTCAAGCGTTCTTCAGGGAGGGGAAATTCGAGGAGAAATAAAAAATCGCAGCGTTCATTATAATTTCCCGCAATTTGCAGGATATAATTTGAATAACGCTACTATTAGACAATGGCTTATTACTGCCGGAAACAACGTATGGCAAATTAACAGCGAATATAATTCAGCCGGCGCGTCCCAACTTAACGTAGAAAAACATAACGCGTTTATTTATCTGGTTCTGGACAGGAGCAGTTCGATTGCTCCGGCTGACGTTCCCAAAGTACAACAGGCGGCAAAAGATTTTATTAAAATACTGCAAGACGTTTATTGGCGAAACTAATTTTCTTTGGCAGGATAACAGCGCTTCTAGGTCTCCGGTTTCGGAAGCGCCGATTTTGTTCGTGGTTTTTAAAAAGAATTTCTCACAAAGATCACAAAGGAACAAAGAACACGAAGAAGAAGATATGAGTTTTTGTACGTTATCTTATTGTGAAGCTCAAACATAGCTTTCGGACAAGAACCTATGATCCCCCTTTGTGATCTTTGTACCTTTGTGCTCTGCGCACTGTCGGTCGCCTAAAGGCTCCCTTGCTTTTATTACAGACAGCGGCTTTTATTGGTGCTACGCTGTGCGGCATTAATGATCTACACGGCTGCGCCGTGCGTTTATTGAGCGTGTGTGATGTTTTAGTATTAATTAAAACGCCGCGATCCGATACTCAAGTCTCTTCCCACTCACTGGATCATTAAAAACCAGCGAATACGCCCTCAAAGCAAGATTCCCTATTTGCCCCTCCCCGTCAATGCGCGAATACAACAGGTCGTTTTGAATTGGAAACCCAATCCAACAAAGATGACACCGTATCTGATGACGGAAGCCGCGCTTTATTCGCGCTGTAAAAACATTGCCGTTAATATTCGTGATTTCTGTTTTGTAAAAGCCGCCCTTGTCTTTGGCGATTTCCTTGTGTTTTTTTCCGTCTTCAATTACAGGGCGGACAAGTTTTCTGCCGGGACCAAAGGGGCGAAAATAACTCTCAACTACAAATGGAAGTTGAGTTGTGCCGTTTGAATATTCGGGAAATCCTTTTAATTGAGCGGTAACATCTGCTTTTGTACAGACGGCGGAGTATTCTTTTATAAACTCACCGTTGTCCTGCAGAGTTTTAAAAGAGTCGTAACTCATTTTATTTTTTGCAAATAATACAAGCCCATGAGTTTCAAAATCCAGACGGTGCATGATGTCAAAACATGGGGATTTTTCTGAGTACCACTCAAGAAGCGTGCCGTCTTTTTGTAATTTTGCGCCGGAAGGGACGCAGTGCATCTTTGGCGGTTTAAAAACAACGGCAAAATTATCCGTCTCTTCAAGAATGTAGGGGCTATCCATTTGTATTCATCCTGTTCAATTTTTCAATTACCGCCATAAACCGCTTCGGGATGAGCGATGAAAAAACTCTCTCCTCTGTCTCATTCGGCAAAATGATCGCAAGGCTTTTTGAGTGGAGCATAAGGCTTGCGTCCGGGAATAATTTATCCGCGCCGCCGTAAATCGGGTCTCCAAGAATAGGGTGTCCAATGTGGCGCAGATGAACACGTAATTGGTGGGTGCGCCCGGTGCGCGGACGCAGAAGAAGGAGCGAATGAGTCCGCCAGGAATTAATCACTTTGTAATAAGTTACTGCGCTTCTTCCGTTAGCTGAAACAGTAAACTTTTTTCGATCTCTGGGATCCCTTGCAATACAAGTTTCTATGCGCCCGTTAATTTCTTTCGGCGCACCTTGAACAATCGCTATATAAGTTTTCCGTGTTTTACGCGCCTTAAACTGCTGCGCGAGAAATGCAAGAGCCTCTTCATTAAAAGCCGCGATAATTACTCCCGATGTGTCCTTATCAAGACGGTGGACAATGCCGGGACGCACATTGTCCGAGGGAGCATCATCGCTTGTTTTACTGCCCCTGTTAAGCCTTCTAAAGTACAATGCATTGGCAAGGGTGTCCTGCCTGTTGCCGGCTCCAGGATGAACTACCATTCCCTGAGCTTTGTTTACAACAATGCAATTCTCATCTTCATAAATTATTTCAAGGGGGATGTCCTGCGGAATAATATTCACAGGCGCGGAATCCTGCCAGCATAATTCAAGGATGTCTCCCTGTTTTACTATGCGGGAATTTTTTACGTCCTTTCCGTTTATTTTTGCTTTTAAAAACCTAGCTTTAATCTGCGAACGGGAGAGAAGGCGTAAAGTTTCTGACACATAACGGTCAAGCCTGACAGGTTGGGAAAATTGTTCTTCAATAGCATGGGAAAAACAGGGCATTATTTTTCGCCTGTTTTATTTTGATCGGTTTTTTCCTGCGCGCCTGCGGAATCATCAGCCTCCTGAGTTCCATACGGGGTTGTATTAATTTCAACAGATCCTGAAGGCATGCTTTCAATACGGCGGCGTTCATTTGTTCTTTTAATAATCACAATGAGCAGATCAATACCGGCAATTACCGCCGAAACTCCAACGGCGAGCAAAATAGTCCTTGTATATTCGTCGTTTGTCATCTCAACAGCGCCTGCCGATTTTAACGGCCATGGCGCATAACGCCGTCCTTCATCTGAAAAATCAAGGTTATTCGCGTCTTTCCAGCGGATTATATCAGTTACTGTTGTAACAAAAAACATGGAAAACGGAAATGCTCCAAAGGTAATTATATCCCAACGGCGTAAATCTTTTGCCCACTGCGGCAATACAAAAGTAGCTTCAGTTGGTTTAGTCGTACTTAAACTTTGAGCCTGCGCCTGATGTGCGGAGCTAAACAGAAGAGAAAATAAAATTACCAAAAAAAATATTTGTTTCATTACCTTTACTTAGTCGATAAAAATCGCGCTGCCTATCCTGAGCAGGGTTGCCCCCTCTTCTATGGCTATTTCAAAATCATTTGACATTCCCATAGAAAGACAGAGCGCATTGCCGGGGAAACGCTTTTCAAGTTCTTCCCGCGCGTTTACAAGCTGTTTAAAAGAAGAACGGATTAACGCGGTATCCTCTGTAAACGGCGCCATTGTCATAAGACCGGTGTATTTTAACTTCTCGCTTCTTAAAACCAATTCCGCAGCCTTATAAAGCGCGTCTATACTTTGAAATCCGCTCTTTGTTTCCTCTCCCGTATGCAATTCAAGCATTATTTCAAGCGGCTCCTTCCGTTGGGTCGAATGTTTTGCAAGCTCTGCGATAATCTCGTCCCTGTCCGCCGATTGAATACAATCAAAAAAAAGAGCCGCCTGTTTTGCCTTGTTCCGCTGTAAAGAACCGATTAAATGAAGCCGCGCGCCGGAATGTCCGCTTTTAAATACGCTTAATTTTTCTTCAGCTTCCTTTACCCTGCTCTCTCCAAAGCAGCGGATACCGCAGCGATACGCTTCGTCTATTAAATCAACAGGCACAAATTTCGACACGCCCATCAGCGTAATTTCATCACGTTTTCTGCCGACGGAGTTACAGGCTTTTAGTATCCGTTCTTCTAGTTTTTCTATATTTCCGGCGACTGACATCTCTGATCTATAATCGCATATTATCAACGGATAATGCAAGAGATAAAAAGGCTTCCATGTCAAGACTTTCGGCGCGTTCTGCGCCTTTTAGCGAGTTGTTTTGTAAAACAGAGGCGGCAAACTGCTGTACTGTCGATTTATTTTGCAGAGAGTCTCCATAGCGGGAGGAAAGAAAAGTTAAAAGGTTGTTTTTAATTGTCTTGCGCCTGGACGCAAACAATGCCCGCACCAGAGGATAAAAGACCGCGGGGTAATTTGGAGCGTCTTTTTTTTCAAGAAGAACCACCATGCTGTCCACATTCGGCTGGGGATAAAAAGAGGCGGGACGTATCGTCATTAACGGTTTAATTTTGTAGGCTGACGCGCACAATACGGAAAAGGATGAATAGTCGGGCTTCCCCGCGGATGCAGCCATGCGCAGAGCAACCTCTTTTTGAACAGTGACAACCATACGCGAAAAAATACGGTTGTTTTCAATAAGGTCAGCCAACAGCGCCGCCGCGACATTGTACGGAAGATTCCCAAAAAGTAGCGGCGCAGACTGATGTTCGCGCCATGTTTTCATTATGTCGCCTTCAACAAGAGTAAAATTTTTATTTTCTGAAAAAACTTTTTTTAAAACGCGGATAAAACCCAAGTCGATTTCAAACGCTTTTACTTTAAGCCCTGTTTCAAGAAGCAGGGCAGTCATTGCGCCAAGACCGGGACCGATTTCCCAAACTTCATCTCCGCTTTGAGCGTCAAGAGCCTGCACAAGAATTTTCCTTGTTTCAGGGTTAATTAAAAAATTCTGCCCGAATTTTTTCTGCATTCCAAGCCCTTCCTGATCAAGAAAAGCGCGTAAGGCAACAGCGGAGTTATAATTAATTGTCATAAAAACGGTTCCGGCCTTAACAGCGATAAACGCCGTCTGTATTCAAAACCGATGATTAACAGCGAGAGGGCAAGAGAGAGAATAATTATCAATAATGCGGCGGTTGAAATGCCGGGAACTTTTCCGGAAACAGAAGCGATTATTTCCATTAACCTGTACAGGATGGATAACGGCCAATTAAGAAAGGCGGAGAGCGAAAGAAAATCAAGGACAAGCCAGATTATTGAACCTATCATAAAGATCGTTGTAAGAGGAACCATCACAAGCCCTGTTATGATTCCAACGGGCGCAAGAATCCCAAAGGCAGAAGCGCAAACACCGGCTGTGGCAAGAAATGCGCCGCATGACATGGCAAGGGGTTGTAATAGAATATCAGGGGCTTTGCCGGCAAACAGTAAGGAAAGGGGCTTGCCGATTATAAAAATGCCGACAAGCGCCAAATAAGAAAGAATAAAAGAAATACTGTTTCCCGCCGACGGCGTAACAATAATTTGAATAATAAATGAAAGCGATAAAATTGACATTGGCTTTTTAGGCAAAGCACCGATTACAGCTAGCACTCCAAGAATGTACATCATTGCGGCGCGGTTAAGGCTTGGCATTGAGCCGACCAGAAAACAATAAAGCAGAATAATAGCCGCGCCGCAAACAGCGGATGCTTTTAAGCCAAGCGGTTTTTTTAAAAGGATTGTTATCAGCGCAGCCAGTATCGCAAGATGCATTCCCGACAAAGCCAGTATGTAAGACAGACCTGCATTTCTGTACATTGCAGCCAGTTCCGTATCAAGGTTGTCTTTTATTCCTAGAAGCAGGGCAAGCGCAAGCCCGCCCCAGGGTTTTCCGCTAAAACGTTTTATCAAACTTAATCTTACACCTGTGCGCATCCGCTCTATCGGCGGCGGCGGTTCCACAACATGCAATGATTTCGCGCTGACAGACCAGCTCCGCCCTGAATTGCCGCGCTCACCGGAACGCGGCGAACCTTCGGCAAAAATTACCGTCCCCCGTCCGAAATGCTTTAATTTTTCCGCGCTCTGTTGAGAAAAGAAAACAGTAATTTCTCCGCTGCCTACCGCTCGCGATGTGCTTCCGGCGGCGCATTTTCGCAATGATACGGAAACAATCGCTTTTCCGCCGGAAATAATCCTGGGGTCTTCCAGTAACACGCCTTCAATGCCGGTTATTTTATTTTCCTGAAAACCGAATACAGTTTTATTTTGTCCCGCATTCGCCGCGCAAACGCCGAGTACAAGCCCAACAATCAAAGCGGCGGCGCAGACAGAGTACAATTTTAACACTCGGGATTGTGTGTCAAGCGAGGATAGAACCATTAAAAGATTGAATGTTGCGATAAAGAGCAATAAAACAGTAACAGTTACCGGCAATACGGCGTGAAATAAAATATAAAAGCCAATGACCGCTCCAAGGGCGGCGCATAAAATGGGAGTGACAGAAAAACGTTTAAGAAACTGAATTACCATTTAAGGCGATCAACCGCCTCCCTTGCCGCGGCCTGAATCTCTTCGGGGTACGATAAATTACTGATATATAATAATTGATCAAACGCGGCGTTAAAACCTATATTCCCAAGCGCTTGAACAACTGCCAAGGTTATTTCCGCGTCAAATGATCCGGTTCTTTCTGTTTTAACATTTATAAGCCCAAGTTGCAAGCCAAGTATGGAAGTTGCGTCTGAGTTTCCAACCGCGCCAAGACAGGCAATCGCTTCGATATATCTTTCTTTTGGGGCAAAATTATGAAGATAGTCAGCTTGTACGCGGTAATAGTGCCTGATTGCAAGAGCGTTGGCTCGTGTCCACCTAAGCTGCGTAAGCAGCGAAACCGCGGAATAACGCATAAAGGTCATATCAAGATTATCTTCATCCGCATTCAGTCCCTGTTCAAGCGCAAGCTCGGCAAGCTGTCCGCGCTGCGATACATTTAACCTTTCGCTGTCCGCCCCAATTCTGAAAGCGGCAAACTTTTCCTCGGGCGGATTATAATATATTACATTTACAAGGAATTGATACAGGTTCCCAGGTATTACTTCCAATGCTCCCTGCGCTTCGGAAGCGATTACTTCCGGGTATCCGGCGCTAAGAACCGAAAAAAGAGCGGTATAAGAAGAACTGTCCCCTAAATCCATAATTGCTGAAATACATGCCGACACAAGCGTATAGTTTACAGACTCTCCTGTTCTGAATAACAGATTTTTTCCCATAAGATAATTATTAAGGTTATCAATAACACTTTTGTTTCCTTTTCCCAAAGCGCCCAGTTTAACAAGTATATCGACTCCTGTTTTTGAATCGGGGCTATCAAGAAAAAGTTTCCAAAGAGATGAAGCGTCATTAATATCGGATATATCAATATCTTCATCCTGCGAATCGCCAAAAATTAATGAAGTGGAAAACATAAGCAGAAAAATAACAAATAATTTTTTATTCATTTTGATTCTCCATGAACTGACCCGGCTTTTGTGAGGCGGCGATGGCTTCATTTTCCATAACGCGGAACGGCAGCTCATCTTCGTCTTCTTCGGGAAGTAAATTAAAAACTTCGCATAAAATAAAATTTCTGGTTCCAATCGGAAGAGTATCCGCTTCCATGTGCACGATTGAAATATTTCTTTCAGAATTATAATCTACGGAACGAACCGTCCCCGGCACGCAGACAGGAATCTTATTAAGCAAAAATTGCACTTTAAAACGCATTCCGTTAGTAACCTGCCCCATTACTTTAAATGCGCATCCAGAATCGGAAATATCTTCCATCATTACTCTTAATCCGGCCGATCTTTCCAGCAAATGCGGATTATCAATTTCATTTACAAGATACAAAAACGCCGCCTTTTGGAATTTAACGCGCATGGATTTTCTTTTTTGCGTTCTAAAAAGCGAATCATTATGCGTTATTTTTAACGATGAAATTCCTTTGGAAAAAACTTCGTCAACTACTTCCGAATCAAAGACATAACCCGCGTCATCTTCACGCCAGAAATAAACCGATATTTTAAGCCCATACCATTCCATGGAAGATGTTAATTTTGAATTCACAGGACGCGAAATAGAAAGATAATTGCCCGAATTTTTTACAACTTCGGATTTGTATACGCCGGTTCCGGGCACTAGAATCCTTAAAGACTGACCTTCGGTAATTTGGCGGGATGTGGAAATTCGGGCGCTGTTGTCCGAGTGCTGCATCTCTATTTCATGATAATAATCAAAGAGTTTTGAAAGGAATAAATGTATCGCCGGATCATTAAAATCTCCGGATGAGTGCAGGGTGTTGACCATTGAACGTATTATTTTTTCAAATTGCGACTGAGATTTGAAAATACTAACAGGGTCGTTGATTTTACAGGAGGATACAAGACGCCTTAACTGTTCCATGTCTTTCATGGAAAAACCGGCTTCTTTTCCTTTTGCGAAAAATTGAATCCAGTTTCCCTTTTTTTCTCCGCCTGAATTCATTACAAATACGACGACGATGAGAACTAAAACAACTAATATCAGAAACGGAATCAATGTTTTACCTCATTGCTTATTCAGGAACCAACCATGTTCCCGAATAAGTACATGATTTTTTTTCCTAATTCTATTATAATACAGAAATAAAATTATGGGTATATATATAGAGGCGCTTATCCTTTATATTCTCCTGTTTTTCCCCGGATCAACCTTTATATTTGCAAACAAGGAAGCCGTGGTTAAGGATTTTTCCGTAACAGCGGAACTTGTAAATATTTTCACATATTTAATACCTTCGTTAGCCTTAATCTGGTATTTGATATATAAGGCGCGGAAGATTGAATTATGGGCTGTAAAGCCCGGAAAAAAAGATATTATTTCCTTTGTTATCACATTCCCGAGCCTTATAATTATCGGGTTAGCCGTTACTTTAACAGGCGTATTTATTGGCGGACAATCCTCTCAAATAACTCTTCAATCTCCTTCGTCGGTTATTGAATGGATTATTCTTTTTATTACCTGCATTCTTGCAGCCTATCTTGAGGAAAGTTATTTCCGCTATTATCTTCTAACTAAAAGAGAAGAATTAAATTTAAACGCCTCGTCAGCGCTGGCGCTTTCTGTATTTATGTTTTCTATCTGCCATATTTACGAAGGCCCCTGGGGTTTTATGAACGCTGTAATTTCCGGTACGATTCTTGGCTTTATTTTTTTACGGTACAATTCTCTTCACGGCATAGCCGTCGCCCATGCGCTGTATAATATTTCAATTTTTATTATTAACGCATTGGTAAATTAACACCTAAAAATTGATGACTGTTTCAAAAGCGCTAACGTCTACGTTATCAAGATCCGGCTTTTCAATTCCCAAAAGATAGCGAACTTCTTCAAGTGACTGAGGCCCTTTTATATCGCCGGTAAAATTGACAACGGCGAAAGTCCGCACAGGTTTTTCTTTTCCTTTAATTGGCACGGAAGGCATTTCCTCGGTGATAAATTTATCCCCGACAAGTTTCCATGTATCTTCGGAGATAAGAATATCCGCGCCAAACGGCTTAGTAAAGGCTTTAATGCGTAACGCCAGATTGACAGGATCGCCTAAAACCGTATATTCCACCTGCGTATCGCTGCCAAACTGTCCCGCCGTAACAACGCCTGAACTAATTCCGCACCCGATACGGATTGACGGATTGGAAATATCTCCCGACCTGCGTTCCTTGTTCATATAATAGAGAACCTTACGCATCATAAGAGCCGCTTTCATGCAGTTAAAAGCGTCCTTGCGCGGACTGCCTGATGAAAATGCCGTGCCCCAATGAGCCATTACGGAGCCTCCGATAAATTTATCTACAATGCCGTTAGATTTTTTTACACAGTCAACCATTTGCGTAAAATATTCATTGAGCCACAAAACAATTTTATCTGAAGCTTCCGCGCCGAAAAACCTGATAAAGTTTTCATACCTTGTCGTAAACTCGCGGATATCAGTAAATAAAATAGTGCCGTGTTTTGACAAACCGCCCGGCTTTATATCGCCGTTTATCGCTTTTACGGCAATTTCTTTATTTGAATAATTGCCAAAAATATTCAAAGCCGAACACATTTTTCCAAAATTAGAGGTTAATACGCCAACTTCATCAAGGGCTTTGGAATTTAATTTCTGATCAAAGTTTCCGCCTTCAATTTTACTTGCGGCGGCGGCCAACGCTCTAAGCGGATTAGAAATTGTTTTAGAGAATAACCAAATGAAGATAATTGAAATAATTAATACGGCGATTGCAATATAAATATTGCTCATTGTGGCGGCGTTAATACATTCAAATACTTTGTCGTATTCAATACTAGTTATTACAACCGCGCTTGCGGAGCTAAGTTTGGTATATGCCACAAATTGCCGCGGCATTTTTTCTTTAATTCTCGGTTTTATAATTTTGTATTTCTTTAGTAATTCCACAGATTTATCAATAACAAATTTAACTGCGGGTTCTGCTTTTTCCCAAATAGGTTCAAAAACCCCAAGATACACATTATTCACACTATTGGACGAAGATCGTATAACGCCAAAATCAGTTTCAATGATCTGTTGCTTGTTTAGTTCGGAACTGCCAAGAATAACGCGGATAAAATCTACATCCTTAATATTTGTTCTTTCCATCATAACGATAAAATCAGCATAAGAAAGAATGTCGCCATCGGTATTAATCATATAGGAGTTATTTATCCCGTAACCGAAGTTATTAATTAAATCTTCGCCCGAGAAAAGAACCGCCGCTACTCCGCCGCCCTGCCACGGGAAAAACAATCCTAAAACAGCATTTGAAAAATGAGGAGCTGCGTTCTGAAGAACAGTTTCCCCCCGGACAGCCCGTCCCAACGCAGCCTTATTGTCATCAAAAAACAGAGGAACCAGACTTTCATCAATTTGACGCGAAGTAAAAAACTGCCCGTTTATTAAAAGTTGTTCTTGTCTGCCCGGAATGACAAAGAAAACAGCCGCAATCTGTCTATTTTCAGTAAAAAAGAAATCCATCAATTCCTTTACAGTGGAAGCTTGCGAATTTAAAATGCTGATATTTTGAATAAGTACCCGTGAATTTGACTGTATATTAGTCAGCAGAGTTTCAGCTTCTATCGCAGACCGGCGGTTTATTTCAAAATTATTACCTTCCGCAGTTGTCTTTAAATCTGTACGACCCAGCCAAACAAAAATCGCGGTAACGCAGCCGAGAGAAACAATTAAAATAATCGAAAAAATAATTATTAACTTTGCGCCGATAGGAAACCGTACCTTACTTAAGACGCGCCGTTTATGTATTGAGCTCATATTATTATTATCGTGCTATTTTTAAGCATAAAATAGCGGATTTTATTGAATATTTTCTACCACGAACCACACGAACACCACGAACTTTTACTCCGGAGCTTGTTGTTGTTCGTGTTAGTTCGTGGTAAAAAAATCTTAATTAATATCTTTTTAATTGTCTATAAGCTTGAGCGGCTAGGCCGAAATCGGCGTTTTTGGTAAAATCTTTGGCATATTCGTCGTAGAGCATATCTTCGTACATTTTGCCGGCAAAGCTGTTGTCTACAAACCCTGATTTTTGCACTGTATTTCTCATGCTTGTCAAAAGATTTTTAATCAGAAAAGTTTCAAGTTCAAGGCATAATTGGTAGAGCTTGTCTTCTTTATCAATAGGCTCTTCACCGGCGCGTTTTACAGCGACAGAGTTGTTAGCTGAATCTGCGGCTGAGGCTCTTTTCAATGCTTCTGCAAATTTATCGGGGCTGTGGACAGCCGGAATTGATGTTAATCGCATGTTATCCGCATAAAGCGACGCTGGATTATTAAAATCAAGTCCGGCTATTTCCATTATTTACCTATCTCTTTAATGTGGTCGCGGTGCCAAGCATACTGTCGCTTGTTTGAATTGTTTTTGAATTAAATTCATAGGCGCGTTGGGCGACAATCAGATTGACCATTTCTGCGGCTACATTGACATTTGACATCTCCAGAAACTTATGCATAATTTTGCCCATGCCCTCATAACCGGGTATGCCGGGAATAGCCTCGCCCGAAGCCTGGCTGACTCTGAACAGGTTTTCGCCAATTGCAGTAAGGCCCACAGGGTTTGGGAAGCGGTACAATTCGATTCTGCCTACGTCAACCTCAACCTCTGCGCCGTCACGCGGAACTTTTACGCTTACCCTGCCGTCTTGGGTAACATTGATACTATCCGGCAGAAAAAGTTCCGGCATGATTATATCCGGAATAAGCCAATAACCGTTGCTTGTAACCATACGCCCATTCATGTCAACTTTAAAGTTTCCGTTACGGCTATACGCCATAGTGCCGTCATAAGTCTGTATTTTGAAAAAACCTTCGCCCATAATCGCCATGTCGGTAGCGACGCCGGTACTTTGCGGCGCTCCTTGCTCAAAAACCCTTTGAGTATCTGCCAGCCTAACGCCGTGGCCCATTTGAATGCCTACCGGGACTACAGTATCTTCCGTAGCCGGAGTTCCCGCAGTTCTCACTGTTTGATAAATTAGGTCTTCAAAATCAGCGCGTTGTTTTTTATAGCCGTGAGTATTCACGTTGGCAAGATTATTTGAAATTGCGTCAATATTGGCCTGCTGCCCCATCATGCCGGACGCTCCTGTCCATAAACTCCTAACCATTTTTTCCTCTCTTATTATTTATTAATAATCAACCGAATTTTGCCACTTGATTTATCAACGTGCCCAGCGCGGAATCTTCAGTCTGGATTATCTTTTGATTCGCCTCGTAAGAACGGTTTACTTCGATCATTTGAACCATTTCCGTGACCGGATCAACATTTGCGGCTTCTATAAATCCCTGTCTGACTGTGGGACGATCCTGCGGACTCATAGTCATGGGAGGACCTGAATATCTGCCATTTCTGTTGCCTTCGCGATAAAGACTGGTTCCCTGTTTTTCAAGAAAACGCTCCAGTTCAAAATCAACTATTTTCAGGGTGTCCAATAAGACCAGTTCTTCCCATTGATTTGCTTCCCTTCCAACCATTACATCCGGTTCATCGGGATAAGCGGCGTTGATCCATACCCTGCCTTCGTTATCAACTTTAAAATTATTGGCTTTTACCCTGATAGGACCGTTTTCTCCCAGCACAGGATAACCGTCCTTAGTTTCAAGATAACCTTCCTTACCAAGGATAAAAGAGCCGTTTCTTGTATATCTTTCGCCATAAGGCGTCGCTACAGAGAAAAACCCCTTGCCGTCAAGCATCAGATCAAAGTCGCTTTGTGTCTCTTTTGGGGCTCCCTGGGTAAAAACTGTAAATAATTCATTTAATTCGACGCCGGTGCCAAGTTTCCCGACAATCGGTGCGGCATCCGCTGAACCAAAAGGGTGCTTATAAACGCCGTCGTCATCAAGCCGTCTTAGCAACAGTTCCGGAAACGACTTAAAAGACGTTACATCCTTCTTATAACTGGCAGTATCTACATTTGCCAGATTATTCGCCACCGCATCAAGCCGCCACTGCTGCGCCCTCATCCCGCTTGCGCCCGTATACCATCCTCTAATCACAGAAACCTCCGTCCATGCTAAATTATCGGCATTTGGAGAGACGGGTTTAGAGAAGAGATCTACCACGAACCACACGTAAGAACGAAGAGACCTACCACGAACCACACGAACCAACACGAACCAAGAGGAATTTGAGCTTGCCATTGATAAGCGAGTAAGACTGGAGCGCAGAGATTAAGGGGTTTTTGTTCGTTATCTTATCGTGAAATTCAAGCTAAATTTTCGAACAATAACCCCTGATCCCTCAAGCTATCTACTACACACATATCTGTAGTACATCTCTCCGCTTTCTAGGTTCGCTCCTGGTTCGTGTGGTTCGTGGTTAAAAATTCTTCACTCCTGGTTCGTGGTAAATTTACTCTTAACCTAAAGCTTTAAATTCGTTAAGTACTATGTCTAATTCCATTTTGAGGATATTTAACTGTTCCGCTGTTACCAGTTTTTTGCCGTTTTTTAGGTTTTGCTCAACATCGGTTGCGGCTTTTTGAAGGATTATTTTTCCGACATTACCGGCGTCGCCTTTTAATGAATGGGCAAGCCTGTGCGCAAGTACAATATCATCGGCTTCCAGGGCGTCGATAATTTCCTGATATTTGTTCTCATTGCCTTTTACAAACATAGATTGCAGTTTTTTTTGAAATTCAAGACTTGCTTCCAGTTTTGTGTTATTATAATCAGAGCCCGGTATCTTCGGCGTAAAGTACTTCATAAGACAGCGCCATAATTCCTGCGAGGTAAAAGGCTTCCCGACACATTCAATCATGCCGCTTTTTTTGTAAATTTCCCTGTCATTAAACATAATATTCGCAGTCATCGCCACTATGGGAACGCCTGTATGCAGTTCCTTTATTTTTTCCGACGCTTCAAGCCCGTCCATAACAGGCATGTGCATATCCATAAAAATCAAGTCAAATTGCTTTTCATTTCTGTCCTGTCTTTTTTTTACTAATTCATAACCTTTTTGTCCGTTATCGGCAATAATAGTTGTCAGTCCGACTCTTGCCAAATGTTCGTAAACAACCTGTTGATTCATTGGATTGTCTTCGCATAGTAAAACTTCGCCTTCAAACGCCGGTTTATCAAGTTCATGAATAACCATTTGATCTTCTAATAAATGCTCATGTTCAGCGTCTACAGTATCAAAAGTCAGTTCAAAGCTGAATTTGCTGCCAATGCCCGGGGTGCTTTCAACCATAAGTTTTCCGCCCATCATTTCCACAATATCTTTTGTAATAGCCAGCCCAAGCCCGGTGCCGCCGTATACACGGGTTATTGCAGTTTCGGCTTGCGTAAACGGTTCGAATATTTTTTTTATTTGTTCAGGAGTCATCCCAATGCCTGAATCTTTTACTTCAAAGAACATTGTTATTGTTTTTTCGTTCATAGCCCTTAACACGGCGTTAAGTTTTACCATGCCCGTATTTGTAAATTTAAGGGCATTGGACAGAAGATTTACAAGCACCTGACGGAGTCTTGTAGGATCGCCCAACGGTCTTTTACCCATACTTGGTTCGACATAGAAATGCAGCATAATGCCTTTTTCGACAGCCTTGGGCATAATTAAAGTCCTGCAGCTTGAAAACAGTTCATGCATGTCGAAAGGAATTTTTTCCAATTCCATTTTACCGGATTCAACTTTGGAAATATCGAGTATATCGTTAATAATATGTATAAGCCACTCGATGTTAATTTTTATTTTTGTTAAATAATCCCGCACTTTAGGCGATATTTCATTATCAAGCGCAAACTCCGAAAACCCCAGGATACTGTTCATCGGCGTACGTATTTCGTGGCTCATAGTCGCCAGGAATTTTGATTTTGAAGACGACATCTCTTCCGCCGCTTCGCGCAGATGGTCAATTTCATCGTATGGACGCCTTAATATAGCTGCGGCTGCAATGGCGGCGGGTATGCTTAGGAGCAATGTAATTATCCCCATAAGCAATAAACTGCCCGGAACTTCCTTTAATACGCTTTCATTTAATGGAGCGACAACGCCCACAAACCATCTTTCACTTGGGCTTGATACGGGGTGGATGGCGTACATTCTGTGCATACCGTCCAGAATAAACCTGCCCGTACCGCGCTCTCCGTTAATTCCGCGCTTTACCACCACGGATACGCTTTCATAACGCCGCTTGTCAGTTTCTGCCAATTTTAAAAAATTTATTCTTTCTTGTACCCAATCTTCGCGGTAATTGGAAATAGTATCGCCTTCCGCGTCATGAATAAATAAATGACCGGAGTCCCAAAAAATAAACCTGGACAGTAAATTGTTAAAATATAAACCGGGCAGAACAGCCGCTAAAACAAGATTGTCATTTATTGGAACGGAAACATACATAACAAGAGCGCCGTCAGAATTATACATGGTTGTTGAAATTATTGAGCCTCCGTTTATGGCAGTTTTCATAAAAGGTTCGCGGATTAATTCGTCCGGAATTTGCGATTTCCCGCAAGAAACCAATAAATTTGTCTTATTAAAAACGGCAAGACCGATAAATTCCGGATATTTCCCGCATATTTGATTAAGTCTGTCTGCATCCGGTAAATACGCGCTTGCACCGGCGGTAAGATACGTTTTAATATCACTGGCGGCGTTTTTCGCGATTAATTTTAACGTTTTAATTTCATTTGTTACATATTGATCCGCAATATCAACTGTAACCAGCATATCAGATTCCATAGCCCTGCTTATGCTATGCGTCAAAAATAAGGATCCCACCGCAAGACTTGAAACATTTATAACAATTGCTGTAACAATGACGATTATTAGTATCTTTAGACGAATAATCCTTTGATTCTCTTGAAGTTTATGCATAGTGTTAATATTTTACCATATATTATTAACTTTTGTTACTATATATTTAAAAAAATTCATATCTCTGAATAAAAAAACCTGGTCTGCAAGCCGTACCCTCAAGGAGCCGCTTCCTGCAACCAGGTTTAAAAAACTTTTTAAATACCAAAAAACCAAAAATTAAAGAATTACTTTCGGTTTCTTGGCTGCGGGTTTCTTCGCCGCAGGTTTCTTTGCCGCGGGTTTCTTCGCCGCAGTCTTCTTGGCTGCGGGTTTCTTCGCCGCAGGTTTCTTTGCGGCTTTCTTCGCCGCAGGTTTCTTCGCTGCGGGTTTCTTCGCAGCGGGTTTCTTCGCAGATGTTACTGCCATCTTCGTGCCCTCCCTAACAGGTTTTTTACTGCCTTTCACCTTGGCAGCGGCAGGTTTAGTCTTTTCCGACCCCCCTCCCAATATATTATTTCCGGAATTATTGATAACAGCTTGCGCGCCGGCAAGACGTGCTAACGGTACCCGGAATGGTGAACATGATACATAGCTTAATCCCGCCCTATAGCAAAAATCTATAGATGCAGGATCGCCGCCGTGTTCTCCGCAGATCCCTACCTTGAGATCCGGTTTTATAGATCGACCTTCTTTAATCGCGAATTTAATCAAACTGCCCACTCCGTCCTGATCAATGGTCTTGAACGGATCAACGTCAAGAACATTTTTTTCCAGATAGGTAGGCAGGAATGACGCAATGTCATCGCGGCTAAAAGCGAAGGTCATCTGTGTAAGATCGTTTGTTCCAAAACTGAAAAAGTCCGCGTACTTGGCGATATGCGCAGAGCGAATCGCGGCGCGTGGAACTTCAATCATTGTGCCAATAGTATAAGGAATCTTTACGCCAGCCGCTGTAAACACTTTTTCGAGTATTTTTTCGGCATTGGGGCGTAATAATTTAAGTTCTCTAGCAGTTACAACAATTGGTATCATAATTTCCGGATGTACCGGAATTTTTTGCTTTGCGCAATCTGCGGCGGCAAGGGCGATAGCCTCTACCTGCATATCGTAGATTTCAGGGTATGTTACAGCCAAACGGCAGCCGCGATGCCCCAACATTGGATTGCTTTCTCTAAGAACATCAATCTTGGAAGCCAGTTTATCGACGCTGATGTTTAAATGCCCGGCTAATTCTTCAATTTCTTCTTTTGTATGAGGAACAAATTCATGAAGCGGCGGATCTAAGAGCCTGATTGTTACAGGGCGGCCTTCCATTGCCTTGAAAATGCCAAAGAAATCCTTTTGTTGAAGGGGAAGAATCTTTTTTAATTCTACTTTTCTTTCCTCTTCTGTTTCCGCGACAATCATTGCGCGGAAATGAATGAGTTTTTCCTTGTCAAAGAACATATGCTCTGTGCGGCAAAGACCGATACCCTGAGCGCCGAAATCAAAAGCTCTTTTTGCGTCTTCCGGCTGATCGGCGTTGGTCCTGACGGCAAAACCTTTAACTTTGCCGCGAACCGTTGCGGCGCGTATATCATCGCACCATTTAAGGAATGTATTTACATCTTTTGAAATTTTGGGCGCTACCAACGGCAATTTTCCTTCGTATACTTCGCCGCAAGTGCCGTCGATCGTTATCCAATCGCCTTCATTAAATATTTTTCCGCCGATTTCTACCGTATTATCATTATCATGTACTAAAACGCTTTTTGCGCCGGCAACGCATGGAGTCCCCATGCCGCGCGCAACAACTGCCGCGTGGCTTGTCATTCCGCCTGTCGATGTAAGAATACCCTGCGAAACAACCATTCCACCGATGTCTTCGGGGCTTGTATCTTTACGGACAAGAAGTACTTTTTCGCCCCTATGGTGCCATGCTTCAGCGTCTTTTGCGTTAAAAACGATCCTGCCAGCGCCGGCTCCGGGAGAAGCAGTTAACCCTTTTGTAAGGGCTTTTGCCTGTTTTTGCGCCTTAAAATCGATCTGTGGGTGCAAGACCTGGTCAAGAAGAGCGGGTGTTACGCGCATAATAGCGGTTTTTTTGTCTATTAAGCCTTCATTTACCATATCAACAGCGCATTTTACCGCCGCAGTTCCGGCGCGTTTGCCATTACGCGTTTGCAGAATGTAAAGAACGCCCTGTTGAACGGTAAATTCCATGTCCTGCATATCTTTAAAATGTTTTTCTAGGCGGTTTTTTATTACTACAAGTTGTTTATATATGGTAGGATTCTTTTTTTCCAGCGTAGCGATTCTTTCCGGTGTTCTGATACCGGCGACTACGTCTTCGCCCTGCGCGTTCATTAAGTATTCGCCGTAAAATTCATTAATACCGGTGCTGGGATCGCGGCTAAAGCAAACTCCAGTTCCCGAATCATCGCCAAAATTACCGAAAACCATTGACTGAACATTTACCGCTGTTCCTTTAAGGTTGACAATATGTTCCAATTTGCGGTAGGTAATTGCGCGTTCACTCATCCATGAGCCAAAAACCGCGTTTATCGCGCCCCAAAGCTGATCAAGTGGAGCCTGCGGAAAATCCTTATTGGTATTCTTTTTAACGATTTTTTTATACTCTTCAACAAGTTTTTCAAGATCGGAAGCCGTAAGTTCGGTATCAAGTTCTATTTTCTTTGCTTTTTTAGCCGCATGGATGGCTTCTTCAAACAATTTATGTTCAACGCCCATTACTACATCGCCATACATTTGAATAAAACGACGGTAAGCGTCCCACGCAAAACGCGGATTGCCTGTTTTTGCCGCAAGACCTTTAACAGATTTGTCGCTTATTCCAAGATTAAGGATTGTATCCATCATACCGGGCATGGACATTGCCGCTCCGGAACGAACTGAAACCAAAAGCGGATCAACAGGATCGCCAAGTTTTTTATTCATCATGGCTTCAAGTTTTTTTAGATTCGCTTCTACTTCTTCTTTTAATCCGGCTGGATACTTACTTTTATTTTGATAATAAGCTTCGCACACGTCAATAGAAATAGTAAAGCCGGGTGGAACAGGAATTCCAAGATTGGTCATCTCGGCAAGGTTAGCGCCCTTGCCACCTAAAATTGATTTCATCTTTGCGTCTCCTTCGGCTTTTCCTTTTCCGAAGAAGTACACATTCTTTTTATTTGCCATTAATATATCCCCCTCAATAATATATCATGATGAATAAATAATAGCAACTATATTTTTTTTTATCAAGTCGCTATTATAAATATTATGAACTATATTGAACTTCCTGTCTATAAAAATCAGAAAAAAATTTTGTCAATGCTTGAAAATAATCAAGCGCTTGTCGTGGAGAGTCCTACCGGTTCCGGAAAGACAACTCAGCTTCCCGTGATACTATATGAAGCGGGATATACAAAGAACGGAATCATCGGAGTTACCCAGCCGCGCCGTATCGCCGCAGTATCGGTAAGCGAATTTATCGCGCGTCAAACAGGCAATGCAATACCCGGACTCATCGGATACAAGATGAGATTCGCCGACAAAACCAATCATGAGACAAAAATAAAAATAATGACCGATGGAATTCTACTTCAAGAGATGAAAATCGATCCTTGGCTGTCAAAATACGGCGTTTTAATCGTTGATGAGGCCCATGAACGAAGTTTAAACATCGATTTTATACTTGGATTGCTAAAAAGAGTTCTTGACAGCCGCCGTGATTTTAAAGTGATCATATCTTCCGCAACTATAAACGCGGAAATTTTTTCTGAATACTTTAATAATTGCCCCATTGTAAAGATTGAAGCGCAGCGTTTCCCTGTAACATTGATCTATGATCCTGTTTTAACAAGCGAAACAGAAGAAAGAGAAGAAAGAAATCGCGATAAAACAGGAAACAGGCAAATAAACAACAAAGATGAGGCAATTTTATTAAAAATCGAGACAATTACTACACGCTTTATAAGTGAAAAACGCGATGGAGACATTTTAATTTTTCTTTCAGGCGAAAAAATGATAAAAGACTGCATAACAAGGCTTACTTTTAGTTCTGTGGGAAAATTTTTACATCTTGTCCCATTGTACGGCAGACTTGGAAAAGAAGAACAGGAAAAAGTATTTGAAGACCCTCCAAAGGGTAAAACGAAAGTTGTTATTTCAACCAATATTGCCGAAACTTCCGTCACTATTGACGGAATTACCGCTGTAATTGATTCAGGATTGGCAAAAATAAACTGGTATAATCCCCGCACATTTACATCCAGCCTTATAGAATCGCCGATATCAATCGCATCGGCGAACCAGCGCAAGGGAAGAGCGGGAAGAACGCGCGAAGGAACCTGCTACCGGTTGTACACGCGTAAAGATTTTGAACAGAGACAACTGTACACTACCGAAGAAATTTTCCGCACGGATTTATCGGAAGTTATTTTAAGAATGGCGGATCTTGGAATAACGGATTTTGAAAACTTTGATTTTATCGCCGCGCCTGAAAGAGAAGGATTACTCGGCGGAATAGAGACGTTAAATCTGCTTGACGCGCTTGAAAAAGACCGCAGTTTATCAAATATCGGTAAATTAATGACTGAATTCCCGCTCGCGCCGCGTCAATCGCGGATAATTGTTGAAGCGATACTAAAATATCCTGATGTAATTAAAGAAACGTTAATCGCAGCGGCATTTTTATCGACACAAAGCCCATATATCCTCCCTCCGGGAGAAGAAACCGACGCAAGACAGGCGCATCACCGTTTTCGCGATGATAACGGCGATTTTGTTTCGTATTTAAAACTCTATAAAGCGTACAATGATTCAACCAATAAATTAAAATTCTGCGAAAAAACTTATCTTGACGAGCGCACAATGGCGGAAATAGTAAATGTAACCGCCCAGCTTGAAGAAATTCTTGCCAGGATGAAAATTCCCGTACACCAAAGAGCGCAGCCGCTGTCCGCTGACGAAATTGACGACTATTTGTGTTGTATTGGACGCGGAATGATACAATTTGTCTGTATCCGCGAGAGAGGGCACGGGGAATCACATGCAAAAATAGGTTCGTATCGCAGTTTAACGGCGGATAGAATAATAATTCATCCGGGATCGGTTATGTTCCGCATGGATCCTCTATTCATTGTCGCCGGAGAAATTGTACGCACTTCAAAGATGTACGCGATGTCAGTTTCTCCGCTTTCAAAAGATGTATTGAATAGGATACGGCCGGGACTTTTCTCCGGCGACGCTGACGGAAAATCAACTGACAGCCGTGAAAAGCAAAAGAAAACGCGTGATTTTACCAATAACATAAAAATTTCCGGCGAAGTGTTTGAAATTGCCGCTGTAAAAGGAAAGAAAACCGTAATTCTTCCGTGGGAAAAACTTGAACGCATTAGAAATAATTTATCAAACGAAAAAGGTTATAAACATATAAAAGGAAAAATTACGGTAAAAAATCAATACAATCTTCTTGCCGGAGAAAAACTCAGCCTCTTACTCTCTCTTGCGCCTGTTTTAGACGTAGACGGAGCTTTTTCCCGCAAATTGCCCCGTAAAGAAAATTTTAATTCGCATGAAAAACTTTCCGCTCTGATAAATCATTTGGAAGATCTTGCAAAGCCTGTTATATGGAAAAAAAACTCAAAAGAACTTGGTTTTTTAGGACTTTTCACGGACGGAGACGGAAATTACTGGTTTAGAGCGTCGCGCGGCTTCCATACCTGTTTAAACGAAAGTCTTTCCAGCCTTGAATCATTGATTGACGAATTAGGCGAAGAAGTTGATCTTGAGCAAAAACATGTCGTGAATCAATGTTATCGGAGACTGTCAGATTATTTGGGGTAATACAGAAGAATTTTTACCACGAACCAAAGAGCTAAGAATTTTTTAACCACGAACCAACACGAACCAGCACGAACCTAGAAATCGGTGAGATTTACTGCAAATATGCTCGTAGTAGAAATATATAGGGATCAGGGGGTTTTCGTCCGTTATCTTATCGTAAAGTTTCACGATTAACTTTCGGACAAAAACCCCAGATATTCTGCTCTCGTCTAATACTAATATTTGTGTATTACGCACATCTCTCTCGGTTCGTGAGTGTTCGTGTGGTTCGTGGTAGATCTCTTCATTCTTCCGTATGGTTCGTGGTAAAATTAAATATATAAATTAATCCCTGTATCCGGTTACTTTTATTTGCTCAATGGTAATAATCGCAATACCGCCAGGGTCTCTTCCAGACCACGGTTCTACTCCGTCCGGTCTGATTCTGACAGAAGTATTTTGGTTTATTGTGTCCGCATCATATTGGGTTAAGGTAAAGGTCTGTTGAAATTCCCCATTAGACCAGTAACCCCAATTCTGAAGCGGTTCCCAATAGTTATTACCGTCTTTGACAGTAGCATCTCCAATAATATTGAGTACTACTCCGCTAGTGCGAATATTTTGAATTTTTCCTTTTACTTCAATTTTATCACCGGCCTTGAAATTAATATCTGAACCGCCTGCTTTAATATCCAGACCAGGACCCCATAACGCAAATACGTTAATTTGAAGTTTTTTAACGCCGCCCTCATTAATTATTTTGAAGGTTACATCTCGATCCGGGTCAAGCCAACCTGCAGGTTCTATCGGAAGTTCGTTAAACAAACTATCAAAAGTACTCCCATCATTAATATCTTGCGGTGACAGAGTCTTAAGTTTTGCGGCTAAATCCAGAAATATTGTTCCTTTTACAGTTACCGTACATGTTGCTGTATATTCGCCTAGTGCAGTAGAAGCGGTAATTACCGCCGTTCCGGCGCTTACAGCGGTTACCACTCCGTTATTAACACTTGCTACGCCGGGGTCGCTGGAACTCCATATTACTGTTTTGTATGTCGCAGTGGACGGGGTAACATTGGCAGTAAGAGTAGAAGTGTTCCCGCTTGATAAGGTGAGGGCAGATGTAGTTAAACTTATACCGGTTACGGGAACAACTGTTATCCCTATTTGCTTGTATTTTGCCGTAATCAATGTATTACCGGTAAAATTAACGGTTGTTGTTAAAGCAGAAGAAGACTCAGCAGCGCCATTTGTTACCGTCCAGCCGTCAAATTGATAACCGCCCGGAGGAGCGCTTGCCGTTACGGTAACGGGAATATTAGAATAGTATTTACCTGTCCAACTTCCGGAAGCAAGATTAGGAGTTACTGTATTAATTTTTATTGATGCGCCTGACACGCCTGTAACAGATATGGTAATGTCGGATAATTTGCTCGAAGAAATACCGATATTGGCAATGCCGGAATAACCGCTAAAATACTTCGGCAAATAATTGTTTACCATCGCGTTTCTTATGTCGTTCAGGTATTTTTTAGCGTCATTTACTTTATTATTAAATGCTCCTTCCCAACCGCCCCATCTGGAAAAATAACCTGTCATCAGCGGTCTGTATATAGCCGTATAATTATTCAATTTGGGCAAATAATTATCGGGGTGAAAGTTTACATTGTAAAGATCAAGCATTGTGTTGACAAATTTTTTGCAAAAATCAGGATTTTTCAATAATGATTTAAAAAGTCTGTTATTATGATGATTTTGATCTGAACCAGTCAGGATTTTATCAAAGGCATTCTTGCCTGACTGGCCTGTAAGTCCGCCGCTGTTATAAATCCCCATGGCAAACTCTGTATCAAACATCTGATAACGCCATCTTGTATCGCCATAGGGATTACCCGGCTCTTTATTTCGCGTCCTCCACATCCGGTAATTATTATGAGGCCAATCTTCATTGTAGATATAAATTTCTGCCGCCCAATAATCAATAAAGTTATCAATGTCAAAAATATCGCAAAAAGCGCTGTAGTTGGCGCTTGCCAAATTTATCATTTGGTCGAAATTCGGCTCTTCCCCGGGATTGCCGTCGTCTAATTCTCCGTTATCGTAGGAGATAACATTTTCTTTTTTAACGCCGTATTTATACTCCGTCTGATTGTCGCTGTGCCTCTCCTGAAAGTTATACGGTCCCCAATATTCGCCGTTTAGATACACTATACAGGGAACAGAGGCTTGTGTTGAAAAACTGCGGTCGCTTAACAAGTCTTGTAAAAATACATCGTAAAATTTTGTATAATCGCAATCATTTGCGCCGTTTCTTAACATAAAGCCTTTGTACTGCGTTACAGGCGTTTTACCGTCGGCTTTAACAGCGCCGGTTGTGCCAAGCGTTGTGTCTTTGGGTATCAGATCATAGTTCTTTAAGTTTTTTATACCGTATTGTTCTTTAAAGTACACGCTAAAACTTTTTTGCCCAATAGCTCTTGACCATCCGCCCCTAACGCGGATACCCACTCCGGTAGAAAGCGACGCTATAGTCCTGTTATTCCCTTCAAAAATCTCTAAATACGCCGGACGTTCCCACTCTTCTCCCTTCCTCTGAAAATTATATTGATTAGGCTTAGGGTTATCCCATCTATTAGTTGATTTTCCTCTTACCATTATGCCGTAATTTGTATCTACCAGATTATAAGGATCAGAAACCAAAGAGACAACGCGAATATTTCCGTAGCCAGCTAAATTATTGCCGATAAAATACGTTTTAGTCGCAACATTGCTTGCTTTACCGCTTGATTTCATCGCTATAGCGCGGATTACCGTGGCTTTTGGCACTTGAGCGGCTGACGGTATAAAAGCGGCCGGCATATTGTTCCCGCGATCACCCGGTTCTCCATACAGATTTTTTGAATTTTGCTCCGTTGCCAAAACATTCGCCTGCCCGTTGCGATTTTGTACGTTAATGGGAGAACTGTATTTAAATACAAAACCATTGCCAACTTTTTCCGGTGAAGGAATACTTCCATCTGTCGAGTAATAGACAGCGCTTCCGGGATCCGCTGTTATTGTAAGGCTGAATGATTCGCTATAAAGCCCGCTGTTATGTGAAAATGTAAGCTCTTTTACCGCGCCGGCGTTAGGGTTAGTGTATTCATCGTCACTGTCATTATCGCCTTGATTTTTGCCAAGAGTATTTGGTTCAGGACAAGCCGCAAACAAGCAGCAAATAACGATTAATAAGAGACAGAAAATTTTGTTAGCTGAATTTGGCCTTATCTGCATATAATTCTCCTAAAATAGCGGAGTATAACTGCCATCGGCTGTGGTTCTGGGACGGAATTTGGCAATATCATCCGTAGAAATACTACTGTATTGCTTAGATGTAAAGTCTGTTAATGTAACATCAGTAACATCAAGACTTGTACGCCTAAATGATTTTTGCTTGGATATAGCGTTTGCACCTGAAGCTTTATTAACCGCTTTTAAATCTTCATCGCCTTTTGCGGCATTAACCGAATCTGTACCTGATGAGTTAATAGCGCTGACCAGATCTAAACAAGCCGCAGTACCCCAGGGATTTGCCGCAGCAAGCTCCTCTTTATTGGACATAAGTGCAACTTTGTAACTTCTATTACTCATTAAAAATGTTGGTTCATTAATATCCGCCGTTACGGCAGTTAAATCCAGTCTTCCGCTTACAGAAGTATCTGCTATTGTTGCGGCATCAACAACTTGCGCTCCAAGAATTAAGTAAGAGCCTTTTGCCGGAATATTTCCGGTTAAATCAATTTTATGCCATACGTCTTTTTCCGTCGGCGCATTGGCATTACTCGACAGACCATTTGCCCAATGTACTGAATAATTGCTTAAATCTATTGGCGCGTCGGATTTGTTATAAAGTTCTATAAAACTATGCGTAGGCGCTGAATCATTATTCGCGTGCATGCCAAATACCTGCAAAATTATAAGAGTATTACTGCTGAGAACCGGAGGAGCGGGAACGGCAAAGGGATCCCATTCCCCAGCGCTTGCATTTCTCGGCTTGCGGACTTCCAGCATTTCATTGGTTATTGTAGTACTACTTCCCAAAGCGTACCGTATACTTTCAAAATCATCAAAATTATTATCAGTATCGGTAAGATTTTTGCGGCGAACAGCTTCAGATGCGGAATTCCGGACAGGCGCAGTTTCATATCCGAATATATGATCAGGTAAAGCGGCATCAGGATTATTTACAGCGCCTACCATGTCAATATAACCGGAAACCGGTTTTCCATTGTTATCAGTAAAAGGATTCTGTACGGTCAATGCCGCAGTACTCTTGATAATTGCAACTTTAAAGCCTCTTCTGCTCAAAGATAAACTATTATCATTAATATCACCGTAACCATCCGCTATTTTATAACGGGTACCGGTCACATCGTCATGCTTTTTCCCTAAAATAAGAAATGAACCTTTGGCGGGTATTTTTCCGGTTAAGGCTATTGAATTCCATGCTTCATCTTCGGCTACTTCAGGTTTTTCCGTTGTGCTTCTGATTCCATCGGCAAAGTACAGGCTGACTCCGCTTAGGTCTATATCCTCTTCGGAAATGTTGTACAGCTCAACAAAAGAGTGCGATACACCGGCAGGAGAACCGTCGCCGGCGTTGCCGTAAGCCTGTAAAATTAAAACTTTTCCTTGAGCTTTGTTTGTATTTCCGGAATCAGTATTGTTATTTTTATCATCATTGAAAGGCTCAACACAACCTATCATAAATTTACAGAAAAACAAAACTGTAATTATTGCCAATACTGTAATTTTGATTTTTTTCATATAACTCTCCATTATTTTTACCGTGTGAGCGGTTTTTTTTAATAAAACGGCACTGTGAAACAGTGACGATTCTCTTTATAAAATTATTATAACACAATTACCTTACTTTTTATGGTATTTTTTAAACATTATTTTTAGGATAAACCAAATATTGGAATACCGCGCTCATTGGGATCATATTGAACACTTGATCCTGTCCTGTTGATTTTTTCTCTCTTTTACCCTACTCTGCTAATATGTCATTCACTTTTTACAACACGCTTGGACGCGAAAAACAGGCTTTTAAGCCTCTGCAAGAGGGAAAAGTCGGCTTTTACGGCTGCGGTCCGACGGTTTATAACTACGCTCATATCGGCAACTTGCGCGCCTATGTGCTTCACGACATATTAGTCCGCTCTTTACGCCGCTTCGGTTTTAATGTAACCCATGTAATGAATATTACCGATGTCGGCCACCTTTCAGATGACGCAGACGACGGCGAAGATAAAATGGTAACAAGCGCACAAGAGCGCGGCAAAAGCGTTCTTGAAATAGCGGATTTTTACACAAAGGCTTTTTTTAACGATACGGACAGAATGAACATTACGCGCCCTACGGTTATCTGCAAAGCAACTGAACATATAGGCGAAATGATAGCTCTTATTCAACGGATAGAGAAAAACGGCTTTACTTATTTTGCGGGGGGCAATCTTTATTTTGATATTTCAAAATTTCCTTCTTACGGAGAACTTGCGCTTTTACGGTTGGACGATCTTAAAGCCGGAGCGCGGATAGAACAAGATGAAAACAAACGCAACTCAAGCGATTTTGTACTTTGGTTTACAAAGAGCAAGTTTGAGAATCAAGCCCTTGTATGGGACAGCCCGTGGGGACGCGGTTATCCGGGCTGGCACATTGAATGTTCGGCAATGAGCATGAAGTACCTGGGTGAAAATTTTGATATTCACGCGGGGGGGATCGATCATATCCCGATTCATCACACCAATGAAATCGCGCAGAGCGAGGCCGCCACCGGAAAAAAACCGTGGGTAAACTACTGGCTGCACAATGAATTTCTTGTCCTTAAAGACGGGAAAATGTCTAAATCGAAGGGCGGTTTTCTTACTTTGCAAACCCTTGTAGATGAAGGCTTTGATCCGCTGGATTACCGTTATTTTCTGCTTGGCGGACACTACCGCAGCCAGCTTCAGTTTTCCATGGAAAGTTTGGAAGGCGCAAAAAACGCCAGAAAATCGCTGGTAGACAAAGTTCGCTCTTTGGCGGCTAAGTGCGGCAGCTCAACCTCTGCGGATACGGAAAAAACAGCGGGTTATATAGAAGATTTCAACAAAGCCATTGAAGACGATTTAAGCACCCCTCGCGCTCTTGCGGGATTGTGGGGGCTGTTGAAAGAAGGGGCGGCAGAACCTGAAACGCTTTCGGCTGTTTTTGAAATGGATAAAGTTCTGGGACTAAAGCTGCAAGACGCAGTAAAAAGTGCCGAAAAAGGCGAAAATGACGCATTTTCACGGGAAATTGAAGAACTTATCGCAAAAAGAGCGGAAGCGAAAAAGGCAAAAGACTTTGCCGCGGCGGATAATATAAGGCAAAACCTTAAAAATCGCGGTATAATTCTGGAAGACGGGCCTGCGGGGACAGTATGGCGCGTTCAATAATTGTAACAAAAAGGGAAAAAAATTGTTTAAAGTAATAGAAGAGGAACAATTAGAAAATGATGCAAACCCTGTTCGTACAGATGCTCCTCGAAGCGAAGGTAAATCAATGGGGTGGAATTCAACGCTTGAATTCCAACGCCTTTATGATTCAACATTTCAAATTTTGTTGAGGGTTGCTTACCGTATAACCAACAACTGGGAAGCGGCGGAAGACATTTGTCAGGAGAGTTTTTTCCGTTTATACGAAAAAAACATGGTTTTTCCTAGCAAGGAAGAGGCAAAATACTGGCTGATTCGCGTAGTTAAAAACGCGGCGTTAAATTACGCAAAAAGAAAGGCCCGGGAACGAATAGTGTATCAACGCGCCTTTCGTGAAGACCATAGGCAGGAGGAAACCGGAGAGGGTTTACTTGTAAAAAAAGAGACAACTGAAGAAGTTAAAAGCGCTCTGGAAGAACTGCCTGATAATTTGCGTATGGTTTTAATATTAAAAGAGTATGCTGATATGAACTATAAGGAAATTGGCAAAGTGCTTGGAATTAGTGAAGGAAATGTTAAAGTACGGGTGTTTAGAGCCCGTGAGAGGCTTGCAATCCTGCTTGCAAAAGCTTTGCAGCCAAATAACAATTTACAAGGCGGTAAAAATGTGTCCTGATCCACAGCTTCTATCTATTTATGTCGATGGCGATCTTCCGTCGCCCTGGGATGAAAAAATGGATGTCCATTTAAAGGAATGTCCGGATTGCAGGGGAAAAGTTAAAACTTTTAAACAGCTTCGCGAATTAATTAACGAAGATACTCCTGCAAAAAAAACAAGCGAAGAGGAACTGCTGAAATCCAAAGAAAAAATTTGGCGCAGGATAGAAGAAAAACGGCGCTTTACACCGTATCCAAGGATATGGCAGCGCAGGATTTCTATCTCTCTGCCGGCTGCGGCGGCGGCGGCAATTATAATCGCGCTAATTGTAATATTTTTTTCCCGCGGGGGACAAATTTTGAATAACGGATTTGCCGGCAAAAAAGCAAACCTTGATGAAAAATCAAACTTTATCCTTGCGGCGGAAGAAGAAATCCCCGGAATGATACCGGCTGCAACAGATCTAAACGACGTTCTTAAATATTTAGGTACAGACGGTTCAAATATTATTATTTTACAGCTTCCTGAAAGCAAGAATTTTTCCAGATCCGGCGAGCCCGCAATAATCAGAGCCGCTGATTATTCAAGGAGATATCCGTAAAATGAACCGCTGTCTTTCTTTTTTAAGCGCTTTATTTATACTT
>Ga0268262_10000261_pt1 | contig 71208 bp, 67 predicted proteins | sample TergutNc150P3_FD_190354 | JGI IMG/M metagenome (GOLD analysis project Ga0268262, IMG submission 190354) | Nasutitermes corniger P3 segment gut microbial community from laboratory colony in Florida, USA - Nc150 P3 (SPAdes) (version 2) | ecosystem: Host-associated > Arthropoda: Insects >...
TATATTAGGAGCAAAAAAAGTAAATATAAGAACAATTTGGCTAAACCGTAATAGTAAACAAAATAAAACAAATGCAATTCCTGATTTAACAGTAAAAGATTTATATGAGGTAATAAGATGGATAGAAAAAGAATACAAATGATTAAAAATTTTATGTATTTAGTTTTTGAATATAGTATCTTTTAAGTACATTTGAGGTTATAACATGAAAAATATAACAGAACTATATGACAGCCATTTAATAACGGATATTTTGAATAAAGCATTTATGACAGTTGCCTTACAATTCAATTTTACAAAAGAAAATGTGGAGAGATTTCCCGCATTTATGGAATCTGATGTAATTGATAATCAATTAAAAAACGGGTTAAAAATGTATGGATATAAAGAAGATAATAAAATAGTTGGTTGTGTAGGTTATTCATTTTTTAAAGATAAAATCTATATAATAGAACGTCTTGGAACATTGCCCGAATACAGACATAAGGGAATTGGTAAAAAATTAATGGAATTTATTGAAAATAAAATAAGGGAAACCGGCGGAAAAATTGCGGAAATTCATGTTGTTGATATAAATGAAGTATTAATTAAATGGTATAAAAATATGAATTATAAACAAATTAGAACAGACAAATTATATGACGGGGAAAGAAAATTACCATTCAATTCATGTGTAATGAATAAGGAATTAATTTAAAATGATTGTTGATAAAAATACGAAAATAAGCTTAAATAATTTTTCTGTTAAATTACATGATCATCAAATAGAATGGGAACAAAACGCAAAAGAAACAATTGAATATTGGAAAAAAGATCATGAAAAAAATTAATTTAGGTTTTATGGTTTCTCATGGCGGTTCTAATATGCAGGCTGTTTTAGAAGCCGTATCCAAAGGAAAACTTAACGCTAATCCAAGCGTATTAATTTCAAATAATTCAAATTCACAGGCAATAGAAAAAGCAAAAAATTATGGTTTACAATATTATCATATTAGTCAAAAAATATATCCTGATATAGATGAACTTGACGAAGTAATACTTAACACATTAAAAAAACATTCCGTAGAATATTTATTATTACTGGGTTACATGAAAAAATTGGGTAATAAGACATTACAGGAATATGCCGGAAGAATATTAAATATTCACCCTGCATTACTTCCAAAATATGGCGGAGTTGGAATGTATGGTAAATATGTCCACGAAGCGGTATTAAAAAACAAAGAAAAAATAACAGGTATTACAATCCATTTAGTAGATAATGATTATGATACCGGCAAAATAATAAATCAATGTACCGTTAATGTTTTAGATAATGATACTGTAGAAACATTAAGTCAAAGGGTATTAAATAGAGAACATGATTTTATTGTTGAAACATTAATTAAAATATCAAATAATGATATTATATTATAGGATATTATAAGAGCTTATGAAAATATTATATGTAACAGACTTGGACGGCACATTACTCAAAAGCGATGATAAAATGTCTGAATATACTATAGAAACAATAAATAAGTTAATTGAAAATGGTATGTGTTTTTCTTATGCAACCGCCCGATCATTATCATCAGCGTCTGTTGTTACTAAAGGTTTGACAACCAATATACCGGTTATTATTTATAATGGAACATTTATTGTAAACGCATATATAAAAGAAAAAATATTTTCCTTATATTTTACTGATGAAGAAAAAGAAATTATAATAAGCTATTTGAATAAATACCCGATTTTTCCATTGGTATATGGATATATAAATGGCGAAGAAAGAGTTTCTTGGATAAAAACAAAAGAAAATGACGGTATAAAAAGATACTTAAATATAAGAAAAGGGGACAAACGGTTAAGACCCATTGAAACAAAAGAAGAATTGTACAGCGGAAAACTATTCTATTTTACCTGTATCGGAGAGAGGGAAGAATTAACAGATAAATATAATTATTTCAAAGACTCTAATAACTTTACTTGTACCTTACAACAAGAATTATATCGGGATGAATATTGGTGTGAGATAATGCCGAAAAAGGCAACTAAAGGGAACGCAATATTAACATTAAAGGAAAAGTTAAAATGTGATAAAATAATAACTTTTGGCGATTCCATAAATGATATACCAATGTTTAAAATATCCGATGAAAGTTACGCGGTTGAAAACGCCGTTGATGAACTGAAAAAATATGCGACAGGAATAATAATGTCAAATGAAAAAGACGGTATAGCGCATTGGTTGAAGGAAAATTATGAAAGAATATGAATACGAGACTACGGCATATGAAATAGGAGAGAATTCGTATGAAAAGAAAAAAAAGATTTGGTTGATTGAACAATATACTCATAAAATATGGACAGTTTCTCTGAGTTTGGCGCAGGAAGCGGCACGGACAGAGCAGCATGGAAAAGGTTACGCAGTAGTCGCCCAGGAAGCCGGTATGATTGCTGACAAATTATTCGAATATACTGCTGAATTAAAATTTGGAGGTGCCGATGATGCTATGCTCAAAGGTATTGTAGATTTTGTAGTTGAATTAAAATTTTTATCGATAAACGCCGCTATAGAAATTCAACGTGTGGCGGATATCAGTATGGATTTTAACATACCGAAAAGTATGGCGATTTTAACCGAAGAACTTCGTAAAATCGCTTCCGGACTTAATGAATTAATCGATAAAAGCGTATGGCAAACGTCTTTTACCATGCCGGAATTATTGTCCCCTTCCTGGTCGGAAGTAAGGGATTGTTTTTTCATTTATTCAATAAGCAGTTATCCGCTTATTGAAAACATGAAAAATGTCATAGAGGTTTGCTATCTCCGTAAAGCTGATATAAATGAAAACATATTGTTTTTAAGAGGGCATAAAATTCCCATTATCAACTGTTTCCGTCATTTTAATTTGCCTTGTAAAAGTTTTAATGCTGACAGGCAGACTGTCGTAATGATCAGCCCTGAAGAAAAAACTATGATAGCGGAGAAGGGATATATGCGATACCTATTGATGATTTAGACATTAACGCAATTTTCTATGTCCCTCAATATTTCTGTCAGTACGGTAAAAACCCATTTAATACATATTTATCAAACTACAGGCGTTTCCAGTATTGCCGCTCTCTTATCTCTTTTTCACGGATATACTTTCAAATCAACCAAAAATCAACCCAATAGATGATATAAATATACGCCGCCTTCATTATTATTAGTTAATAATGTTATATATTTTTTTTAAGTAAAATTTATGGTGAATTAAGGAGAAAACATGAAAAAAAGTAGTTTACAAGAAGCAGATACTACAATATATAATACATCAATGGGAGCCAATAATATATTTACTTCAATATCGGATTTACGTAAATGGGATTCTGCGTTATATACAGATAAATTGTTAAGCCAGAAAAAAATAAATGAAATGTTCTCGCCAAGTTCTGTAGGGAAATTATACCCGTAACAAAAGTAACAACAAAGAAGTAAAGTTAAACTGTTATCTGTCTGCGTTTAGCACTTCCGGCGCAGACCGGTTAAAAATGAACCTCTTGTCAATTATTCTTTTTGTTTGCCGTAAATACCGAATAGCAGATTAACTGACTTTTTCCAATTTATCAAACAAGACGCTGACCTCAATCAATTCTCCGTCTTCAACCGATTCAAATAAAACGGTTACGATATTTCCTTCGATGGAATTTACCGTACCTGTGTTGTTTGTCTTCATAAATATTCCGCTATGGCCTATTTCAATGTCTTCAAGGACTTTCACTCTGTCGCTAATTTCAAAAGGGTTTGTTTTCGCAGGGACTTCATCTGCGGATTCCGGTTCAATTTCATCGGGAACACAATCATTTGATACGCAGTTATTCTTACCCATAGAATAAACAGTCAATACAAGCTGTTCCAATTGGGTCATTTTTATATTAGTTAAATCATTATTAAAAAATTTTTTTATAACATAATTTGCGTCCGCTGTATCTTCTATTTTAATATCTTCAATTTTCATAATAGCCCTGTCCTTTTACATAATTTTTAAAATTAACATCCCAAAGCCGCGCCGCCTGAGAGCAGTTTCACAGCGGAGCTTGTTCCGATACGCGCGGCTCCTGCGGTTATAAACGCTTCCAGGTCTTCGCGGGTTTTTACGCCGCCTGCGGCTTTTATCTTCACTTGCTCGCCGATGTGCTTTTTAAACAACTCAATGTCTGTCAGCGTAGCGCCGGCAGTCCCGAAACCGGTTGATGTCTTGATAAAATCAGCTCCCGCATCTGTAACAATTTCACACATACGGATTTTTTCTTCTTCCGTTAAGTAGCAGGTTTCAATTATTACCTTTAAAATTTTCCCGCCGCAGGTTTTTTTTAACAGTTTAATTTCTTCCAGTACATAATCAAAGCGGCTGTTTTTTACATCGCCTATATTGATCACCATATCAATTTCAGACGCGCCGCTTAAAACAGCGCGCTCCGCTTCAAGAACTTTTGCGGCGGTAATGCTGTAGCCTAAGGGGAAACCGACAACGGTGCAGATTTTTAACATATCCGCATACTCGTTTTGAATTGGTTTTACATAAGAAGGAGGAACGCAGACGGAAGCGGTTTTAAAACGAACCGCCTCATCGCAGAGGACTTTAATTTCCTCCCACGATGAGACTGCTTTAAGGAGGGTATGATCAATACGCGAAAGAATTTCCCTATCAGTCATACCCTCGTTCTCTTATTTCATAAAAAAGCGAAGAATGAATACTATAAAAAGCACCCATGTTATTACGGTTATATCGCTGAACTTACGGGTAACCGCCTTCAGGATTACGTAGGATATAATTCCGTATACAATGCCGTCCGCGATACTGTATGCAAAAGGCATCATCACAATTGCAAAGAATGCCGGAATACCTTCTGTCGGATCGCTAAAATCAATTGAAACTACAGGCTGCATCATTAAAAAGCCTACAAAAATTAAAGCCGGCGCAGTGGCCGCTGACGGTATAAGCAGGAACAACGGTGAAAGGAAAAGCGCAAGCAGGAATAATACCGATGTTGTTAAACTGGTAAGTCCTGTGCGTCCTCCGGCGGCGACGCCTGCTGAACTTTCTATATAGCTTGTAACAGTTGAAGTGCCCAAAGCGGCTCCGGCGACTGTTCCCACAGCGTCGGCCAGAAGAGCCTGTTTTACACGCGGGATGTCTCCGTCTTTATCAACAAGTTTGGCCTGTGTTGTAACTCCAACCAATGTTCCGATAGTATCAAATATATCAACAAACAGGAAAGTAAAGAAAACCGTGAAGAATTTAAATGTAAATATTGTTGTGGGAGAAAAATCAAACTGTAAAAACAACGGCGCGGCGGGAACGCCATACGGTTTCCAGCCCTCGGCAATCTGAGTGATTCCCATTGGAATACCAATTATAGTGGTAGCAATAATTCCGATAAGTATGGAACCGGGAATCTTTAAAACATAAAGTACAATAATGATTATTAAACCGATGAATGCCAAAAGAGGTTGACCGGTAGTTATATCCGTAAACGACAATACTGTTCCCTGTCCGCCTATAACAATTGCCGCATTTGAAAATCCGATAAGGGCGATAAACAAACCGATACCTACAGCGACAGCTTTTTTCAGATTTTTAGGAATTGCCTTGATAATCGCTTCGCGGACATTTAACAACGAAAGAATGATAAACAAAATACCTTCAAGGAACACTGCTGTAAGGGCGATCCGCCATGATAAACCCATTCTCATACATACCGTAAAAGTGAAAAAAGCGTTTAATCCCATACCGGGAGCAAGAGCTACAGGCAGATTTGCCGCAAAGGCCATAACCATTGTAGCAATAGCGGAAGCAATAACCGTGGCGGTAAAAACCGCTCCCGGCGTCATTCCGTTGCCGATTATCCCCAGCATTCCAGGATTTACCGCAAGAATGTAGGCCATAGTCAGAAATGTTGTAATACCCGCTACAATTTCCCGCTGGAATGTTGTACCTTTTTCCTTTAAATCAAATAATTTTTCCATGTTTTCCTCCTATTTGATATATAGCGGCCGTTCCACATATTTAGTATGGAGCAGCTCATGCGCCTTGTGTCCGCCCGGCTCTCCGAGGAATTCCTTGTAAACCTGGGTTATGCACGGGTTCTGATGAGAACAACGGTACTGCGATTTTTCATCGTCGTTGTACAGTCCTTTAATACGCTGCTGCCGGATTTCATCGGTAGCGCCGTAAGGTTGACCGCCGCCGGCTATACAGCCGCCTCGGCACGCCATTACTTCGACAAAGTGATACGGCGGCTCTTTTCCCGCATCCCGCGCCGCGCGGATTTTATCCAATACGGCGGCGATGTTGCCCATCTGGTGAGCAACCGCGATACGAATTTTTGTCCCATTGCCAAAGTCGACTTCCCCTTCTTTTACGCCTTCAAGACCGCGTGCCGGTTTATAGTTGATATCGGAAAGTTCTTTTTTTGTAACAAGATAATAAGCGCTGCGTACGGCGGCTTCCATTACACCACCCGTTGCGCCGAAAATAGTACCGGCGCCCGTATACGGCCCGAGAGGACTATCCGCTTCCTCATCGGGAAGCTTGTCTATTTCGATACCCGCCTGTTTGATCATACGGGCAAGTTCCCTTGAAGTTATTACAATATCCACATCGTAGCCGTGACCCGCGCTCTTCATGTCATCGTTGCGCTTAATTTCCCATTTTTTCGCGGTACAGGGCATTACGGAAACCGAGTACACCTTGTCGGGATTTACTCCGGCTTTATCCGCCCAGTAAGCTTTGATCATAGCGCCCATCATCTGCTGGGGCGATTTTGCGGTTGAAAAGTTGGGGATCATGTCTGTATAGTATTTTTCCATGTAATCTACCCACGCGGGACAGCAGGAAGTGATAAGGGGAATTACGCTTCCTTTTTCGCCGAGGCGTTTAACAAGCTCGGAGCCTTCTTCCATTATGGTAAGGTCAGCCGAAAAGTTTGTGTCAAAGACAGTCTTAAAGCCCAAACGGCGCAAGGCGGCGTAGATTTTTTTTGTGAACACGATTCCAGGCGGAAGTCCGAATTCTTCGGCTAACGCGACGCGGACGGCGGGAGCAATCTGCACCACACTATGCAGTTCAGGGTTCTGAAGAGCGTTCCAGACTTTTACAGTGTCGTCTCTTTCATAAATAGCGCCTACAGGGCAATGCGCGGCGCACTGTCCGCACTTGATACAGGGGCTTTCGCCTAACGGAGCGTCGGCGGCGCTTGCGATTTTTCCGTGTATGCCGCGTCCTAAAAATTCAAGCGCCCAGACATTCTGCACTTCCTGACAGACCTTTACGCACCTGCCGCAGCGTATACATTTTTCCGGGCAAAGGACAATCGCGGGGTTGGAATCGTCAACCGGAATATCGTTTGCGACTTTCCTGAACGGCGCTTCCCTTACTCCGAATTCCGAAGCCAATTCCTGAAGCTCGCAGGACCGGTTGCGCGGACACTGGAGACAGTCGTTGGGGTGGTTGGAAAGGATTAATTCCAGCACTGTTCTCCTAACGGCGATAATTTCAGGATCATGCGTGATTATGTTCATTTTGTCTTCGCATGCTGTTGTACACGCGCGCACCATTTTGGGGGAACCCGCCATTCTCACAATACAAATGCCGCAGGACGCCCACGGAGTAAGATCGGGGCTGTAACAAAGAGTGGGAATTTTTACATTTACTTTTTTTGCGGCGTCCAGAATCGTCGTCCCAGGCTCAACTTCCAACGCTTTTCCGTTTATTGTTATGTTTACCATTTTCTTCTCCTAACTTTTAAGTATCGCGCCGAATTTACAGGTATTCATACATTCACTGCACTTTAAACAATCAGCCTGATTGATAATGTACGGAGGCCGTTTCTTGTCGGGATATTTTGCAGCATCTTCGGGAACAATGCAGCTTCCGGGGCATTTTTTCGAGCACGCGCCGCAGCCGATACATTTAGCGGCGTCAATTTTAAAGCTGACAAGTTTTTTACATTTTCCCGAACGGCATTTTTTGTCGTGAATATGCTCCATATACTCATCGCGGAAATTCCTAAGCGTGGATAATGTCGGGTTTGCCGCTGTACAGCCGAGCATACAAAGAGATGCGCGGGTCATTGCGGTTCCTATGTCATCAAGTTTTTTAAGGTCTTCTTCTTCGCCCTTGCCTTCCGCAATTTTTTCCAGAATTTTAAGGATTTGAGTAGTGCCGATCCGGCAGGGGGAGCATTTTCCGCAGCTTTCATCAACGCAGAATTCCATGTAGAAGCGCGACACGTCAACTACGCAGTCGTCTTCGTCCATGACGATCATGCCGCCCGAACCCATCATTGAGCCGTTTGCCGCCAATGTTTCAAAGTCGATAGGCAAATCAAGCGATTTTTCCGTAAGAATACCGCCTGACGGTCCGCCGGTCTGCACTCCCTTGAATTTTTTGCCGTCTTTTATGCCGCCGCCGATGCCGAATACTATGTCGCGTAACGTAGTGCCCATAGGAACTTCTACAAGACCTGAACTTTTAATTTTTCCGGTAAGGGCGAATACTTTTGTTCCCTTGGATTTTTCCGTGCCTAATCTGGCGAGCCACTCTCCGCCTTTGTTGGTTATTACAGGCACGTTGGCGAAGGTTTCCACGTTGTTGATAATGGTCGGTTTTTGCCACAGTCCCTTATTGGCGGGGAACGGCGGTTTCGGAACCGGCATTCCGCGGTTGCCTTCTACGGATTTTATAAGCGCGGTTTCTTCGCCGCATACAAACGCGCCCGCGCCAAGGCGGATTTCAATATCAAAATCAAAACCGGAGCCGAGTATGTTTTTCCCCAAAAGACCGTATTCCTGCGCCTGTTTAAGGGCGATTTTAAGCCTTTCAATCGCAAGCGGGTATTCCGCGCGGATATACACAAAGCCCTGATTCGAGCCGATTGCCTTTCCGGCGGTGATCATTCCCTCGATAACCGAATGCGGGTCGCCTTCTATAGTGGAGCGGTCCATGTACGCGCCCGGGTCGCCTTCGTCGGCGTTGCAGATAACGTACTTGATGTCTCCCTGCGCCTTGCGGGCAAGGTCCCATTTAAGCCATGTGGGAAAACCCGCGCCGCCTCTTCCGCGAAGCCCTGAAATTTTCATTTCTTCTATAAGTTTTTCCTGCGTCCATTCAAAAAGGACTTTTTCAAGTCCGCTGTAGCCTTCGCGCGCGATATATTCGTCTATACTTTCGGGATTAATAACGCCGCAGTTACGCAAAACTACGCGGAACTGTTTTTGATAGAAAGGAATATCCTCTACCACGGCAATGCTTTTCTTTTCCTGAATATCGTCTTTGTAAAGAAGCCGCTTTACTTCGCGTCCTTTGACAATATGCTCGGCGATAATATCTTTTGCGTCTTCCGGTTTTACTTCAACATAGAAAGAATCTTCCGGCAGAACTTTTACTATCGGCCCTTTTTCGCAAAAACCGAAGCAGCCTGTTTTAACAATCTGCACCTGGCCCTTAACACCCTGCTTTTCCGCTTCTGCGTTAAGCTGCGAAAAAAGCTCTATGCCTTTATTGGATTCGCAGGCAGTACCGCCGCAGGTTAGGATATAATGGTTATACGCCATCTTTTATCTTTCCCCCTCATTATTGAAGAATATCAACGGCAGGGCGGTCCAGAATATGACCGCTTAACAATTCCTTGCCGATTAAGTGCTTTTGTATAATGTCATTTACGACATTCGCGTCAACCTTGCCGTAAATTACAGCCGGCATTCCCGGAACAATAACTTCTACAGTAGGCTCGGAATGGCAAAGACCCATACATCCCGTCTGACGGACCAAACATGAGTCCACCAGCTTGTTTTCATCAAGACCGGTAATAAACGCGTCCAGTGTCGCTTTGGCTCCGGCGGCAATACCGCAGGTTCCCATGCCGACAATTACCTGAATTTCCTTGCCTTCCGCATCGCGTTTACGAAGATCGGTCTTTTTTGAATCTCTCAGTTTTCTTAAATCATCCAGACTCATCTTTGCCATCTCTCTACTCCTCACTGTTTTCTAAAGAACGCAAATACTGATCCATCAGCACAAGCGTCCCGGCGTCTTCAAGGCTGCCAAGAGCCTCGGCGAGTTCCGACTTGCGGATCTCATATTCATCATCTTTTTCTTCCGTCTTTTTTTTACGGCGGATAACAATTTCCGCAGGCGTATTGAACATCAATATTGTTCTGAACATTCCCGGAATATCACCTGCGGGAGGCATATCAACATTGCCGCTGTCAAACCACGCGGTTACCGTTGTACCCTTCCCTCTTTCGGACTTTATGTCCCATCCGCCGTTCGACTGCTCCGCCATTTGAATCAGAAACGGCAGACCCAAACCGACCTTGCGGTGAGGGTGCTTTACGCCGTCCGTAACAAACGGATCAACAGCCCGTTTTACTTCCTCCTCCGTCATACCCTTTCCGTCATCCCTTACAAGAAAACGGAATTCTCCGCCGCTGTTTGTAAAAGCGCCGTTTGTAAAAACGCTTTCACTTATCTCAAGCTCTACCAAACCCGCGCCGGCTTCTACGGCGTTTTGCGTAATGTCGGTTATCAGATCAGCAAGAGTAAAATGCATTAAACATTTTGATATTTTGCTATGATACCCGGAAGCATATCTTTTGTAAGTTTGCCGTAAGTATCGTTTCCAACCGTCATAACAGGCGCAAGACCGCAGCAGCCTACGCAGCGTACGGGATCGACTGAAAACTGTCCGTCTTCCGTAACGCCGTCCGGCTCTATACCCAAAAGACTGCGGGTTTCGTCAAGCAGATCCTGGGAGCCTTTTAAATAACAGGCTGTGCCCAGGCATACCGAGACTTTGTGTTTTCCCGGTTTGGTAGTTTTAAAAAAATGGTAAAAAGTAACAACCCCGTAAATCCTCGCAAGCGGAATCCCCGTAAGGACAGACAATTTTTCCGCCGCCGGACGGGAAATAAAACCAAAGGTTTCCTGGGTTTTATGAAGAATCATGATAAGACTCCCCGGTTTAACCTTCCATTCATCTATAAATGACAGCAGTTCCTGGGGAAAAGTAACTTCCCCTTCCGATTTACAAGCGCAAGCCATATGACCCCCTGTTTCAGTTGGCTGGATTTTCCAAACTATGGTAGTATTCTAGCGTTAAATAAGAAAATTTACAACAACGATTTTGTTGATTAAATGAGCCTTTTCCGAATAAACCGAATACTCGACATTTCCCTGAATTTGGATAATAATGTACCATGATTCCCGCAAATTTTGATTCTACTTTAATAAAAAAAACGGATTTATTTAACAATCTCTGCTACGAAGAGGTAAATTTTGTAGCACTTCATTCCTGTATATTAAACCTTTCAAAGGGAGCCTTGTTATTTTCGGCGGGCGAAAAGGCTAATCATTTCTATATTTTGATAGAAGGGGTAATTCGTGTTTATAAAAATCGCAGCGACGGCGGTAAAAACGAAATGGCAAGATTTACCGCAGGCGATACTATAGGCGATTTTGACTTTGCGCGGGGAGCTAATTACGACGCATTCGCCGAAGCAGGTGAAGATTCAAAACTTATTGAGTTTCCTTGTAATGAGTATACAATAGATTTACTTGCCAAAGAAGAACCCGGTGTAGTATGCCGTATTTTATTAAACGCAATAATATTAATGACGGACCGCATAAAATCCATACAAAAGCTGATTTTGGAAAAGATGCCGTGGGTACAGGAATTGCACAGGCGCGTTTATGAAGATTCCGGTACGGGTCTTTTTAAACAAAGCCTGATACACGATGAGATAATTAACGTTTTAAACGATCCTGCCGCGCTGATAATGTTAAAGCCGGACAGGTTTAAAACTTTGGTAGATTCCCGGGGACACGGCGTAGGAGACAAGGCTATGGTCAGAATAGCGATTATCCTTAAAAATATTACAAGGCAATTGGGACACGGCTGGGCGCTTCGTTTTAAAAGCAACGAAACGGGGTTAATATTAAATAACTGCGATTATTCCCGCGCTGAAAAAATAGCAAAAGAACTGTTTGACACAATTGCCGCAATGGAGCCTGTTCCCGCCGAAGGCGATATTCCCGAATTTTCTTTTTCCGCTACAATATCATGGGCAATTTGGAAAAAAGACAGTATAAGCTGGGAAAGTTTTCTTAACGGCAATTATACCTCTCTCCTTAACGCATGGCGGGCAGGCGGAGACAGGATTATTTACTGCAAAAATACGGATACTAAATGAATGAAATAATACAGGATTTTCAGGGTATATTTCCTGAAAAATTATCTCTTTTCTCGGGACTTGATAAAGAAGAATTATCAAATGTTACGGAAGCGTTAAAAACTTTACATATCAAAAAAGGAGAAACCATTTTTAAGGAAGGGGACAACGGAGAAGACCTTTTTATCCTTTTATCTGGAGCTATGAGCGCTTACGGCACACAGTCTGACGGAACCCAGCGAAAATTATTTGATATAAAACCGGGAGACTTTTTCGGCGAAATGTCCATTATTGCCCATGAACCTAGATCCGCAACTATAACAGCAATGGAAAATTCCGGTTTACTAAAGCTTTCCAAAACTGATTTTTACAGGATAATCTCCGATTATCCCGTAACCGGTTATAAAATACTGCGCTCAATCGGCATTATTCAAAACCAGTGGCTTGATCAATCGTCAAAAACCTACAGCGACCTTATAAGGTGGGGCAAGAACGCAAGACGGCGCGCCATTACAGACGAAATGACAGGACTTCACAACCGCAGTTTTCTGGAAGAATCGTTAAAGGAACGTTTTGGCAGCCATTCAATAAAATTGCGCGTAATGTCCCTGCTTATGATAGACCTGGACAAGATTCACTTTATTAACAATACATACGGTACTAAAGCAGGAGACCTTGTTATTATCTCCTCTGCCGAAATTATCAGATCTTGCCTGCGGCACGGCGATATTCCCGCCCGTCTTTCAGGAGACGAGTTTGCGATTCTCCTTCCCGATACCGAAGGCATAAACGCCGCAATTGTGGCCGAACATATCAGAAAAAAAATTGAAGACAAACAGGTTGAAATTCCCGCGAGTCCCGACTCAAATGAAACTATCCTGATCGGAACCCGTACCAGCATAGGCATTGCGGTCGCGCCTTCTCACGCTTCCACAGCCGAAGAACTTTTTGAGAAATCAGACGCAGCCCTTAGAAAAGCCAAAGAACTGGGCAGAAACCGCGTCGAGATTTTTACTGACTAATGCTCTGCGCTCCCTGCTCTTTGGCCAGCTTGCCGCCCATTTCGCGTAACAGGTACTTTTGTATCTTTCCGCTGGATGTAAGAGGGAAACCGTCGACAAAGAACACATATTTGGGGATTTTATATCTGCCTATTTTATCGCGGCAATAATCGCGCACGTCTTCCACGTTCATTTTTACCCCGGGGTGAAGTATGACAAAAGCGCCCACTTCTTCGCCGTATTTTTCGCTGGCAATTCCGACTACCTGAACGTCCTTGATGCCGGGCATTGTATACATAAAGTCCTCTACTTCTTTGGGGGAAATGTTTTCTCCTCCTCGGATAATCATGTCCTTTATGCGGCCTGTTACCTTGAAGTTGCCGTCTTTATCTTTAACCCCGCGGTCACCTGAATGAAGCCAGCCTTTTTCATCAATACACTGAGCGGTAGCTTCCGGCAATTTGTAGTAACCCTTCATTGTGCTGTAACCACGGCAGCAGAACTCTCCGTGTACTCCGTCGGGGCATTCTTCGCCGGTTTCCGGGTCGCGGATTGTAACTTCAACGCCGGGCAGAGCGCGTCCTACCGTTTCCACCTTTACGTTAATGTCGTCATCGTAGCGCGTCTGGGTCATAACAGGCGATGATTCAGTCAGTCCGTAGCAGATAGTAACTTCCTTCATATACATAAGATCAATTACCCGGCGCATCGCCTCAATCGGGCAGGGAGAACCCGCCATAATGCCCGTACGCAGACTGGAAAGATCGAACATTTTGAACATGGGGTGATTTAACTCGGCGATGAACATTGTAGGCACTCCGTAAACGGCAGTACACCTTTCCTTTTGAATTGTCGCAAGCACAAGCAGGGGATCAAACCATTCTATCATCGCGGCGGTTGAGCCGTGCGTAAGTATTGCCATCATTCCAAGCACAAGTCCGAAACAGTGAAACAGGGGCACAGGGAGGCACACAATATCTTTTTCAGTCAGACGCTGGTTATCGCCTATACCGAGCCCGTTATTCAGAATATTTCTGTGCGTAAGCATTACGCCCTTAGGGAAACCGGTAGTACCGGATGTGTACTGCATATTAACAACATCGTTGGTATCAAGCGTCGCTTCAATTTCACGTAACAGAGCCGTATCGGTATGCTGTCCCAAAAGCAGAACCTCGTTAAAACTGTACATTCCCCGGTGTTTCTGCTGACCTACATGGACTACGTATTTCAGAAAAGGAAAATTTTCGGAATTAATAAATCCCCTTTGCGAAGTTTTTAGTTCGGGCACGAGTTCGTTAACCATACCGATATAGTCGGAATCGCGCCAGCCGTTTGTCAGGCACAGACAGACCATGTCGGATTGTTTTAAAACATATTCAAGCTCGTGGGTTTTATAGCCTGTGTTAATAGTAACAAGAACGGCCCCGATTCTGGCGCAGGCGAAAAGCACCGTGTTCCAGTCAGGCACATTTGTCGCCCAAATTCCAACATGCTCGCCTTTTTTTACGCCCATAGCGAGAAAGCCCTTCGCAAGATCGTCTACCCTCTTATCGAATTGGGCGTATGTAAAATGAAGATTACGATCCGAATAAACAAGAAAATCATGGTCGGGGTGAGCCTGTGTTTTATCGCGCAGCACCTGACTGAGGGTTTTTTCGATAAATTCCATGATGTCCCTCTATACCGGCGTATAAATTACGGCGAGTATTTTTACAGGATTGCTGTCCGCTGAAAATACACGGTGCGGCACGATTGAATCGTAATACACGGAATCCCCTGTGTTTAACTCATCCTTATCCATGCCGTACTCAAGCGCGAGTTTTCCCTCCAGAACATAGATAAACTCCTCGCCTTCGTGAGTTGATTTTTCCTGCTGCGCGTCTGCTTCGATTGTTACGATAAAAGGTTCCATGTGCCTTCCGTTTTTGTCGGACGCGAGCGCGTTAAAACTCATTCCGTGATGATCGCCGGCCGTTGTGCCTTCAGGAAGCCCCGTTTTAAAACGGCCGGCGGAAGCCGTGTCTCCCGCCCTGCAAATAACAGGACCAAGCTGTTCATGGTCGTCAAGCAGGGTTCCAAGCCTTACCCCAAGACCTCTGGATATTTTGATGAGCGGGGCAAGATCAGGAATATGCCCGTTGTCTTCTATATTGGAAATTAAATCGACGGAAACGCCGCTCCGTTCAGCCAGAACTTCCCTGCTGATTGAATAAGTTTTACGTATTTCTATGATACGTTCGCCCGGTGTATGTTTTGCCATGCTGAAATAATACATTTTTTTTATTTTTTTTTACAATAGGGGGTTAATTTAACGCGCCCCTGTACTGGTAAATACCAAGTGTGTCAAGGCGTCGGCGGTGAACTTCCAGACGCGAGGAAAAATCTTCAAAATTTTTATTTTCCTTCGGAGTCCAGACCGCTTCGGCAATCGCGCAGATACGGGGGAAGATCATGTACTGGGCGAATTTCCCGGCGTAAATAAGTTCCGACCATAAATTACCCTGTCCGCCTAAAATCAACTGTCCGCTTCCGCTGTTCATTTCCCGCGTTACAGGCTGCATGGAATATGACTTATAAACGGCAGCCGTTCCTTCAAATAACTGCCCCGGCTCTTCCTCAGTATTAATATGCTTGTAATCAAGATAACAGCCGCTTGTGTTAGGTGTCATAATTACCCGATGTCCGAGCGCGCTTGCGCGCACTCCTCCAGATTCCCCTCTCCACGACATGATAATCGTCTCTTTAGGCAGTTTGAATTTGTCGGAATCATCAAGTATTTCGTCCCAGCCTATTGCCGTCCTGTTCCTTTCCGAGAGCATTTGCACAAGCAGGGAAGTTATCCAGCTCTGTAATTCGGCGGGCTTTTTTAAGCCAAGTTCCGCAAGCCTCTTTTGACATTTAGGACAGGCTTCCCATCTGTTATATTTAACTTCATCCCCTCCGATATGAACCCATTTTGACGGAAAAAGTTTTACAAGCGCATCAAATACTTTGGCCGCTAAATCAAGGATTTTGTCATTTCCCGCGCAGAGAACATCCTCAAAAATGCCGAAACGATCTTCAACATGGTAAGGCCCGCCGGTGCAGCCAAGTTCGGGATATGAAGCTAAAATTGCGCTTGCATGACCGGGAAGATCAACTTCAGGAATTATTTCGATACGGCGTTTAGCCGCAAAATCAACAACTTCGCGTATTTCATCTTCGCTGTAAAAACCGCCCTGCGGCGGCTGCCAGTTTATCCGGTGGTCCTTTCTTAATGAGCCGATTTCCGTAAGCAGGGGATATTCAGCAACGGGAAGCCTCCAGCCCTGATCGTCGGTTAAATGCCAGTGAAAACGGTTAATATGATGAAGGGAAAGCGTATCTATTAATTCTTTTATAAAGGGAACTGTATAAAAATAGCGCGAACAGTCCAGCATAAAGCCGCGCCAGGGAAAACGCGGGTAATCATTAATTTCCGCACACGGTAAAACAAGAGCGCCGTTTTTAAATTCGGAAAGAACAAGCTGGCGTAATGTTTGAAGCCCGTGATAAATTCCGTCAGATGAAGCGGCTTCTATTGTAATTTTTTCTTTGGAGATTACAATGCTGTAGGCTTCGTCCATTGAATTATTGTCTTTTTTGAGACAGAAAATATTTCCCGGAACGCGCAATGAATCCTTAAAACTCAATTTTTCAAGATCACCGCGCAGTTGGTTATTGACGGTCTCTATTTCACTTATAAAGCATTCATCTCCGCCGATTAATGACAATCCTTCAGATTTGTAAACGCCTTCCGTTTGCTTAACGGAAACAGGTTTCGGTATAACCGTAATTTGATCTTTCACTAAAAATACTCCGTTATGTGCTGAGGCCGCAGCGTAAACACTCTTTTTAAAATGCCGGCTTTATTGATAACCTCAAGACCTTCCTGACGCGAATACATTGCGTTCTCAAGACTGCGGTAGCCTGTTACAAGCTGGCTTAATGCGCGAATATCGCATTTTATATCGGCTTCTTTTGAAGCGGCGGAAACTTTGGAACCTTCCGGCGTAAATTCTACAAGATATTTTCCGTTGTTGGCTTTAATGTTTTTATCCTCAACTTCAATTACATACTCGCCTGAAAAATCGGGACACCGCATTAATTCCAGCGCGGTTTTTACATTTACAACCCTTGTCATTTCTCTCGGGTTTATATTCATTTCTATTGACCATGCGTCTCCCGTAAAATCGGTCGGGTCAATAAACGAAGGCATCTGCCATTTAAAATTTTCAAACTGGGCGGAAAGGCCGTCAACAAGCCCGAGCGCGCCGTATAATCCTTCTTTATCCGCAAAAACAAGGTCTGATACAGACATATTGTTGTCGCCGTCGTTATGTATATGCTGGTATTTGATATAGCTTTTTGCGGCGCCTTTTTTATTTTTCCATAAATAAAGATAAGTTCCCGTAGCGTAAGGGTCTTCCCTTGTAAAGCGCTTCCACGCGCGGTTATCCGGCCAGTAATTTCTATATATTCCGTGATTTACCTTTGCAACATACGCGGAATGTACCTGTTCAAGAAGTGAAGTATCGTCTCCGGGAAGAATCTGCACATATTCACCCTGCGGTTTTATATCATGCAAATCTCCCGCCGGAATGGAAATATTATTTCTTGCGCAGCAAATTTCATAACCGAACTTACGGTAAAAATCATGGGAGAACGGAGACAAGTTTGAAAAAACAAAACCATTTTCATGGGATTGCGGAAGCAATTTTTCAAAAATGCCGCGTATATAACCGTTTTTACGGACTTCCGGCAGCGTTCCTACGCCCCCGATGCCCGACATTTTTACGCTGTGTCCGTCAAAATTTATAAGAAAATCTATATCCAGCATTCCCGCAAGAAGTTTCTTCCCTTTAAAAACACCCCATGCCCAATTTGCAGGGTGGCCGAGAGGGTCCGCTTCTTTACTTTCATCTTTTGAATAATTTCTGCGCATATTGTAAACGACTGTATGCATTTTATATAACTGGATTAAATCTTCATTTTCCAGCCTGCGTATTTCCGTCATTTACACCCCTAACAAATAAGGTTGTTCCAAAAACATGGAACAACCTTACTGATTTAAAGAAATTAAACTCCAAGTTATGGAACTTAGTTAACCTTTTACCGCGCCCGCGGAAACACCCTTTGTTATCTGTTTTCTGAAGATAACATAAAAGACGATCATGGGAGTCATACCGATAACAAGGGCCGCAAACTGCTTGCCGTAGTCCGTGGCTAAAGAGCCTGAAAACATACTTATTCCTACAGGCAGTGATTTTAATTTATCTGATGAGACCAGAATATTTATCAGCATGAATTCGTTCCATGTTCCGTTAACGCTGAGTATGGCTACTGTCGTAGCTACGGGAGCCGCCATCGGCAGAATAATACTTCCGAAAATTCTCATATATTTAGCGCCGTCAATACGCGCGGACTCAATTACCTCAGTCGGAATGCCTTTGATATATTCAGTGGCAAGATAAACAGCCATAGGAAGACCTATACCTATATAGGGGATTATCACCCCCAGCCTTGTGTTAAATAAACCAAGCGTGTTAAACATTATAAACAATGTTACCGTAATACATTGAATGGTTATAAGCACGCCGATGATAAAACTGCCGTGCAGGATAGGCGTTATCTTTGAAGGAATTTTCGCAAATGCAAAACCCGCCATAAAGCTTAATATTATTATCGAAACTACAGTAACTCCTGTATAAATTATGCTGTTTAAAGTCAGAATGTGGAAATTTGCGTCCTTCCACGCTATAGGATAATTTTTATAGAACCAGTTTTTCGGGAGGGCAAGCTTGCTTGCGCGCATATATTCCTGAGTCGTCTTAAAAGAATTTACTATAACCCAAAAGATAGGGTATACGGCAAGAACCGTAAATATAATCATTATAAGGTACATAATTTGTAAATAAAACCCGTTTATTTTACGAATGTCAGCCATTTTATTCACCCCCGCCGAATTTTTTCTCAACTAATCTGGTTAAACCGATTAATAAAAAGCAAATTACAATCATTATTGTGGAAATGGCGTTCGCGACAGGATAATTCGGCGCTCCTCTGAACGCTTTCAAATACATATATATTGAAAGAACACTGGTTTTAAAGGAAGGACCACCTCCTGTCATTACATAGATAAGGTCAAACGATTTTAATGATCCGGATATTGCAAGGATGGCTGTAGTAACGATTACGCCTGATAATGAGGGTATTATAATATACCACAGGGTTTGTGTTTCAGTCGCTCCGTCTATTTTGGACGCTTCAATAATTGAAACATCAATTTTTTGAAGATTTGCGAGGAAAATAATCATATAAATCCCCGTGTACATCCATAGAATTACAATTAAAATCGGCATCATGGCGTTTTGTCCCGGTAAATATTCTGCAGCCGGATCATAGTAGTGCCGGACTTCCATCCAAACGCTGTTGGAGCTTAAAAAGAACCTGTTAAACAATATGCCGATAATTACCGCCGCGACTACATTGGGCAGGTAAATCATAGACTGAAAAAAATCTGTTCCCTTGACGAGCCCGCGGGACAGTATATAGGCAAGTATAAAACCTAACGGTATCTGCCCAAATACTGAAATAAGAACAATGTATATATTGTTTTTTAAAGCTAAAAAGAAATATTGGTCGGTAAAAATATTCAGATAGGCTTTAAGCCCTCCAAAACCGATTCCATTTCCTCCGAAAAGCTTTCCCCCTTTGAAATTGGAAAAACTGAGTATTACGGAAAAAACCGTGGGGAAACCCATTACAAAAAGGTACATAAACAGAGCAGGCAATGCAAGCGTAATATAAGCTACCCGCTCTTCTCTTTTTGACAAACTACCTTTCACGATCTTCTCCTGATTTGTTTTTAAAATTTATAATCTGACCTTAATGCAGAAACAATATCGCGTATAAAAGATATGTATACCGAAGGTACGCTTGTACCTTCGGTATACGAAACAGTTACTTCAATGCATCAAACGCTTTTTGAACATCCGCAGCTACCGCCGCTCCTGTTGTTGTCCCTAAAGCCAAGTTAATCAACCCGTAATTTATCGGGAGATATACTTCAGACGCGAACACGCCGTCTATTACGGCTGTAGCGGTGTTAAATGTACTGCCGATAGCGCCGATTGCCCTTTGCATGGGTTCAAGTTTCATTGCGGCAAAATTCAAATCTGATCTGGACGGGGTCGGAGTTCCGCCGTGTTCCGTTCTCAATTCAGAAACTTCTTTTCCGGTCATCCATTTAATAAGCTTCCATGCCGCTTCTTCCTTGGCTGAGCCGGAGGGGATAGACGCGCTCATCGCGTAACCAACACCCAGAATAACCGAACTGGATGAATTGATTTTTGCGCCCGGAATATCGGGGAACACGCCAATCGTAATGTTATTTTGTTTTGCCGGCGGAATCAAAGCCTGTCCTGTGCTTGAATCCGTAATGAAAGCGCCGACGCGCCAGTCGCCGTCAATATAATAGGCTGATTTATTACTGGCAAACGCTCCGGGGCCGTCGCCGTAATCCATACCTACCGCAGACTTTTGAATTACACCGTCAGCGTACAGTTGTTTGACAAAGTCAAGAGCGGCGACAAAATCAGGATCGGTAAATTTAGCCTGTCCCTTATGTATTCTTGTGTGCCAGTCGGCTCCGCAGAAACGGCCGGCGACCATTGAGAACAGACAGCTCTGCATAACCCAGTCGCTCTGTGCCGGAATAATTACCGTCTCATATCCCTTTGCTTTTAATACTGAAACTTGAGCTTTCAGATCCGCATAGGTTTTCGCCGGCTGAAGTCCGCAGTCGTTTAATACGTCCAAGTTGGTATAGAAAGCGTGTGTTGTTGTAATACTCTGCGGAATCATCGCCATATAACCTGCCTGCTGCTGTGACGGATCCATTGTCATTGGAATATAATTTCCTTTTATATTATCTCTGTTAATAAAAGGAGTAAGGTCTTTAAGCAGTTTTTGATCATGCAGGTAGTCTGAACGTCCTGACGGCCAAACATACATAACATCCGGAAGGTTTCCGGCTGCGGCGTAAGTCCTCAGCTTGTCATGGAAAGCTTCGTCAAAGAGATTTTCCCGGTCTATTTTAACGCCCGGATTGTCTTTTTCAAACGTGCTAAACCACAACTCGGCGTCAGCAATAGCGTTCGGAGCAGTAGCTTCAAGATAGTAAAATACCCTTAAAGTAATACTGTCATCTTTCTTTTTGCAACCGATCAATACGGTAGCCGCGATTAGTACTGTGAGCGCTATGCCCACAATTTTCTTGATTAACATCATTTCCCTCCTATGGATTAATATGATATCAAGTTATATTTTACTTTTTAAAAAAAATATTGTCAAATAAAAAAATGGGATTTTAGGTTATTTCCAAAACCCGGTTAGTTTTAAAAAATACCTTAAAAACCATCTTTTTAGCCTTTTTTTTCTATAAATCAGGAAAAATTTTTAAAAAAGTATGAAAAATATGCAATATTTTTATAAATTTACAGTAATGATCCGCTCAAAATAAATAAAAGGCTCGACTGTCCAGCCGATTTATGGTAGTATACCGGCAATGAGTAAGGTAAAATCATTCATTGTAGATCAAAAAGTGGTATATCCAAGCCAGGGTGTAGGCGTAATAAAGTCAATAATTCAAAAAAAATTTAAAGATTCAAAAATCCCGTACTATGTTATTTATGTTGAAGTTACCGATATGACAATAATGGTCCCGGTTGATAAAGCTATAGAGCTTGGCATCCGTCCCACCGTTTCCAGAGACGAGGCGTCAAAAGCGCTTGAGCTTATCAGCGAAGATTATGAGCCGATTCCTTCGGACTGGAAATTGCGGTATCAAATGAATCTTGATCTTCTTAAAAAAGGGAGCATCAGAGATATAGCGAGTATAGTCCGTTCTTTACACCACCGGAGCAAGGTAAAAGAACTGCCGATTCTGGAAAGAAAACTGTACGATTCCGCTTTTAAGCTGCTTGTTGATGAAGCGTCTATTTCCCTGCGGAAGTCAAAAGAAGAAATTGAAGAGATGATCGCTTTACGTCTGGAACCTGAAAAATAATGGAAGATTTACCTGCTGCGGCTGTTATCTGCGCCGCGGGCGCTTCTTTGCGCATGGGCGGGGTAAAAAAAGAATTCCAAAAACTTAAAAACCGCCCCGAATCGCTTACAGTACTGGGAGCGGCATATTCCGCTTTTGTAAAAGTTCCTTCCATAAAAATAATCGTTATCGCCATTAACGAAAATAATGAAACCGCCGCTCAAGAAGCCTTGCCTCAAGGATGCATGGAACTGCAAAAACCAAAGGTTCTGTTTGTTACAGGCGGAAATACCCGCCGCGCTTCGGCGTATAACGCGCTGTCAGTTTTAAAAGAATACAGTCCTGCCCGCGTTTTGATTCACGACGGAGCAAGACCTTGGGTCAGTGCATCATTAATAGAAAATATTTTAAAAGCATCGCAAAAATTTGACGCTGTTATTCCCCTTCTTCACGTTACGGAAACGCCGAAGGAAACTGACGTGCCTTTATGGAATTTGTCGGAACAATGTATGTCTGAGAATAAAGGAGCTGTCTTGATAACGCGGCATTTAAAACGGATAAACACCGGAGTCGCGCAGACCCCGCAGTGTTTTAAATTTCCCGAAATTCTTTACGCCCACGAAAAAGCCGCTTCTCTTACTGACGAAGATTTTACCGACGACGCTGAAATTTGGGGCAGGTTCTGCGGAGATGTCGCGGCAATTCAAGGCGAGACTGAAAACCGAAAAATTACTTTTACAGAGGATTTATAAATAGTACACGTCTTGAGAGCGTGCAATTAGCCACCCTTAGTATCGAATTGACTGTTGTATAGTTCAGCGTAGAAACCTCGGCGTTCAAGAAGTTCGTTGTGTTTTCCCTGCTCGACAATTTCGCCGTCTTTTAAAACCAAAATAAGGTCGGCGTTACGGATTGTGGAAAGCCGGTGGGCGATAATAAAACTTGTACGGCCTTTCATCAAAAGGTCCATGGCTTTCTGTATAAGCTGTTCGGTGCGGGTGTCAACGCTGCTAGTCGCCTCGTCAAGGATCAGCATCCCCGGATTCGAAAGAATAACGCGCGCAATGGTTAGAAGCTGTTTTTGTCCGGCGGAGATATTGTCGCTTTCCTCGTTAAGAACCATGCTGTAACCGCCAGGAAGCGTCCGTACAAAGTGATCTACCTGCGCGGCTTTGGCGGCATCTTCCGTCTCGGCGTCGGACGCCTCCGTACGGCTGTAGCGTATGTTATCCGCAATGGTTCCCGAGAAGAGCCATGTATCCTGCAGAACCATTCCGAAAAGCGAACGTAAATCCTGCCGCTTAAAGGCGCGGATATCCTCCCCGCCTATTAAAATTGAACCGCCGGTCACATCGTAAAAACGCATTAGGAGTTTTACAATTGTTGTCTTGCCCGCGCCGGTCGGTCCCACTATTGCGATTTTTTGACCTGGTTCTACACGGGCGCTGAAATCTTCGATAACCGGCTTTGCGGGATCGTATCCGAAACTGACATGGTCAAAAACCACCGGACTGCCGGAAGAAGGCGGCTGCAGCGCCGCAGCAGGATCGGGTATCTCTTCGGTTTCCGCGAGAAATTCAAAAACCCTTTCAGCCGCGGCGGCCGTCTGCTGGAGTATGTTTGAAATATTGGCAATGTTTGTCAGGGGGTGGTTAAACGAGCGGATGTACTGCAGAAAAGCCTGAATGTCTCCAATGGTTATCATTCCCCGGATTACAAAAAAGCCTCCCGCGGCGCAAATCACGACATAGGTCAGATTCCCCACAAAGGCGGTTATGGGCATCATAAGACCGGAAAGAAAATTAGCTTTCCATGCGGACCGGTAAAGCTCCCTATTAAGGGAATCAAAGGTCTTTACCGAATCAGCTTCCCCGCAAAAAGCTTTGACAACAATGTGGCTGGAAAACATTTCTTCAATGTGGCCGTTAACATTTCCCAGACATTTCTGCTGAGCTTTAAAGAATTTCTGGGACTGTTTGACAATGAGGGTAATGAAGATAATCGAAAGAGAAAGAAAACAAATGGCTATGATGGTTAGAATCCAGTTTACCGAGAACATGATGCACAGTATCCCCGCCACAGAACTAACCGATGTGATGATCTGGGTAAGGCTCATGGTGAGGGTCTGGTTAACCGTGTCCACATCGTTGGTAAGACGGGAAAGAACTTCACCGTGGGTTATGCCGTCAAAATAACTAAAGGGAAGGAGGTGGATTTTTTTGTTGATGTCATCCCTTAAGGTATAGGTTACCTTTACGCTGACGTTAGTCATTAAAAAACCCTGCAGCCATGAACATATTGCGCTTATAAGGTATAGACTTAAAAGTTTTAAAAGTATTGAGGCGATCCTGCCGAAGTTGACAGAGCCCATACCGGACACCTGCAGGGAAATTCCCGATACCAGTTCGTCCGTAACCATTCCCATGATTCTGGGTCCGACTATTGTAAAGGCTGTGGAAGCCAAAGCTAAAATCCAAACGACGATGATAATCAGGCGGAAAGGCTTTAAATAAGAGGCAAGCTGCCTCATGGTGCCTTTAAAGTCTTTGGCCTTAGAGCCCATAGCGGCGAACATTCCTCCGGGCCCGCCCCTGCCCATTCCCGGTCCGCGAATCCCCGCCTTGCCTGACGAACTTCTGTTATCGCTCATGGTACGGCTTCCAGAGAAAATTGGGATTCGGCAATCTCGCGGTATTCGGAGCAGGTTTCCGTCAATTCACTGTGCTTGCCCATGCCGACAATTTTACCTTTTTCCAACACTATGATTTTATCTGCATACATGATGGTTCCGACCCGCTGGGCGACAATGATCTTTGAAACCCCTTTTCTTTTTTCTTCCAGCGCCTGCCTCAGCCGCGAGTCAGTGGTAAAGTCCAGGGCGGAAAAACTGTCGTCAAAAATAAGAAGCTCGGGATCGCGGATCAGCGCCCGCGCTATAGAAAGCCTCTGCTTCTGTCCGCCTGAAACATTGGCGCCTCCCTGCGCCAGTGCCGATTCAAAACCTTCCGGTCTAGTCTCGATAAAATCCAGTATTTGGGCGATCTCCGCTCCTTCGCGAATCTCCTGGGCGGACGCGTCGGTTTTCCCGTAACGCAGGTTAAAGGACACAGACCCGGAAAGGAGGATGCTTTTTTGCGGCACATATCCAATTCCGCCGCGCAGTTTACTTTGAGGAAGCTCCCTGACATCAACACCGTTAAACGCAATGCTTCCGCTTGTAACGTCGTAAAAACGCATAATGAGATTTACGATGGTTGATTTTCCCGAACCTGTCGCGCCGATAATCGCGGTAGTCTGTCCGCTCTCGGCGGTAAAGCTGACATCCCTAAGAGCGTCTTCCGACGCTCCTTCATAACGGAACGACACGTTTTTGAATTCCACCCTTCCGCCGCCTGAAACCATAGCCTCTCCCGCAGGCGTTTCTGAATCACGGATAGAAACTTCCGTTTTCAGCACCTGCGCAATCCTGTCCGCGGAAACCGCGGTACGGGGAAGCATAACAAACATCATAGAGAAGAAAAGGAACGAAAATATTATCTGCATGGTGTACTGAATAAAAGCTAACATATCGCCTACGCCCATTACCGACGCGGCGATTCTGTGCGCGCCGGTCCAGATGATCAGGATGATGGCGGAATTCATGATAAATTGCATAAGCGGCATTTGCAGAACCATGATCTGATTTACAAAGAGAGAGGTCTTTGTAAGCTCCCTGTTAACGCCGTCAAACCTTTTCTTTTCGTGATCCTGCGCGCCGAAAGCGCGTATTACCATGAGTCCGTTAAGGGTCTCTCTGGCGATTCTGTTCATACGATCCACAAGGTTTTGAATTACTTTAAATTTCGGCATGACAAGGGAAATGAGCGCCGTTACCATACAGATAAGGATGACCACAGCAAGGACGATGATCCAACTCATGCCGGGAGCCATGTTCACCGCCATGATGATCCCGCCGATTCCCATTATCGGGGCGTAACAGATCATACGGATTCCCATTATGAAAATTCCCTGCACCTGATTGATGTCGTTGGTACAGCGGGTAATAAGGGAGGCTGTGGAAAATGTATCGAATTCGCGGCTGGAGAAACTTTCCACTTTTTGGAAGACCGCAAGCCTGAGATCCCGCGCAATTCCCGCGGCAATCCTGGTTGAAAGAAAACTCACGCTTACAGCCGCTCCACCCCCTGCCAGCGTAATTACCAGCATTTGCAAACCCAACCACAGAATATTATTATCCGCCGATACGTTGTTTTGCGCCGCGCTTTGCGCCGCGCTTTGCGCGAGGATACTATTCACAAGTTGAGACATTAGGTTGGGCAGACTTAGATCGCAAAACACCTGCAGAAAAAGAATCAACACCGCGAGAACAATAAGGGAGACAAAGGGTTTTAAATACTTAAATAATATACGCAATATTGCTCACTTTGAATAAATAGAGTCTGTCTATAATGTGGACACATTATAGACAGACTACCTTAAAAATCGCATTTTCGTAGCCTTTAGGCGAGAAAATGCAAAGTCTGTCCGCAAAGTGACCGACTTTGTGGACAGACACTAAATAATACAATAAATGGCATTTAATGTGGAGTGCCGGTTTTCACTTTATCGCATATTACGCTTTAAATCTTTTTAACCTGAGAGCGTTTGTCAGCACCGATACCGAACTTAAACTCATGGCGGCGGCTGCGAAAACAGGATTGAGGAGCGGTCCTCCGAATATGTACAGAACGCCTGCGGCAATGGGAATGCCCAGAACATTGTAACCGAATGCCCAAAATAAATTTTGTTTGATATTGCGGATTGTCCGTTTGCTTAAATTTATCGCTGTGGGAACATCGCTCAGATCGGAACGCATCAGTACAATGTCGGCGGATTCCATTGCCACGTCCGTACCGCTTCCGATAGCGATTCCGATGTCCGCCTGCGCCAATGCCGGTGCGTCGTTGATACCGTCTCCCACCATTGCAACTTTGCAGCCTTCGTCTTGCAGCTTCTTTACTTCGGCGGATTTGTCGTGCGGTAAAACTTCCGCAAGCACCTTGTCAATTCCCACCTGTTTTGCAATGGCGTCTGCCGTTTTTTTATTGTCCCCGGTAATTATAGCGGCTTCAATCCCCATTTTGTGAAGCTTTTCAATTGCCGCCTTGCTGGAAGGTTTAAGCACGTCCGCCACTGCGATTATCCCCGAAGCTTTGCCGTCAAGGGCGGCGTACATTGGCGTTTTTCCTTCACCGGCAAGACGGTCCGATGCGGACTCAAGTTCCGCAAGAGTAATGCCCCGCTCGTCCATAAGCTTTCGGTTACCTATTAAAACAGTAAGCGGAAAGCGGAGAGTAGGATGGTTTTTGCTGTTTCCCCATTCATTTATTTTTGCCTCAATGCCCCTTCCGGGAATAGCTTTAAATTCCGTTACAGGCGGCAGCGCAAGACCGCGCTTTTCCGCTTCACGAACAATAGCGGAGGCAAGGGGATGTTCTGAATTTTTTTCAGCGGCGGCTGTCAGTTGAAGAAGAAGATTCCTGTCCGCCCCGATCCCCGCTTCCCAATCCTTATTCGCAACAATATCCGTTACTTCAGGCTTGCCTTCGGTAATCGTTCCGGTTTTATCAAACACAATCGTTTGAATTTTATGAGCGGTTTCAAGCGCTTCGCCGCCTTTAATCAAGATGCCGTTTTCCGCTCCCTTGCCTGTTGCCACCATGATCGCTGTGGGCGTGGCTAGCCCAAGGGCGCACGGGCAGGCGATGACCATTACGGAAATAAAAATCGTCAGGGCAAATTCTGTTACGGATTTTTCGGCGGGCAATTTTACTACTCCGGCGGAAGCCGCGGCGAACCACGCGATACCGGCGGCAAGCGCTATGGCGCAGACAACAGGCACAAAGTAACCGGAAACAATATCCGCCATTTGCGCAATCGGCGCTTTTGAACCTTGCGCGTCTTCAACCAGTTTGATTATCTGAGCCAGCGCGGTTTCGTTTCCGACCTTTTCCGCTCTAAAACAAAAATGTCCGTTACTGTTAATGGTAGCTCCGTAAACCGGATCGCCCGGCTTTTTGTCAACCGGCATACTTTCGCCGGTGAGCATGGACTCGTCAACCGCGCTCTGCCCATCTGTTACAACTCCGTCCACGGGAATTTTTGCGCCGGGTTTTACCGCTATGATGTCGCCGGGTATTACATCGTCAATAGGTATTTCCTTTTCTTCGCCGTTAACGATAACAACGGCTGTCTTGGGAGCTAAGCCCATTAGTTTTTTTATCGCCTCGCTTGTGCGGCCTTTGGATACCGCTTCAAGGGATTTGCCCAAAAGAATCAATGTGATAATCACTCCGGCGGTTTCAAAGTACAAAGATTCAACCGCGTGATGATTCCCGGCGGCAATCAGGAATAAATTGTAAACGCTGTAGACAACCGCCGCCGTGGTTCCAATGGCTATAAGCGAATCCATGTTGGGACTGCGGCGTAAAAGATTTTTGAAACCGACGGTATAAAACCGGCTGCCTGCGATGATAATGGGGATGACTAACGCAAGCTGCACTATGGCGTAAACAAGGGGATATTTCATCGGAGCCAGTGTTTTGGGGAAGGGAAGATTGATCCACTTAATCATAGGAGCCATCATGGGAGCCATGGCGATATACAACAGGGGAAGAGCCAACGAGGCGGCAACGATAAATTTTGTCCACAGGAGTTTAATTTCCTTTTCTTTGCGGAGTTTGTCCTCATCCTGCGCGTTTTTTGAAGTTTCAATTACTTCGTAACCGGCATTTATGATTGCTTCCTTGATTGCCGAAGGGCGCAGGATTTTAATATCGTAAACAACCGTAGCTTTTTCTGTGGCAAGATTTACAGACGCGCTTTCTATGCCTTCAAGTTTACGGAGCGCTTTTTCAACTCGCGCGGAACAGGCGGCGCAGTGCATACCGCCGACGGACAAAGTTTCAGTCAACATACAATTTCCTTCTCGTCAATAACCGCCGTAGGCAGCCATAAAATACGCTTCGGGATAAACAAGCGTTTTAAAATTCGCCGCTTCTTTTTTTACCGCATCAACATCCACTCCGGTAATATCGTCCACAATTTTTACATAACCGAAAAATAGATTATCAACCGTGTAAAATTCAAAATCCTCAGTCGGAACAAGCCGCAGTTGGTTTTCTCCCTGTTCCGTCTCTATCATGGCGTAATAAACGGGAAAGATAATGACGCTGCCGCCGGAATCAACGGAATCTACAGAGATTGTCCACAACGCGGGCAGCTGTCTTTGCATAACGACTACCGCCGGGTCAAAGCCTTTATCGCCAAGATGTATCGCAACAGTCTGTATGTTATCCGCTATTTGCGCAACGGCGATTGTATCCGCAGGTATCTTAACTCCCGCAGGTTTAGGCGCTGTATCCGATGTATCCGCAACGCTTTCCCCCTCGGCGAGTACGGTAATAGTCCCGTGTATCATCGCCATCCAGCATGAATAACGGAACCTGCCGGCTTTTGCGGGGGTAAACTCAATCACGTTGTCGCCCTGTTTAAAAGAATACTGAATGCCGTATTCGCGGATGATCATACGGTTGTTGCAGCCGTTAAGGCTGCCCGGCGGCGCGTTAATGATCCAGCGTACAGGTATGCCTTGCTGCACGGTTATCGCAGGATAGCGTCCAGGCTGCAGCGTCGAATTTACAATCTGTACGCCGTTTTGGATAACCGGAACAAAAGCGTCCGCGTCATTCCGGGAAGCGGTCTTGAAAGAAGCAATCTTATCCAACGGATCGGCAAATCCGGAAAGATTCCAGCCGTTGGAGAACATGACAAGGCCGAGAGCCGCGACAAGAACCGCTCCGGCCTGCATAATGCGGCGGGAGAATACCCGGCCTTTTACGCCGCTTAAAGCGGAGCTTGCCGCTCCAAGCGCGAACATCAGGGGAATAGTTCCAAGACAAAACAGGAACATGGAAATACCGCCGCGGATAGGGCTTCCGGTAGAGAGGGCGTAAATCTGCATAGCCTGTAAAGGACCGCAGGGCATAAACCCGTTCAGGAAACCGACAATCAGAGGTCCTTTGGTTTTTCGCTCATTTATTTTATCAGTAAAGACTTTGGGCATCTGCGGGATAAAACGCCGTAAAGCCGGAAACAGTCCCAACATATTGATTCCCATGATCACCATGAAAACTCCGGCAATGAGTTGTACCAGTCCCTGAAAATGCCCGGACAGGGTAATCACCGAACCTAAAGCGCCGACCAGAACCCCAACCGCCGTATACGAAACGAGCCGCCCGCCGTTGTAAAGAATACTCGGAAAAAGCAGGGAAAATGTACTTGCAGGCAGCGCTTCTCCAACCCCTGCTCCCAACTCTCCGTTCCCCCTTAAAGTCTGAGAAAGATTTATCCCCCCGCACATGGCAATACAGTGAACACCGGTAAAGAGACCGATAACAAACAGCATTCCGTAACCCATGCCTTCCCGGGCAAGTGGAAAAGCGGCGGCAAATTTACCGGTTGTGAATGTCCGCATCAGCATAAAGAGCGCAAGGATAATTACCAGCGTCCCAACGATTTGCAGGACTGTCTTTTTTTGTAAAGTTGCTTTACCATACCCCTCAAGAGTCCGGTAACCAAGTTCTTTAATTACTGACGAAATTTTGTCAAAGTCAATTATCACGGCATCATAGGTTACAGACGCCGCTCCGGTACGGTAATTGACAGCCGCGCGGTTAATACCGGCGGTGTTTTTTAATTCTTTTTCGATTTTATTCTGACAGTTTACGCAAAACATTCCGTCAATGCGGAATGAGCGCTTTTGTAAACCCTGTTTTTCCGCTGTTTCCATATCATGTATCGCGTTCTTTTTCACAATACCCTATTTATACAATAGGTTTACTATGTTTTCAAGGGTTTTTTGTATGGTTTTTAGTAATACGATTTTTACACCTTAAAAATGAAACTTTAACAAATATTTCTTACAGATACAGGGCAAGCGGTTACGGAAAAATATTTTCAATATCGCTTGACAAACAAGTTAGGATACGCTAACTTGTTAAATATATGGTTAGTAATAACTAACCGTTTTGTTTACTTGCGGTTAGTTATAACTTACCGCAAGTCCGGAAAAGAAGGAAGGATAAAATGATGCCCTTGTCAATGGCGAAAATCGGAGAGGAAACCTTAATTAAAAAAGTGGGCGGCAAGGAAGAAATCCGGCAGTTTCTCGCAAACCTCGGCTTTATTCCCGGTTCGCATATTACAGTTGTCACAAAGAACAGCGGCAATGTGATTGTGAATATAAAAGAATCCCGCGTGGCCGTAAGCGAGGAAATGGCCGTAAAAATCATGGTGTAAGGAGGATGACCATGCAGACTTTAAAAGAGACAAAACCCGGCGAAACCGTGCGGGTATTAAAAATCGGAGGAGGAGGCCCTGTAAAACGCCGTATCATGGAAATGGGCATTACCAAAGGCGTAGATGTCTATGTCCGCAAGGTAGCCCCGTTAGGCGATCCTGTGGAAGTTACGGTGCGGGGCTATGAACTTTCCCTGCGGAAAGCTGACGCCGAACTGATTGAGATTGAAGGATAAGGAGGAAACCATGTCTGTAAAAATAGCGCTTGCGGGAAACCCAAACAGCGGCAAGACAACTCTGTTTAACGCGCTCACAGGCTCGAACCAGTTCGTGGGAAACTGGCCGGGCGTAACGGTAGAAAAAAAAGAAGGCAAGTTGAAAGGCCAAAAGGACGTGATCGTAACGGATCTGCCGGGTATATACTCTCTTTCGCCTTACACGCTGGAAGAAGTCGTAGCCCGTAATTATTTAATTGACGAGCATCCCGAAGTAATCCTCAATATTATTGACGCCACGAATTTGGAACGCAACCTTTTCCTTACAACCCAACTCACCGAGCTTGGCATACCCGTTGTTGTGGCGTTAAACATGATGGACGTTGTACACAGAAACGGCGACAAAATTGATACCGAGAGGCTCGCAAAAGAACTTGGCTGTCTTGTCGTGGAAATTTCCGCGCTTAAAGGGGACGGCGTTGCGGAAGCGGCGGACATAGCGGTAAAAGCGGCAACCGGCGAAAAAACCGTGCCCCGGCACAGTTTTTCAGGCGGCGTGGAACATACTCTGGCGCACATTGAAGAAGCGGTTTTGCATAACCTGCCGGAGGAACAGCAGCGTTTTTTCTCCATAAAACTTTTTGAGCGCGACAAGAAAATTATAGAAAAACTGAAGTTAAAGCCGGAACAGGTAGCGCATATTGAGCAGGACATTAAACGCGAAGAAGCTGATCAGGAAGACGACAGCGAAAGCATAATCACAGCGGAGCGTTACACCTATATTGATTCCATTATCAAGGACTGCATAAAAATCAAAAACAAAGGCAGTCTTACCGTTTCGGATAAAATTGACAGGGTGGTTACAAACCGCGTTTTGGCGCTTCCTATTTTTGCGGCGGTAATGTTTATCGTTTACTTTGTTTCGGTTACAACCGTGGGAACAATAGCGACCGATTGGGCCAACGACGGCGTGTTCGGCGAGGGCTGGCACTTATTTGGAACAAGCGTTTGGGTTCCCGGCGTTCCTGTTGTGCTTGGGAATTTTCTTAACGCTATTAACTGCGCCGAATGGCTTCAAGGATTGATCCTGGACGGCATAGTGGCGGGAGTCGGCGCGGTACTAGGTTTTGTGCCGCAGATGTTTATACTTTTTATCTTCCTCGCCTTTTTGGAAGCCTGCGGTTATATGGCGCGTATCGCGTTTATAATGGACAGAATTTTCCGCCGCTTCGGATTGTCGGGCAAATCCTTCATCCCGATTCTTATCGGCACAGGCTGCGGCGTTCCGGGCATTATGGCGTCCCGCACGATTGAAAACGACCGCGACAGAAAAATGACTATTATGACAACAACGTTCATTCCCTGCTCGGCAAAACTGCCCATCATCGCGTTGATTGCAGGCGCTCTGTTCGGCGGAACATGGTGGGTCGCCCCAAGCGCCTACTTTATAGGGATTGCGGCAATTATCTGTTCAGGCGTAATTTTGAAAAAAACAAAAATGTTCGCGGGGGATGTCGCTCCGTTTGTAATGGAGCTTCCCGCCTATCACTGGCCGACTGTCATTAACATTCTGCGCAGTATGTGGGAGCGCGGCTGGTCGTTCATAAAGAAAGCCGGAACAATTATCCTTCTTGCGACTATTATCGTCTGGTTTGCGTCCAACTTCGGATTTACGCAAGACGGGTTCGGCATGGTCGATATGGAAGAAAGCGTTTTAGCAATTTGCGGCAGGGCGATTGCTCACATCTTCACGCCTTTGGGATGGGGAAGCTGGCAAGCCACAGTCGCCGCCCTCACAGGTTTGATCGCGAAGGAAAACGTAGTGGGTACTTTAGGCATACTCTACGGGTTCGGCGAAGTTTCCGAAGACAGTTCGGAAATATGGGGGGCGTTAACCGCAAGTTTTACCACATTAGCCGCATATTCCTTTTTAGTGTTTAACCTGTTATGCGCTCCATGCTTCGCCGCGATGGGCGCGATTAAAAAGGAAATGAACAATATAAAATGGTTTTGGGCGGCAATAGGCTACCAGTGCGGTTTAGCCTATATCGTGTCCCTGTGTATTTATCAATTTGGAATGACGTTTTCAGGCCATTTTGGTTTTGGAACGGTAATCGCGTTTCTGCTAACGGCGGGATTTATGTATATGCTTTTCCGTCCGGCGGTCAGAAAGTAGATGTCGGCAGCGGGTAGTATGCGCGTAACTTGTTTTTTCACTATCCGCTAACCGCTGATAATTATTATTTATGGAGGAATTATGGCTGCTTTTTTATCAAATAACATAGGGACGATTCTTACCGGATTGGTTCTGCTTGTAATTGTTACGGCGGTTATACTTAATATTCGGAATAAGAAAAAAAAATCCGCAGCATGCACCGGATGTTCCTGCGGCTGCGGAATTAACAGGGATTGTTCTTAATCTTTACTTTTTAATCCTTGCCCACACCTGTTCAAGTGAATCTCTCATTGTATAGGGCGGGTAGCGGCCTATTTCTCCTCCCGTGTCCCAAAGTATGGGACATATGCCGTTGTCAAGGCAGATTTGAGTTACTGCTGTCATCCATTTTATACGGCCTTCTTCTACCTTATTTCTCAGGGTTACTCCGTATTCGCCAACTATTACAGGAATTCCTTTGGCAATAAAGTTTATTTTAAGTTTATTAAACTGTCTGTTTAACACATTAATATCATTATTGCTTCCCCAATCGCCCATGAAACCCCAACTGTTGTCCTCTTCTTCGGCAATGCAAAATGTAGACGGATTGTAGTAATGAACGGAAAGTATCAGCCTGTTTCCTACGGTGTCCTGGGGCATTTTAAAAAGAATGTCGCATGAAAGGTCAATGTCTGTCCAATAGCCCGCAATCAAAAGGAACCTGTCTTTATTACCCGCTCCTGTCTTGCGCACCGTATCGACAAAAGTTTGGTTTAACATATTGAAAATTCGGTATGCGTCGTTCTTGATGCCGGAGCCGCCGTATCTGTTCCAGATTTTATCAAATCCCACTTCATTCATTGATTCAAAAATCAATTTATCCTGGGAGACTCCGGAAAAACGCAAGGCGATTTGCGTCCACACCTTTTCAAATTGTTTTGAAACCCTTTCAGGTTCGTATCCGGCATCCAGTATCCAGCTCTTGTCAGATTCTCCGCCATCATGATGAAGGTTAATGATACAGTACATATCTTCGGCAAGTATCCATTTAACGACTTCTTCTACACGGCCCATCCTTTCTTCTTCTATAGTAAAATTGGGCGCAGGTCCCATATATTCAGCCCATGTTACAGGCAGGCGGATTGTTTTGTAGCCGTAATTCTTCAGCGCTTTAATAAAGTCACGGGTTATTTCCGGATTTCCCCATCCTGTTTCGCCCGCAAACCATGTGTCTGTTCCGATGCTGTCCAGAGTATTGCCTATGTTTATGCCAATTTCAAGATTCCGCACAAACTTTAAAGCGTCTTCAGTTATTACTGCGTTATTTCCCGCGCCGGAAGAAGCTGATGATCCGGACGTTAACTGAAATTTGTTTTTATTTTGGCAGGCGCTTATTGAAAAACAAACACCCAAAATAACCGTCAATATAATATATTTCTTTTTCATAATCATTTCCATTTATAGTTGGGCGCTTGCCCTTGCCAGAATCGGCATACTTAAAAAACCGTGTTTTTCGGTTATCCAGCGGCCTCCCCTTACTGTTTCGCCTGTAAGGTACTGTTTCCATTCGCCTTCGGGGAGATAATAGGTAACTTCATTGTCTTCGCTGAAGACAGGCGCAACAAGCAGATCAGGACCCAGCATATACTGACGATCCAGGTACGCGCAGGTCGGATCGTCAGGAAATTCCAAAAGCATTGCGCGTAAAACCGGAATGCCCTTTTCGTGCGCTTCTTTTGCAGCTTTTAGAATATACGGCTTTAACCGCCCTTTAACTTCGGCAAAGAAACGGCAGACTTCGGCTGATTCTTCGTCTACGCTCCATGGAACCCTGTACGAATGACTGCCGTGCAGCCTTGAATGAGATGATAAAAGCCCGAACGCAAGCCAGCGTTTAAAAAGCGAGGCGTTGGGTATTCCCTCAAATCCGCCGATGTCATGGCTCCAGAAACCGAAGCCCGACATACTGAGGGAAAGTCCCCCGCGCAATGTTTCCGCCATTGCTTCAAAAGTGGATTCGCAGTCTCCGCCCCAGTGCAGGGGAAACTTCTGTCCGCCTGTTGTGGCGGAACGCGCAAACAGCACCGCTTCGCCCTTGCCGCGTTTTTTTTCAAGAAGCTCAAACACAGACTTGTTGTATAGGTAGGTGTAAAAATTGTGATGCCTTTCAGGATCGCCTCCGTCAAAGTACGTAGCGTCTTCCGGGATTCTCTCTCCAAAGTCCGTCTTAAAGCAGTCTACTCCCATGTCGAGTAACTTTTCCAAATGACCGTTATACCATTTTGCCGCGTCAGGATTTGAAAAATCAACTATTGCCATTCCGGCCTGCCATTGATCCGTCTGGTAAACGGAGCCGTCTCTTCGTTTCAGAAAATAGCCGCCCTTCTTCCCCTCTTTAAAGAGCGCGGAACGCTGGGCAATGTAAGGATTTATCCATACGCAAATTTTTATCCCCTTTGCCTTTATTCGGGACAGCATTCCTTTTGGATCGGGGAATGTTTCCTTATCCCATGTAAAGTCGCACCAGTTAAATCCCTTCATCCAAAAACAGTCGAAGTGAAAAACAGAAAGAGGTATTTTCCGTTCTTCCATGCCGTTGATAAAACTCATTACCGTTTTTTCATCGTAAGAAGTTGTAAACGATGTTGAAAGCCAAAGCCCGAAACTCCACTCAGGCGGCATGGCAGGCCTTCCTGTAAGCGCGGTGTAACGCTCCAGAACCGCTTTAGGCTGCGGACCGTAAATGACAAAATACTCAAGGTATTCTCCTGTTACGCAAAACTGCACGCGCGCTGTTTTTTCGCTGCCTATCTCCAGCGAGACTTTTCCAGGGTCATTGATGAATACTCCGTATCCCTTGTTTGTCATGTAAAAGGGAATGTTTTTGTAAGCCTGTTCGCTGGCGGTGCCGCCGTCAGCGTTCCAAATATCCACAGTCTGTCCGTTTTTAATAAAGGGACCGAAACGTTCTCCAAGCCCGTATACAAGCTCGCCGACCGAAAGTGAAAGCTCGTCTTTTACATAGGGCTGCTTGGCGTCATTTATCATGTACCCTGCAGACCTGGAAATATTTTTTGTTATGGCTTTCCCGCCGCCAAGGAATGTAATATTCCACCTGTCTCCCCGCTCAACGGATACCGAAAGCCCGCCGCTTTCCAGAACGGCTTCTTTTTCCTGTATACGGATCGACGGTTTAAATGACGGATCGCTTTCCAGTATGAAATTCGGTCTGTTATCCAGCCCTCCTTCAAAATGCGAAATTCGCACACGAATCACATTTTTCATGGGGCTGGAATAACGAATGGCAAGAAGCTGCATGTTAAGCGTGTCGCCCCTGTGCCTGATTGGTTTTTCCGGCGCATATACTACAAGTTCATCGCCCTGCTGTTCAATTTCAGCAGGACATGCCGCGAAATGCGCCTGTATTCCTTCCCTAATAAGCCAATAACCGTCGGTAAATTTCATGTTCCTCTCCTTAATGAAATAATCATTTAAATTTTATGTAATTAAAAAACCATTTAATTCTAACAGATTTTTACTAAATGCAACAGATGATCTGTTCATTTTATCTTAATACCGGTTAAATTTTCCTTGAAAAAAAAGGGATTCAGGGTTTATACTGAAAGTCCATTATGAATACCATTTTTGTTGTAGACGACAGTGATACCAATTTGTCAATGGCGGAATCGGCTCTTGAGGATCAATACCGCGTATTAACAATGCCGTCTGTAATAAAAATGTTCTCCCTTTTGGAAAAAATGATTCCCGACTTAATCCTTCTTGATATAGAAATGCCTGAAATGAACGGTCTTGACGCGCTGATAAAACTAAAATCCTACGATGCATGGAAAAATATACCGGTCATTTTTTTGACAGGACGTACGGATGAAACAATAGAAGTCCATTGCTTTGAGTTGGGAGCGGTGGACTTTATTACAAAACCGTTTTCCGCGCCTGTACTCTTAAAGCGCATAAAAACTCATCTTGACATTGACAAAGCCATCCGCGAGCGGTCGGCGCAGATCAGCCGCCTGCAGTACAGCATCGTATCTGTTCTGGCGAACGTAGTGGAAAGCCGCGATAAAATAAATACAGGCCATATTGAGCGCACTTCGGAATATATCAAAATTCTGATAAATGAAATGAAAAAACGCGGGGTTTATTCCGAAGAAACGGCGGACTGGGATGTAGATAAAATTATTCTGTCGGCGCGAATGCATGATTTGGGTAAAATTTCAGTTACCGACCTTATTGTGAATAAACCCGGCAAGCTTACCAACGAAGAATACGAGATAATGAAAACCCACGTTCTTGAAGGGGAGAGGATAATTGACGAAATAATCGCGCAGACAGGAGAAGGCGATTATTTGCATAACGCAAAGATGTTTGCCGGATTCCACCATGAACGCTGGGACGGCAAAGGATACCCGTACGGTCTTAAAGAGACCGATATCCCCCTTCAGGGACGCATAATGGCTATTGTAGACGTATATGATGCAATTACTTCAGAACGCCCGTACAAAAAAGCTTTTACAGACGAAGAAGCGGTTCAAATTATTATGGACAACGCAGGCACTCATTACGATCCTGAAATAGCAAAAATATTTTATGATGTAAAGGATCTTTTTAAAGCGGTAAGGGCGGAAGAGTAATGCGCGATTTCTTTCGGCTGACGAAAGCGATTATTACAAGATATGCGCAGGTTTTACTCGTATTGCTTGCTTTCACATTAATGGTTCTTTCATCTTACTTTTTTGTCAGGGACAGCGAAGTTAAGCACTTACGCAAGAATGCGGCGGATGCAATTTCATATACGGAACTAAATATCAAATCCGATCTGCTGGAACCTGAGGCATTACTCGGCGGAATCTCCGAAACAATGCGCTCAATGATCATTAACGGAGAAAACAGAGAAGCAGTAAACAAGTATATAAAATATATCAACAATTATGTAGAATCTACAGGCACCGAACTTTTGCTGGGAGTTATCGGTTTTTATGGTTTTTTTGATGTTTTTGACGGAATATTGCTGCTAGGTACAAACTGGGAGCCTGAAGATGATTATGATCTTTTAAGCCGTCCCTGGTACACAGGGGCAGTCGAAGCGGCGGGCGGGATAAGCATTACAGAGCCGTATTTAAATTTATATTCAAACGAATTAACTATAACCATGTCCCGCCGTATATTCGGCAATGACGGCAATCCGCTCGGCATTATCTGCCTGAATATAGAATTAACCAGAATCAGGCAGTATGCCGTTAATACGCGCTTTACAAAAGACGGCTACGGATTCATGATGAGCAGTAATCTGGATATAATCGCCCATCCTGAACCGTCGATGATAGGGCTGCCCCTTGCAGAAATCAAGAGCGGCGTCTCCGTTTTTGCTAAAACGTTAAAACAGGGCATTAATGTTTCAGAGGCGATTGCGCGCGATTACCGAGGCATAGAATCTATTGTATTTATTCAACGGCTTTATAACGGCTGGTTCATGGGAGTCGTAACCCCAAGAGACAATTATTTCAGCAGCACTGTAGACCTTGTCTTTATTCTTTCCGTTCTTGGAATTATTTTTGCATCCCTGCTTATCTGGCTTTTAATGCGTATTTTCAGCGAAAAGGCAAAGTCAGATGAACGTGTGCAGCTTATATTTGACTCAACCCCTTTTGGGGCAAGCTTTTGGGACAAGGATTTTAACATTATTGACTGTAATCAAAACGCCGTTGATATGCTTGGCTTGTCAAGCAAGAAGGAATATATTGAGAAGTTTCATGATCTTTGTCCTAAACGTCAGCCGGACGGGAGACCGAGCAGGGAAAAAGGATTTGAACTGATACATAAAACTATTGAAGAAGGCTATAACCGTTTTGAGTGGATGCATCAAAAACTTGACGGAGAACTGATACCGTGTGAAATAACGCTTGTCCGCGTTTATTACAGGAAAGGTTATTCCGTTATCGGGTATACCCGCGATTTGCGCGAACAAAAACAAATGTTAAAAGAAATTCAGCAGCGGACGCGCCTGTTGGATACCGTTAATGTCGTCGCCGCCGTTTTACTTGACAATGAAGATATGTTTGCTTTTGAAACCTCGCTTTTAAAATGTTTTGATCTTATCGGCCGCTGCCTTGACGTAGACCGCGTTCAAATTTGGCGCAACGAAACGCTGGAAAACGAACTTCACTTTGTTTTAAGGCATGAGTGGCTCAGCGATTACGGAAAAACATGCAGGTCGGTTCCGTACGGACTTCATTTCCCGTACCGCACAAAGAAAGAATGGCTGGAATTGTTTTTGCGCGGTGAATTTATAAATGCGCCGCTTTCCAAACTGCCGGAGGAAGACAGGGCTTTTTTGGAATATTATGAAATGAAATCCGTCGTAATGATCCCCATGTTTCTGGAAAGCAATTTCTGGGGTTTTTTCTGCATAGATGACTGCCGCTATGAACGCACCTTTTCCGAGGATGAAATAAACATATTAACTTCCGCAGGTTTAATGATGATCAGCGCGTTAAACCGCAATATTCAGGCAATAAAAATGCGTGAAACGGAAGAACGCACCCGGATTATGATGGATGCCGCCCCCCTTTGTATGATCTTCTGGGACGGAAAACTTAACCTTGTCGATTGCAATAATGAAGCCGTTAAAATGTTTGGTTTTTCCGACAAGGAAGAATTTATGAATAATTTCTATTCGCTTTCACCTGAATTCCAGCCGGACGGAACTTATTCGGGGGAAAAAGGCGGCAGGCTTGTCAGAAAAGCGCTTGAAGAAGGATATTCACACTTTGAATGGATGCATCAAAAAATGGACGGAGAACAAATACCTGTGGATATCACCTGTATTCACGTTATGTACAGGGATGAATTAACTGTCATTGAATATATACGGGATTTACGCGAACAAAAGGCAATGATAGCCGAAATGCGCAAGGCGGAAATCGCCGAAGAAACCAGCAAGGCAAAGAGCGATTTTCTGGCCAGAATGAGTCACGAAATCCGCACCCCCATGAACGCCATTCTCGGTATTGCGGAAATTAACCTTCAGAATGAAACATATTCCAGAACGATAAAAGAAGCGTTTTTGCGAATCTACAATTCCGGCGACTTGCTGCTTGGGATTATAAACGACATACTCGATCTTTCCAAAATAGAAGCGGGTAAATTAATTTTAGCCCCCGCCCAATATGACATCGCCAGTTTGATTTTTGATACTGTTCAATTGAACATAATACGTTTTGAAAGCAAACCAATTGAATTTATACTTGACGTTGATGAAAACCTTCCGCTGCTTCTTGTCGGCGACGAGCTTCGCATCAAACAAATACTGAATAACCTTCTTTCCAACGCTTTTAAATATACGGACGAAGGATCGGTTACATTATCAGTTTACACCAACCCTGCCGAAGAAGATTCAAAAAGAACGCTTGTTTTTACCGTAAGTGATACCGGACAGGGAATGACGGTTGAACAGGTAGAAAAACTGGGAACTGAATATTCGCGTTTTAACATGGAATCAAACCGTAAAACCGAAGGCTCGGGACTTGGAATGAACATAACAAATAATTTGATAAAAATGATGAACGGCTCCATTTTCATAGAAAGTACGCCTGGCATGGGTTCGACATTTACGGTAACTCTCCCGCAGGAATGCGTAGGTACGTCGGTACTCGGCAAAGAACTTGCGGATAACCTTATGCAGCTTAATTTTGACAGCTCAATGAAGATCAGAAATATTCAGATCAAAAGGGAATATATGCCGTACGGAAGCGTTCTGATTGTGGACGATGTAGAATCTAACCTGTATGTCGCAAAGGGGCTTATGTCGCCGTACGGCTTGACAATAGATACGGTAACAAGCGGATTTGAGGCGGTAGACAAAATCAGGGAAGGGGCTTCCTATGACATAATTTTTATGGACCATATGATGCCCAGAATGGACGGTATTGAAGCGACAAAAATTATACGCAGCTTTGGTTACACAAAACCAATTGTAGTGCTTACAGCCAACATTATAGCGGGACAGGCGAAGATGTTCATGGAAAACGGTTTTGATGATTTTATTTCCAAGCCGATTGATATGCGCCAGTTAAATATGGTGTTAAATAAACTGATACGCGATAAATATCCGAGCGATGTTGTGGAAGCGGCAAGAAAAAAAAGAAATTCAAAATTGTCAGTTTTAAATGACGCCAAACTGGTTGATTCGCAGCTTGGAAAATTCTTTTTAAATGACGCAAAAAAAGCCATAGCGGCGCTGGAAGCCCTGTTTCCGAACAGGCTCCGCAGAAATGACGATATTTCGACATTCATCATAAATGTGCACGCAATGAAAAGCAGCCTTGCAAACGTAGGCGAAACGGATCTTTCCGGCGACGCGGCAAAACTTGAGCAGGCGGGGCGTGAACAGAATACCAGGCTGATTTTATCCGAGCTTCCCGTATTTTTGGAACATCTGCACTCCATAGTTGAAAAATTTGAATCAAAAGAAAAAACCCAGAACGCAGTTCAAGATGAAACGATTGAAGACGATAAAAAATCATTCCTGAAAGAAAAGTTACTGGCAATAAAATCAGCATGCGAAATATACGACAAAAAAACCGCCAAGGATACACTGGCGGATTTAAGCCAAAAAACATGGCCGCATTCGGTAGAAGAGCAATTCGGCGCTCTTTCAGGTTTATTCCTGCACAGCGAGTTTGACGAAGCCGTAAAAGTTATTGACGACTACCTTAAACGCCTTTAGAATTCCTGAAAATCCCGGCCGGTTTTTTAATAAGAGCTAGAATATATCTTTCCATTAAAAGATTTTCCATAACCGCAGCAGGAGATCGAAGCAGTATGTCATATTCCGCCGTAAGGGCAAGACAGGTTTCCGCATCTTCAATACTGTAACGCCGGCCTGCGGCGGCGTAATCATCCCTCGCTTTCGGAGAAGAAAGCCCTATTTTTTTTAACTCAAAATTATTTGCCTCCCCGTGCGTTTCAAGCAAGGTAAGATAATCGCCGAGTTTTCTGAAACACCAGGCAAGCCCGGCAAGAATGCCCTGCGCGCTTTCTTTGGCAGCCAACATTACCGATACCGATTCCAGCGCTTTGGAAAGATCGCCGCAGGCGATGCGTGAAAAGAGAGTAAACGCGGATTCCTCTCTGTTATGTGAAAGCCATTTTTCTATATCCTCGGAATTTACAGGCTTGCCGCGCGGAAGGAAACTTATAAGGCGGGAACATTCGTTTCTTAACGCCGCCGTATTGTTTTCCACCAGTTCCAGAATTATTGCAATGCCGTCATTGTCAATGTTTAGTCCTTCGCGCCTGAAAAACTGCCTAACCCATTCGGATTTTTCCCTTTCAAACATTTCGTAAAAAATTTGTTTGTTTGCCTTGGGAACCGCGTCATCAAGTCCTGCCGCAAGCCTGATTTCATCAGATAACAGAATTAACGCGTATGGCTCTTTCGCGCTTTTTATACAGGATACAAGATGATCCGCATCGTCCTTTTTTTTTATCAGCTCTGCGTTCTTTACGATTACAATACGGGATTCGGCAAAAAGACTTATGTTTTGAAGCGTGTCTGTTATTACGCTTACAGAAGTTTCTCCCGCGTAAAAAACGGATTCTTCGGCATCAGGATAATTTTTTCTTACAGCGTCAACGGCATCCTGTTTTTTACCCAATTCAGGGCCCAGGAAAATATAAGCTCCCATTTTAATAATTGCGGATTATGCCTGACAAACGGCCTAGAATCTTTACATCCTGGCTGTATATGGGTTTATAAGCGGAATTTTCCGCCTGTAACCTAACTCTTGAGCTCTCCCTGTAGAAACGCTTTAATGTTACAGCTTCGTCTATAACAGCGACCGCGATTTCGCCGTTACGCACCGTGTTCTGTTCTTCAATTATCGCCGTGTCGCCTTCAAGTATTCCCGCGCCTGACATGGAATCGCCTTTTACTTTAAGGGCAAAATATTTTCTGTTTTTCTTTAGCTGGGAATGGTGCAGGATAATGTTTCCGTCATAATTTTCTTCCGCTAAAACAGGCACGCCCGCGGCGACGCTTCCAAGAATTGGAATCTCAATCAAATCGGAAGATTCATCGCGTATTAAATGGGTAAGCCCCATAGTCCGCGGACGTTTATCGGTATGCTTTAAAAATCCTTTTTTCCTGAGAGCTGTTACATGGTCATGCGCGCCTTTGACGGAAATGTTAAAATTCTCCGCTATCTCCCTTATTGACGGCGGAAATGAATGATCCTTCAGGTATTTGGTGATAAAAGACAGGATTTCATTTTGGCGTTCTGTTAATCCTTTCATGGTTCTTCCTTAATGCTCTCTTTCAAATAAAACGCAAACTATTGCAAACGCTGTTATTATCTAATATGCTGCGCCGTTGTTATATTATGTTTTCTTAATTTTGTATGAAGGTTGCTCGGATAAATTCCGATAGCCTCCGCTGTTTTTGAAATTATACCATTGTTTTTCAATAATTGGAATTCCAAATAACATTTTTCGAAGCTTTCTTTTGCATCGTTAAAATTCCGCTCAAGAATATCCTCAGACAGTATAATTCCCGTATTTTGACGGTTTTTTATCTTTTTATCCATTAATTTCTGAAGGTCAGCGCCGGTAATTATGTCTGCGCTGTGCATTACAGAAATTCGTTCCGCAAGATTTTTTAATTCACGCACATTTCCCGGCCAGTTATGCGCGGTAAGTATATCCAACGCGCCCGCTTCCAGTTTAATTTCCCTGTTTAAGATTTTCAGGAAATGCATAAGCAGGATCGGAATATCTTCAAGGCGTTCTCTCAACGGCTGAACATAGATAGGAATAACGTTCAGTCTGAAAAAAAGGTCCTGCCTGAAACCGCCTTCTTTACAGGCTTTTTCCAAGTCATGATTTGTCGCCGCTATAATACGTACGTCTGTTTCTATGGTTTTTTCTCCGCCGATACGCTCAATTTTCTGTTCCTGAATAACGCGCAGAACTTTAGCCTGCGCGGGAAGACTCATATCGCCTATTTCATCAAGAAAGAGAGTCCCGCCGTCAGCTAATTCAAAGCGTCCCCTGCGCCGCGATACCGCATCCGTAAAAGCTCCCTTTTCATGACCGAAAAGTTCGCTTTCTATCAATGTTTCAGGTATTGCGGCGCAGTTTACATCTACAAACGGATTTTCCGACCGGTTAGAGGCAAGGTGAATTGCCCTTGCGATTATTTCCTTTCCTGTGCCGTTTTCTCCTGTTATTAAAATGCGAGCGTCGCTTTCCGCAGCCTGATTTATTATTTCGCGGATATTTTTTACAACATCGCTTGTCCCGATTATTTCCTGGCTGTTAATGCAGCTTATTCTTTTTAAATTTTTATTTTCTTTCCTGAGTTTTCGCATCGCAAGCGCATTTCTGCAGATTGTAAGAATCTTGTCAAGGGAAAGCGGCTTTTCCAGAAAATCAAAAGCTCCCTGTTTAACCGCGCGGACCGCCATATCAATATTCGCATGACCGGAGATCATTACAACTTCCACCATCTGCCATTCTTTTTTAATTTTTTCCAGAGCTTCAATACCGCCCATTTTCGGCAAGAGTACGTCAAGAAAAATAAGGTCAATTACTTCGTTGTTTAAAATATCCAGTCCGGAAACCGCGTCTTCCGCGGTAAAGACTTTGTACTTTTCATCTTCCAGAATGGAAGCGAGAGTATGCCTTATGCCGGGCTCATCATCAATGATAAGAATGGTTGACATTTAATTCTCTTCCGCAGGCAAGTCGATATAAAATGTCGTTCCCGTACCTTCAGCCGAATTAAACCAGATTGTGCCTCCATGGTCGCTTACAATCCGTTCAACAATCGGAAGTCCAAGCCCCGTACCCGTTTCTTTTGTTGTAAAATAAGGAGTAAAAACAAGATAAGCGTTCTGTTTGTCTATACCCTTGCCTGAATCTTTTATGCTTATCCTGCAGTAAGAAACTTCGCGCTTTTTTACAAGGTCTGTGCGAATTTCAATTAAGCCTGAACCGTTCATTGCGTCAATGGCATTAATAATCAGGTTTGTCAGAATCTGCGACAGGCGGTTTTTGTCAATTTTCACCGACATTCCAGCTTCCACATAATCAATATTGAATTTCACATCATGGTAAGAGCTTGAATATGTATTAATTATTTCTTCCACTTCTTCGCGCAGGTTTGTCCATGTTTTTGACGGTTCCATCGGTCTTGACAATGTTCTGAATTCATTAAGAAGCGTGGACAGTCCTTCCGTTTCCTGTATTATAGCCATCATTGAGCTTTCCAGTATTTCACCGATGTTTTCAGGCTCATTGCGCCACCTGCGCAAAACCCTTTCAGCGGAAAGTTTAATCGGAGTAAGCGGATTTTTTATCTCATGCGCAAGCTGCTGCGCCATATTCTGCCAGATTGATATTTTTTCGTTTTTAACAAGCGCAGCCCGTGATTTTTCCAGGTCCTGCACCATAGCGTTAAATGAACGGATAAGGAGTCCGAGTTCGTCATTGCGGCGCGACAGTATCTGAATTGAAAAATTTCCTTCCGCGACACGGCGCGTAGCTTCCGTTAACTCCACAATAGGATGAGTTATGCGGCGAGTAAATGAAATGGCGATTATAACCGTCATAAGTATGGTAGGCAGGAAAAATACCACATAATAATAAATTAAAAGCGGCCTTATATTTTCCCTTAAAATATCAATTGTATCAAAATGTCTGGCCTGATTTTCAAGAGCTTCTCTTCCCCAGTCAAAATCGCCGCCAAGCCCGTAGCTTATAACGCGGTTTATATTAGGAGACGGTCTTTGCACATAACGAATCGTTTCTTTGTCGCGCGGCAGTTCCCTTGCCGGAAATCCGCTTTCCGCGGTCGGCGGAGAAGTCAGACGGAACTGTTCATCGCCTAAAAATGAGTTTTCTTCCCAGATGCCGTTTGCAAGGTAAAACACCTGTACGGATACGATATTCTGCGGCAATCGCGCGCTTTGCGCGGCATTTTGCGTCGCATTCTGCGATGCATTCTGCGCCGCAGGCGGCGCGCCGATACGGGAAAAATCGTTCTGCCTTAGAATATTTTCAAAATTACCAAGATGAAGGGAATAATTTTCCGCAATAAAGTTGTTGGCAGCCATAGTCGATGACGCGCTGTCAATGCCGTGCCAGAAACGGACAATTTCTTTCAGGGCAAAACCCGCTATCAATGTTACAGGCGTTATGGAAAAAATGACAACGACAATAAAGTAGGCAAGAAGCCTTGCGTTGAATTTGCTTCCCGGACGGTGCGCAATAAAATCCGCAAACATGGAGAAAACAGAAACTCCCAGAAGAACCATCAACGCCGCCGGAATAGTAAAGAATACAACCAGATTTAAATTGTCCGGCACTTCTCCGTTCTGAAAAATTTCAGCAATAAAAGTCTTGGAAAAAAAGATTGTAAGGACACAAAGAAGCGCATATATAAGTATCAGAACCCGCACTTTAATTAATGACTGCTTGGGACGCGTTTTGTTCTTTTTCAAATTATTTCACTCTTCTTCAAATTTGGACTCAAAGAGCCTCACTATGGCATCTACCGCATCTTCTTCATCTTCTCCGTCAGCTATTATTCTTAATTCCGTACCGTAAGACGCTCCAAGCGTAATAATACCCATAATGGATTTTGCGTTAATACGATCGTTGTTTTTTTCCATATAAATATTCGATTTAAAATTCTTTGTTTTCTGAACAAGGATAGCCGAAGGCCTTGCGTGAATACCCGCTCTGTTTGTTACTGTAACAGTTTGTTCAGTCATATCCGAATATCCTATATTATATCATCCTGACCAAAGAATACCGAACGGGTGGTGTCGCTTTCTATCCACTTAAGGATATTTTTGTTGAATTCTTTGGCGGTATGATACCCCATTGATTTAAGCCTTTCATTCATTGCGGCGGTTTCTATTATGATTGGGATATTCCTCCCGGGCTTTACAGGTATTAACAGCTTGGGGATATTTACCCCTAAAAGTTCAATAGTCTGGTCCTCCGCGCCGAGACGGTCATAGTTTGCCGTATTGTCCCACTCTTTAAGCTCTACGACAAGCTGAATTTCCTTGCGATCCCTGATAGCTCTTACCCCGAAAAGGTGGGTAACATTGACTATCCCCGGTCCGCGGATTTCCATGTGGTGCCCGATAATTTTGTTTGCGCCGGCTCCCATTAATGTGTTTCCGTATATACAGTTAATTTCCACAACATCATCGGCTACCAGCCTGTGCCCCCGGTATATCAGTTCAAGGGCTGTTTCGCTCTTTCCTACGCCGGATTCACCCTGAATAAGGATGCCGAGACCGTACACTTCCACAAGTACGCCGTGAACAATCTGGCGGGGAGAGAAAATTCTGGAAAGTATGCGCATTATTCTGGCGGAAAAATCCGCAGAGCCAAGCTCTGTCTGCAATATCGGACACTGGGCTTTCTCGGCTATATCTGCAAATTCCTTGTGAGGGCTTAAATTATGGGTGAAAATACAGCACGGTATATCATAACTGAACATTTGCTCGATAACGTCCGTTTTACCTTCACTTTCCAGCTTGCGTAAATATGCGGCTTCGCCCCGTCCGAAAAGCTGTATCCTTTGATTGGCAAAATCTTCAAAAAAACCCATAATGGCGCCCATAGGACGGTTTAAATCGGGAATGTCAATCGCCCTGCTCAGTCCCATTCTGCCGCCTATACAGCGTAAATTTAATGAATTATGTTCTTTAAGGTCGAGATCAATAAGGTCGAGTACGGTAAATACCCTGTCCGCCATGTTTTCATTGTATAGGAAATGAGGTTTATTTGCAATGTAGCGGTTAATTTTAAAACTATGCCTTACGGCGGCAGAGCAAGCCTTCTGCGGCGGCTATATACCGCCCCTCGACATAACAACGATTTTTAGCTATAGTAGGCTTAATTCAGAGAAATTGGAGATAATATGCGAGTGTATAATTTTTCGCCGGGACCTTCGGCGCTTCCGCTGCCGGTTCTTGAGAAAGCCGCCGCCGAGATGACGGACACTAACGGAACGGGACAGTCCGTAATGGAAATGAGCCACCGTTCAAAGGACTTTAAGCCCATTATTGAAAAAACGGAAGCCCTGCTGCGGGAGTTAATGGGTATTCCTTCCAATTACAAGGTGCTTTTTTTACAGGGCGGCGCTTCACTTCAATTTTCCATGATTCCCCTTAACCTTGCGGCCGGCGGCGCACCCGGCGGCGGCAAAAAGTGTTCCTATATTGACACAGGCATTTGGGCCGATAAAGCGGCAAAAGAAGCGGCAAAGTACGCCGCTGTCGATGTCAGAGCAAGTTCCAAAGACAAGGCTTATACTTACATTCCCGCGCCTCCCGCTCCTGCCGCAGACGACGCTTATTACCACATAACGCTTAACAATACAATTGTCGGAACCAAATGGGACAAACTGCCTGATACGGGTTCTGTTCCCCTTGTTTCGGACATTTCAAGCTGTATACTTTCCGAACCGCTGGACGTAGGCAAGTTCGGCATTCTTTATGCGGGCGCACAGAAAAACCTGGGGCCCGCCGGAACAACAGTTGTCATTGTCCACGAGGATTTAATAGGCAAGGCTCCGGAATGGACTCCGCTCTTGCTTCGTTACGATATTCACGCCGCCGAAGGCTCAATGTACAATACTCCGCCCTGTTACGGCATTTACATAATCGGGCTTGTTCTTGAATGGCTGAAAAATCTTGGCGGCGTGGAAGCAATGGGAAAAATCAACCGCGAGAAAGCCGGGCTTTTATATGACTATCTTGAAAATTCAAAGATGTTTTACTCTCCTGTGGACAAACAGTACCGCAGTTTAATGAACATTCCGTTTATTCCGAACGAACAGGACGAAGCGAAGAAAGGCGAAATCGAAAAACGGTTTGTAAAAGAAGCGGCGGCGGCGGGTCTTATCAATCTTGCGGGACACAGGCTGGTCGGCGGCATGAGAGCGAGTATCTATAACGCCATGCCGCTTGACGGAGTAAAGGCGTTAATCGGCTTCATGAAAAAGTTTGAAGGTTGATAGAGTTTTAGAAAGGAAAAAATATGTTTCGTATTCAGACATTGAACAAAATTTCCCCGCTGGGGCTGGAGCTTTTCCCCCGGGACAAGTATGAAATTGCAAGCGATATTCCGAACCCTGACGCCGTTCTTGTACGCAGCGCGGACATGAACAGCGCGGAAATTCCCTCTTCCGTATTGGCGATTGCCAGAGCGGGAGCCGGCTACAACAACATTCCCGTTCAGCGGTGCAGCGAAAGCGGAGTAGTCGTGTTCAATACTCCCGGCGCAAACGCGAACGCCGTTAAAGAACTGACTCTTGCGGCCTTGCTTATCTCTTCCAGAGACATTGTAGGCGGCATTAACTGGACCGCTTCAGTTGCCGACAAAGCCGATGTCCCGGATTTGGTGGAAAAAGAGAAATCCAGATTTACGGGACCTGAACTTAAAGGCAAGACGCTGGGCGTGGTAGGACTGGGCGCAATCGGCGTAATGGTCGCAAATGACGCTATTGCGCTCGGTATGGACGTTATCGGCTACGACCCTTACATTTCCGTAGACGCCGCTTGGAATCTTTCCCGCGAAGTCGTCCGCGCCGATACTTTGGAAAGCCTGCTTATGAAGTCCGACTATATAACATTGCACATTCCGTTAGGCGACAATACAAAGGGGCTTTTGGACGCGGAAAAATTCCGCATTATAAAAAAAGACGCCCGTGTAATCAACTTTTCCCGTAACGCGCTTGTAAAGGATAAAGATATTGTTGAAGCGCTGGAATCGGGAAAACTCAGCTCCTATGTTACGGACTTTCCCACAGTTGAGCTTTTGGCGTGCAGGAAAGTCATCGGCATTCCGCATCTTGGAGCGTCCACGCCCGAAGCGGAGGATAACTGCGCCATAATGGCTGTCAAACAGATAATGGATTACCTTGAAGCCGGAGCAATACGAAACTCGGTTAATTTCCCCCGCTGCAAACTTGACAAGCGCGCTCCCAACAGACTGCTTGTAATAAATAAAAATATTCCCAATATGGTAGGACAGATTACAACACTTCTTGCCGGCGCAAACATAAATATAACAGACCTTATCAATCATCATCGCGATGAATATGCGTATAACATCATTGATACCGAACAGCAGATTTCAGGCGCTGTGCTGGAGAAAATCCTTAAAGTGGAAGGAATAATAAGGGTCCGGACAATAGAAAAATGAATTTCCGTGAAGTAAAAATAGAAGTAGTAATACCTGTTTTTTCAGGGGTGTTATGTTCCGTTTTCTTCTGCGCGCTGATTGCGGTAAATAGCGGCGTATATAAAGCGCCTCCTTCTCCTCCCGATGAAATCATTTTAACAGAAAAGCCTCAGGAAGATGTATGGAATTTTTCTTTTACGGAAATTGAAAATATCCAGGATCCGGTTCTGGAATATTTCCGTAATCCCGAATACCGCGAATGGGTAATAGATTTTTTCTCTTATATATGCTCAAACAGGAAGGTTGTGCAGGCTATTCTGAGAAACGCCGATAAGTTTGATGTGCCTCCGTCTCTTGCTTTCGCGTTAAGCTGGGAAGAAAGTAAATTCAATCCAAATGCGATAAATCGGTATAATCGAGACGGAAGCATTGACCGGGGACTATTTCAGCTTAACAACAGATCCTTTCCCAATATTGATGTTTCGGTTTTTTTTGATATCGACATAAATACATATTACGGCATTGCCCATCTGCGCCATTGCCTTAATTCCGGAAACAACGAAATTTCCGCACTGGCGATGTACAACGCAGGCACAGGAAGGATAAAAACTACCGGAGCGCCTGAAGCAACATTAAAATACATCAGCAGGATTTTGGAAAACCGCAAAAAGATAGAAAGCGGTTTCCTTGCCCGCCTTATAAAGGAAGAAGAAATACGCCTTGCCGATGCCGGTATTGAGGAAAAGGAAGAAAATGTTTCTCAGCCTTATTACAATCGCACCTTAATTATCGCCTCTCCGCTGTAATTGTCATTGTAGACCAATAAGCGCTGTTCTTCCCTGTTATGCTCATAACGCAGACCGCCTGTTTCTATCCTTGGTGAAGCGTCTAAATTACCGCCGATTGTCTCCGGCAGGCAGATTATGCTTGGCGCTTTTATTTTTTTATCCGCTTCAAAACGGCAAAAGAAATTTTTGCGTTTTGTGTCCCATTTAAACCTTATAAGTTTTCCCGCGACAGCCATGGGGTACGGGCGTTTCCAGCCCGCCGCCGCCCTTTCCCTGCCTTCGGAAAAAATTGAAAGGTCTTCATCGTTCCAGCAGTCTCCGTATTTATTTGTATTGCTTGCCGAATAATTCCAAATAGTCGAATGAAGCATATTTGCGTCAACGGCGTCGTAGTACATGGAGAGCGCTTTTTCGTGTAACGAATAATTTCCCGTTTTAAAAGCCTTACGTTTGTTTATGTCGAACGCAAGTCCGAATTCTCCCAGCATGGAAGGCTTGTTCTTCATTTTTTGCATTGTATGCTCTATACCTTTTGCGAGGCAATAAGAAAAACACGCTATTATGTTTTTTTTACCCAGAATTAATTTTTCTTTTTCGGCATTGAGCGTGAACCATGACCGGAAACTTTTCGTAAAAAGGGAAAATCCGTCGTACCAGTGAAACGCGTTTATTACATTGGACGGATCGTTTTCACCCCAGGACATATGCGAATCCGCTTTTGTACATCCCGACAGTCCTTCAACAAAGAAAAAAGCTTTCTCATCAGCGGCTTTCATCGCGTTTATATATTTAACAATAAACGGTTTTAAAAAATCATCTGTAAAAACAGGACGCCTCCCGTTGTACCTGCTGAAGTGATCTCTGCATAAAAGTTTCGGTCCGCCTGAATCTTCCCACACGCCCGCCTGTTTCCATGGACAGCTAAATCCATCTTTAAACAGCGATACGCCTTCCGGATTAAAAACTTCGTAATGCGAGATTTTTTTTCCCAAGATGATGTACACGGGAACTTTTACGGAGTATCCTGACGCCGCCTGTATAGCCTGCCAAGGACTTGGGCGGGGGCCTGTCGGTATTACGCTTTCTTCCGTTTTTTCAATGTCCGAATACCCTATAAAGCCGAAGTGCGGTTCATTTATCGCCTCCCAGCCTTTAATAGCGGCGCAATTTTTCAGGCGGCGCTGCGCGTGGCGGAAGGCGGCGATGTAGCGGTTTTGCAGCCAATCCTGCGCATTTTCATTTTCTATTTTTAAATCGGGAGCGTAAGCGTTACCCGCAAAAAACAGGCTGAACATGGTTGCCGCCGCATAACGGTTGTAATTGCTGGGCCATAGCATTTTCGGATATTGGGCATTGTTATGGCATAAACTGTAACGCTGTCTTGTTACAGCGGCTCCGCTTCTGTCAAACAAATCCGTATCCATGCCGAGTTTTTCCATTGTCCAGGCGGGAGCGCCGTCTCCGCCCGACCATCTGCTCCAAGCATCCTGATGAGAATCGATAAAGACGCTGATATTTTCCTTCTCTGCCGCAAGAAGAATTTTTCTTAAATATGCAAGATACGCTTCATCGTAAATTCCCGGCCCCTCATGCTCAATTGCTTCCCAAGTAACAATCAGCCGAAGGAAAGTCAGTCCGCCTTTTTTCAGGCGTTTAAAATGACTCTCCGCTTCTTCAAGGGGAAACGGCCTGCCTGCAAAAGAAACCGGCGTTTTTCTGTCAAGAAATGAAGGAGATATTTCATCTCCGGGCCTGCAAAACGGTATCTTGGAATCTCCGCCCAGATTTGTTCCGCGTAAAATAAGAGTTCTGCCTTCATCATCAAGAATCAGATTTTCTTTTATTTGCATTGCATCCCCTTTAACTGGGGCTGTTATTCCGCCAGTATTTTCAGGATTTCTTCGGGCGTTTTTGATTCCAGAATTTCTTTGCGTTTTTCCGAGCTCTTGAACAAAAGGCTTACTTCAGCAAGGAACTGTAAATGCGGTCCTGTTTTTTCCACAGGCGAGAGAGTCATAATAAAAATTCTGCAAGGCTGGTGATCAAGCGAATCGAAATCTACAGGTTTTTCTGAAATACCGATACATGCAACCAAATCCTGCGTAGAAGCGCATTTACCGTGCGGAATCGCTATACCGTGTTTCATGCCGGTGGACATTTTTTCTTCCCTGTCCATTACTGCGCTTAACGCCGCCGCCCTGTCCTGTATTTTTCCCGTCCTTACAAGAATATCAAGCAGTTCATTGATTATTTCTTCTTTAGTGGTCCCCTTCAAATGAAGGTCTATTGTATCCGGAGTGAGTATTGTTTTTAGATTCATAATAATAATTTTAACCTGAGAATTCGGAAAAGTCAACGTAAATTTTTACCGTATAACTTTTAAATTACGCGGTAAAAAAAATTTGAGCCGTGCAGGATTCGAACCTCCGACCACCGCCTTAAAAGGGCGATGCTCTGCCAACTGAGCTAACGGCCCGCTTGATTTATATATATATAAAAAACAAAAAAAGATCAAGGAGATTTTTAATTGTTTGACTGACTTTTAACCCTGTTTGCGGTTTTTTAGTTCAGTTTCTTTTTTTTCCATTGAGTCCTTGACTACGGCAATTTCTTCCAGAATAGTTCTGAATTCTACGGTATCACGGTCAATAACGCTTTTATCGTGCTCTGTAAACGCGATGTAGGCTTCGTTTCCAAGACGCGTAAGCAGTTTCTGCGCCTGATTTTCAAGTTGTTTGATTTCCAGCATCAAAATACCCCTCTCGCCGAGGTCCTGCGCTTTTGCTCCGGCTTTTGAAGCCAAATCTTTGGATACGGCCCATCCCTGTTCAAGCACATCCTTCATTCTCTCGCTAAATGTCATATCAGACTCCTTTTTATTTCCGGTACGGCAGGATTGTCATACTGCTCTTCATAGGATAATTATAACACATAATAAAATTTATTTCTTCCGGCGGAAAACGCGGTAATTAATATTCGGAAAAATATTGTGGCGGCGTTCCAGGGTGGTCAGCCATTCGGTACTGATATAATTGCTGCCCAGAGCTTCATATATGGTTGTAAAATTACGAAGCGCGTTTTCTGCCTGGTTACGCGCATATTCGGTGGAATCCTGCCTGTACAGCATGGACGGCCAGTCGGAAGATTGCGCAATAATTATCTCGCGCGCCGCTTGATTCAAAGCGTGTTCCTTAATGCCGGTGTCATCGGGAAAACGTTCCGCCAGTTCTATCATTCTATCCATTGAGCGCGCAAGGTGGCGGTATATCCAGTCATTTGAAACATCCAGCCATGTTTCGGCATAACCGTTTTCGCCGCAGGAGGAAAATTCGGGAACGGTAACCTGTATGGCGGAAAGATCCTGTTTAAAAATATACTCACTCGGCGTTAAAAACTGCAAATTCCTGTAACCTGACGACATTCTGAATAACGCTTCGATAAACTGCGGGCCTTCGTACCAGTAATTGCCGAAACTTCCGGCGTTATGCGCATAAAGGCACAGCGGCGTTTCTTCCATATGCTTTGACGCTTCTTCAAGGCGGGAAACCGTATTTTCCAGCAACAGCCTTGCGTGCTGTTCTGTCAGGACGGAAGCGGCCTGCGGATTGTAAACAGCGCCGCCTTTCTCGCTGCGCGACCAGTATTTGTACCCTGTTCTGCGCCGTTCTCCTTCCGGGCTCAGGAATTGGCTTACGGTATCAGACGGCAGTTCATAGCCTACATCACGGTCGTTATTGCGGTAAGATTCGCTGGATGCCATTTTATTTACTTCCCTAACCGAATAAAAATCCCTGCCAAGGATAAAAGTACCGTTATGTGTTTTTACCGGAAAAAAACAACCTTTTTCGGGCGAAGGACTGCCGAATAAAAGACCGTGGCTGTCTACAATTGTATAGCTGTAGTTATAGGAACGCAAATACGGCTCTATTGCGGATGTCCAGCCAAGCTCCGGCAGCCAAAAACCCTGTGGACTGTTTCCGAAATGGCGGCGGTAGCACGAGACAGGTATTTCAAATTGCGCCTGAATTGATTCCGGGTTATGACTTATAAACGGAAGGAAAGCGTGAGTCGCGCAGCTTGCAATAATTTCCACCTTTCCTCTGCGTCTGTAAAAATCAACCGCTTTAAGCAGGTTTTTTTCGTACCGTTCCGTAAAAGCAATTCTTCTGTCTACAATCTTGTCGTAATAATACTGCGCAAGTTTATTTAATTCACTTTGTCCTGCCGTACGCTCAAGTTCCTGTCTGCCGAACTCAATCTGCCTGTCAATGTAATTCAGGTATTTTCTTTGAAGGAGATCGTCGTTTAGCATATAACACAGAACGGGTGAAACTGCCAAAGCAAGCCTGAAAGGCACATGATCATTTTCCAGTTTTTCAAATACTTCAAGAAGAGGAATAAAAGTTTCCGTTATATAATCAAAAAAACGGCCTTCTTCGCCTGACTGCGACAGATCGTCATCTTTGTTGTATTCCCTGACAAGCGGAACATGGGCTTCAAGAACAAGGGAAATTGCATATCGGAATTCCATAATTACTGCCTTTTGATTTTTGACTGCCTGTCTGTATTTTTAATTATTGATAAATCCTGCACCCCTGAAAAACGGAATAACGGATTTTCTTTCATGGAGTTAATTTCTTCATTTTCTATTAATTTCGGCATACGGAACGGCAGTGATTCTGCAACAGGTAATTCGGAACTGCCGCGCATTACGGCAAGCTTGACGACATAGCGGCCCTGCGACTGGGAAGAATGTTCCGTAAAACCCAAATATCTGGCTGTGTCGTCCGCATTAACCGGAACGGTAAAGGAAGCTTCATTTAATTCCGTATTTTTTTCGTTTAACGGAACAACCCTAAGGCAATAACCCTTAAAATCTTCCGCGCGCTCATATATTTCCCTGTCATGACCCTTGATTTCCCAATAAACAAAAACCCATAACGGATCCCTTATAATTACTTCTATGTAGGAAATATTGTACTGCTTCGGAAGCATAACCGTTTCCGTATAAGCGGGGTTGATTTCCAAATCATCTGCTTTTTCCTGTACGCTTGTGTTTGAGTATTCAAGCAGTTCTTCTATAATAAAAATTCTTTCCAGCCCGTGCGGAATGTCAATGCCAAAACTATCGGCCAGTTTGATTAACTCAGCGGTGCTTAAACTTTCCAGCTTGGTACGGGATACAGGAAAATCAATAATTTCTTCCATAATTTTAATAATTGTGAAAAAAATAATTGTTTATGTCAATCAGCGTCCTTCAGAAACGAGCGGAAATACTCGGGCAGGGGCGCGCAGAGATTAAGGTTTATCTCATCCTTTATAATCAGCCGCGATGAATGCAAGAGAAGGCGCTTAACGCCCGTTTTACGCAATTTTTTATTCAGCGCAAAATCTCCGTATTTATCATCTCCCAGTACGGGGTTTCCAATCATGGCAAGGTGACGGCGGATTTGATGCATTCTTCCGGAACCAAGTTCAAGTTCAAGAACAGAAAAATCCATATCGGGTAATTTCCGGTTTTTAATAATCCTGTAAACAGTTTTTGATTTTTTCATGCTGCCGTGAACGGGAATTTCCAGAGTAATAACGCCTTCTTCTTTCGGGGGGCATCCCGAGCAGACCGCAATGTACTGTTTTACGGACTGTCTGCCTGTTCCAAGCAGGCGGGAAAATTTTGCGGCTGCTTCCCTTGTTTTTGCCGTCAGAATAATGCCCGATGTATCCTTGTCGAGTCTGTGCACCAATAACGGAGGAGGATCGCGCATTTCAGCCAAAATTTTATCAAGCGATGATTTAACTCCTTTTCCGCCCTGTACCGCAAGCCCTGCCGGTTTATTTATAACGATCACCAATTTATCTTCATAAAGTATATCCAAATTTTTCACAATACCCGATAATAATATCATGAAACGCATATTCTTATTAATCCTGCTGGTTCCCGTTTTTGTTTTTTCCGAATCGCTTTATTCGCCCACATGGGGATTTCTTCTGGATCTTCCGGAAGGGTATGAATACATAGACGGAGACGGCAAGGACCGTTTTTCCTTTAAAGGTCCGTCAGATGCAATGTTTGATCTTTTGATTTATAACGGCAGATTTGGAACAATCAAGGAACTGATAACTGAAATAAACAGAAGGCTTGACAACAGCGGCGAAGCTGATTTTTTTAAATACAACGATAAACAGGCGGCAGTTATAAGGCTGACTTTTGACGGAAATTACGGATGGGCTTTTTGCGTTGAACTTGACAACACCGCAAACCGGCCGCCGATGCTGCTCGCCCTGGCATACGGCCCGCAAGACAGCGATGAACTTGAACTGCTGCACATATCTGCGCTGGATTCCATCTGTCCTTCCGTAACGGAGCGTTATTACCCCGGCCCGATTATGGAATACGGTTATCCGCGCGGCGAGATGAAGCCCGTTGTTCTTGCAGGCGGAATAAACGCGCTTATACGCGAAAATGACGCCGAAGCCGCCCAGGCGTTAATTGAACGCGAATTCACAATTCTTCAGCTATACGCAAAATCTCCGTATTGGCAGAACGCATGGGTTCGTTATTACAGGTCTGTTTACCGTGATTCCTTTGATCGCATAACAAACCCGGTATTTGCTCTCGCGCGAAATTTTGGCGGATACAATGCCAATACCGACGAAAAAAAGACCGCTTTTGCGCAAAAAGCTCTGGATTTTGTACAGAGTTTTGAATACAAACGTGATTTAGACGGAAGCGATTTCTTAAATCTGGTAAGCGCCGTTACAGAAAGATCGGGCGACTGCGACAGCCGTTCCATGCTTTGGGCAATAATTCTTTCTCACGCGGATATTCGCGCGGGTATGATGGTTTCTCCCAAATACAGCCATGCAATGGGGCTTGCGGATATAGCGGGAAACGGCGCGCGTTTTGAATATATGGGAATTAAATGGCTTGTGGCTGAAACAACCGCCAATGTCGACATCGGCCTTATTGACAGAGAACAAAGCGATCCAAACAACTGGCTGGGAATTTTATTTGAATAGCGGTTTTATGCCGTCAGCAAACCGTAAACTTCCTGCGGTGTTTGCGCCGCTAAAAGCGAATCCCTCAGTTCCTTGTTTTTAAGGCGGGCGCTAAACCATGAAAGCGTCTGTAAATAATAAGCATGCTGATTTTGAGCGGCAGTAATCATAAAAACAAGGCGCACAGGCTCATCATCCAATGGGTTAAAATCTACAATATTTGTCCGGCTTATTCCCACAGAGACAATAAGATCGGTTACGGATGAAAGGCGCACATGCGGAATGGCTATTCCGCAGCCTATAGCGGTACTCATCAGTTCTTCACGCTTTAAAATCTCTATTGACAATTCCTGCCTGTTTTTAACCTGCGGAGCGGCTGCGAGGTTTTCCGCAAGAGCAAGGAGGACGTCTTTTTTTCTTGGATAGTCAAGAAAAAGTATCCTGTCCTGGGAAAGGATCGACTGCGCGTTTACCGGATTAATCTGCGGGTTGGATTTATTTGATGTAAGTTTGTCGTTTACCCACTTGTCTATTTCGGATTTTTTAAACCGCCATGCGGTTCTTATCTTTCCGGCAGGAATTTCCCCTTTTTGAGCGCAATCGTAGATTGTACGCTCCGATACCCGAAGATATTTTGCAACTTCTTCAAGCGTAAGTATATCATCATCAGCCATGCGAAATTATATCAATATATTACAACAAATGTCAATATAATCGAATAAAAGGCATTGTTTTCATTTGTTTTTTAAATCATGAAGGGAATCCAACGGAAAAAGCTCCCCAATCGTGGTATTTACCTGATTTTGCCCGCTGCCCGCGAAACGTACCGGCATATCCGGCGCCGTAAACTCACTGATTACCTGACGGCAGGCTCCGCATGGGCCTACAGGCTCGACAGAATCCGGAGTAGAAATTGCGAGCGCCAGAAAACGGCGTTTACCCATTGTTACAGCCGCAGCCGCGGCGTTCCTTTCCGCACATATAGTCAGACCGTAAGAACGGTTTTCCATATTTACGCCTTTAACAACGGTTCCGTCCTCACATAACAGAGCGGCTCCTACGCGGAAGTTTGAATACGGAGCGTAAGCCGACGCCGCTGTTTTTTGCGCTTCAATAAACAAAGCGTCCATTTGTTCCTTTCCGATCATACTTGCCTCCTTAATAACGATAATATATAATAAATTCTGTTAATCCGGTAGAGGGAGAAGTATGGCAAAGCAAAAAAAAAGAATTTATACTTTTGTTATTTTTCTGCTTTTTATAATTTATTTTCTCCTTGCCGCAAGGCCTGTACCGCGCGAAACTATTCTTGTTCCGGGCTGGATAAGCCAGCTTGAATCAGGCGCTTCCGTTGTTCTTAACAAAAATTTGCACGTATCGGAACAGCTTTTTCCCTTCACTCTGGGCAGCCGTTTTGGTTATGTCGATTCCGCCGGAAAATTCGCCGTAAATAAAATTATTGACAATAATATCTACCTCGGAGAAAAAATGTGGTCGGAATTTACCGCAGAACCTTCGAGTATAGAAATTAACAATATTTCGGGAGAACCAATAATAAAAACAGACAATGTAAGAGGTTATCCCGTTTTGCTTGACAACAGGGCTTTTATTTTGGGGAGCGATCAAAATTCATTATCTGAAATCAGCGCAGACGGAAATATTTTATGGACTTATGAATTCGGCGCTCCTCTTACCTGCATAGACGCCGCCGCAGGCCTTGTATTGACAGGTTCGCTGGACGGTATTATTGAAATGCTTGATTCAAACGGGAAGCGCATATATTATTTTGACCCTAGCGGTTCCCAGTACAATATTATTTACGGCTGCGCCGTTTCAGGCAGCGGCGCGAGGCTTGGAATTATCTGCGGCATTAATTCCCAGCGTTTCCTTCTCCTTGAACGATTGGGAAACAACGACAATGAATACAGAATTGTTTACCATGAATTCCTTGGAAGCGGTTTCAGGCGTCCTGTGCGGATTTCGTTTATAGATGAAGACAGGCGCGTCGTATTTGAGCGTGAAGGAGGGATCGGCTGTTACAATATAAAATCAAGACGCAGCATTTATATTCCGCTGGACGGAAAAATCACCGCTATTGATGATTCGGGGGATCAAGGGCTGTTGTTTTTAATTACTTCCCATCCGCAGCAGAACAATAAACTTATCGGCGTTAAACTGCCTCAGGACAAAAGGTTTTCATTTTTAAAGACAAACGCTCAGGATACAGTTTTCCTTCGCGCTCCGTTTAAAAGCGGCGACATATATCTGGGAAGAACAGGCTCCATGCTGGTTGCAGGCGGCGGAACCGCCCTGATTTCATTTAATCTGGAGGAAAAATAATAATGAGCAGAATATTGCAGATAACGGCGGCCGCTTTTTTTGTCTTTATGTTTGTTTTATTGTTCACGGACACTTCAATTTCCGGCAGTCTTGACGCAATGAGCTGGCCCAGCGAAAGCGCCGTTTTAATCCGTAATTTCGGTTCCAATAATAACGGCAGTCCCGTACTCGGAATGGTTTTCGGGGGAGGCGCGGAAATACTGGCGGCGGAAAAGGGAGAAATAATTTTTTCCAGCGGCAGGAATGACACAGCGTCCCGCCTCCCCTCCCCTCTCGGCGCGTGGACTGCTATTGACCACGGAGACGGACTGATCAGCATTTACAGCCGTTATAACGATGTACCGCCGGATAATAATTTGTCAAACCGGGAATTTCCCCTGACATATATTGAAAAATCACAGCCCATTGCCGGTTCCGGCACTTCAGGCTGGTCGGCGCAGAACGGTTTTTATTTTATTATTTTTGACAGGAGGGAACGGCATTGGATAAACCCCGCAATGATAATTACGCCGGTACAAAAGACCCGTCCTCCGCAAATTCTTTCTGTAGAGCTGAAAAACGATCAGGGGCTGACTCAGTCGCGCAATTTATCACAGGGAAGATACACAGTATTTGTAAACACTGTAAGTCCGTCAGTAAGCCCTGTTACAAGCGGGAATTTTCTTGTACCCCATAGAATCATCTGCCTTATAAACGGCTCCGAAATTGGCACGCTTAATTTTGAAGCTTTCTCCGCAAAAGACGGAGTTTTAATGGTTTACCGTAACGGACTTGTTCCGGCAAGACAAATTTATTCAAACGCTCCCGCTTATGAAGCGGCCGAATTCTTTTTAACCCGCGGACAGGTAAACATGGAAATTATCGTACAGGATTTAGCGGGAGAATCCCGTAATTACATAAACTGGCTGTTTATTAATTAGCCGTGAAAACATGGTCAACCCCGGTATGCGCCCAAAAGAGCGGAATTGTACCGTGTTCATGCTGCGGCGGTTCTTCCTTTAAACCGGCTCTTGTTTGCGAAGGATTCAGCTATGTCCGCTGTTTATCCTGCGGCCTTGTTCAGATGAATCCGCAGCCTGTTAAAGACGAAATAATTGCGCGTTACGGCAGTAAATTCGGAAAAGACTACCTTTCCTATGAAATTGAAAATGAAAATGCGTTTTTACAGCTTCAAAAACTCGCCCTAAAAGACGCCGGGTTTTACATAACGGAAAAAGCCCTTATGCTGCGCAAAACAGAACCGCCTTCCGCGCTTGACGTCGGCTGTGCTACAGGAACGCTTCTTGCTTTTCTTCGCGACCGCGGCTGGAATGTAAAAGGGGCGGAAATTTCCCCCGCCGCCGAATATGCCTGCAATGTCAGGCAGCTTGACGTAAAAAACATTCCGCTGGAAGAAATTGCGTTTCCTTCCGGCAGTTTTAACGTTGTTCTGGCATCGCACTTGATTGAACATTTAAACGATCCTTTTTCTTTTTTAAAAGAAGTTCATCGTATTTTAAAGGATGACGGGCAAATTTTTATCACTACTCCCAATATCAGCGGTTTGCAGGCGTATCTTTACGGCGGCAGTTGGCGTTCCGCTATTTTTGACCATCTTTATCTTTTTTCCGCGCGTACCCTGAAGAAAATGCTTAAAAACGCGGGCTTTAAATTTGAAAAAGTATCCACATGGGGAGGCATTGCCGCAGGTCTAGCGCCCTCATGGATAAAAAAGAGCGCGGATTTCCTTGCAAAACGTCTTGGCTTCGGCGATGTAATGATTATGCGCGCAAAAAAAGTCAGATAAGTGTTACTTTAACAAAACCCATGTGGCTCCGGTTCCGCCGTTAGCTGCTTTTTCATAACCGCTTTCTCCCGCAAACGGACATTTCTCTATATATTTACGGACGGTATGTATAAGAACAGGCTCGCTCTGCGAACGGTTGCCCTTACCGTGTATTATTCGCAGTTTTTCATAACCGTAATTTTTTGCCTCAATAAAAAACTGATCAAGCGAAAGCCATGCGCTGGTTTCCGTATGACCGTGAATATCCAAAATATCGTCCGGTTTTGAATTCATAAGCCGCCGCCTGTTTTCGCCCAGACGGGGCGCTTTTGTCATTTCAGCGTCTTTATCGTATATTTTATTGTTTTGAAGCCTTTCATACGCAGCGTTCTTTTGCGAAAGGCCGTTTTCCCATTTGTTTAGAATGTCTCCAAAGTTATTTTTTTTCATTCCTAAAGAATAATAAACAAACAATCGGGGTTAAGATTACAAGTATAATGACAAATATAAATAAAGCGATATTGAATTTCCGCGCTGTATTATAAGCCGTAACTTTTTGAATATTCACATTCACGGGAAGCTCGGAATATTGAGCGTTTTCCTGACCGGCGTTTTCTAAATTATCTGTTCCAGTTGTTTCCGTAATACGCGCCGATCCGCCCGATACTGAAGAAAGTTCATTTATGCGAATAAAAAGCGGCGGAATTTCAAAAATAAAATTTTCATGCTTAAGAATCCCTGCGTTCAAATGAAAATCTCCCTTCAGCGGAATAAGCGTAAGTTTGAGCATTATTCCAGAGGCTCTTTCTTCCTCTGACAGCGGCGATAATGCAAGGATCGCTCCCTGAGGCGCCGGAGGCAGGAAATACTCCTGCGGCGGATATTTATCCGCTGACTGGGAATTTACGCGCAAAACAAGCAAAGCGCTCTCTCCCGCCGTCATCTGAAATGTCTCCGCCGCGGATAACGGAGAAATATTTCTGTTATTTATTTCCCAGAAAAGGCGCATAACAGGAAGCGCTTTTTTTTCATTTACAGGGCGTATATCAAAATTAAACGTATCTGTTTTTATAACACCGTCAGGGCAAATAACCGTAAATGCGCCCATTACAAAACTGCCGCTTTTTGAAGGAATGAATCTGTACTCAAAAACTGTTTGAATCTTTGATTCCGACATCCTTGAATATCTTACGATACTGTCAAGAGAAACAGGAAACGGCGGCTCAATTACAGAAACGTCATCAGGGAAAGGATAATCGACAATAAGGGAAAGAGTCCATGGATTGTCAACTAACGGTATCAGCGGATGCGTTATTACATCAACTGCCGTGTTTTCTTCGGCCGGTAAAGTAAATATATGAATCAATAAACAAAAAGCCGGCAATGCGTTCTTCATTAGTAATCAGGTCCCGTAAATTTTTCTTCCTGAGTCCATTCCCTGCTTTTCCATTTCTTCTGTTCCTGCTGCTTTAAATAATCAAACAGAATTTCTCTGGTTTCGCTCATTGTTTCTTTTCTGTTCTTTCTGGCCGCCTCCATTTGTATAGACATAAGGCTGATTTCCAGATTACGTTTTGCGTCCGTTTTTTTCGGATCTATCCTTAACGCCTCCCTGAAAGCTTCCGCCGCAGAATTAAAATTACCCTCGTCAAAATAAATAATACCCGAATTATAGTAAATTCGGTAACGAAGTTCGCTGTGTTCATTTGCGGAAAAACTATTCAGTTTTTTCTGCGAATTGCCGTAACTTTGCAGCGCCGCATTGCCGTCATCAAGCGATTGAAATGTCAATCCAAGACTGTACTCGGCATAGGGAGCGGCGTTTTCATAATTCAGCGCTTTTTGACCCGGAACAATCGCTTCATCATATTTTCCGCGTGAAATCAGATAATTCGCTTCAAGCAGGAGCAGTCTGCTCTCCGAGCAAGAGGAAAGAAAAAATACAATAACAATAATCGAAACTAAAGACAATCTTTTTTTTATAGACAAACGGGGAATAAATTTATACGCTCCGTAGGCAATTACCGCGAGCATGATAAAAACAGTGCGCTTCTGCTTGGAGTTGTTTCCGCGGTCTGCGTAATTTTGTTCCTGTTTTTGCGAAAGAAAGTAGGATAAAAGCGCGGAAGAAGCGTCCTCCCGTCCGCCGTCAATGTAAAGTCCTCCCGTTCTTTCCGCAATGTTACGCATAACAGCGGCGTCTCTTCTGCTGACAGCGGCGGAAGACTTTGTTTCTCCCGACGGAACAGGTCTTCCTTCATCGCTGCCTGCCGCTACAGTTGTAACAACAATGCCTTCCCTGACGCATCGATTCAGCGCGTTACGAAGGACGCCTGAATGGGATTCGCCGTCCGATACAAGGACAATAATTTTTTTTGCCGCCGAGGAAGATAAAAATGCGCCAGCCGCCGATTCTACAAGCGCTTCCAGATTGGTGCTTCTTCCTGTCATTGACGACACATCAATTGATTCCATAAAATTTAAAGCCGCTTCGCTGTCATAAACAAGCGGAACCGCCAGATAACCCCTGTCGCGGCCGATAACGGCGGCAAAACGCGCGCCGGAAACAGCAGCCGCGCTTTCCTTAATAATTGAAAGACCTCGCTGAAGACGGGAAACATTTTCTCCGCTCTTTGCGTCATCAATATCCATGCTTCGGGAAACGTCTATCGCAAAGACAATGTCAAGTCCATAGCTGTATTCCGAAACTAAAAGTTCGGTTTCACGGCTCATGTCTATAACAGCAGCCAGCGAAAAAATAAAAAACATACAGAAAAAAATAAATGAAGCTGTTGATCTTTTTTTTAATTCCTCAGGAAGCCTGCGTTTGTTTTTAGGAATCATATAATCGCTCCAAGCAAATGCCGCCTTATTAACCTTACGGACATTAATAAAAATATTCCGGTTAATAAGAACTGAAAGGACAATGATCTTCTCCTGTGTATAACGCGCTGTCTCTGCACTGTTATTTCAGTGTCGTCTAACAGAGAAAAAGCGGAAGCAAACGCTTCGGTTGAATAAGCGGCAAAAAACGTGCCGCCGCCTGAAACGCTTAAACGGCGCAGGCTTTCGATGTCATAGCGCGAATCAAACATTCCGGTGCGGCGGATTCTTGTGTACGGATCAATATAATCTATCGGCACTTCTCCGGCCGAACCTACGGCAATAACCCAAAATGATACGCCCATATCCCGCAGCAAAGACGCGGCGGTTTCAGGGTGAATTTCGCCCGCGTTGTTTTCTCCGTCTGTAATAAGAACCGCCGCCTTGCGTTTTGCGTTGGATTTTTCCAAATGATACGCGGCAACGGCAAGCCCCGTGCCAAGCGCCGTTCCGTCTCCAAGCTCGCCGATTTTAAGCTGTTCAAGTCTGAGATTCAACGCCTCTCTGTCTTTAGTCGGCGGGATAAGCATTGCCGCGTCATTTCCTACGGCGACAAGACCGAAACTGTCCGACGGGCGTTTGCCGATAAAATCTGTAAGCAGCGACTTTGCGGCGTTATAACGGCTTCTGCCTTCCATGTCCAACGCCGCCATGCTGGGGCTGACATCCAGAATAAAAATAATGTCCGCGCCGCGGCTTAACAGAACAGTTTCGGAAACTTTGACAACAGGTCCCGCGGCGCTCAGAAAGAAAACAATAATGCCCGCTAATTCAAGAACCTTCAGTAATTTGACAAGCCCACCCATCTGAGAAGTTTTAAACGGAACGCCTCCGGGCGCGCCCAAAGGAATTAAAGCGACAAAAGGATTTTTTAAGTATGAAAGAATAAATGCCGCAAAAGGTATAACAATAAAAACTACAGCCGCTAAAAACTGATTATCAAAATCAAAACTCATGCGGCCGCTCCCGTATTCTGTAAATTTTCTTCTTTTTCATTTTCAAGAGCCGTAAGAAAACCGCTAAGATCACCTAACAGATTCATTATGTCCTGTGAGCTGACACTTGCGCCTGAAAAGCGCATTTCATCACAATTACAGAAAAAATTATGCAAAAAATGCCGGTTATCAGCCTGATAAATCGACAAATTTGACGGCGTCTTCTTAAATTCATTAGCTGTCATTGAGCGGCAGTTAATTCCGGTTAAAACAGAAAGGAATATTCTGAATTTTTCGGAAAGCCTGTCAAGAATTATTCTTTTGTCTTCTCCCCTTAAAACAGATCTGTAAAGACGCTTTTCCGTAAATTTCATGGAGATAAAAAGTTTCCGGCGTTTCCATTTCTCAATCCATTTCTTAAAAAAGACCCGTCCTTTTAAAAAGAACCATATTGTCAATATAATAAAAATTATCAGTAAAGCGATTATTCCGTAAAGCATAACGGCGGTGCCCGGCATTACTAGAGATGACGCCGGTCCTGAAAGCGACAAGGGCGAGCGGGTGTCTATTATCGAGTTTACAGTTACGGTAAGCCCCGTAAAGCGTTCTCCGCCTATTTCAATGACAGGCAGTTCAAGCCTTCCTGTAACAAACGGAGTAAATTCCACCAGCAATCTGCTTCCGTTGGCTCGCCGCTCAAGAATAATCCTGTGAAAATCAATATCCGAATGTAACGGGAAATTATTCCCGTTTAAGTAACTGTTAGCTGAAGTAAGAATGGCATCCTCGGTCTTTTCAGCGCTTCCTGACAGCGGCAGGACAAGGATCGCCCTGTCTCCGACAAATATTTGGCGCGGAATAAGATAAGCGCCCGTATTTTGAGCGTTGGCGGCACAGATAATTACGCCGTAAAAAAATGCAAAAAAGACAGTTTTTCTCATTCTTATTTCCGGGACTTGTACTGACGGCTTCGGCTGCCGAAAAATTTTATCAATGCGGAAGGCGCGTCCGCGGCGGTTGACAATTCCATAAACGCCGCTCCGCTTCGCCAGCATTGGGCTTCCCAGCTTACAGAACGTTCATTTTGCCATTGAGTCCAATTTTCCACGAAAGATTCCAAACCTGCAGGCGCTTCTATTTTTACGCCTGTTTCGGGGTCTTCCAGCGAGATTAAACCGGGATACGGAAGATCAGGCGGATCGCAGATTCTAAGCGCAATACAGTCATGTTTACGGCAAAGGTTTGTCAATTCATGTTCCCAGTTAACGCTGTAAAAATCCGAAATTAAAACTACAAGAGAGCGTTTTTTTAAAAACCTCTGCGCTCCTTTTAACGCTGACGAAATATCGCTTCCGTAATTGTCCCTGCGCCGCGAAACTTTATTCTGGTGCTGAAGCGCAGCCATTACAATAGCCATTATATGCCTGCGGCCCTTGTGCGGCGGAAAGACTCTTTCAATATCCTTGTCAAAGAAAAAAGCGCCCGCCCGCTGATCCGTATATTCTGCGGAAAAGGAAATTAACGCTGCGGAAATTAGAGCCTGCTCGTACGGGCTTAATCTTTGGCGGGCGATGTATCCCCTGTGCATAGAAGGCGAAACATCCAGTAAAATCAAAATTGTCAGCTCGCGTTCCTCCCTGTACATTTTTACAAAAGGCGAACCAAAGCGCGCGCTTACATTCCAGTCGATTGAACGGATATCGTCTCCGGGTTCGTAGCGGCGCGCTTCATCAAACTCCATTCCCTGACCTTTAAAAATAGACCTGAAATTTCCGGAAAGCATTTCTTCCGCAATTCCATGCGAAATAACGGGGAGCGCGGTAATACTGCGTAAAAGTTCGCCTGTTTCCATACGCTTTTCCTACGGGACAGGAATGTGGTTTAAGATTCTTGCAATGACAGCATCCGAATCCATGCCTTCCGCTTCCGCTTCGTAAGAAAGCACAATCCTGTGCCGTAAAACCGGAAAAGCCGCCTCTTTTACATCTTCGGGACTCACAAATGTCCTGCCCCGAAACATCGCAAAAATCCGGCTGCATCTGTAAAGCGCGATTGACGCGCGCGGAGAAGCGCCGAATGAAATATAACGGTACACGCCTTCCGCAGGCTGTCCTGCGGAAACAGGCCTTGTAGCGGTAACAACCGACACAATATATTTTGTTATCTCCTCATCAATATGAATTTCATCCGCGGTGTTACGCAGGAACGAGAGCGCTTCGCCTGAAAGAACAGGCGAGAGCGGCTTTTTCCCGTTTTTGGAATTTGCAGATAACGATAAACTGTTTTTTACTATTTCGAGTTCTTCCACCGGCTGAGGATAAACTATTAAAAGTTTCATAAGGAAGCGGTCAAGTTCCGCCTCAGGCAAAAGATATGTGCCTTCGTGCTCAATAGGATTTTCGGTAGCAAGAACAAAAAAAGGATCCGGCAGGGGGAAACTTGTCTGCCCGATTGTAACTTGTTTTTCTTCCATCGCCTCAAGCAGGGCGGACTGCACTTTTGCAGGCGCGCGGTTTATTTCGTCGGCAAGAATAATATTCGCAAAAACCGGTCCCTTGCGCACGGAAAAACTGCCGCTTGCCTGTTCCCAGATCATAGTTCCCGTTAGATCCGCAGGCAGAAGATCAGGAGTAAATTGAATCCTTTTAAATTCAAGTCCCGTAATTTCCGCAAGGCTCTTTACCGCCAAGGTTTTCGCAAGGCCCGGTACGCCTTCCAGTAAAATATGCCCCCCCGCAATAAGCGAGGCAAGAAGCCCGTCTATCATTTCCCGCTGGCCTGTAATACGGAGAGCCATTTCTTTCCTGCATCCGTCAAGCAGCGACTCGGCTCGGTCAAGATCGTTTTTTTGTATCATACTTTATTTTAACCTTGCCAAAAAAAAAAGTCGAGACTAAGCAGCAATAAATTAAGATATACCGTTCACTCGGCAGACATTCATCGTACATAGGCTTCTCCTTTTAAGTTGTAAGATTGTTCTGAAAATCCAAAACTTCAGTAAAATCGCGGCTGTCAAAATGGGCATAGTGCCTTGTCATGGACATTGATTTATGACCAGTTACTTTTTGGACTTTAAGGGCGCTTACATTCGCCATAAGCAGGGCGGTATTCATAAAATGCCTCCAATGGTGCAGGGCAATTCCGCGCTGCCTGCGTTCCTTGCCGTTTATTCCGATTTTATCAAAGGCATTTCCCGTCTCCTTGTATACTTTGTTACGCGCAATAGGCTCCCTGCCGCCGGAGTTGGAAAAAACAAAACCCGCGCCGTTTTTGTTAATAAGAACCGACAGTTCATCGTACAGCCCCGCCGTTATGGGAATATTTCTGGAATCTTTAGTTTTTAGCGGTCTTTTGCCGTATTGTTTTGAAAATTGTTCGCACACATGAATGTGATCCTTAAAAACATATTTACCGGTTAATCCGGTGATTTCACCTAACCTCATTCCGGTACAGGCGGCAAGCTTGTTAAATACATATATTTCATAACTGTCCCAAATCTCCCTCCAGTCTGCTGGAAAAAGCTTTTGTACTTCTTCGCTTTTAAGAATTTGCACCTCTTTGTTATTCGCAATAAGCTTTCTGATTTTTTCCATCGGGTTTGACGAAATATATTTAAGGCGTACAGCCTCCTTCATCATCATTTTTAATGCTGCAATATGTAAATTAACAGACGAATTATTATAACCTTTCTGCGAAAGCTGCATTATCCAGTTTTGAACCAATTCAGGTGAAATCGCGGTTAATCTCATTTTTCCGAAGAAAGGCTTAATGTGAAGTTCAAGGCTGGTTTTATAATGATCAATGGTTGACGGCGCAAGCGGATTTTGTATTTGCCGCCATTCTAGATATTTACAGGTATTGATATCCCACCAGCCTTCGGCGAAATCCCTGAACATGACAGGTTTCTCTCCAGGAATTAATTTCCCTCTATGGTGTAAATCCATACAATAAGATTTCGCGGCTGTTTTTGTTCGTTGTCCGGTTGAATGACCGCATACTCTATTACCGTTACTGTCATAGCATTGATAATAAAATACTGTAACTTTTCTTAATTTTCTGGGGTAAATAGTAAAAAGTTCTTTATATCGCATAAAACCTCCTTTTGGATTATCGGAAAATTCCTTCCGGTACAATACGCCAGTTTGACTTTTTGTTTTTAAATTCAACATTTTACTGCTTACACAAATGCTTACACACGCGGAAAAAAAACAATAAATGCTGATATTTCAACACAAACGAAGGGATTTTCTTTCAAAAATAAAACCGTAGGTTGCTTCCCCTTGCAAATTTTAG
>Ga0268262_10000262_pt1 | contig 71145 bp, 65 predicted proteins | sample TergutNc150P3_FD_190354 | JGI IMG/M metagenome (GOLD analysis project Ga0268262, IMG submission 190354) | Nasutitermes corniger P3 segment gut microbial community from laboratory colony in Florida, USA - Nc150 P3 (SPAdes) (version 2) | ecosystem: Host-associated > Arthropoda: Insects >...
CCCCCCCAAACTTTTTTAAAATAAATTCCGTTTTATTAATACTTTTATTCGCTTTTATACTCGTTTCCTGCGGCGGCGATGCAGGCGGCGCGGGTTCTGACGGTCCGGTCGGCACAATAACGCTCAATTTCGGCGGAAGTTCCGCAAGATCGGCGTCTCCAAGCGCCGAAACACTCGCGCAGTTAACCTACGCCGTGCAATTAAACGGCGGCGGCATAACAATAAAGGCGGGTCCGACCAAAATCGGCGAGCAAAAACTCACAGTAAGCGCCCCTGTGGGCAGTTATTCGCTTATAGTAACGGCGACGCTGAACGGCGAACAATACGCCGAAGGCACGGTAACCAACGTTAAAATAGAAGCGGGAAAAACAACCCCGATAAAAGTTCAAATGACACGCACAGACGGCAGCGGCGAAACATGGACATTAGTAGCGAACAGCACATTCGGAACAAGCAACATCCAATCAATCGCATACGGCAACGGCAAGTTTGTCGCAGGCAGCATTAACGGCAAAATGGCGTATTCAGCGGACGGCATAAAATGGACAGCAGTAGCGGACAGCAAATTCAACACAAACAACATCAGAGGAATCACCTATGGAAACGGCAAGTTTGTCGCAGTCGGCCAAGACGGTAAAATGGCGTATTCAGCGAACGGCGAACAATGGACAGCCGTAACGAACAGCACATTCAGTAATGACATCTGTGCAATCGCCTATGGCAACGGCAAGTTTGTCGCAGTCGGCCAAGACAGTAAAATGGCGTATTCATCAGACGGTATTAACTGGACAGCCGTAGGGGACAGCAAATTCGTCACAAGCAACAACCAAACAAGCAACATCATGGCAATCGCCTATGACAACGGCAAGTTTGTCGCAGGAGGAGAATATGGTATAATGGCGTATTCATCAGACGGTATAAATTGGACAGCCATAACGCAAAACATATTCACAAGCAACATCATGGCAATCACCTATGGCAACGGCAAGTTTGTCGCAGGCAGCCAAGACGGTAAAATGGCGTATTCAACGGACGGTGTAACATGGACGGCTATAACGCAAAACATATTCAACTCATTGATCAATTCAATTGCCTATGGCAACGGCAAGTTTGTTGTAGGCGGCAACAATGATGATGGAAAAATGGCGGTTTCAACGGACGGCATAACATGGACAGCCATAACAGACAGTACATTGTGCACAATCATAATCATGGCAATCGCTTACGGCAACGGCAGGTTTGTCGTAGTCAGCCCTAGAGGTGAGATAGCCTACTCGAACTAAGACATAGCGTTCGTGTACAACAAGCCGTTGTACACGGACAAAGATATAAAGAATTAACAATGAAAAGAGTTTTATATACTTCCACTGTCGTCTGCCTAATTCTTGCGTCTCCTGTTTTTGCCCAAACGGCGGCGGAAGTAGAGAAGCTTTTGGCGGCGGACTCCGTAACTTACGGACAGGCGGCATGGTTTTTATCCAGAGCGGCGGAATTGCCCGCGCCAAACCCCGAGGCGGCGTTTAACAATGCCGCCCAGCGCAATTGGCTGCCGAAAAATGTTTCCGCAGGCGACACGGCGCGGCTGGACAACATCGCCCTTCTTGTTATGCGCTCATTTGACATTGGCGGCGGCGTAATCTACTCCCTGCGCCGCACCCCGCATTACGCCTACCGCGAGCTTGTTTATAAAAATATCATTCAGGGCAGAACATACCCGGCAATGACGGTATCAGGCAGCGCCCTGATTTTTATTACAAACAGGGTGTTTGCGCTGAAAGACGGGGAAAACCAATAATGAAAAAACTCATCATTCTGCCGGCGGTTTTTCTCATAACGTTCTGCCTTGGAGCCGATGACATAGGCCTGATACTTTATCAGAACGTTAAAACCGGCAAAGAGCCTGATTCCGCGTTCAATTACAGCGCAAGTCTGTTTCCCCGTGTTTCATTATTTTATGAGGACAAGTCGGACCTGTTTTTTTCATTAGGATTAACGGCAGGTTATGACGGCAGGGACGTTTATTTCCTTCATGAGATTCTGCGAACCGAATTGTCTGTTTACTTTGACAGGGCGAAATTCTCCGCGGGGCGGATGCAGTACGCCTCTCCTTTTGAATACGCCGCCGACAGCCTTTTTGACGGCCTTATGTTTTCATATTACAGCGCGGCGGGAACAATAAACGCCGGAGCTTGGTATACCGGCTTCCTCTACAAAAGAAGGGCGAACATAATCATGACAGGTGAAGATTACGAAGCCTACGGCGCGGCAGTGGACTATAAAAATTTAAGCGCGACTTATTTCCCCTCACGGCGCGCCGCGGCGGCTTTGGACTGGGAACATCCCGCCGTCGCGGATTTGGTCAGGACAAAATTGGGCGTCATCGCCCAAATTGACCTTAACGGAAGGGACAACCCCCTTAACAGCGAGTATATTACCGCAAGAATGGGAATTCCGGTTAAAAGCGTTTTATTCGAGCTGGGTGGCGCTTTTCAGCTGACGCAGCGTAAGGACAGTTTCACAACAGCCGCCGCCGCGGAATTGGGAATTTCATGGGTATTGCCCTCTAAGATTCCGGGACGGCTTTCATTCTCAGGGTACTTTACCAGCGGAAACAAAAAGAACGATTCAGACTTTTTGAGCGCGTTTATTCCGATTAACACCAAATCATTCGGGAATCTTTTGCAGATAGAAAACTCAGGTTTCTCGGCGGTCAGCCTCGATTACACAACCCGCCTGCATAAAACATTTTCACTAAGTTTAAGCTCTTCGCTGGTATTTAAAAGCCTCTCGGGAACATACGCGGGCGCGTCAATTACGGAACATGATGAATTTGTTTTGGGAAACGAGTTCTACGCGTCTCTTGTCTGGAGTCCCGCATCTGACTTGCAGTTTAATCTTGGCAGCGGCATAGGAATTTTCAACCCCGCAAGCAAAGACCTTCAATGGCACGTAAGATTTACAGTTGTAAATTCATTATATTAAGGAGGAAAAAATGAAGAAAGCGTTTTGCATCGTTACCATGTTATGCGCAATTTTATCGGGGGCGTTTGCGCAGAATGCCGGAGTAATAAAGGAAATGACCGGAGAAGTCGAGTTGAAACCCGCCGGAAGCGCCGCGTTTGTTCCCGCGCGCGCGGGAAGCGAAGTCGCGCAGGATACGGTCGTATCCACCGGTTTCAAAGGCACGGCGATTATCGCGGTCGGGAGCTCCACAATTACGGTGCGCCCGCTAACCCGCCTCTCGCTTTCCGAATTGCAGGTAAGCTCAGGCTCTGAAAACCTCAACATGAATTTGCAGGCGGGCCGCGTCAGGGTAGACGTAAAACCGCCGGAAGGAACGAGGGCGAACTTTACGGTGCAAAGCCCAAGCGCGACAGCTTCCGTGCGCGGAACAAGTTTTGAGTTTGACACGCGCAACTTAAGCGTTATCGAGGGAACGGTGTCTTTTCAGGGGTTAAGGGGCGCGCCAAGGCCCGTAAGCGCCGGCTTTAGGAGCAGTCTGGACAGAAACGTCAGCGCGGCGGACCCGTCGGACATAAGCAAGTCAAACGTTATGCCGTCTTCTCCCGCCGGAACCGAATCTTCTGGCGGCGCAAACTCCGCGCCTCTTCCGACAGGAATTGGCGGCGGCACAAAATCTCCGTCCTCAGGCGGCGGCGGCGGTTCCAATTCGCCATCCACCGGTGGTGTAGACATTGAAATAGGCTATTAAGAATAACGCATGACACTTTGGAAAAACATTCTTCCGGGGCTTGTCGCGGCGGCGCTGGTGTCTTTGTTGTATTTCTTGCGCGTTTTTAACGCCCTTGAAGACCGCGTTTATGACTTTTTCCTGCGTTTCAGAAAAGACCGCCCGCGCATTGAGTCTGCGGTCTTTCTTGACGTAGACGACAACGCCATTGCGTATAACGGAATGTATCCGTGGCCGCGCTCGATTCCCGCGGACGGCCTTTTGCGCCTGAAAGAACACGGCGCTCGTGCGGCAGTCTTCGATATCGAATACATCGACCGCGGTCCGCAGGGCGTGGACGGCGTATACCTCAGTCAGGGGCTTCCCTCCGATTTTTACCGGACGTTTTCAGGAATTGACTCCGCCGTCAGAAACACATTCACTTCTTTTACGGAAGGCCGCATCTCCCGCGCCGAATTGGGCCAATACGCCGCCAAACTGTCCGATTACATCATGTCAGAGCAGAACGACCTTTTCGGCAAGGCGCAGGGCGTGGCGCGCGACAATGACCGCTATCTAGCTCAGGCGTTCGCCCTGTTCGCCAGAAGCTGGGCAACCCTTAACCTGCGCGATTCTCCGCTGACGGACGAGGAGCAGGCGTCCCGCCGCCAATTGGCGCAGGAGCGTTTTTCCTATCCCGTAACGGCTTCGCCTGACGCGCACAGGGGCGGCGTAACCGCCGACATACTGCCGGCCCTCCCGATTTTTTCCAATTCCGCGCAGGGTGCAGGCTTTACAAACGTTGAAATTGACGCGGACGGAGTCAGAAGGCGCGTTTACCTCGCCCAGAACGTTCATGATCACTGGTATCTCCAGCTTGCCTTCGCCCCTCTTATCAACTTTCTGGGAAGGCCTGAAATCGTTCTTGAAAAACGAAGGCTCACGATTAAACAGGCCCAAATTGACGGAATAAAAAAAGACATCGTCATTCCGCTGGACGCCAAAGGCAGAATGATGCTCGACTGGCCCAAAACGGATTACAAAGACACGCTGAAGCACATTTCCTTCGCGGGATTTTCATCACTGGACAACATCGAAGCCGAGATTGAAAAGTACACGGACGCCCTTTACAATTCGGCGCTCCCTTTCTTCGCCCAGTTTGATTCTTCGCTGGTCCGCGTTCCCGTTCTGCTTGGAAACATGGCGGAACTTTTTGACGCCGCCCGCGTAATGAAAGCCAACGCCCTTGAATACTGTTCCGACGATTCCTTTGACGCCTTTCTTGAATACCGCGGTCAAAGCTATGAATTGCTGGAAGAGATTCTCGCGCTTGAGATTGATGAGAAAATAAAAAAACTGGTTTCATGGCTGGCCGCCGAATACCCCGAAAACGCGCGGGAAATAACCGATGAAGCCGAGTATATATCGTTTCTAACAGATTCCCTGTCCGTAGACATGGAAAGCCGCAAAGAACTAACAGCGGAAATTGACGAAACGGTACGGGACAAATTCTGCATTATCGGCAGGGTTGACACCGGAACCACCGACTACGGCGCAAACCCGTTTTACGGCAAATATGTAAATGTCGGAACGCACGGCGTCGTGCTGGACACGATTCTCTATGAATCGTTTATCACTCCTTTAAGCGAATGGTGGAATCTGCTGTTCGTGCTTGTCTTTGTTCCTCTTTTTATGCTGTCAAGCTCCCGCCTGACTCCGGTTTCCAGGGCGGGGACGGGTTTCGCCATGATTGCCCTTGTCATCGCGGGCTCAATTCTGGTATTCCGGTACACGGGCTATTTCTTCGGCCCTCTGGGAACCGTTTCCGCGATGCTCATCGCCGTCATTGCGAGGGAAATATATTCATACGCGATATCTGAAAAAGAAAAGAGTTTTATCCGCAGCGCTTTTTCCACCTATGTGTCCGGAGACGTGGTGAAGGAAATCATTAACGATCCTTCGCGCCTGCAATTGGGGGGAACCGAACGCCGCATGACCGCCATATTCACAGACGTCAAAGGGTTTTCCACCATTTCCGAAAAACTTTCCCCGGGGGAACTTGTCAGTCTTCTGAACCGCTATCTTTCCGCCATGAGCGACGTCATCCTTTCGGAAAAGGGGACAATTGACAAATACGAGGGAGACGCGATTATCGCGTTTTTCGGCGCGCCTTTGGATTTGGCGGATCACGCCCTGCGCGCCTGCGTTTCCGCGATTACAATGAGGCGCCTGGAATCCGAACTTAACGTTATCATAATGGAACAGAAACTTTCCCCTTCGCCGCTTTTAACCCGTATCGGCATTAACACCGGAAAAATGGTCGCGGGCAATATGGGCACTCAGAACAAAATGAATTACACGATAATGGGAAACGCGGTAAACCTTGCCGCCCGTCTTGAGGGAGTCAACAAACAGTACGGAACATGGATACTTGCCTCCGAAGACACGGTGCGTGAAACGGGAGACAGCCTCCTTGCCAGAAAACTCGACCGTGTCCGCGTGGTGGGAATTAACGAGCCTGTACGCCTTTACGAGCTTGTCAACACAATGAACGACGCTTCCGTTGAACAGAAAAAACTGGTTGACGTTTTTCACGGCGCTTTGGACATTTTTGAAAAGAGAAACTGGAAACAGGCGGCCGAAGGTTTTAAGGAAGCGCTTTCGCTCAAAGCTGAAGACAACCCGTCAAAAATATATTTTGACAGAAGCGAAAAATTCATGAAACAGCCGCCCGCGGATAACTGGGACGGCGTTTACAACCTGACGGAAAAATAAAAACAGCCCCGCCTCACAGTCCCCTGGAGCGAGACACAAAGCGCGATTATCACGTAACCGCATAATAATTCCTTGACAAAAAGCAAAGAGTAAGTATATTTAATAAGGGATTATAAATGCCTGAAATAAGCAGATTTAACGGGATCGTAATTAGTATGCTGTTTAAGGATATAAAACAGCATAACAAACCGCATGTTCATGTAACTTACGCTGAATACGAAGCGACTGTCAGTATTGACGGAGAAATACTGGGCGGTAGTTTACCGTCAAAACAGTTTAAATTAATACAGGCATGGCTTATTCTGCACGAGGAAGAATTATATGCGGCGTGGAATAACGCGGTTCAAAATCAACCTTTCGATAAAATAGAACCGTTAAAATAAGGAAAATTATGTACGAACTAAATGGCATTGTATACGCTGATAATCCCGCGCCGTTAATAACAGTTAAATATGTACGTCCTTTAAACGATTATAAATTACTTGTACGTTTTTCCAACGGAGAAGAAAAAAAGATAGATATTTCCGATCTTCTTGATGAACAAGTCTTTAAGCCGTTACAGGATATTAATGTGTTCAAAACTGTATATGTTGACTACGGTACTGTTGTTTGGTGTGACGGGACTATTGATATTGCTCCTGAATACTTATATAACACGAGCGGTGTTTAAAACTTTTAGGTTCGCTTTTCCCGCAATTCGCCAATCTCTTTCTACCGCCTTGACCGCCTGTTCAAAGTTGTCAAGTCAGACTCCGGCTAATTCTTTGTCATTCTCAACAATTGATTGCATTTTCCTGACAATTGCGCTGAGAGCGGCAAGACGGACTTGCATAGTCTCTTTTTTTGTCGCATTGCGCATCTTTCCCTGCTATTCTGCGGTAACTACCTCGTTTACTATGCGTTCAACGTCAATTTCGTTATAATTCATTTAATTCCATGTTTGAGTGCGCTGTCAAGAATGGCAATATCCATGCTTCTTCCGCCGTACGTACACCTGACCGTTTAATGCGGTCAGGACGGATAAAACTAGTCTACCTTAAACCGTGAAACTTCCTTTATCAAAGTCTCAATGCCTTCGCTGTTTTTAACGCTTATCTCATTAACATGGTGTACCGCTACGTTTATCTCATCCGCGCCTATTGCCATCTCGTTCATGCCGCTGGTTATCTCATGCGTCGCCTGTTCAAGGGCATTGCTCTCCTGTATTACTTCCTTGCTGCCTTCAAGCATTTCCGCCGAGCCGTTGCGTACCCGCTGGGTAATCTCGGTTAAATTGCTTGTTCCCTGAACAAGCTGTTTGCTTCCCTCTCCCTGTTCTTCCATCGCGCCCCGGATATGCTCTTCCTGCAGCGCTACCGTTTTTACGGCTGAGTCAATCGCCTCGAATCTTTTAAGAACGTTTTCGGTGGAACTCGTTATCTTGTCAATTGAGCCTTTTATCTTTTTAAGCACATTACCGATTGTTTTGGATTGTTCGCTGGAACTTTCCGCCAATTTACGGATTTCATCGGCGACAACGGCGAATCCCTTTCCCGCTTCTCCCGCGTGCGCCGCTTCTATCGCCGCGTTCATTGAAAGCAGGTTGGTCTGGCTCGCGATATTTTCCATTACCGCGTTAATTTCCATAAGCCCCTCCGATTCGCGGGCTATTTCCTGTATGTCGGAAGCGACTTCCTGTAATCCGTTTCTGCCCACTTCCGAGGCTTCGCTCAATGTCTTTACGTTTTCGGCGTTCTTAAAAAGAGTTTCGGTTACTGAATTGACGCTTGATACCAACGCCTGAATGTAGGCGGACCGCTTTGTTATTGTAACAGCCTGCTCTTCTACATTCGCGTTTAGTTTATTAATGTTCGCGACAATCTGTTCCATAGTCGCGTGGGTCTCGCTGACTGACGCGCTTTGGCTGACTATGCGGCCTTTGATGCTCTGTATGTTGGCGTTGATTTGATGCACAGCCGCCGCCGTCTGGTTCATGTTGCTTGCAAGATCATTGCCGATATCCGACAGCTTTTTAGCTTCTTTTTTGACGTTTGTAACAAGTTTTTTGATCTTCTCCAATGTGTTGTTGAAATAATGCGCCAAATCGCCAATCTCGTCATTTGAATTTATTACAATGACCTGGGTTAAATCCCCTTCTCCCTCGGAAATGTCCTTAAGGGTATTCGCCACCTTGACTATGGGCCTGCTGATTGCCCGCGACAGGAACAGCGATACAAAAACAACAATGGCTGTTACAACTACGGCGATAAGTGCGCCTAATTCAACCATTTGAGTAACGCGGTGCATAACAGTGTTTCTCATAATGGCTACCGTATAACTCCAGGGTCTTTCCGTTTCTCCGATAGGAACAGGAATGGCGTATACATCCACCTTTGAGCCGAATTCCTTTACAAATTGCGAGAAGTAATAGAATTTACCTGTTTTTACGGCATTCACCATATCTTCAAAAAACGGAGCGCCCGCGTTGACCAGTTCGGTGTCATTAATGGTCTTTCCGATAAGGTCAGGTATATAACTGCCGACAACCGTAGTATTGTTGCTGAATATCATTGGTAAAGAATCGGGGAAAGGTTTCTTCTCCTGGGAAATTTTTTGAATTTCATCAAGAGGAAGGTCAAAACCCACAACCCCGACGACTGTATCGTTTACGACTATCGGAGAGGTAACCGACGTCATAAGCATAGTTTTTCCGGCTACCTGATACTCAAAAGGGTCTAAAACTGTCGGAATGCCGGAATTCCTTGCCAAAAGGTAATAATCGGAATGGTCATAATCTTCAAGGGCGGTTAACTCGAGTCTTCCCTCATTCCAGTAATAATAAGGGGTAAAACGCCCCGTGTAACTGGTTCCCTTTACTGTTACATATCCGTCCGATCCGATAAATTGAAGGTCATAACCTTCCAGAACATCCGGCTCCCATACGCACCATGCGCCGATAATTCCCGGGTTTTCCCGCGCAATGCTTTCAAGAATAACGTTAAATATGGCGCGGCGGTTGGAAGTCGCCATAGCCTGATAATGTTCCATTACATGGCAAATAGTTTCCACTTTGGCAAGATAGGAACTAAGAAAATCGCCGATCTCTCCGGCAGCGGAATCGGTTACGGCTTTTATTTTATCATTTGAAACAGCCGAGATAGTGGAACTTGACAAAGCAATAAGAGTAATACCGACTGAAGCTACTGTGAATATAGTAATTGCAACCATGATAACAGTAAGTTTAGTATTGATTTTCATAAACCTTCTCCTTATGTAAAATTATTCGCCCTGTTATTTATAGGCTGTCTATAGAAAAGTAACCAACATTTCGGACAGACACTATTTAGAGTCTTTTATAATTATACTACACATATTGCCAATTTAGGATTTTTTTTCTTTTTTTTTGGATGATTTCTATAACCGTTCAGCCGTGAGCGCCGAACTATCCGCTTTAAAGCGTCAATTTTCAGGTAATTTGTAGTTCTCCGCAATATTTGCGGCTTGAGTAAATTCGCTGTGAAGCAGGTGTTCGGCTATTGTTTCCAGAAGTTCCTTAACGGGACGCGGCCATGTCTTTTGCCTAAGCTGAATCAGCGTATTTTTTGCGCTTTTTTTATCATAATCCGTGCAGGCTGTCCGTATGGCGGCGAGTTTTTCCAAAAGATAAGCTCCGTCATCGGCGCTGATAACGTTAGAGGCTTCGCCGCCCGAGTTGTCTTCTTTTGGCTTGATTTTTTCTATCACCGCCCGCAAGGAGTCCAGAAACACGGGCGTTTCCGCCGAGATTACGTCAATGTTCTGTTTACGCCCCGCGTCTTCCAGTTTTGCCGCCGCGGCGGACAGTTTCATTTCCCCGACATTGGCGAGCGCGCTTTTCATAGCGTGGACATTGACAATGTACAACTGTATATCATCGGCTCTGCGGTAATTTTTTAAATGTATTATCTCCAGCAAAGCGGCGGCTCTTTCCGCGTCTCTGATAAAAGCTTCCTTTAACTGCTGATCCATAAAACGCGGCTGCTTGCCTGCGGATTTATTCAGGTCATTCGCGAGCTGCCGTTTCACCTCATCGCTTTTATCCTGATGCCTGTCGCGCACCGTTTTGTTCAATACGGCGTTAAGCTGGTGTATGTCTATCGGCTTGGAAATAAACCCGTCAAATCCGTTCGCGACAAACATTTCCGCCTGTCCAGACAGCGCATTCGCCGTAAGCGCGATGATGGGATTTTTGTACCCCGTACCGCGAATAATATTGACCGTTTCTATCCCGTCCATTTTGGGCATAAAGTGATCCATAAAAATAACATCGTAAACTTCGCCGCTTTTGATTCTTTCTATGGCTTCAAACCCGCTGACGGCTGTATCTATAGACAATTCGTAAGGGGCCATGAGTCCTCTGGCGACATACAGATTAGTTTCTACATCGTCTACAACCAAAACTCTGCCGTAAGGCATAAGCTCGCGCACAATTTGCGGCGCTTTTTTCATCTGGGTCATTCTGCCAAGCCGGAACTGTTTTAGGTTTTCCACCATCGCCGCGCCCAGCACTCCCCCGTCAACAATTCCCTGCGGAATCCGTACCGTAAACGCCGATCCCTTACCCGGCTCGCTTTCAATGAAAATCGCGCCTTTCATAAGGTTGATAAGGTTCTTTGTAATGCTCATGCCGAGTCCGGTTCCCTCTGTTGCGCGGTTGGCTTCCAGGTTAAAACGGGTATATTCATTGAACAGCAGGTTTACCTGTTCGCGGGTCATGCCCTGTCCGGTATCGGTAACGCGGAACACGAGCATTATTTTATCCGCTTTATCATGCGGTTCAACGCCGACAGACAGCGTAACCTTGCCTGAGTCCGTATATTTAAACGCGTTGGAAAGCAGGTTGTTAAGTATCTGTTTTAAACGCAGTTCGTCTCCGAACAATGTAAGCGGAATGTTTTCATCCACGTCAAGTTCAAATACAATCGGCTTGCTGTCAAAGCGCATTATGTTGAGATAAACTGTGTCGTTGATCAGGCTTGGAACATCGTAGTTGACGGGGACAAGCTCCAGTTTGCCGGCCTCTATTTTGGACATATCAAGCACGTCGTTGATGATGCCGAGCAGCAAATAACCCGAATTGTAAATTTTACCGAAAGCTTCCTGCATATTAAGCTCAAGAGTCTCATCCTGCATTTGAATTTCCGTAATGCCCAGAATGGCGTTCATCGGCGTGCGTATCTCGTGGCTTACCTTCGCAAGAAAAGCGGTTTTGGCGGCATTAGCGGCTTGCGCGTCCGCCTGTTTTTTTACCATGAGTTTCATATCGGTAATATCCTGTATTACTTCGATATAGCCCATAGTATTTTCATTTAAATCTTTAAGAACTGCGGTATCAATCTGATATGATGAATCTCCCTGCAAAAAAAACGTCTGTTTCATCCCTCTTTTTGCGCAGGCAATGCCGCAGTCTTTCGTATTACAGATACTGGTTCCCCAATTGCTGCACGGTTGGCCTACGGCTTCCTCAAGCGTTATATCCAGATATTTTTCTACTTCCTTGTTTATAAATGTCCATTTTGTATCCGTATCGGTAACCGATATGGGCAAAGGTATCGCGTTAAGAATAGAGTTATACCAATGCGCCATAGTTTTGGATTTTTCGTTTTCCTTGTTTACCTCATTGAATATTGCCAGCAATATCGCGATAAGGGACATTGCCAGAATACTGCCAAGCACGGTGAGTCCTATCGCCATGTTTTTTGTGCTTTGGTAATATTTGTCTTTGGGCACTACAATTCCCAGATACCAGCCGTTTTTGAGCCTTTCTATAAAAACGATTGATTCAATGCCCCGGTAGTCGGTCGTTACCTTCTCGGAAATACGGCCTTTTTCCCTTGTTTCATCCTCAAAAGCCGCAACGCCGCTCTTTACATTATGCAGCGCCGTACCCAGAAGAGAAGGATCGGGATGGGCGATTAACTCCAGATTTTCGTTCAACAAAAATCCGAAGCCGTTATCGTAAAACTGCGTATTAATGGTGATCTGGCTTATCCTGTCAAGCTTAATATCCAGACATATAATTCCGAGCGGTATATCGTCATCGCTGAATATGCGGCGGCAAAATGTAAAGGAAACCTGTCCGGTTTTTAAATCGGTGTACGGCTGGGTGATTCCTATGTCGCCGTCGGCTTTAACAGCCGCAATATACCAGGGGCGTTTTTCCAGTACATAGCCTTCCGGCGGAGTCCAATACCCGTTCCTGATTAGAAATCTTCCGTCAAAGATTTCAAAATAACCGTAAAAACCAATAACGCCCATAAGGCGGTTTTCTTCGTTATTATGCATATATTGGTTTATATACATAATATATTCACTGACAGTATTTTCATTGTCCCCGCGCAAAATCATACCGCGGATAGTTTCCGCAAAGCTCGCCAATATTGTTTCCGGCTCTAAAAGATCGGCGTTAATATTGGCTTCCGTATACAGAATTGCTTCTCTTACGTCTCTTTGCAAATGTCTCCGCTCAATGTCGCTGACAAACCAGTAACTCGCGATAACCATCAACGAAAAAGCCAGCGCCACGAACAGTACTTGCGCATACCGGACAGTGATCTTTTTCATTTTCGACATAGCCGATTTATCCTATGCTACCTTGAACCGGGAAACTTCCTCCAACAATAACTTAATACTTTCACGATTTTTATTGCTTATATCGTTTACATTGTGTACTGCCACGTTTACCTGTTCCGCGCCGGACGCCATCTCGTTCATGCCGCTTGTTATTTCCTGCGTTACCCTTTCAAGGTTGTGGCTTTCATTTAATACTTCTTTGCTGCCTTCAAGCATTTCCTCGGAGCCGCTCTTTACCTGCAAGGTGGTTTCTTTTAAGCCTCCCGCGCTTTGCAGGAGCTGCTTGCTTCCCTCGCCCTGTTCTTCCATTGCGTTGCGGATATTTTCTTCCTGCTGAGATACCGTCTTTACGCTTAAATCAATCGCTTCGAACTTTTTAAGTACGTTTTCAGTGGACTTTGTTATTTTTGTGATTGATTCGGCTATCTTTTTCAGCACAGTGCCGATGGTTTTGGACTGCTCGCCTGAACTTTCCGCAAGTTTACGGATTTCATCCGCGACTACGGCGAAACCTTTTCCCGCCTCTCCCGCGTGAGCCGCTTCAATCGCCGCGTTCATCGAAAGCAAATTGGTCTGGCTTGCTATGTTCTCCATAACCGCGTTAATTTCCAGCAAGCCTTCCGATTCGCGGGATATTTCCTGAATATCGGACGCAACTTCCTGCAATCCGCTGCGGCCGACTTCGGAGGCTTCCTTTAACGTGCTTACATTGGCGGCGTTATTGACCAGCGTGTTGGTTACCGAACTGATGTTCGCAACCATTTCCTCAATGGCGGATGACGCCTGGGAAATATTCTGGCTTTGGTTTTCAACATGGCCGTTGAGTTTGTTGATGTTGGCTACAACCTGTTCCATAGTCGCGTTTGTTTCCGTAACGCTGGCTGACTGGTTGATAACGCGGGCTTTGATGCTTTGGATATTGGAGGTAATTTCGTTGACTGCCGAGGCGGTTTCGCTCATATTGCTGGCAAGATCATTGCCGATGTTGTTAAGGCCGTCCGCTTCTTTCTTGATGACAATAATAAGGTTTTTAATTTTTTCAAGAGTTTTATTGAAATAATGGGCAAGGTCCCCGATCTCGTCTTTGGTATTAACATCAATGCTCCGCGTTAAATCGCCCTCGCCCTCGGATATGTCTTTGAGGGTTTCCGCTACATGGACGATTGGTTTTATTGTAATGTCCATCGTAAAGTATACAATTACCACAGATAACGCAAGGGCTATCGCCGATATAATAAAAACAAGCGTTGTAATTTGATTTACTTCTTTTAAAACGTAATCATCCTCCGCCGCCAGCATTATTGTCCACGTTACGCCGGTATCATCGCCAATATCAAAAGGCATTAAGTCAATTGACACGTTTGTTTTCAATGTTTGCGAATATAAGCTTGGAAACTGTTTTTCTTCTCCCTTAAGAACGGCGTTGTTAGCCTCCTGGATTTGATCGCCGTATACTGTTTCCGCGTCTATCAGCTTCTGGCCTATGCGGGCGGGCACCAGGTTCCCCATAATAAACCCGGTGTCGGTGTAAATGGACATGGCGACAATTCCATCAAGCTCTTTAATGGTCTTTTCCACCTGGGGCTGCACTCCGTCAATAGTTAAAAGACAGGTTACGCTCCCGACTACCTCGTTGTTGCTGTCGTTAATAATGGGAACCCCAAGTCTGAAAACATAAGATTGTTTTCCCAGTATTGTAAAAGGCTGGGGGTCTTCCACCCTGTCCTTGCGCGCGTTCGGACCGTTCAAATGAGCCATTGTTTCCGCGACATTGAGGTTCGGCGTGGGAATAATCTGTCCCGTGTCCCTGCCCCAGGTCATCGCGTACTGCCCCGTGGCGGTCGATCCCGGCCGGCCTATGTAACGGGAATCCATGCCGTCAAGAGCGTTGGGCTTAAAGATAGCGGCTATGCGCATAAAATTGGGTTGATCCTCAATGACGGACAGCAGTACTGCGTCAAAATGGCTGCGCCGTTGTTCGGGAGGAGTATCTTCAAAATCGCCCATTATGGCCGCGACCGTGCGTATTACCTCAAAATACCTTTGTTCCCTGCCTTCCCAGTACATGGCCTGCACGTCTGCCAGAAAGCTGACGGAATCAAGACTCTTCTGTAAAATGATTTTTTTGGCTTGCTGCAGCAGAATGATCGTAACGGTTCCCGCCACAGCTACTACAATGGCAACAACAATGAGGCTCAATTTAATTTTAATTTTCACTTTGTTCCTCCGAATTGCATTTGTATATCTGAGAATTCATATTTATTAAGAATTATCATATAACGATATGTTTTCATTATAATGCGTTATCACCAAATTGTTAAGTTAATTAAAGGGGATTTTAAACGGATACGGCTTACAGGCCTGTTTTTATCAAAAATAAAGCTGAAATATGATAAAAAATTGCAAATTCGGGACATTGTTTTTACAAAAACTCAGGGGATGTCCAGCTGAAAATCTCAGTTTTTTTATTTTTCCGAAACCGGGTGTTTTTTTATTGTCTCATTTATCCTGTCCAGCATTTCTTCCTTGCCGCAAGGTTTCCTAATAAAATCAACAGCCCCCATTTGTTCCGCGCGGGTTTTATCATCAGGATCAGACGATGATGAATAAATGATTATGGGAACAAGGTGTAAATTACTGATTTTTCTAATTCGATCAAACGCATCCCATCCGTCCATACCCGGCATAAACAAGTCCAGTATAATGACATGGGGAACATGGCCTTTGTACAGGAAATTCAGGGCTTCCTTACCCGAACCGGCGGTAACAACCTTATAATCTTTTTTCAGCATGCCTTCAACAGCGACAAGATGAGGTTCATCATCATCTACTATCAAAATTGTCTTGTCTTCATTGCCGGTCTGCGTTTTGAATTTTTCCGTTTCCTTTTTAAGCTCGTCGAAATTCCGGTTGTTTTCGGCGCTCATTACGTTTACATTGTCAACTGCGGCCTGTATCTGATTCATTGCGCCGCTTACTATTCTGTTCATGCCGCTTACAACCTGATTGCTTACCCCGATAAATCCGTAAGTTACCTTGATCAGCTCATCGCCCGATTTTGACATGCTTTCCGTGCCGTTTTTGACAGATACGGTTATTTCTTTTAAACGGCCTACGGAATCAAGTATTTGTTTTCCGCCTTCTTCCTGTTCTTCCATGGAATTACGGATAATCTGTTCATGCTCCGATACTGTTTTCATGCCCGTGTCTATAGTCCTGAAACGGTCAAGTACTTCGTTGGAGGACTTTAAAATGTTATCTATGGACGCTTTTATTTTTTTAAGCATGCCTGCCGTTGTTTTTGACTGTTTCCCTGACGATTCCGCGAGTTTACGGATTTCATCGGCTACAACCGCGAAACCTTTGCCCGCCTCTCCCGCGTGAGCCGCTTCAATCGCCGCGTTCATTGATAACAGGTTGGTCTGGCTCGCGATATTGTTCATGACCGCGTTGACTTCCAAAAGACCTTCTGAATCGCGGGCAATTCCCTGTATTTCCTGCGCCACAGTCTCTAGTCCGGCTCTGCCGATTTCCGACGCTTCCGCAAGGTCGTCTACATTTTTGCTGTTCTTGATAAGAGTTTGAGTTACGGAATGAATGGTGGCTGTCATTTCCTCAATGGCGGAAGAAGACGCTTCCACGCTTTCAGACTGTTGTTCAACAAGTCTGGTCAGGTTGTCAATACTGCTGTTAATGACTTCTATCGCCTTATCAGCCTCAGCCGCTTCATCTTCCTGCTGGGCGACAAGCCCCTTTATGCCTTCAAACTCTTTTGAAACCGAACCGACAGCCGATGCGGTTTTTTTCATATTTTCTGAAAGCTCCAAACCGGTGCTGGCAAGCGCGTTGACTTTAAATTTTATGATGGTGATAAGGCTTCTCATATTTTCAAACGTTTTATTAAAATACACAGCCATGTCGCCGATTTCATCTTTGCCGGTAACTTTAAGCTTTTTGGTAAGGTTTCCCTCGCCTTCGGATATTTCCCTGAGCATATCGGTTGCGAAATTAATCGGCCTTAATAAGATTAATTTGTAGCTGAGCGTATTTATCAGGAATGAAGCCAATAAAATGACAACCGCGATAACGACGATTATTTTTATCTGAGAAACCGTGTTTCCGGCAATGACCTTTGCTATGTCTGTCATTTCGTTGCCGATAAACAAAATGCCGATAACGTCCCTGTTGTTTGCCGCGAAAATGGGCCGGTATTCGGTAAGATAATTCTTGCCGAGAATGACCGCTTCTCCCGAATAATTCTTACCGGCATGCATTAACGGATACGCGGCGCTTCCCGATCCCAAAAATGTATCCACCGCCCGTTTCCCCGAAGCGTCAACGATGCTGGTGCTTATGCGGCGGTAATCATCGCCTTCCCGGACAAAAACAGTAGCCGCTATTCTTAAATCCGTACTCAATTCGTCTATCAATTTATAATTATATTTAAGGGACTCTCCCTTTTCTCCCACAAGATCGCCGTCTTCAAGGCTTAATTTTCCGTATTCTAACAATAACCTGTGCGCAAGAAGAACCATATCGCCCGAAAGTTTGTCTTTTCCCATGATAACGGCGGTTTCCATGCTTGATGTTTGTATAGAACGGATACTTATATACGAAAACACTAAAATCGCCAATATAATAAAGGTAAGGGATATTGATGATAATTTTATAAGTAAACCTATACGCAATGAGTTTTTGGTACTAGTTGTATTGTTCATTTAAATCTCCTCATTTCATAGTTACATGATAGCATACAAACCTATTTAGCGTCATGCTGCGTAAGCCAATTCTGTATGTTTTTTACAAGATCGCTTACATAGGTTATAAGAGCGCCGTTCTTTGCCAGTACTCCGGACAAATCGCCCGCTTTTGCCAGAGCTTCCAGTTCAGCCGCCATTTTCCGCGCTTCCTGCGCTCCTATGCCTTCGCTGGTGCTTTTTATGCCGTGTACTTTGATAGTATATTCCGGTAATGTATCCGCGGAAACAGACTGAATTTTATCAAGAGTTTTCGGTATAACAGATAAATAAGAACGCAGAATAGGCAGATAAATTTCCAAATCGCCGTCATACAGTTCCATTATTTTATTCTGATCCACTCCTTGTATGTCTACTGCCATATTCTTCTCCTTTTTTCCGGCGGCAGCCGAAATATCTTTGGTTATACTATGTAATTGATCTTTAATAAACAGATCAAATTTTTTAAGGCTCAACGGCTTGTGTATAACCGTCTGAAAACCGCTGTCCAAAAATATCTGCCCTCCGTTGTCATCCTCATTGGCTGTCAAAGCGATAATCGGAATATTTTGGGCGTATTCCGTATCCAGCAAGCGTATCAGGCGGGTTGTTTCTATGCCGTCCATATCCGGCATCAGATGATCCATAAAAATAAAATTATAGACGGGCGTTCCGTTTTTAATGCGGTTAAGGGCTTCATGTCCGCTTAATACGCAATCCACCTGCATATTATATTTGCGCATTACTCCTGCCGCAATGTTCAGATTCGGCAGAAAATCATCCACAACAAGAGCTTTTATATAGCTTAAATCCATCTTGACCGCGCCGGGGTTTTTTCTCAAATTTTCATAAAGCTGCCGGGCCGCTTCAACTATTTCAATCGGGTATCTGTCGCGTACAAGCCTGTTAAGCGTCTCGTTAAGCTGGCGTATGTCAACCGGTTTGGAAAGAAATCCGTCAAACCCGTTTTTCATAAATATGTCCGACTGGCCGGACAAAGCGTTAGCTGTCAACGCGACAATCGGCTGCGTATAGCCTAAGGCGCGTATATTTTTTACTGTTTCAATGCCGTCCATTTCCGGCATAAAATGGTCCATAAGAATAACATCGAATTTTGAGCCGTTTTTGATTTTTTCAACCGCCTCAAATCCGCTCATAACGGTTTCTATTGAAAGCCCGTAAGGGGATAAAAGCCCGCGCGCTACATACAGGTTCGGTTCCATGTCGTCTACAACCAGCACTTTGCCGTAAGGCATATATTCGCGTATAATCTGCGGAGCTTTTTTCTTTTGCTCCGTTCTGTCAAAACGAAACCAGCTGATGCTTTCCGCCAGTTCTTTGCCGATTACATCCGTACCTTCAACGATCCCCTGCGGCAGCCGGACGGTAAACGTTGAACCTTTGCCAAGTTCGCTTTCTACAGTAATTTCGCCGTTCATTAAATCAATAAGCCGCTTTGTAATACCCATGCCAAGCCCCGTACCCTCGGTTGTGCGGCTTGCTTCAAGGCTGAAGCGGGTATAATCATCGAACAGTTTGTCAACCTGTTCAAAAGTCATGCCGCGTCCGGTATCGCTCACGCGCAAAACAAGCGTTACGCGCTGCGCTTGTTCTTCGTACTCCGCATTAACCGACAGCAGAACCTTTCCTGAGTCGGTGTATTTGAACGCGTTGGAAAGAATATTATTCAGAATTTGTTTAATGCGAAGCTCATCGCCGAATAATTGTACGGGAAGATTCTCATCCGCCTGAAGTTCAAATTGAATTGGCTTGTGGTCAAAGCGGATAACATTCAATTGTATTGTATCGTTAATCATGCTTACCACATCGTAATTGACCGGCATTAATTCCAGTTTGCCCGCCTCAATTTTTGACATGTCCAGAAGGTCATTGATAATATTAAGCAGCAAATAACCGGAATCATAAACTTTGTCAAAGGCGTCTCTTACGTCCTTTAAAAGCCCCTCTTTTTCAAGATGCATTTCTGTAATGCCTAAAATAACGTTCATGGGCGAGCGTATTTCGTGACTCATTCTCGCGAGGAAACTGCTCTTTGTACGGTTGGCTTCAATCGCCTGTTCTTTTGCGTCATTTAACTCGGTTATATCAACCGAGTGCTGAAGATGAACCATTCTGGCGTCGATCCATTCTATATAACAATCCGTGTTGCGGTATGTGCGTTTTGTCAGAGTGTCGTGTTCAAACCATTCAATTATTTTTCCCGGTTCCTTATCAAGCTGGCGGCATGGGCAGAAATCGCATATATCGTTCATTCCCTCCCTTAAAAGTTTATAGCACAACTTCCCTATGCACTCGCCTTCTATCCCGTAATGCCTCCTCATGCTGTCGTTAATAAAGAGTATTTCGCCTGTTTGGGGAACGGTAACATAAATCATCGCTTCAAGGCCGTTAAGAATATTTTCAAGAGTGTAGAGTAATTTTCTTGATTCGTTTACCTGGGTAATCGCGACTTTTAATTCGCGCAAATCACGCGCATAAACCGCCAGAATATACTCGTTATTATGTTTAACGCGGACAAACGTAACATCGCACGGTATCAGTTCGCCTTTCAAATTCTGGTACACCCATTCAAAGCGGCAGTATTTTTCCTTAAAAGCCGTGTTAACAAGCTCAGCCATCTTTTCATTTGAAAGCCTTCCGTCAGGCTGGTACTCGGGCGAAAGCTGCTCGAACTTATCTATGTATTCCTGCTTGTTTGACAATCCGAACAGTTTGACCGTACTTTCATTGCAGTCAAAATAATCATAATTTTTATTGTGTATATACGCGCTTAAAGGCATTGCGTCAAACATAATCCGCACGCGTTCATCCGCTTCGGTTACTCTCCTTTTAAACAGAATATACAAAAGAACGAGCACGCATAAAAGCAAAACCGCCGCGCTGATTAACCAGGGACGCTGTGAGTGCGCCAGTTTTACGCTGTAATCATAAGTCTTGCGCATCCATTGTCCGGAGATTCCTTCTGTGTCAATGAATCCCAGCGTCTTGTCCACGATTGAGCGCAGGATCGCCTTGTCTTTATGAAATCCAAATGTCGATTCGGAAAAATAATTAAAAACGATATTCGCTTTGTAACCCACTCTTTCATAGTAATTTGTAATCATGATAAGCTGGCTTACATTAGCCATTATCATGTCTACTTCGCCTTTTTCCAAAGCGTTAAAAGCGTCGTCGGTATTCTCGTATATTACGGTATCCATATGATCGGGAAACCAGCTTTGAAACAATGACGCGTACGCCGTATCCTTCATTAACCCTACTTTAATGCGCAGAATATCGTTTATATTGACATTGGGGAAATCCGATTTGGAAATAAGGGCGAAATGATCAGTTGCAATTGCGGCTTGAGACCACAGGAATAATCCTTCACGATCCTCCGAACGCAGAAGTTCGCTTATCATTGACGCTTTTCCTGTTTCAAGCAAATGCAGCAATTCGGGCCAGTCAGTATGCTGATCGTTTATAACCTTAAAAGTTAAACCGGTAAGCTCTTCCAGTTCGCTAATCACGTCAAAAGCGATTCCCTGCCATTCTTTTTCATACTTGTTGTAAAAACTGATCGGATAATTGTCGTACTCAGCCGCAAAATGAACGACAGGATTTTTTTGTATGAAACTTTTTTCTTCTTCCGTAAAACGGGTAAACAGTTTCCACCGCCTGTACTCATTTTCTCCCAGCTTGTACAGGTTTGTCAGATAACCGATAGAACCGTTTTCCAGGGCTTTTTGAACAACAGAAATGACAGGCCAAAGATCGGGATTTCCCGTAGTCAGGGAAACCGGAGTATAAATAACGGGAAAAAAATCATCGGTTATTACATCGCCGTAAACGTCAAAAGCCGCTTCCACAGTGTGTTCGGTAAAAAAAGCGTCGGCCTCCCCGTTTTTAAGCGCGTTGTAGGCGGTATCGTAATCGTTGCACAGAATAGTCTCATACCCTTCCGGCAAATGCGGGGTAATTCTGTCGTTTATGATTGAACCTTCCAGAAAACAGCTTCGCAGAGGGCGCAAACGGGCGACTTCCGAAACAGGCCGGCTGTCCGCCATTCTGAAAGTTTTTACCGAGCGTATGGCGATTGCGTCTGTCATGAACAGCGTTTTGCGGCGCTCATTTGAGGCGGTAAGCTCTCCGGTAAAATCAATCTGTCCCGACTCCACTCCGGCAAGCAGCTCGCCCCACTCATAAATGACGGGTATAAACGGGATACCGAACAATTCGGAAAGCCATTGGCAGAACAGGGCGGAATATCCTCCGATTTTGTCGTTTTCCCTTGTGAAGGTTTCGGTAGACGGAGTCATCGCGTATGTAAAAGAGCTGTTTTTTACGCGAAGCGCATCAATAGCCCGCACTTCATCTTCAGTTACGCCGGGAATTTCCTTAAATGAATTAAATACCGATACCTGAATGCGTTTATTGACAGCTTTTGCGCAGCCGGATAACGCAGTCAACAAGAGTAAAGCGGCAAATGTCAGGCACAATACCCTGTTGGCTGTTCGCATATAAATCTCTGTTTTTTACCTTTTCAGGCAGTTAAAAATTTACTGCAATTACTGCTCATTATGCGTTATTTTAACGCCGACGATCCATTTTACCTCGCCGGAATGTATGTCATAATAAGCGCCGGCGACTTTAACTCCCAAACGCTTGATTATCTCGTCCGATCTGATTTTTTCAACCATCATTTCCACATTGGTATGGACGACTTTATCTATATCGCCGCCCTTGTCCACCGCGGGCTTGATAAGGTCTACAATGCGCTTGATGTTAGGTGAAAATTCCCCGCCTGAGCACGCCGCCGTTACCGCGCCGCAATGGCTGTGCCCGCACACAACGACCAATTTGGTTTTAAGATGCTCAATAGCGTATTCAATACTGCCAAGCCCCTCAGTATCGGCGACATTGCCGGCATTGCGGATAACGAAGATGTCGCCTAACTTCTGGTCAAAGAAAATTTCCGGCACTACCCGTGAATCGGAGCAGGTCAGGATTACCGCAAAAGGGTCCTGTTCATTGTCGAGAACTTCACGCTCTTCGCTGTAGTCGTTCTTTTTGGTAAGTCTCCCTTTTAAATAACGTTCATTCCCGTCCCTGAGCATCTGCAATGCCACGTTCGGGTCTTCAATACGTTCTGTAGGCTGATGAATTTTCATAAAATCTCCTTAAATTATCAAAGCTGCCCGGAAACTTCAGTTTCCGCATAATTCTATTCCACCTTGAAACGCGAAACTTCCTGTATCAAAGTGCCGATGCCTTCGCGGTTCTTGCCGCTAATATCATTGACATGGTTTACCGCGTCGTTCATCTGATCCGCGCCGGAAGCCATCTCGTTCATGCCGGATGTTATTTCCTGCGTTACCTTTTCAAGATTTTCGCTTTCACGTATTACTTCCTTGCTGCCCTCAAGCATTTCTTCGGAAGTGCTTTTTACCTGCTCGGTAATCTGGTTCAAGTTGCCAGTTCCCTGCAGGAGCTGTTTGCTTCCCTCGCCCTGTTCATCCATAGCTTTGCGGATATTCTCTTCCTGTTCCGCCACGGTCTTAACGCCGTTGTCAATCGCCTCGAACCGCTTTAATACGTTATCGGTGGATTGGGTTATCTTGTCAATAGAACCTTTTATCTTCTTTAAAACATTGCCGATGGTCTTGGACTGTTCGCTGGAACTCTCCGCAAGTTTGCGTATCTCATCTGCGACAACGGCGAAGCCTTTGCCCGATTCTCCGGCATGGGCGGCTTCAATCGCCGCGTTCATTGAAAGCAGATTGGTCTGACTGGAAATATTCTCCATTACAGCGTTAATTTCCATAAGCCCTTCCGATTCACGGGATATTTCCTGAATGTCCGTCGCAACTTCCTGCAATCCGCTTCTGCCTATTTCCGAAGCGTCTTTAAGCGTTTGAACATTTTCCATGTTTTTAAGCAGCGTCTGGTTTACCGAATCTATGCTGGATACCATTGCCCTAATGTAGGAAGACCGCCGTGTAATCGTGGCAGCCTGATTTTCCAGATGACCGTTAAGTTTATTGATGTTGGCGATAATCTGTTCCATAGTCGCGTTGGTCTCGGTTACGCTGGCGCTTTGATTAATAACCTGGTTCTTTATGGTCTGGATGTTGGCGGTGATTTTATTGACAGACGCGGCGGTCTCGGTCATATTGCTGGAAAGATCACTGCCGATATTATTAAGGACAGACGCCTCTTTTTTGATAATTATGATCAGGTTTTTGATTTTCTCCAATGTTTTATTGAAGTACAGGGCAAGATCGCCCATCTCGTCTTTGGAGGTTACAGTGATAGTCCTTGTCAAATCGCCTTCGCCTTCGGAGATGTCTTTAAGTGTATCCGCTACATTGATGATTGGTTTTGTGGTTCTGTTCAACGTAAAATACACAATTACCGCCGCCACTACAATCGCTATCGCCGCCAGTACAATCGTGAATTTGGTAATGTCGTTGACTTCTTTTAAGATATAATCATCAGTAACAACAAGCATTATTGACCATGTTCTGCCTGAGTTGCCTATTTCAAAAGGATGAATAAATATTTCTACGATTGAATTAAGTTCTTTGAAAAATGTATGGCACTCAAATTTTTCCCCGTTCAGCACGGCTTGATTCGCCGGCTGTATGTATTCGCCGAATATCGTATCCACATCAAGCAGCATCTTTCCTACGCGTTCGGGAAGCAGATGTCCCATAATCATCCCGTTTCCGGAGTAAATTGTCATCGCCGTTATTTCTTCGTTAGCATTAATTGTATCCTGTACTATAGGCTGCATCCCGTCTATAGGCAAAAGACAGCCTACGCCTCCCACTACCTCGCCGTTGGTGGCGTTGATTATGGGAACCATCATCCTGATAAGAAAAGTATCTTTCCCGTGTACCACTCTCGGGATAGGGTATTCTACCCTGTCTCTGCGCGCGTCGGGACCGGTAAGAAAAGCCGTCGCGTTCGCTATATCAATGGTGGTCCTGCTTGTTATTGAGCCTGTTTCCTTAGTATAGGCAACGGCATACTGCCCTGTATCGCTCGATCCGGTACGGCTGATATGGCTTGCATCCAAGCCGTCAATGGCGTTGGGCTTCCAAACGGTATATACCAGAAACATATTTTCTTCCGAATTTATTGTAGAGTGTATCATATCGTCATACCTGTCCCGGCGTTCCGACGCAGGCAGGGATTCAAAATCACCCATTATATTCGCAAGTGAATGAAGTACACGTAAATATCCTTCTTCGCGTCCTTTCCAGTACGCTGCCTGCTCCCTTGCAAGATACCTTATGCCCTGCTTGCTAAGGTTCATGCTTATGGTAGAGGCCTGCCGAAGTAAAAGTACCGCGATACTTACTGTTACAATCGTTGTAATTGCAATCATCATCAGACTCAACCTAATTTTGATTTTCATTTTTCTCCTCCTGTTTTACTCTGGAACAGAATCTGTTCTACACTTTTCCTGCTGATTAAGTAATCAAGTCTGCTTAATTTTTCATATAGATCATTAAGGCTGTCAAATATCGAAAGCAAAAGGCGCGAATTTTCATCATTTTCAGGTTTATCTACGCATAAATTACTTATTAATACGGAAGAATAAGGCTGTACTGTCTGAGTCATTGCGATACCTCTTAAGGTTTTAGGAAAACGTATCTAACTTAAAACCCTCTTTGTTACAGGGAATAGTAAGCAAAACTACTATTAATTTAATACCCATATACGTATGCCGTCAAGAAAAAAACGCGGTTTTAACGGAAATTATTTTAAATCGATGTTTCCTGACATATATTCTGTAAATTACGCTTCTATAACGCCGCCGCCGACCACCGTATCCCCGTCATAAAACACAGCCGCCTGTCCCGGAGTAATCGCGCGCTGGGGCTTCTCAAATTCAACGCGGACGGTATCGGGACCGGTCTGTTCCACTCTTGCGGGCTGTTCTTTTTGTAAATAACGTATTTTTACGGCAAGGTTCTGCGGCTGAAAAATATTTTCGCAGGCAATAAGGTTTATTTGCCGCGCGGTAAAACTTGACGAATACAGAGATGAATCGCCTCCCAAAACAAGGGTATTGTCGGCGGTGTTTTTCGCGGCGACATAAACCGGATAATTAAGGGCTACTCCCGTACCGCGCCGCTGTCCCAGCGTATAGCGTATTAGACCGCGGTGCCTGCCAAGCACATTTCCTTCCCCGTCCGTTATATCTCCTTCCGGATAGGTTTTCCCCGTATAGCTTTCGATAAAACCGGCGTAATCTCCGTGATCAACAAAACAGATATCCTGGCTTTCTTCTTTATCCGCGTTGGAAAGACCTTTTGCCGCGGCGATTTCGCGCGCCTGCGCTTTTGTCAATTCTCCGAGCGGAAAAATCGTATGCGAAAGCGCTTTCTGACTCATCATGTATAGCACATAACTTTGATCTTTACGGGCGTCCGCGCCTTTTTTCAATATCCAGCGATCTCCCGATTTTTCTATTCTGGCATAATGGCCTGTAACAAGTTTATCCGCTTCCAGTTCCAGCGCGCGGCGAAGCAAAAGGGAAAATTTCAAATAACGGTTGCACTCAATACAGGGATTGGGTGTTTCCCCGTTTTCATAACTTTGGATAAAAGGTTCGATAACACGGCCGGTAAAATCTTCCGTGTAATTGAGCACATAATGCGGGATTTCCAGTTTCCACGCGGCATTTCGGGCGTCGTTAATATCTTCAAGCGAACAGCACTTGCTTCCGCCGTTTGCAATCAGTTTCATGGTAGCGCCGATGCACTCAAAACCGGCTTCTTTCATAAGGATCACCGCCGCGGAGCTGTCCACTCCGCCCGACATGGCGACCAGAGCCCGCATTTTCACGATGTTATCCATAATGAACAATTTATCATATTTGTTAAAAGTATCATACAACAGGGATTGACACTTTTTTTATTTTACGCTATTTTATTTTTAACATATCTAACCGGGGTGGTTGACTGTTTTTGGAAAAGCCAAAAACACAATGCCTGAGATTAAACCCGTTGAACCTGATCCGGATAATGCCGGCGTAGGGAACAATTAAAACGAAATTTGTAAACCATGTTTGCAAATTTTTGTTCAAAAGTTCATGGGTAAAATTAAATTCCGGTTTATGTGAAATACTTTAGGAGTGTGCCATGAAGAAGAAAAACAGAACCGGAAAAATTATTTGCGCCGCAGTTTCAATCTTATTGTTGATCGGAGCTGCCGCCTGCAAAAAGGAAAAAAACGCCGACCTTGTAATATGGACTTACGACTCTTTCAATTCGGAGTGGGGGCCCGGTCCGGACGTTTCAAAAGCTTTTGAGGAAAAAACCGGAATAAAAATAACGTGGGCAAGCCACGGCGACGCGGGAGAAATAGTTTCAAGACTGATACAGGAGGGAGACAGTTCAAACGCGGACATAATTCTGGGAATTGATCAGAATCTTGCTCCGCGCATTTTAAACACGGGGCTTCTTGAGGCGTACCGCCCAAAAGGCTCTGATAAAATTTTCAGCGAACTTGTTTTGGACGCGGATTTTCGCATAACTCCGTTCGATTACAGTTATTTCGCGATTGTTTACGATTCGCAGGATATTACTCCTCCTAAGTCTCTTGAAGACTTAACGTCGCCGCAATTCAAACAAAAACTGATTTTAATTGATCCGCGCACCTCATCGCCGGGGCTTGGCTTTTTCGCGTGGGTAAAGGAAGTTTACGGCGCGGATTGGAAGGATTACTGGCGGCGGCTTCAGCCTTCGATACTTACAATCGCCGACGGGTGGAGTTCCGCTTACGGGCTTTTTACTAGAGGGGAAGCGCCGCTTGTCCTGTCGTACACCACAAGCCCGGGATACCATCTTGAGTACGAAAATACCGAACGCTACAAAGCCGCTATTTTTACGGACGGCCACGCGATGCAGATTGAAGCCGCAGGACTTTTAAAATCCGCGAAAAACAAAGACAACGCAAAAATCTTTCTTGATTTTATGATAAGCCCCGATTTTCAAAATATCATTCCGTTGACAAACTGGATGTACCCTGTGATTGATATTCCTCTGCCCGCTTCTTTCAGGGTAAACCCGAAAAGCGGCAAGCCTCTTCTGCCCGGTCCTGTAACAGAAGCCGACCTTAACGAATGGGCGGCGCTCATGATTAACATCTCAGGACAAAACAGGTGACAAAGAAAACAGCCGCCTGCCTTCTGGCTCTTCCGCCGGTACTGGCGGCGGCTTTTTCTTTCATTCTTCCCTATGCCGCAAGTTTCGGCCCCGCGATTCGCGGATTTGCGGGCGGAGAAATATCCGTCTTGCAGAATAACGCCCTGTTTAACATAACTTTATTTACTTTTAAGCAGGCTTTTTTGAGCGTGCTTGTTTCGCTTGCTTTAGGGCTTCCCGGCGCGTGGTTCATAGGAAACAGCCGTTCACGTTATACGCCATTGTTAAGAACTTTAACCGCGATTCCCTTTGCAATGCCGTCAATTTTGGTGGTGCTGGGCTTCGTGCTTTTTTTCGGAAACTCAGGCTGGGTAAACCGCGTCTATTCAGCGTTGCCGTTTTCCGGCGAACCGTTAAGGATACTCTACAAGCCGCAGGCTGTTATTCTCGCCCACGGCTTTTTTAACTTTCCGCTTGTGATACGCCTTGCAGGGGACGGAATCGCAAGAGCGCGGCGCGCTTACGCCCCAGCGGCGGCAAGTCTTGGGGCGTCTCCTTTAAAAATCATTCTTACCGTAATTCTTCCGCTTGCCGTTCCGAGTATTCTGGCGGCAAGTTTTTTGGTGTTCATGTACTGCTTTACAAGTTTCGCCGTCGTGCTGGTCTTGGGAGGCGGTCCGAATACGACTACTCTTGCGGTGGAAATATACCGTCACGCGCGGATTTTTTTAAATTACGGCAACGCGGGATTTCTCGCGTTAATCGAAACCTTAATAGCCGTCTGCGTTTTTATGACTTATGTTTTCGCCGGAAAAAGCTCAATGTCGATAAAAACAAACATTATCGAACACGCCGAAGCCGGAAAAAAATCTTTAGTTTCGCGGATTGTAATGATCGCGTACTTTATCGTTATCGCTTTTTTTATTCTTGGCCCGCTTCTTTCCATTCCGCTGGAATCTTTTCTGCACAGACCTTCCCGTTCCGCAGGACAGGTTTTAAGCGTCAGGTGGTGGAGCGATCTCGGCGACACTTGCCTTCCCGCGCTTGTCCGCTCGCTTATACTGGCTTTCTTCTCCGCGACAACCGCCTGCGTTCTCGCGTTCTTTGCGGCAGGCGCGGTAAAACTTTTTGAAACAAACAGCAAGGAAAATTCTTTTCCGGCGAACCTTATCCGTTTTTTCGCCGCGTCTCCCGTAATATCCTCCGGTATTGTTTTAGGGTTGGGCTGGCTCATTCTGTATGGGAGAAATTTTTCGCGTTCTCCTTTCTCGCTTGTGATGCTTCACGGCGTGAGCGCGATGCCGTTTGCATTTAATTTTATTTCCGAAGGTTTCCGATCCCTTCCGGCAAACACGCTGAACGCGGCGGCAGTTTTCGGCGCGGACCCTCTGCGCGGACTTTTAACGACCGCCCTGCCGCTTTCACTTCCCCGCGTGCGTTCCGCGTGGGGCTTCGCCGCGGCGTTAAGTCTTGGAGAACTTAACGCGGTTATGATGCTCGGCATGGAAGGCTGGGAAACTCTTCCGCTGTATATTTACCGCGCCGTTTCCGCTTACCGTTACGGAACAGCCTGCGCCGCCGGAACTCTTTTGATACTTTGCTGTGCCGCCGGTTTTCTGTTCTCGGAAACAGGAAGGAAAAAATATGCTTGAGGTTAAAGCGTTAAAAAAATCTTACGGAGACTTTTCGACACTGCTTGATTTGTCCGTCGGCGAGGGAGAGACTCTTTCGCTGGTCGGTCCTTCCGGATGCGGCAAAACTACCGCGCTTAATCTTATTTCCGGCCTTGTCGAACCTGAATCGGGGAGCGTGTTAATTGACGGCGAGGATATTACGCGCCTGCCGGCATGGAAACGGAATATTTCCGTAGTTTTTCAGGACTTGGCTCTGTTTCCCCACCTTGATGTCGGCGGAAACATCGCTTACGGGCTTTTCATCAAAGGAGTCCCCAAAAAAGAACGCCGCCTTGCCGTCGAGAATACGCTGGAAATTGTCCGTCTTCAAGGCTATGCGGCGCGGCGCATTGACACCCTTTCCGGCGGAGAACGCCAGAGGGTCGCCATCGCGCGCGCCCTTGCCTCCAGTCCCCGTCTGCTCTTGCTTGACGAACCTTTTTCAAGTTTGGACGCGCCCCTGCGAAAAAACCTTCGCAGTGATTTTCTTGAAATTCGCTCCCATTCAAAAGCGCCCTGCATTTTTATCACCCACGACCGCGAGGAAGCCCTTATGTTAGGCGACAGGTTGGCTCTTATGAAGGACGGGCGCATAGTTGAAACCGCCGCAGGAAGGGAAATACTGACCGCGCCAAAGACGGAATTTGCCAGAAAATTTTTTATGCCCGACCGGCAGGCGGATTTTTATTCGATACAGTCGCCGCGCGCAACCACGATTTCATAGCCGGTATTTTGTATCCGCCTGCCCATACAGGCGACACATTCGGCGGCTTCATCGCCCGTGCAAATCTTATTGTCATATAACAGATATTTTTTCCGTACGTCCACAGGCGAAAGGTTAGGCATAACGACATTAGCGCCGGCAAGAATTCCCAGCTCCCTCCCTCGGGAATCAATTGTCCCAAGAGCCGTTGTCGCGGGGAGCAGCAGGTTCGGCTGCATAAGGCGCAGGATTGCGAGGATATTCAGCGTTAGGTGCAAATCACCCGTCTTCTTGTCTTTAAACGGCGTGTCCGAATGAGGGATAAACGGCCCTATGCCGACCATGTGCGGCTTCAGTTCTTTAATAAACAAAAGATCGTCTACAATATGATCCATAGTCTGATTCGGGGAGCCGACCATAAAGCCGCACCCAATCTGATAGCCCAATTTTTTTAAATCGTACAGGCATTGTTTCCGGTTGACAGGCGACATGGAAGAAGGATGCAGGCTGCCGTAATGTTCATCATTTGCGGTTTCATGGCGCAGTAAATACCTGTCCGCGCCCGCCTTGCGCAGGCGTTCATAACTTTCATAACTGCGTTCCCCGATTGAAAGCGTTACTGCGCAATCGGGATACGCCGCTTTTATTTCACTTACAATTTCAACAAGAATGTCATCGGTATAGACGGGGTCTTCGCCGCTCTGCAATACAAAGGTACGAAAGCCCAAAGCATGGCCGTTTTCGCAGCAGTCAAGTATCTGCTGTTTGGAAAGACGGTATCTGTCCGCATTTTTATTTCCGGCGCGCAATCCGCAGTACAGGCAGTCGTTTTTACAGTAATTTGTAAACTCAATAAGGCCGCGCATATAAATGCTTTTGCCGTATATTTTTTGCGCGGTAAAACGCGCCCTTTCAAAAAGATACTCGTCATCACAGGATAACAGTTGTTTAAATTCTTCCCTTGAAAGGAGCTTTTGAGTCTCCAGCTTGTCGATTAATTCCCGCATTTCGTTATTGTATCATAAAGAAAAATTTATTTCATCGGCGTTAACAATATTGCACATACTGTCATTTTCATGTATAGTATCAGCAAGGAGCCATATATGGAAAAAATAGCGAGTTTTCAGGTTGATCATCTGCGGTTAAAACCGGGCGTTTTTGTTTCACGCATAGACAATTTTAAGGATGTGGTGCTTACCACATTTGACATGCGTTTTAAAGAGCCGAACAAAGAGCCTGTTATGGATCAGCCGGCATTGCATACAATTGAACATCTCTGCGCTACCTTCCTGCGTTCCCATAAAGAATGGGGCCCTAAAGATATATACTTCGGCCCTATGGGCTGCCGTACAGGTTTTTATTTAATTTTAGAGGGAAGCTATAAATCTGCGGACATTCTTCCTCTGCTGCTTGAAATGTTTGACTGGATAGAAAAATTTGACGGCCCTATCCCCGGCGCATCCGCCGCCGAATGCGGCAACTGGCGCGAACAGAACATTGACATGGCAAAATGGGAATGCCGCAGATACGCCGGTCTTTTAAAAAAGCCCGCAAAAGAAAATCTGGAATACCCCAGCGATATGGTATAGGGTTTGCTCTTTAAAAAACTTAAAGTCTTACTTTCTCTTTTGACAATATTTTTTATTAACGGCTGTGATATAGGCAGCGATAATCCCGCATCTAACACCGGTAGTATTTCAGCTAACATTCTAAAAATATATTCCGGTGGTTACGGATATGATGTTGCGTACAGGGTAGATGGGAATAAAGTATATTCCGGCAGTTACGGGTATGATGTCGCGTACCGGATAGACGGAAACAAAATCTATTCCAGAGCTTATGGTTATGATACCGCGTATAGAATAGATGGGAGCAAAATATATTCAGGCGGATACGGATATGATGTCGCATATAGGATAGACGGAGATAAGATTTATTCGGGCAGTTACGGGTACAGTGTTGCGTATAGGATTGGGAAGTAGATTCCCGTGAATAATATGCAACCGGTAAATAAATACGTTTCCGATTATTTAATTACTCCGGACGAAATTTTTGAAGACTACTTAGGTACGCAGGGATAACACAGGTAGCATTTGCTGGCAGGACTGGTTTGCCAAAAAGACTACAAACGAAATAGTAAAGGCAAAATCAGCCATTAACGTAGAAACATCGTTTTTGTCAGAATTTACTATTTCCATAGTAATCCACGACGCTCCGTAGCAAAGGTGCTTTCTTGATTTCTAAACATATTATTTTACCAGTTTTTTCAATGGTTTTATTGTTTTTAAGCCCCAATCATAATGACTCGACGTACTGGAAATAAAATACGACCCTAACGATGTTGTTCCGGTCCATTGATATTTTTTTTTTGAGAATAGTTCGTCCTCATTATGTTTTTCAATTAATGCCATTATGTCTTTATGGCTCTTTTTAAACATGGTAATTGCCTTTTTTAATTCAGTCCCTTTATATTTTTCCCATATTTTATGGTTCAATGCCGGTAATGTTTTAAATGTATAGCCTTCCGCAGGGATTGCAGGTTTTTTGCCTGACATCCCGACTTTATACCAGTTCTCCATCATCAAGTGCCATTCATGCAAATGGCATATCACATCGGCGATTGTTTTATCCCGATCATTTAATTCATCGTTTTTATATGTTCCGCCCCTAATTTTTTCAGGAAGTTCGTCAATGAATTCCAATAATTTATTGAGATTGAGTTCCGACAGTTCAACCAGTTCTTTTTTGTTTGTAGGTCTGGACATTTTATACCTCCAAAAGTACTAAAATTATATCCTTAATTAAGGATATTTATCATCATATCATATTAAAAAGCATAAATTTAACATTTTTGATCATTTTGATATATATTTTTCGATTTTAATTAATATAACTTTAAGAAAAATGTGAGGCGATAAAAGGCGTTATAATATGTAAAACAATATCAAGTGAAAAATGTGCAATTATTGCGGACTCTAAACCTTTTTTCCAGTACAACCAGCCAAAAATAATACCTCCGATACCGTTTAAAACAACAGCTCGAATAATAATTATTCCTGTTAAATTGGTTGTCTGCGCTGTTGCCGGTAAATGACCTAAACCAAAAAATACAGACGCTAAAATAATAGAAAGCCATATTCCAAAAACTGTAGGTTTTCCATCTTTATCTTTTTTTATCTTAAAAATAATCCATACAAATAAAGAAACCAGGAACAGCCTTAATAATATCTCTTCGGCAATTCCGCCGTAGAATGATGCCAATAAAGCCTTCCAAACAGTTACAGGTGTTTCCAATTTCAGTGATTCCGGAATGAATTTATTAAAAGGAATACCTGATAAAACAATTAATATTCCGGCAATAATACCCAAACTAATTGAAGGCAGCAATATTGATTTTATTTCTTTAGTTTGATTCTTGCCATCTAAAACACTCTGTAATATCGGTAATCCCATTCCAATACGTTTTGACAGAAACAATCCAAGAAATATTACTATTGCAAACATGACAAGATTATTTACCGCTGTAAAAATCAGTATTTTAGGAGTTATTCCAAATTCACTTGAGGTAAACTCAAGCGAATAAGGTACTACGAGTACCGATGTAATAACACAAATGATAAGTAAAATAAAAAACAATTTCCAATTTATTAATTTTTTCATAAAACTGTAACCTTCTTTGCAATTTCCTTCCCATTCTACAGGATATTTTTAAAATATATCTTAATTTACATTATTAAGTAAAGATAAAATGAACATTTTTTATCATTTCTACTAAATAAATGAAAAGGCGGTGAGGATCACCGCCCTAAAAAACAAATCTCTTATGCCTCATCCTTCAGCGTGTTGATTTTATTCTCCGCCCAGGCTTGAGTCGGAAATAAAGCAAAATAGCTTATCGTAATCGAATACATTAAAGTTATTAAAGAGATCGCAAGGTTAGGACCCAGTCTGTCCTTTAAATCCAGATACATAAGAGAAGCTATCACTCCCGAAAGAAAACCAAATCCGCCTACCGAAAGGATAAACTTGCTTGTGTTTTTTAACGCTGTAGAAAGAGCTGTAAGTTCGGTTACCGTGTAAATATGCTCCTTCTTGAAACTCGTTTTTATGTAATTGCCGATTATTTTTCCGCTTTTTGACACAAGACAGAAAAAAAGCAGAGGAACAAGAACCAGAAGAGCTGACGGCAGATCAATAAATACCCTATAAACTCCTGTTAAAATACTGATAACAGCAAAAATAAAAAGCATGAACAAAAACCCGATAATTAATAACATCATTCGCCTCCTAAATATTTCTCAAGATTAACGGTTATATCTTTGATATAGCCGCTCAAAACTTCCGAACTTCCCGGCATAATTTTTTGCCTGTCCTGATAATATCTTTCAACAACCGTTGAAAGCGGCATAAAATTTATAGTGATACATATCACAAAAGTGAATACGCATGCGGCGGCAAGCATAAATATTTTTTTGGTATCGATCCTGTCATTTTTTGCCCTGCGTAATCCTATGTTTATGGCACTAATAAGCCGCTCCTGATCACAATCACGGTTATTCTCAATACATTTCAAGAATAAGTCATTATTCATCTGAAACCTCCAACCGCAATATATTGAGCGCCCTGTTCAAGCGGCTTTTAACAGTGCCTTCCGGTATATTCAATATAGCTGATATTTCATTTAACGTATAACCGGAATAATATTTAAGACTGATGATTTCACGAAGATCAGCTTGCAGAGATTCAATCATCTGGGTGAATTCCAGTTCACTATGATGATCGTAATATATGCCTTCCGGCGCATTATCCGTAACTATTTCATGTTTTTGCCTCCTATGAATATCATTAGCGGCGTTTAACAATATGCGGACAAACCATGTTTCCGCATATTTCGGTTCCCGAAGCCTTTTAATACCCTTAAAAGCGCGGAAAACGGTTTCGCTTACCGCGTCTAAAGACAGAGCATCATTGCCAAGAACGCCCTTTGCCGTGCGGAAAAGTTTCTTTTCCAAATTACGGCAAATCATGACAAAACATTCCTCATTGCCCTTTGACGCTTGTTCCGCCAGATATTCCAATGTTTCGTCTCCTCTTAGCAAGTTTTCCCAATCTCCTTATTTATTAGACGTTTAAAATGTTATTTTGGTTCTTGCAATTTTCCCGATTTATAGCTGAAAAACTCTTAAAATTCCCGCATAAACGGCTTTCCGGCAGTTATAGACATATTGAGCTAAGGAAAATAAGGTTTGTATATTCCGCCTTTTTGTTATTATTCGTCATTTTATTTTATTCAACTATTCTTTTATCTCTATAATTTAAATCATTTCTAATTTTATAACCATTATTATCCCAAAAAATATTTCCGGTTTTGTTTTTCTTAAACGCAACCAAGAATATTTTTCTAATTCCTTCTTTTTTTAGGGCTTTTTCTGTTTTTTCCAATAATTTTTTACCCAAACCATTTTTCCTATGTTCCGGTTTTACCATTAAATGATAAATATGCCCTCTCCGTCCGTCATTTCCAGCCATTATTGTTCCTATTATTTCATTTTTATACTGAGCTATGAAGCAAGTATTTGGGTTTTTATCCAGAAATATTTTTATGGATTTTTTTGAATCATCACTTCCGCTTAAGCCTACACCGTCAGTATTTTTCCACAAATTTATTATTTCATTATAATTTTCTATATCCATTGCCTTAATTTTATACATTATATTACTCCAATAACTTTATGTAATTTATTTCCAATATATTGTCAATATTATAACGAATCTTGCAATATATGAAAATAATATTCTTCTGCATCATCTTAATAATTATTTTCTATTTTAAACTTCATAATTTATCCATTGGCTCATACCGGCTCCGACTTTATCATTCGGTCTTTCTTCAAATCCGAATTTTTTATAAAAAGATTCCTTTCCTTTTGCGGACATTAAATTTACAAATACTGTCTGTCCTTTTTCTAAAAATTGATTTTTAATATATTTCATTGCTTCTGTCATTAGCGTTTTACCTATTCCTTTTCCCTGATATTCAGGTAATACTATTACATCAGATATTAATACCGTATAACCGCCGTCACCGCTTACTCTGGTTAATCCGACTACTTTCCCATCAATAATGGCTGTAATAATAAATAACGCGTTTTCAATTGATTTTTCCGTGAGATTTTTCTCTATTTCATTCCACCCGACCATTTTTCTTAGAAAATTGAATTCCTCAATTGATATTTTATTTCCGTATTTTATATCCATATTTACTCCTTATAATAATATTAAACTGCATTTGAATAATAAAATATTAACATTTTTTATCATTTTCAATTTTTATTCTTTTTCCATTTGTATTGCCTCATTTCCCATAATTCTTTATATACTTTTGATATTTTTTAGAAGATATTTATACCGTATTTCTTGAGAATTTAATAAATTCATACGGCAACCCCATATCTTCAGAATATTTACGAATTTCCTCTCTCTCGTTTTCATTCATTTCGTCATAGAAAGGACGTTCTGATACTTTCCAATATTTTTTAACTTCATCTATCTTCAGCACATCCCCCCACGGTGCATTATATAATTCCCCAACCTTGTATTTACCGGCTTCTTTATATACACGAGTGGTATAACAATAACCAAGTTCATCTAAATAATTTCGAATAGCCTCATGCTCATGTTCCGGGAATGATATTTCACTAAACATTAATTTAATCTCCTCCTGTCCGATAATATTAGTTTTCAATCATCTCGATTTTGTCATAAAATATAAACAATGCCAAGTACTATTTATTCTATATATCTCTCCGGACCGTATGCTCCATTATCATTCCATTTTTGCGAAAGATCATATTTTTTAATTATTTTTATAAATACTTATTTGATAATTCTTTAAACCTTTCCTGCGAATTCGAATATCCTTTTTCTTTTGCAGTAAAGCTTTTGTCAAATATTTCTGCTTCATTTTTATCTATTTCATAAGCCTTTCCCTCGTCAAATATTCCATCTATTCCATTTAAGGCATTAGGATATAATTCTAAAACCAATAATGCCGCTGGGTATTTTCTGTCTTTATTTGTTATGTTATATTCCTTTGATTCCTTAAATCCAAATCTTTTGTAATATTCCGGATCGCCATAGATTATTATACATTTATACCCCATTTCTTTTGATAATTTTATAGTGTGATATATCAATTGTCCGCCAATACCTTTATTCTGATATTCAGGTAATACGCTTAATGGACCGAATGTTAATACATTATATTCTAAATCGTTATTTTTAATTAGGGCTTTAGCATACATAATATTTCCGACTATTTTATTGTTATGTAATGCTACAAAATCCAATTCTTTTATAAAGACATTGGTTTTTCTTAAATTACGAACGAGTAAATGTTCATCACAGCCCGGAACATAATGATTCCAAAAGGCTTCTCTGGTTAGATTTTCTACCGCTTTATAGTCCTCTTCTTTTTCAAGTCTTAATTCTATTTCCATAAATAGACTATATCTATTTTTGTGTATAATGTATAATCATCAAATATGAACTATAAAATAGATATGCCTCTTGAATTTATCCTTATCGGGATTCAATTCATTACGCTATGGTTATTATTCTATAGGCTTTACCGTCAGGATTCCAAAATAAAAAGAATCACGCTTATGGGTGTTATGATAATATGGAGACCGTTGCATATAGCTGTCAGTTTATTCTTTTCTATGCCAACGGCAGTAAAAGTAATTTTAGAGGTTTTAGCGTTCTTAATTCTTGTGATTTTAGCGGGGGGCAGAAAAAGAATCGCAGTTATAACGGCTATTTACCTGTGGAATGTTGGTTTTCTTATAGATGTTATTGTTTCCTGCCTGTTTACCGGTTCTACCGGCAATCTTCCCATAACAAGTACCGCTTTATATCTTGAAATGGCTATATCTCAAATTGCTATGTTTTTATGGGCTGTTTTTTACTATTCACAAATGAGAATTATCCCGCAAGAGGCGCTGAACCGCATTTCTTTACGCTTCTGGCTTATCGTGCTTCTTACTCCGCTTATCGGAGCCGTCCTGCTTTTTGCCAACTTTAACCTCTTAAAAAATCAATTAGATGCTGGTTTTAATAATTTTCTATTTTACGGCTTTTTTGGCATTACATTATTCGTGCTTAGCCTGTTTATTTTCTACCTTTATATAAAACTCATCGTGAATTATCAAGCCCGTGTTCTTGCAGTAGAATTAAATAAAACCCCGCCAGTTTATACATTGGCAAATGGTCTTTCTGCCGAATTCATAAAAAAATACGATCTTTCAAAACGGCAAGCAGAAGTGGCGGAGGCTTTGCTTCAAGGCAAGTCAAACAAGGAAATTTCAATTTCTCTGGATATAGAAGTTAATACCGTACAGGTACATTTACAGAATATTTACCGGAAAACCGGCGCACCCGGAAGGTATGCTCTTATGGCATTAGTCGGGCAGGGGAATTCGTTATAAATCTTTAAATCTGCCAAAAATAACTGAAAACAGTTAGCCTGAATCCTCAATATAACTGGAAAATAGAATAGAACTCCCTATTATTCTGCCATACATTAAAACTATACACAATTTTAGGAGGGTTACTATGGTAACTAAAATAAAAAGAACAATTTGCATTTTTGTGTGCGGTTTTCTGTTTTCGGTTTCTGCATTTTCATCAGATATGAAAGGCAGCTTTATTTTCGGCACTGGTTTTAATTTGGGCCTGTTTCAGCCCACATTAGACGGCATTGGCGATACTTTGCTTATGGGCGGACGGCTTCACGCCGACTATGCCGTTTATCAATGGCTAAGTATTGGTTTGGAGTCAGGTTTTTCCGTTGCGAAAATTTGTGATTCCGATTTCGCTGTCGGCGTTGTGCCGATACTAGCCCGCGTTGCATGGCATCCTTTTTCTTTGCGGAATTTTGATCCGTACATTGTTGGAAAAGCAGGCTACGGAGTGGGTTTTTGGGTACAAGAAGGCGATGACTATAATTGGACAGAGCCGCACGGCGGTTTTGTATGGGGCATTAATATTGGAGCGCGTTATTTCTTTACAAAATTTGTCGGTATTTTTCTTGAGGCCGGATACGAGTGCCAAAGTTTTGGTTGGGAACATCCTGATATGGAAACGCCGAAATGGGAAGACTCTGCCAATGGCCGCACCTATGCAACTTTGGGCTTAAGTATTAAATTGAGTAAGAAATAAAAACGTACGGGCGGTATATCGCATAACATCTTTGTGCAAACCGTCGGCGCGTTATGCGCATTTCTATCCGAAATATGTGCATGTAAATACATGAAAATATTTCGGCAGAATACTTGATTAATTTTTAATTATAAGATATAATAATATTAAAATGGAATAAAGACATATAATAGGAGTAGAATGATGAGTATCCATAGAATAATGACAATTATCTTCTTTATGTTTATATTAATGGGCTGCGCAACCGGTTCAACAGTTATTACCGGTGATGTCAGACAGGCTATTGTTCCGGGCGATGTAAAAATTTACCTTGATCCGCCTTCAAAATATGAAACTATTGGATTAGTAGAAGCGTCTAGTGATGTTGAAATATCAAGACAAAAAGCGCAAGACCGTGTTATTAGTGAATTAAAAATGAGAGCGGCAAAAATAGGGGCAAACGGCGTTATTTTAACTAATTCGGGAAGTACAACAAATGCATCAACCGGAGTTTTTATAAATGGTTTTTTTTATTCCGGTAAAAGCGATACAATAACCGGACAAGGAAGAGCAATATATGTAATTCAGGAATAATTATAATATGAATAATATTCTTGAAGTAAATAATCTAAGTAAAATATTTAAAAGTTTTACAATAGACTCAATTTCTTTCAATTTGCCTGCCGGAGCCATAATGGGTTTTGTTGGTCAAAATGGCGCCGGAAAAACTACCACAATTCGTTTAATTTTAAATATGTTAAAAAGAAACAGCGGAAAAATAAAGGTTTTTGGGCTGGATAATATTGGTAATGAAATGGAGATCAAGCAAAATTTAGGAATAATATTTGATGACCTTTTCTTTATAGAAATGTGGAAAATTAAGGATGTAGAAGGCGCAATAAGGAAATTTTATGGATTGTGGGACGGTAAATTATACAGGCAATATCTGGATAAATTTAATCTTCCTATTAATAAAAAAATAAAAGATTTATCAAGGGGAATGAAAATAAAATTGATGCTTGCCGCGGCAATGTCCCATAATGCCAAACTTCTTATTCTTGACGAGCCAACCAGCGGCCTTGACCCCGTTGCCCGATATGAACTTTTGGATATTTTCAGGGAATATGCAGCCAATGGGGAGAAGAGTATTTTATTTTCCACTCATATTACATCAGATTTGGAAAAAACTGCTGATTATATTACGCTAATCGATCGCGGAAGGCTGTTTTATACCGGTAAAACGATTGACCTTATAAATAATTATTTTGTGGTTAGGGGAAGCCCTGATATTTTATCCGCTGAATTAAAAAATAATATTATAGGATTAACAATTAATCAATCAGTATTTGCCGGTATGATTAAATCTTCCGCGCTGCAGAATATTCCTAAAGAAATTGTAAGCGGAATACCTACCATTGATGAAATACTTATTTATATTAGCAAAGGAATGTATAAATATGAATAACATATTTCAGGTTTTAAAGTTAGATTATTTTACCATTAAAACAGCATATTCTAAAATAATTGTTGTTTACTTTATATCAATATTACTTGGGCTGTTAACTCAGCCATTCATGCCAATTATCCTAATTATGTTTTATTGCGTATCTTTCAGCGGATTAACATTTTCAATAATCGAAAAAAATAATTGTGAAAAATTATATGGTATATTGCCAATTCAAAGAAAAGAAATCATTGCAGGAAGATATTTATACGCATTTATTTCCGGAATAATAAATTTAGTAATTTCAATAATTTTGGCGTATATAATAGCAGCCTTTTTAATACAACAAATAGACGCTTTTACATTATCTTTATCAATAACGTTTTCTTTCTGTTATTATTGTTTTGCGGTTGGTATATCATACCCGGTTTATTATAAGATTGGTTTTTCCAAATCATATATATTTATAACGCTGCCTTTATATCTTTTAATTCTCCTTATTGTATTTTTATCTGAAAAAATTGGTTCTGGTTTTATTGAAACTATAGAGCAAATTTTACAATATTTCTCCAATCATTTCATTTTGTTTTTGTTATTTGGGTTTATTTTAGGTGTATTTATGTTAATAATTTCCGCTGTTATTTCGTATGGTATTTTTAAGAATTCTGAAATTTAACATTAATTATTGTTCGTGCGGTTTTAACCCCGGCAAGTCCCACTCAGCGGGAATTTTTACAGGCGTCCCTTTTGAATCGACAAAGGCCCATGTAACTTTCGCCTGAATAAGAATATCTTCGCCGCGCCGGATTTCCTGTGAAATAACGCCGCTGACAGCGCCTTTTTTTATCGGTGTCGATTTTATAACAAGCACATCATCGGTAAAAGCGGGCTTTTTGTAATCAATTTCTATACGCGCTATGTAGACTCCATAGCCTTTTTCAACAGCTTTAATATAATCAAAGCCGATATCCTTTAAATATTCATAACGCGCGTATTCAAGGTAATTCAGATAATTGGCGTTATTTACATGATTATAGCTGTCGCATTCATAGGTTCTCACCCGCAAAGAACATTCAGTTGTCATAGGTTAATTATACCGTCCGGAGGGAGCTTTGAAAAGAGCCAAAAAAATTGTAAAATCAATAATGTTTAATTTTTGTCCGTCATGCGCTTCCAAATCGATCAATTTCAGCGAGGGAAAAGTTTTCCGCTGCCCTGACTGCGGTTTTACATATTTTCATAACAATGCCGCCGCCACAGGCTGCCTTATCCGCGTACCGCAGCCGCAGGGGGAAAGGCTTGTGTTTACGGTTCGGGGCAAGGAGCCGGGTAAGGGATTTTTGGATATGCCCGGCGGCTTTATCGATCCCGGCGAAGGCGCTCTTGAAGGCCTTTACCGTGAGTTAAAAGAAGAACTTGACTGGACGCCTGAAATTCCGCCGGGTGAAAGCCTCATCAGTGTTTTTAAACTGTACGCTTCCTTTCCGAATGTATACTTATATAAAGGCATCAATTATAATACCTGCGATCTGTACTTTTCCGTTTCCGCGCCCGGCCTTAAACGGGACGATTTTCATCCCGATCCGGTTGAAATTACCGATGTCTTTTTCCTAAAGCCTGACGAAATTGATCTTTCAAAATTTGCCTTTGAATCGACAAGACGCGCCGTAAAATCGTATCTGGGCATTTTGGACTAAACGCCTGACAGGCGGACCAATGTGCATTTCAAGTACATTGACTAATTTTCGATTTATCATCATCGTTTACCTATGAACAGTTCTCCGGCAAAAAATAACTTCATGCCAGGCGAGTACCGTAAAGCTGCTGATCGATTGTTTCACAAAGACGGTTTTTCCAGAGGTCAGAAAATAAATATTAAAGCTGCAAGTGAATTTGCCAAAGCGCTCGGTATCGGAGCCGAATATCAGCGTGTGCTCGCCCTTGACAGAAAAAGCGGTGAAATAAAGATATTTCTTGAGCATTTCCGCGATAACCTTGAATTACTAATTCAAAAAACATGGATGGATAAATCCGAAGAAAAACGCAAGGGGACGCTGCAGGACGAAATTCCTTTGTTCATGGCTTCTCTTGAAAAAGGCGATTCTTCCGCGTCTGTTGATATATTCGCGGCCATCCTTGAAGAATTGGCATACCTCTTTTTCGGAATACAAAGCGAAAAAGATGATTTTGCAGAGTTTACATTCCGTATTGACGCCCAAATGGGGCTTTTTTGGTGGTACTCAGGCAGAATTGCCCTTTTAAATGAGTATTACGACAAAGACAAAAACCATGATGATAGGGTTATTTGGGCGGTTCTGCTTCTTGGCATCTGTTATCTGACAAATTTTTAAAGGAGCGTTTTATGCCTAATCCGGAGAGCGCTGTCTCAGGCGATTTTATCAGTGAATTCATAAAAGAAGACCTTGCCTCAGGAAGGTTCGATTATGTACATACCCGTTTCCCGCCTGAACCCAACGGATGGCTTCACATCGGCCACTGTAAAGCATTCTACATTGACTTTGTAATGGCGGAGCGTTTCGGCGGCAAATGCAATCTTCGTTTTGACGATACCAATCCTGAAAAGGAAGACCTTTCCTATGTCGAGGCAATAAAGCGCGATATTAAATGGATGGGCTACGATTGGGAAGACCGTGAATATTACGCTTCCGATTATTACGAATACCTTTACGAACTTGCGGTTAAGATTATTAAAAAAGGCAATGCCTATGTTGATGATTTGAGCGATACCGAGATGAGCGAATACCGAGGGACAGCGGTTGCGGATAAGAACAACATTACCATAACGCCGCCCGGCAAAAACAGCCCGTACCGCAGCCGCTCTGTTGAGGAAAACCTTGATTTGTTTGCGCGGATGCGCGCAGGCGAATATCCGGACGGAGCGAAAACCCTCCGCGCGAAGATCGACATGACCCATCCCAATCTGCTTTTGCGCGATCCTGTAATGTACCGTATCCGCCGTGAAACTCACTACCGCACAGGAAATTCGTGGTGCATTTATCCGATGTACGATTTCCAGCATCCGCTTTCGGACGCAAAAGAGGGAATCACGCACTCTCTCTGTTCGCTTGAATATGAAATTCACCGCCCTCTTTACGAATGGTTTATTAACGAAGCGGAAGTTTTCCCGTCCCGGCAGATAGAATTTGCCCGCCTTAACCTGACCTATACCGTTATGAGCAAACGCTGGCTTCTCAAACTTGTGCAGGAAAAGTATGTATCAGGCTGGGATGATCCGCGTATGCCTACAATTGCCGGTCTTCGCAGGCGGGGCTATACGCCGCAGGCGATCCGCAGTTTTGTCTCACAGATAGGGATTGCTAAAACGGACAGCGTAGTGGACATCGCTTTCCTTGAATACTGCCTGCGCGAAGACTTAAACAGGCGCGCGCTGCGCGTAATGGCGGTTTTACGCCCTCTTAAACTGATTATAGAAAATTGGGAAGAAAATAAAACGGAAACTCTCGAGGCCGTAAACAACCCCGAAGATGAAAGCGCGGGGAAACGCGGCATCGTTTTTTCCCGCGAACTCTGGATTGAACGCGAAGACTTTGAGGAGACGCCGCCGCCCAAATATTTCAGGCTTTTCCCAGGAAACACCGTGCGCCTGCGTTATGCGTACATTGTTACGTGCACCGGTTTTGACAAGGACGCGGACGGCAATATTACGGCTGTTCGCTGCACATACGATCCCGAAACAAAGGGCGGCAACGCCGGTTTTGACAACCGCAAGGTAAAGGGAACGATACACTGGGTTTCCGTATCGCATTCGCTCCCGTTTGAAGCGCGCATTTACGATTATCTTTTTAACACGGAAAAGCCGATGGAAATTGCGCTCCGTCCTGACGGCAGTTCCGGAGAATTTACGGACAACCTGAAAGCCGACTCTCTGGAAATAATCGGCAATGCGTGGGGAGAGCCTGCGATTGCGAATATTACAACGGGCGATCCCGTTCAATTTGAAAGACTTGGCTATTTTGCCCGTGATCCTGATACCGGCGCGGACGGAAGAGCCGTTTTCAATAAGACGATTGGTTTGCGCGATACATGGGGAAAAATAGCAAAAAATATATAAGACTCATTCAGAAACTTCACGCCTTCGGCCGCCTTTGGCAGCCTTCGGCAGTTTCAGGACAAGTCGATTAATATTCACAGGAAGTAATCTCTTGCACAAGGGATTTAAAAACACCGCTTTCCGTATCGGAAAGAACTTCCGCCGAATAGAGAGCTTTTTCAAAAAGTTCTCCGCAGCGGATTATGCCCTCATTAAGCCGTTTTAACTCATCTTTGTTATCCGGCGTTTCCTGCGCGGACGCGGCTAAAATGCCGCAGTATTCACCGGGAGCGAGAACAGGTTTCCACGCTGCGTTTCGCACATCGTTTCCCCAAATAATCAGGCGCGCAAAGAGAGTTACGCTTTGTTTCATATCGCGTTTTTTTGCCGGAGAATACGCCCCAAAAAGACTTTCTGCTGCCCGGCGGATTTCCTCTGCGCTGTAATTTCTTAGTTTTGAAACGTCTTTCCCATCTTTTAGGTAAGTGAAAAATGAAATAAAGGCGGCTATCATCCCCCTGAACCATTCGGCGATAATGCCGAAAAACTTTTTATGAAACGGCATTTCTTTAGAAAAATTTCCGCGGTTTATAAACGGCGAAATCATAAAACGGATAAATCCTATAACCGCTAAAATAATAAGTCCGTATTTCATGAAAATTAAAAAATATTTAAAAATTATCGAAAAAATTGACGGCGGAGCGATTTCATCAGAACCGGAAAGTTTTTCAAAGTAGTTCGTGTTTGTAATATCTTCAGAGTTCGGCGCTCTTTCATAATGCGGAAACTCGCGGTCATAATGCGGAAAAAGCCATGAAAAAAATCCTGTAATTAATGAAAACGGCAGAATGCTTTTTCCCGGCGTAAAAATTACCGCGGCTGTAAAGCATAACAGTGTAAAAACAATCATCGCAAACATACATTTAACTCTGCCTGACTCGGAAATAACAATGCCTTCTCCGGCATGGTACAGCTCTCTCTTTATGCTCCCGAAAAAACCATATATACATATTGCGCCCGCAAGAACTGCAATCAGAAAAATATTTAACGCTAACGGCAAGGTAATTTTATAAATCGTACATAAAACGGTTAGGAACGCGAGCAGAAAAAGCTGTAAAAAATAACCCCACGCTTTTTTACTGATATTTTCATCCGTGTACTGCATTAAAGATGAATCTTCATATAAAATTTCCTGAAGTTTTTTTCCCTTATACAATTCTGTATAAATTTCAAAATGCCGGCGCGCGCTGAAAAGCTGTTTCAGCGGAATAACGCTTGCCCAGAGAAACAGCGAACCGGCGGCGGAGAGGATATTTTGAGTGTCAGGAAGAAATTTCTCAGTCCATGTAACCGCGTCGGTAAACAGCGAGGATAGAATATAACAGACAGACGTAATTATTATTCCGCCCCGGATATTGGCCGCCGCAAGACTTGCCTTTTCGTCTTTCATGAAATCATAATAAATTGACGCGAAAATTCCGCCTGTAAAACCGCATACAATTATTACCGCGGCGGGCAAAGCTGTTTTAAGCAGCTTTTCCGCAAGAAATACCGAAGCCGCGAGAAATGTAAGCGGCATATAAATTGCGAGTAACGAATACAGCGGACCGTTGGAAAGAAAACTTCCTTTAATTAATCTGTCAGATGATTTCATAGCCCGCTTCCTTCATCTGGTGGCGCGGAGAATTATCCGGAGCAATTGATGATACGGCGTGTTCATCAATTATTACATATTCAAGGTAAAGATGTTGTTTTTTCAATGAACTGAGAGCAATGTAAGCCTCGTTTCCCGGGTTGGGGCCGGTGTAAACATATCTTGTCCCATAGGGAAGGCGTTTGCCCTGATCCAGCATAACCTTCACGCTTGCGCGGATCGGCGTCTGTCCGCCGTCTTCTTTTTTACCGGCTGAAACATTCCATTTTATAGCAGCCAATCTTTCAAGAATAGGAACGGATGTAAAGGATGACGGTGGAATAACCGAAACGCCTCCTTCATTGCCTGATGTATAAATAATAATTCCCGTTACCTGACGTCCGCGTGAAGCGTTCAAACAGAGAGCGGCGGCTGCTTCAATTGTTCTTTCCATATACATTATGTGTTTTTTTACCGGATAATCATTGCTGTCTAGGTTAAGAAAGATCATAACCGGATATGAAGCGGTTGTTTCATATTCATTGACCAAAAGGCCGCCGGATTGAGTCTGCATATCGCCTGATACATGAGCGCTCATTTTCCAGTTAATACGGCGAGGCTCATCCCCAGGATTATACTGGCGAAGCGATCTGTACCGCGTAATATCTTCGTATAACGGATTGGCGCTGATCATACTTCCCATAGGAATGCCGCCCGACATTTTTATCCTGATTGAACGTAAAACCGGATAAACAAAAAGTTTCGATGTCTCGGCGGATGTCAGGTGAAACGGAAAAAGACCGAGGGGATCAGCGCCGCGAATTACCGCAGGGCCGATTGAAAAAATCCCCCTGTCCGCGCATAAACCTTCCCAGCGCAGTGATGTCCATGTACGCCTGCCCAAAGTACACAGAATTCTGCTTATACTGAATACCTGCAAAATTCCGGTGGAATCTCCTGCCGCCAGCATAAAGGCGGGAAGCAGTCCGTGATTTTCAATCTTTAATTCCACCTGAACCCATTCGTGCCTGAATACCCGCAGTTCCGTGTCCATTCGTGTTACGCGAATATTTCTGATAAGGTATACGCTGTACAGCCTTGAACCAATCAGTATGAAAAGAAAAAAGAGGCAAAGAAACTGAACAACGGCGGCTGGAGTAAATATGAAAACCGGAACAAGAACCGCAATTCCCCAATAAAGCAATTTATCCCTTTGAATTTCTATTTTGTTCCACGCGGAAGGCTGGTTCATGAAGATGTCCGGTATTCAGGGATCGGAATCGTATCAAGAATGGATTGAACGATTCTGTCAGGTGAAACTCCGCGTATAAAGGCTTCCGAAGTAAGAAGCATCCGCTGACGGAAAACGTTTTTTGCGATTTCTTTAACATCCTCAGGCGTAACATAATCCCTGTTACGCACACCGGCCAGCGCCTGAGCTGAACGGTAAAGCGCAAGGCTTCCGCGCGGAGATACGCCTGTCCTTAACTGCGGATTTCCCCGTGTCGCTTCCACGAGAGCGAGAAGATAATTTTTTACAGCTTTATCAACATATATACGGCTTACAGTTTCCTGAAGCGGAGCGATTTCCTTCGCAGAAGCTACAGGTTTTATATCCGTAACAGGATGAGTAAGGCGGCGCTGGCTTTCCAGCATTTGGGATTCGGATTCCGTATCAGGATAACCTATGCCGAGCGAAAGCAAAAAGCGGTCTTTCTGCGCCTCAGGCAGCGGAAAAGTCCCCTCAAACTCAACGGGATTTTCTGTCGCCAAAACAAAAAACGGTTCAGGAAGGGGAATGCGGCTGCCGTCGACTGTAATCTGCGCTTCCGCCATAGCTTCAAGAAGAGCGGACTGCGTTCTCGGAGTCGCGCGGTTAATTTCGTCAACTAACACAAATTGATTTACAAGCGGGCCGGGGCTGTACACAAAACGGCCTTTTTTGTCTTCAAACTCATCCGCCTGCCGCCAGACAGAAACGCCGAGAATATCCGCAGGAAGCAGATCGGGAGTACATTGAATTCTTGAAAAACTAAGATCAAGGCTGGCGGCAAAGGCGCGCGCGAGAATTGTTTTTCCCGTACCGGGAACATCTTCAAGAAGAACATGACCGCGCGCGAGAAAAGCGGTTATCAGCGTATCGACAACGGCGGTTTTGCCGAGAAAGACAGTTTCAATATTTTTTCTTATTCTTTGAGCAAATTCCGCTACAGGCAGTAAATCTTTCATATATAGATTATATGTTAACTAATCAATAATTCAAGCGATTTGCGGAAAAATGAGCGAATGTCCATTCCATAAACAGAATCCAGAATATCACTGTTCAGGATTTCTTCGAATTTACCCGCCGCGGCTAATCTTCCGTTATCAAGCACAACAGCAGAGTCGCTGAAACGCCGCGCCATTGTCAGGTCGTGAAAAACGCTGATTAATGTTTTGTTGTTTTCTTTTATCCACGTTCTTATAAAGTCAAGAAGCTCAATCTGATGCTTAAGATCAAGATGGTTGGCAGGCTCGTCAAGCAGGATGAAATCGGGAGTCTGCGCGAGGGTTCTCGCAAGGAAAACCCGCTGTAAAGTACCGCCGCTCAATTCATCGATCATGCGCTCCTTAATGTCCCGAATATCCAGCTTATTTAAAATGTCTTCGATAATTTCCCTGTCTTCTGCGGAAAGCGTTTTAAAAAAACCGCGCGAATAAGCGTAACGTCCCATCGAAACAGTTTCGTAAACCGTGTAGGGAAAAAAAACTTGCGCGCTCTGGCTGAGAAGCGAAGTTTTCTTTGCGAACTCTTTGCGAGGGATTTCAAGCGCGCTACGCCCTTCCAGCAATATTGCGCCCCGAAAATCAATAATACGCGCGATGCATTTGAGTAATGTGCTTTTCCCGCTGCCGTTAGGCCCAAGTATGCAAAGGCTTTCTCCTTTCCGCGCTTTAAAGCTGATGTCGTGTATAACGTCATCACATTCTTTTACCGAACCGTATCCGGCGCATAAATTTTTTATTTCTATCATTTTACGCCTTCTGTTTTTTTGCGCCTTAAATAAATCCATGCAAAAAACGGCGCGCCGATTAACGCGGTAATCGCTCCTACGGGCAGTTCCGAAGGCGAGATTACCGTTCTTGCGGCAAGGTCGGTCAGTACCATTAATGAGCCTCCGATTATAAACGACATCGGGATCAAACGTTTATGGTTAGAGCCGATTATCCTGCGCGCCGCGTGAGGGGCTATAAGATCAACAAAACCGATAATGCCGCAGAGAGCGACTGCCGCCCCTGTCAGTACAGCGCAAAGCGCAAGAAGCCTTTTTCTTATCGCTCCTGTCTCTACGCCTGCGGATTTTGCGTGTTCATCTCCGAAACTCAAGATGTCCATTTCCCTTGTATATAGAAGAACTCCGGCAATTCCCAATATTAAAAACGGCAGCAGCAACCGGACATAAACCCAGCCGCGCATTGCAAAACTGCCCATCTGCCACATAACGATCCGCCGCAGGTCATCGGAAAAAATCGCGCTTAATAAGGTAAGCATGGCTCCCAGAAAAAGCGAGAATACCATGCCGCAGAGTATGATTGTGTTATTTGACATTGATTTGTCGATTCTTGATGAAAATGAAGCTACCAAAAAAACTGTAACAAGGCCGAAAACAAAACCGGTCAGCGGCAGCGTAAAAGCGCCCAGCAGCGGAATTGAAATCCCGCTTATGATGATTATTCCCGCGCCGAGAGATGCGCCGGATGAAACGCCTAAAATGTAAGGAGAGGCAAGCGGATTTCTTAAAACAGACTGGCAGACCGCGCCGCCGGCTGCAAGACAGCCTCCAGCCAGAAATGCCAGTATTACGCGAGGAAGGCGCAGCAGCCAAACAATCGAAACATTTTTTGGATCGACGCTTTCTTTCAGCGGCAATCTGAAAACTTTGTGTAAAACGATTAAAACAGTGTCGTCCAGCCTGATGCCGGAACTGCCCAAAGAAGCGGCGGCAATAATTATTAATAGCGAAATAACCGCGCCCGCAATGATGCGATTTCTGTTACTCATACACAATCCTGTTGAAAACCTTTTACCCGCATAATTTGACTTTTATCCCTATGGTTAGTTTTTCACGCAAGACGTCATTCTGCCGTCCTGCCTTCCGATAACATAGTTAAATTATACATCGCTACGCGCAGTTTTTCAGTCATTGACAGTATCTCGGCATAGCCGGTTTTTACCATGTTACTTTAATTTTGAAGACTGTCAAGCGCGGCGGTAATCTCGCCGCTATGCGCCGACAATTCGCTGAAAGTATTGATCAAATCTGAAATGGTTTCTCGGTAACGGCTATCCCGTCAATAATATTTTTCAGCGTAGATTCTGCAACTTTTTCCCTGAACCATCCATGCAGAATCTAACCGGACAAATTATAAGGCAATAATATGCTGATTGATGGCATTAAATTTTTCAAAAAACATAATACTTTTTTTATCTGACACAAATAATAAATTGCCGCTGAAACGTTATGTGCAATACAGATAAAAATGATCCAAATGCGATAGAAAAAGCAATAATATTTGCTTCCTGTAAGATAGGAAAAAACGGAGCGGCTCAAGGATTTTTATCAGAAGAAGAATTATTAAAAATAAAGGTATGAAAAACAAGGCGGTTTTATTGGAAATACCTTAAAGCAGGTCTATTTTCATGATTGCCACCCGGCTATTAATGGTCTTATAAGCGCAGACAGCAGGCTACAAACTCAAATTTAACCGAAAAATTATCCTAAAAATATATAGACAAGAAAAGCAAAATATGATAAATGTAGGAATAGTTGTTTTTTTAACTTAAAATTTTGAAAATGGTTTGATATTAAATTAAATATAGTTATAAGGAGGTACAAGAATGCCGGTTAAGCCGCTTGGAATAAACCCGAAACCAAAAGAACACGTTGTATGGTCCAACTCATATTCAATGGGAATAAAAATAATTGACGACCAGCACAAGGGACTTTTGAATTTTGTTAATGACTTATTCAATCATTCCACCGGAAACGAGACGGAAGAACGGGCTTATTTTAAAGAAGTAATTCAAAAAGCGGTTCAATATATAAAGGATCATTTCCAGACAGAAGAAAATTTAATGATTGCGACTAAATTCCCCGGTTACGCGGGACATAAGAAAATTCACGATGAATTTACGCTGACAGTGGTTAGAAGCGTTAAGGATTTTGATGCCGGGAAGCGGCTGGTTCTTGAAAAATTCGCCTATTTTCTTAAAGATTGGGTTTTAACTCATGTAGGCGTGCAGGATGTACAATATGCCGAGTATTTTAGGAAAATCGCCACTCGTAAAGAAGACGGAAAATTAAGCATTACAAAGGCGGATGTAAGACAGTAAACCTTTATAAAGAATTGTCAGCCAATCGCTTTAATTAATGCATCGCATACAATATCGGTTTCTTCAATTGTCATGTCGGGGTACAGCGGCAGAGTTAGTTCGTGGGCGCAGACATATTCGGCTTTTGGGGTTGAGTTTACCTTGTCTTTATACGCTGTAAAACCCTGTATAGAAGGATAATGAATGCTTGTTTGAACTCCGTCCTGTTTCATGGATTCTATGACAGCCGCCCTGTCGATTTCTTCAGAAAGCAAAATCGGCATTATGTGGTAATTCGGCTTTCCACGCGAAAAGTGCCTGTAGGGAATTGATACGGATGCAATGTCATCCAGCCGCCTGTAATAATGCTCTGTGATTTTTTTCCGCCTGTTATTCGAGCCTTCAAGTTTTTGCAGTTGAACGAACCCAAGCGCGGAACTGAGCTCGCAAATACGCATATTCAGCCCCGGAGCGGCTACATCATAGGATACCGCTCTTCCCTTGTAGCGGTCAAAAGAGAGAACGGACATTCCGTGGGAGCGCAGTCCTTTTAATTTTGCGAACAGTTCCGCGCTGCGGGTAACAACCATGCCGCCTTCGCCGACAGCGATGTTTTTGTTGCCGAAAAAACTGAAAGCGCTTATGTCCGCGAATGTGCCGAGCGGGCGTCCGTTGTAATCGGCTCCCGGGCTGTGGGCGCAGTCTTCAATAAGTAACAGATTGTGTTTTTTGCACAACGCGGCAATACGCTCCATATCACAGGCAAACCCAGCGTAATGAACGATCATTACCGCTTTTGTTTTCGGCGTTACGCGAGCTTCAATATCATCCGGATCAATAGACCAGTCTTCTTTTATTGAGGTAATGTCGGCAAGGACATTTTTTGCGCCTGCCATCATTGTAGTATTTTGATCCGCTATAAATGTAAGAGAAGGGGTAATTACCTCATCGCCGTCTTTTATGTCAAGGACAAGAAGAGCCATTTGCAGAGCCGCGGTACAGTTTGAAACTGCAAGGCACTGTGTATCAAACCCCAGAAAAGAGCCGAAAGCGGCTTCAAAGTCATAGGTTTTCTGGCTTATCGTAATCCAGCCGGAATCGAGAACTTCTTTAACAGCCTGATATTCTCTTTCATCGTAGCTTATCTTATGAAGCTGTACGCGCCACATGATTTAAATTACCATAATATTTGACGGCTTTTCAACTGTAACAGGATTGATTATAATCAGAATATGAAATTAACCATGTTAAAAGAAGTCCAGGAAAAAATCGCGGGTGAAGGCATCATCGCGGTTTTGGAAATTGAAAACGAACAAAACGCCGTTCCGACCGCAAAAGCCCTGCTGGAAGGCGGAATCACCGTAATTGAACTTGCCCTGCGCACGCCTGCGGCAATCCCTTCAATCTCGTTGATTGCCAAAGAAGTTCCGCAGATGTACATCGGGATCGGTACAATAATTGAGCCGGGTCAGGCGGCGATGGCAAAAAAACACGAAAATGTGCGTTTCGGCGTTTCCCCCGGCCTCAATCCGGAAATTGTCAAAGAAGCGATTGCGGCGGATTTGCCGTTCGCGCCCGGCATAGCGACTCCAAGCGAACTGGAGCAGGCGATTTCTCTCGGCTGCCGTGTTGTTAAGCTTTTTCCCGCCGAAGGAATGGGGGGATTGAGTTATCTGAAAAGCATTAACGGTCCTTACAATCACTTGAGCATTAAATATATCCCCCTTGGCGGCGTCTCTGTGGACAACCTCGCTGATTACGCAAAATTCAAGCCGACGCTTGCAATCGGCGGGAGTTGGATAGCGAATAAAGAACTGATCAACGCTCAGGACTGGAAAGAGATTACAAAAAGGGCAAAAGAAGCTAAGGATATTTGGAATAAGAACCGTTGATTAGAGTCTGTCTATATGCGGACAGACCCTAATTATTCATATCCCATATCTTTTGGAACATCTCAATTAATTGCAGATAATTGCTGCCGTCTGTACCGCCCAGCGCTTTGCTGTCCATGAGCATATAGTCGGTTCCCCAAACGCGGTTATATTTTTGCGGCTTATTAATCATATTTCCCGTAAAATCTATATTTTCAAAATCAACAGTCCCTAATATGTTTTGCATTTGCGTTAATTTTCGGCACATTGATGAAATGCCATAAGTCATTCAATCTGTATGTACCCCTTAAATCTTTATGTGCCTTGGTAAAAATCAGGCGAAAAATCGGATTTTTATTACATAATTTTTATCATTTCCATGACAATCAAGATTTATCATGTTTTTTTATTATATTTACTATACAAAGCGTTTTATTATGCTTTAATTATTTCTACGGTATAATATGGAGGGATATATGAATATCAGTATAAAAAAAACAATTATAAAAGTCGCGTTTTTTGTTTTTATCTCATCGGCTTTCTCCTGTGTCAGTTCCGGTAAATTCATGAACAATGAAAATTTCAAGGATATAATGGACAAGGATTGGAATCTTAAGGAAATTCAAAAAGGGGGCGATACCATAACAATAAACAGAATGAATATACCAAGCGATATTTATACTGTCAGATTTGAATATAAACGTCTGGTCGGCGTAGGCGCGCCTAACCGTTACAGAGCCCTCTATTATGAAAGGGAAAATCACGGCCTTTCAATCGGAAGGATTGCAAGCACCCGTATAGCGGCTTTATACGAAATGAAAAACTTTACGGAATACGAATATTTTGAATGTTTGCAAAAAGTAACCCATTGGTATATTCTCCGTAACGGGAGTTTGGAGTTGATTTCAAATGATAAGGGGGCTCAGGTAATTTTAATCTTTTTCTAGGAAAAGCAGCTTTATCCATAATAAAGGTTTCCAATTTACGAAATATAATTTATTATTATAGGAAACAAGGAGAAAGATATGGATAAAGATACCGAACAATTTTTAAAAAATCAGGCAAAAGAAATCCGCAAACTGACTATTGAAGAAATCGGGAATTTGGGAACAGGGCACATCGGAGGGGCAATGTCAATTGTAGACCTTCTGGCTCTGTTGTACTTTCACCGTATGAAAATTGATCCGAAAAAACCGCGCTGGGAAGATCGCGATCAGCTTGTTGTATCCAAAGGCCACTCCGGGCCCGCCGTTTACTCAACGCTCGCGCTTAAAGGATATTTCCCGATGGATTGGCTTAAAACCCTGAACAAGGGCGGAACCAGCCTGCCAAGCCACTGCGACCGTAACAAGACTCCCGGCATCGACATGACGACCGGCTCTTTGGGGCAGGGCTTTTCCGCCGCTATCGGCATTGCTGTCGGCCTGCGAATGGATAAAAAAAATTCGACCGTGTATACAATCATAGGGGACGGCGAATCCGACGAAGGGCAGATTTGGGAAGGCGCGCTCTTTGCCGGTTTCCATAAACTTTCCAACCTAATTGCGTTTACCGACTACAACAAGCAGCAGCTTGACGGTTTTACAAAAGATATTCTTGATCTCGGCGACCTTGCCGCAAAGTGGAATGCGTTCGGCTGGTTTACTCAGGAAGTAGACGGCCACGATGTCGCCACGCTTGACGGCGCAATTGAAAAAGCTCTCGCGGAGAAAGAGAAACCTTCAATGATAGTGATGCACACAATCAAGGGAAAAGGCTGCAATTTCGCGGAAGGCGTCGAGAAGAATCACAGCATGGCATTTGACATGGAAAAAGCCAAAGAAGCCATTGCGGCGTTAGGTTAATTAAGGAGTAAATTATGGCAGAACAACAAAAAGAAATGCGAATGGCCTATGTTGATACATTGATGTCATTAGCTGAAAAAAATAATAATATTGTCGTGCTGGAAGCCGACTTGATGAGCTGTACAAACACAGGCGTTTTCAAGAAAACGTATCCCGACCGTTTTATAAACTGCGGTATCGCGGAAGCGAATATGGTCGGTATTGCTTCGGGGCTTTCCACTCTTGGCAAAATTCCGTTTGCGTCAGGCTTCGGATGTTTTTCATCAAGGCGCGTATACGATCAATTTTTTCTTTCCGCCAACTACGCCAAATTAAACGTAAAATTGGTAGGCACTGACCCCGGCGTAACCGCAGCGTTTAACGGCGGAACTCATATGCCCTTTGAAGAACTTGCCCTGATGAGGGTAATTCCGAAACTTACAATGGTTGAGCCTTCAGACCCCGCCTCCTGCGCCGCTTTAGTGCGTCTTATGGCGGAAGAATACGGCTGTCATTATCTGCGGATTCCGCGCAAAGCAGTACCGTATTTATACCCGGAAAATGAAACATTCAAGTTTGGGCAGGCAAAAGTTTTAAAGGAAGGAAAGGACGTTTGTTTTGTCGCGCTTGGCAGCCTAATGGTAAACCAATCGCTGAAAGCCTGCGAAAAACTTGCCGCAGAAGGAATCAGCGCCGGTGTGCTTGATGTTCTTACTTTAAAACCGATTGACCGTGACGCTGTATTGAACCAGGCGGGTAAAGTGCGCGCCGTTATCAGCGCGGAGAACGCCCAAATAAGAGGAGGTCTGGGCAGCGCGGTAGCGGAAATAATTGCCGAGGAAGGCTGTCATTGCAAGTTTGCACGTATCGGCATTCGCGACGAATTCGGCGAAGTGGGTACGCAGGACTATCTTGTAGACCATTTCGGTCTCGATGTAGGAAGCCTTGTAAAGAAAGCGCAGGAACTGCTTGCATAAAAAGAGACGCTCTCTCATTTGAGTTAATGAACTTTGTAACAATTGACTTTGAAACCGCAAATTATTCACGGGAGAGCGCCTGCTCTGTAGGTCTTGTAAAATTTCAAAATGGAAAGGCCGGGGACACTTACTATTCGCTGATTAGGCCGCCGAAACTTTACATACGCCCTGACTTTACGGAGATTCACGGATTGACCGTTGACGATGTAAGGGACGCTCCGACATTTGCGGATATTTGGGACAGCGGAATAAAGCCGTTTATCGGCGAGTTTCCGCTGGCAGCCCACAACGCCGCTTTTGACATGGGCGTGCTTGCCGCTGTCCTTGACTGGTATGAACTGGATATACCGCAGCTGCCGTATTTCTGCACATGCAATCTTGCCAGAAAAACCTGGTTTGGACTGAACTCCTACTCTCTTTCAAATCTTGCAAGGTATTTCGGCATTATCTACAACGCCCATAACGCGCTTGATGACGCCCTTACGTGCGGAAAACTGGTGCAGATGTCTTCGCAAAAATTCGGCAGCGCAAGCGTCGATGAACTTCTTGAAAGCGCCAGACTAAAAATGGGAGTGCTGTAACGGCAGCTAAACTCTATTTTTTATTTTCGTTTCCTGTTTTTCCGCAGTTTGTAGCTGAACCGTCTTTTCTGTGGTACTCCTGACAGGCTTTGCAATTTCCGTGCCGCGCACAGCTGTAAGGACATTTACATTCGTTATTTTTATCAGACATACCGCCTCCTTAATATAAAAATTTATACATTATTGATGATTTATCGTTAAGGATTTTTTGTCAAGTTTAAACTTCTTAGCCCGAAAGTTGACATTACCAATCATGAATGATAATCTAAGCTGACAGGTCCAGTAGCTCAGGGGATAGAGCGGCCGCCTCCTAAGCGGCAGGTCGGCCGTTCGATTCGGCCCTGGATCATGACTAAAAAGCCTGCGGCTAAGCCTGCGGCTTTTCAGTTTGCGGTTTTGCCAAAGTGTAAAGCCGCCCTGTTTGTCTTTTTTTGGGTAAATTTGCGGCCGTCGTATAACGGTATTACCCTAGCTTCCCAAGCTCGTGACGCGGGTTCGACTCCCGTCGGCCGCTAAATAAGGCAGAACAAGGTCTATCATATCCTGTACTGTGCAGGCATCTTTGAAAAGCGTAGGCTCAATTTTATTATCATTAAGTTGATTGTTAAGAATTGTTATAAAATCAACCATATCAAGAGAGTCCAAATCAAAGTCATCATTAAGTTTTGTTTCCAGACTGATTGACTCTGGGGCAATTTCAAATTCTTTAACCATTATTTCTTTTAAATACAGAAAAACATCATTCTTATCCAAGAAAAACCCCGTTATAATATACTAGTATAGCCTCATAGGCGATTTATGTCAATTTATGCTTTCCTAACGTATTGGCCGCAACTCCTCCCTACGCCTTATTCCCTATTTTTCAAATCTCATGTAAAATGCCGGTATGTCAGAATTAACAGAGTATACAGGAAAGGCAACGATGGAAAAAATCACGTCGCTGGCGAAGCGGCGGGGGTTTGTTTATCAGTCGTCGGAAATTTACGGAGGGCAGAACGGGGCGTGGGATTACGGTCCGCTCGGCATTGAATTAAAGAACCGTATTGCGGGGGCGTGGTGGAAGGAAATGACCCGTCTCCACGACAATATTGTGGGGTTGGACGCCGCTATTTTGATGCACCCCAGAACATGGGAAGCTTCCGGTCACGTTGAAAATTTTACCGATCCGCTGGTTGATTGCAAAAAGTGTAAATCACGCTTTCGGGCGGATCAGATACCGCAGGAAGCTCTTGCGGCGAAAAAATGCCCGGACTGCGGCGGAGAGCTGACCGATACACGCAAGTTCAACTTGATGTTCAAAACTCACATCGGTCCTGCGGAGGACACGGCAAGTATCATTTACCTTCGTCCCGAAACCGCCCAAGGTATATACGTCAATTATAAAAATATTATTCAGTCCAACAGAATGAAAGTTCCGTTCGGCATTGCGCAGATTGGCAAGGCGTTCCGCAACGAAATTGTTACCAAGAACTTTATTTTCCGCACCTGCGAATTCGAGCAGATGGAAATGCAATATTTTGTAAAACCGGGAACGGACGAGGAATGGTTTTCCGAATGGCGCAAACAGCGTTGGGCTTATTACGAAAAACTCGGCGTCAAAATGGATCATCTTCGTTGGCATCAGCACGGACCGGACGAGCTTGCGCATTATGCAAAAGACGCTTACGATATCGAGTACCTTTTCCCGATGGGCTGGCGTGAGCTTGAGGGCGTCCACAACAGAACCGATTACGATCTGGGACGGCACACTCAATTCTCCGGCAAAGATTTACAGTACATCGATCAGGACAACAACAACGAACGCTACATTCCCTACATTATCGAAACTTCCGCAGGGCTTACCCGCAATCTGTTGATGATTTTATGCGACGCCTATGACGAGGAACAGGTCGCCGACAAGGGCAACGATGACGATTGGAGAACCGTCCTTCGCTTCCACCCCGATCTTGCGCCGATTACCGTCGCTATTCTTCCATTGATGAAAAAAGACGGACTTGCGGAACTTGCGCAGGACATTCGCACGGAACTGAAAGAAGATTACGCTACCGATTACGATCAGGCTGGAGCGATTGGCAGACGCTACCGCAGACAAGATGAGGCAGGCACTCCCTTCTGCGTTACCGTGGATTACCAGACCAAAGAGGACGGCACTGTTACCCTGCGTTTCCGTGATTCCATGGAGCAGGTTCGTGTTCCGAAGACGGAACTTGCCGCCCGTATACGCAGTGAAATTAAGGCTTATAAGAGGATTAAATAGTTCTAGAAGAGGTCACGCAGAGGCGCAAAGAACGCAGAGGACGCAAAGAAAAAATAAATGTCGTTTTTGACCGTTTGCCTTAATCCTACTCTTCAAAAGACTCTACGCTTTCCTTCAATATATTCGGGGACTGTGAACAGGACGGGAATCCATCGCCTTGACGCAAGCGGCAAGGGGATCAATGTTACCCGTGTTTTAACTCAGCTTGGAAAAAGAACCGTGCATCTTACTCAACTTGGCGGCGTCTTGCGTCCGCTGTTTCTTTCGCTCTGCGAACAGGACGGGCTTTCCGTGCAGTGGGTGGAGAGCGAAAGTCAAATCCGTTTTTGTTACACATTGCTATCCGATTCGGACGGCGCGCTTCCCAATGGAAGCGATGTTACGGAATTGATTGAGGAGTCGGAAACTGTCGGTGACGGAACTGAAGGGCGGCTGTTGGAAAAGTTTGATGATATCCTTACGCACACCGCAGACTTGAAGTGGGTTATAATTTCCGGCACAAAAGCGGCAGGGTTTTCCGATGCGGTAATTCCTGCCATGACGCAAAGGGCGAAAGAGAAGGGATTGAAGGTTATTCTCGATATAAAGGGAAAGGATTTAACGGAAAGTTTGAAATATCAGCCGGACATTGTGAAGCCGAACCTTTTTGAATTTGCCGCCGACTTTGCGCCTGAGTTAATCAAGAACAACGAGCTGACAGAGATAGATGCTTCCGCAAAGGAACGGATAAAATCCGCCGTATTGGATATGGCGCAAAAAAACAAATGCTCCGTTATCCTTACCAATGGCAGCCGAAAAATTATTGCGGCGGACTCGGACAAAATGTCCGGGAATGAGTTTTTTGAAATAGAAGTCCAATCTGCGAAAGCGTTAAATTCCACAGGCTGCGGAGACGCATTTACGGCAGGACTTGCCGCCGCACTTGTAGAAGGAGCGGGCTTTCGCGAAGCGATTAGCGAGGGAGCTAGATGCGGCGCATTGAATGCCGCGCTTGTAAGACCGGGTGTTGTGCGGTAATCTTAAAAACGATAAACAATACCTGCTTGTTTCATTACAGCATTAACAATATGTCTGGATTTTATTTTTCCGTCCACAGGAAAAATTTGATTTGATAGGGGGCTGAACCAAATATCATGATCACTCTTTCCATGACGCTTAAAATAACACCCATTTTCTGTTAATTTTTGACGGACTTTCTTTTCATATTCCGCCATTCTTATGCAACCACTTTTTCAAATTCCATTGAAAAATGAAGCGTTATATCGGTATGTTTCTTTTCATTAAGTTCAAGCAATTCAGGCACAGCCTTTCTAACACGTTCAATAAGCGTATCAAGAGATTCAGACTCAAGGGCGATGGGTATATCGTCATTTATTGCTGTCCACACGGAAGCCTCATTATCCCAGGTTAATAGAATTGCGTATTCACTCATAATTTAAAGATAATAATCTTTTTTATACGGGTCAAGACTAACATGCGCTGAACGCCGCCCTTGTAAGACCTGGCGTTGTACGATGAGTTTATATACTATTAAAATTTTTTTTATGATACTATCTTTTTATGGCAGGCACATTAGACACAATTTTTATTTCTCTCAAACAGGCGCAGACGAAGCTGGTGGAACAAAACCGCGCGGATAAGGACAAAGCTCTTGCCGCCGCCACCGCCGCAATCGACCGCGATAGATCCGCCATTTTGGAAGCGAACGCGCGCGACGTGGAAAAAGCGCGAAAGGGCGGCATGAAGGAAAGCCTTGTTGACCGCCTGCTTCTCAACGACAAACGGATAGACAGTATCATCGAAGGTGTCGAAATTGTTATCAGGCAGGAAGACCCGATTGGTAAAGTGCAGGCAGGTTGGACTCTGCCCAACGGACTGCAAATTGATAAAGTAACCGTGCCCCTCGGCGTCGCCGCCATTATTTACGAATCACGTCCCAATGTTACTGTAGACTGCGCCGCCCTTGCGTACAAAGCAGGCTGCTCGATACTTTTACGAGGCTCTTCTTCCGCACTGGAATCCAACAAAGCGTTGGTTAAAGCCATCAAAGCGGGACTTGAAAGCGGCGGCGGAATAGCGGACGCTGTCGCTCTTGCGGAATCGGGCAGCAGGGACGAAATTGACGAGATACTGAAAGCCCGTGGTTACATCGACGTAGTTCTTCCCCGTGGGGGGCACGAGTTAATCCGCCGTGTCGTAGAAAACGCTCGTATTCCTGTTATCGAAACGGGAGAGGGTAACTGCCACATTTATGTTGAGCCGAGTGCGGATATGAACAACGCAATAGAAATTATCGCCAACGCAAAACTGCAAAAACCCGGCGTGTGTAACGCTGTGGAAACAATACTTGTACACAAAGATGTTCTTGCCGCTCTTATGCCGAAAATGGCGGCAGCATTGGCGGGAAAATGCGAACTGCACTGCGACGGAGAGACAAAAGCCGCTATCGGCGCAATACCTTCCGCCCTTGTCATTAAAGACGCTGTTGAGGAAGATTGGGCGACAGAGTTCCTTGATTACATTCTTGCGGTAAAAACAGTTTCCTCTTGCGATGAGGCAATCGCTCATATCAACAAGTACGGTACTAAACATTCGGAAGCTATTCTCACCAACGATTTAAGGGCGGCGAACGAGTTCCGCTCAAGAGTGGACGCCGCGTGCGTGTATGTCAACGCTTCCACACGCTTCACGGACGGAGGGCAATTCGGCTTCGGGGCGGAGTTGGGAATAAGCACGCAGAAATTCCACGTTAGAGGACCGATGGGTCTTGAAGCCCTTACAACGATAAAGTACCTTATCAACGGCAGCGGACAAATACGGAGTTAAAATGATTTCTAACCTTATCGCTGACGCAAGAAAAATAATTATCAAGATTGGATCAAACACGCTTGCCGGCAGTAACGGCAAAATCAACTCGCAGTTTCTCGCCGAGTTTGCGGAGCAGATTGCGGCGCTTATGAAAAATGGCAAGCAGATTGTCGTCGTGTCATCGGGTGCGCAGGTAGCAGGACTTTCCACGATGGACAAGTGGGCTCGAAAAAAAGACATTCACTACAGACAGGCATTGTGTGCCGTGGGACAGGTAGACCTCATGGGAGCGTGGAGCAAAGCGTTTGAACAGCACGGCTTGCACATTGCGCAGATACTTTTAACCCGTGAAGATTTTGACGATTCAATCAGAACATTGAATATGCGCAACACCCTCTTTACTCTGGTAGACGAGGGCATCATTCCCATCATCAACGAGAACGACACAGTTTCCGTAGAAGAAATAAAAATCGGCGACAATGACACGCTCGCCGCAAGGTCGGCAATTTTATGGAGCGCCGACTTGTTAATTCTTTTCAGCGACATTGACGGATTGTACAACAAAAACCCGAAAGAACATAACGACGCAGTACTTGTCGAAGAAGTGCGGGACATTGACGCCGTGCAGAAAGACATCAGTATAGGAGCGACAAACGACTTTGGAACAGGCGGCATTGCCACAAAACTGGAAGCCGCAAAACTGGCTTTAAGCTACGGTATTCCTGCAATCCTCGCAAACGGCGGCAAACCTCGCAGTCTTGAAACCCTTGCGGCTGGTGAGCAAAAAGGGACGGTGTTTCTTGCGGGTTCTTAAATAGAAAAAACTGCCTTTTGCGGCGTCTACTCTATTCTAAACGCCATGTAATGTCCGGGCATTATGTGAATATCAAAAATGCTTTCACTGTCTCCTGAACGGACTATTTCAAACGGACGCATTCTCGGTTTGATTAACGGCGCAAGCGTTACGCCCGGCCTGTTAACGCGAACCCGCACCCGTTCCGGCCTGTCAAGGAATGACTGTAAAATAAAGGTATCGTTATTATACAGGAACAGCGATACGCGGCTGCCGCATTCCAGCGTTACGGGTAAATCAAACTCCCTGCGTAAAGAACCAAGCGTTTCGGCGGGAAGATTGTACAAATCGGCGAATGCGTCCGGAATTGTCAGTACATAGAGACGTCCCTTGCCGTACGCGCCGCATAACAGCATGGCGTGGCTTGAATAGGGAGTAAGAGCCGCCGAAAGAGGCCATATATCGTTTTCATTGTAAGCGACATGCGGAATGGTTATCGGGGCGGCGGCTTTCACATAACCGCAGTTGCCCCTGCCGAAAGCGCTGTTAGTAAAAACGTCCGTGGTTATTTTTCTGTTTGTGATTTCAAGCGGCAGAATATCCCCGATTCCGAGTCCTGCCAATTTTTCATACAGTCCGCTTGTAATAAAAACCTTGCTTCCGTTTAAAAGGCTCTGCTTTATTTTGCTGACAATTTCCCTGTCCCACGCGGCGTCCGCCGTAAGAAAGACCGTCTTTGCGTTCGCAGGATAGTAAGGGTACGGATCAAGGGGAACGCCGCACATTCCGATAAATTCATGAAGAAGCCGCTCTCCGTATGAATGATACGGCTTGTAACAGGCAACGCCGACAGGCTCTCCTGTCTGAGCGATGAACAAATCCGCTTCATCGTAGAACGCGCCGGCGGCGGCGGTGTAAAGCGGGGCGTTGACGAGCAGCGGAAAGCAGAAAAGCATCTGTTCGCGGCATTTTGAAAAAAGCGTCAGGTACGCCTGCTGTACATAGTCCTCCAGAGAACATTCAAAAAGATCGTACCATCCGCCGCCGTTTTTTCCCGGCTTGATATGTTCCAGCAGACGCGGCAGGAAAAAACTTAAATAACGCGGAAGGTTTTGATGCGTGTAATGGGGATCGCGCGTTTCGGTTCCTGTGTAAATCATGTCAAACATTTTCGATTCATCTTCAAGGTTATAGCCATTAGCCTGAAAACTGTCGTACCAGTTGGGGTATTTGATAATACAATTCACCTTCGGATTCGCCGCTCTCGCGTTTTTAATAATAACGTTCTCGGAAATATCGTTCATCAGCGCAAGGCGGAAGGAAGCCCAATCGCGGTCTCCCTTTGCCTTGATGCACTCTTCGCAGCGGCAGTTTGTAAAGTAAAAATCATCAAGTATAAGTTCGTCAAAAACTTCCGCTGTGTAGGCGGCGATTTCTCCGAGCCGTTTGCGGTTTTCAGGATCGGTAAAACACATGCTTCCCATCAATGTGCTTTTTACGGTAGTCGTTATGCCGCCGGATACCATATAGCCTTTTTCAATAAACAGCGCCTTAATCTCTTCCATTTTTTTCCGTTCAACAAGTATTTCCGAACGGTAAGTTTCAAGATAGATTTTATCCAGCTTTATATATTTACCGACTTTTTCAATGTCCTCTTTTATCTGTTCAATGGAATTGTCATTCAGATAACCGGCATGCGCGTATGTAACCGTTAAAAAATTCCTGTAGTGCATTGATTCCCCTTTTCTCCGCTTTATTATTTTCCCATAGTTACGATAATTTTATGTACCTTATTATCGCCGAATACCGGCAGCACAGCGTTTTTCAGCGCATCTCCGTCCAGCGGATTTCCGTCAACCATAATCGACTTTATTCCCTTTTCCACGCCCGCGCTGTTGTCCACCATGATGTGATAATCCGCGCCGCGGAAATGGCGGGTAACGGTATAGTCCTTCATGTTTGACGGAATGCACGGGTCTATCAGAAGGCCGTCAAAGACGGGGCGCACTCCCAGAATGTACTGCGAGATGCTGACAAACGTCCACGCCGCGGTTCCGGTAAGCCATGAATTTTTCGCCTCGCCGTGATTAACCGCGTCTTTTCCCGCTACCATCTGCGCGTACACATAAGGCTCCATGCGGCGAAGTTCGCTGTCGTCTTCGCGGTAGGCGGGGCAGATTTTTGCGTAGGTTTCAAACGCGCGGTTTCCGCGCCCAAGAACGGTTTCCCCTATCGTAACCCACGGATTGTTATGGCAGAAAATGCCGGCGTTTTCCTTGTATCCGGGCGGATAAGAGGAAACTTCACCTAACTCAATGTGGTAGTCCTTGTACGCCGGCTGCAAAAGCACAATGCCGTACTTTGTATCAAGATGCTCTTTTACGGAATCAAGCGCTTTCTGCGCGCGTCCGTCATTAAGCCCGATGCCCGCCATGACTGCAAAGCCGTTGGACTCAATAAATATTTTTCCGTCCTCACATTCGCGGCTGCCGATTTTTTTACCGTGCGCGTCATAGGCGCGCAGAAACCAGCCGCCGTCCCAGCCGTGATTATTAACCGCCTCTATCATTGAGGCGATTGCTTTTTCGGCGTACTGCGCTTCGTCATTGCGCCCCGTGCGGCGGCAAATTTCGGCGTAATCGGGGCCGGTAAAGGCGAATATCGCCGCGATTAAAACAGATTCCGCAATGCCGCTTTCAAAGTTTGCCGTTGTCTGGAAAGATTCCCCCGGCGTTTTGGAAAAACAGTTAAGGTTCAAACAGTCGTTCCAGTCGGCGCGGCCGATCAGCGGAAGCCCGTGCGGCCCGACATGCGTTACGGTGTAATCAAAGGAACGCTTAAGGTGGACAAAGAGGGTGTCAGCTAACGCTTCGTCGTTGTCAAACGGAACTTTTTCGTTGAGGATGCCGTAGTCGCCCGTTTCTTTTATGTAAGCCGCAACGCCGCAGATGAGCCAAAGGGGATCATCGTTAAAACCGGAGCCGACCTCGTTATTGCCGCGTTTTGTAAGAGGCTGGTACTGATGATACGCGCTTCCGTCGGGGAACTGAGTAGCGGCGATGTCCAGAATACGGGCGCGGGCGCGTTCGGGAACAAGATGGACAAATCCCAGCAAATCCTGATTTGAGTCGCGGAAACCCATGCCGCGCCCGATTCCCGATTCAAAATAGGACGCGCTGCGCGACATGTTAAACGTTACCATGCATTGATACTGATTCCATACGCCCGCCATACGCGCCATTTTTTTGTCTTCCGCCTCGACAGTGAAGCGGCCAAGAAGAGTTTTCCAGTATTCGTTAAGCGCGGCAAGAGCCTTGTCCGCCGCGTCAGGCGTATCGTATTTTTCAAGGAGCTTATTCGCGGGTTTTTTGTTGATTATCCCACAGTTCCCATCGGGAACCGACTTTTCCCACTTTTGATCTTCGGGATTTTCGCAGTAACCGAGAACAAAAACATAAGTTTTAGATTCCCCGGGTGAAAGCTTCGCCTTGATGTGGTGAGAGCCGACAGGAGCCCAGCCTGACGCGACAGAATTCTTTGCCTCTCCCTCAAAAACCGCCTGCGGATGATCAAAACCGTTGTAAAGACCGAGGAAAGTCTGCCTGTCCGTGTCAAAACCCTCGATTGGAACATTGACTGCCCACACAGCGTAGTGGCTGCGCCTCTCGCGGTACTCGGTTTTGTGATAAATACGCGAACCTTCGACTTCAACCTCGCCGATGCTGAAGTTGCGCTGGAAATTCGTCATGTCATCGTTGGCGTTCCAAAGGCAGAATTCAACAAAAGAAAACATATCAACGCGTTTATCAATATTTGATTCGTTGGTAAGCGTAACTTTATGTATTTCGCAGGTGTCGCGCAGCGGCACGAATGAAACCTGTGAAAACGCAAGGCCGTTGCGCGCGGAGGAAATGCGCGAATAACCCATTCCGTGCCGGCATTCATAGCGGGAAAGCGCCGATTTCATCGGCATCCAGGAGGGAGTCCACACATCGCCGTCATCGCGCAGGTAAAAATAACGCCCGCCCGAGTCGGTCGGAACATTGTTGTAGCGGTAACGGATAAGCCTTAACATCCGCGCGTCACGGTAAAAGCAATAACCTCCCGAAGTATTGGAAAAAAGACCGTAAAAATCTTCACAGCCTAAATAATTAATCCAAGGATAGGGAGTATCGGGACGGGTAATTACATATTCCCGCGCGTTATCGTCAAAATAACCGTATTGCATAACTTTCCTCCATAGTAAAGAGCAGGTTATAAGTAGAATACTGTACAAAATTACGGAAAGCAAGGAAATTTTAAGATAGAACCGCGGTCTGCATTGGGGACAGAGCTGAAACCTGAAAACAGATATGTCATTTGGGGACAGAGCTTAACCGCCCGTCAACGCCGACTGTATCAAATTGACACAAAATTTTCCGAATTTTTTTCAACTATGTCATTTTTACTCAAAACTCACAGAGAATTCACATTAATATATTTTTTACCGGCCTGTTAGTTAACAATGAACACAATTTACCCGGTCATTTTTCAAAAATTTATATTTATTTCATTCATTATAGTGATGTTTTTGGCAGGCAGGCTGGTTATCATAAAGAATCTTTAATTCAATAATTAATATTTTTCAATCTTGGCACAGTTTTTGCTTATATATTGATGTCGACGAGGACGAGCGGAAACCCGCCGAAAGGGGGATGGTTCGTTGAACTGTAATTCCGCCAATAATCCCGCCGGACAACAAAGGAAAAGAAAATGAAAACTTTAGCCATGTACCGCCCCAACTCAATTCAAAACGCGCTGAGCGATTTTGACCGCTACTTTGAGTCCTTTTTCGGAGACTCGCTTCTGGCTCCAGCCGCCAGAATGTTAAACCACATACCGGCGGTTGATATTCAGGAAACGGAAAGCGGCTATGTCATGGAGATGGAACTTCCCGGCTACGATGAAAAGAACATCGAAGTTCATGTGGACGGCTCAAGCCTGACTATTTCCTCTAAAAATGAGGAAGCGCGTGAAGAGAAAAAGAACAATGAAAGCGCCGGAACTTACATTCTCCGTGAACGGAAGATCAACTCTTTCAGCCGTTCCTTCAAACTGCCAGAAAACGCCGATTCGGAAGCGGTAAGCGCGGCATTCAAAAACGGCATTCTGTGCTTAAACATTAAAAAACGCGCTGAGACTCAAAAAAGGACAATTCAGATTAACGCCGCGTAGGTCAGCGCCGTAAAAAAGGAGAAATAAGGGAGAGTAACACGGAGGTTTCTTCGTGTTACTCTATTTTTTTTATGACAGTTATTTGAACGCCGGAACTGCGTTTATTACTGAAAAGTGTAGCTTTTCCTTTACCAAAAAAGTATTTTTTAATATATATAGCAGGGGAAAATATGCCTACAAAAGCGCCCGTGAAAAAACAGCAAAAAGCGCTCATCAAACTAAAGGTTTAAAGCCTGTTAAAAAGACGAAAAAAAACCACTAAATTTGTGTGCTATAGCCGCGATGATAGTAAAACCAAAGCCTAAAGAGTATGCCTTGAAACAAGGGTTTTTTGTCATAGAACCTTCCGGCGAAAATGTCAAAATTACAAAACCGGAAACAAAACCACGAATCTGGTAAGTTAATACAAACTACGAGACCGGACAATATACAAAGCTGGGTAAATACTCGGTATTAAAAATTTCTAACCGCTGTCTTAGTATACTAAACCACTCTCATAGTGATTATTTTAACCGCATACTTGAAGTAACAGCCAAATATGAAAACAGCCGCAGTCTAAAATGAGATGAATTATGCAATAAATTCAAAAAAAATTACATTTAATAACACTCTCATGGTACAATTAACACATGAAAAGTTTTTTTAACAAGAAAAATCTGCTACCTTGCGTTATAGTCATCTTTCTACTAATCGCAACTATAACAACTTGCAGTAGCGGCGGTGCGGGCGGCGGTCCAACAGGTACAACTCCAGATACAACAACTCCTGGTACGACTCCCGGTACAACAACTCCCTTAACCGGGACAGTAACCATTAACGGAAACACGCACGTTGGGGGGGTGCTTACCGCAGACACAGGCAGTCTTGGGGGAAGCGGAGCAATCAGTTATCAATGGAAAAGAGGAGACACAGCCGCCGCCGCAGGAACCAACATTTCAGGCGCAACTTCATCAACTTATACATTGGTTACGGCGGATGCAAGCAAATATATAAAAGTGACCGTTACCCGAAGCGGAAACAACGGCAGCATAACCAGCGCGGCAACTTCACAGATTACACAGGCTGAAGATCATACTCAGGACTTGACAAGCGTATCAGGCGCAATAACGACGAATGTAACTGACGGCGAACGGACTGGTATCATAAAAGTAGATGGTTCAAAGTTGAGCAGCAATTTTGCGGTAGTTCAGTATTCCTTAACAGAATATAAAAACAAAGAAATTACCATATCTTTTTCTGTGGACATAAAAAGGGAAGGTTCCGCAGGAAACCTGAACTGGCAAATCAATAATAGTAATTATCCTTCAGTAGGTAGTCAGAATAATGCCTCAGTTGGACAATGGTACAATATAACAGGAACATGGAAAGGAACTCCCACCGATAATAACCCTGTCCTGTACCTCAGCACTTACGAAAACAACAGCAACACAGCCATGTTCTTCATTGATAATTTCAAAATCACAATAACTGAAGAAAGTACAAGCAGCGGAAATTTTGACGGCGTAACATGGACCAACGCGGATTTAAACTCCGGATTTCAAAAAACGGCACAAAACGGTCCTTACGACGTTGAATTCTGGAGCAGGGATAAGCAGGGAACTGCTACCATGACGCTTGGAGTCGGCGGGGCTTATAAATGCAGTTGGGACGGTATTTACAATGTATTATTCCGCGCAGGCAGAAAGTACACCGGCGCACAACGAAAAAAACATTCTGAGATCGGCACTTTCTCCATTGAATACGATGTCCCAACATTTAATCCGGGCACAGCCAGCGGAAGCAGTAACTCTTATATTTCTGTTTACGGTTGGGTAACCGGCGGCTCCCCGCACGATTTAATTGAATACTATATCGTGGAAAGCTGGGGTGAGTATAATCCTAAAAATAGCACAGGCGCAGTTTTAAAAGGTACTGCAACGATTGATGGCGGAACTTACGAATTTTATGAAGTACCAAATAACGGTCCTACTATTGTAGGGGACAGAGAATTTAAACAGTATTTCAGTATCCGTACTGCAAAACGCCAAAACGGAACAATATCCGTTACGCAGCATTTCAATGCATGGGCTACTTATTTACCAAGTATAAGCAACGGTAATTTGACAGAAGTATCGTTAAAAATAGAATCCTTTGGCGGAACGACCGGAAAAGCTAAAGGTAACGCCGAAGTTACCAAGAACATACTTAAAATAAACGGCACTCCAATCAACTAGTCAAATAGTCGAAGTTAAATGAAGCCTGACCGCCGAGGTCAGGCTCTTTTTTTTAGAAAAGCCGCCGGTGTTCTAAAATCAATCAACGTTAAATGAGAAAGATATACAACTTTTTCTTACATATTTTTTTCTTTACTGGTTATTTTACCTTCTTTTTCAATAAGTTTTGCACAGACATTTATTGCGCTATAATTCAGATTATCATTATAAAATTCTCATAATTTATACCTTTATAAAAAGTATATTTACCCGTAGTGCTTCACGTAAAAATCAAACCGAAATGGGTTGATGCCTCACGATAAAAAATCTAACCATAGGAACCGAAGCGCAACGGCTTCATGTTAGGTTTGGAAACAAACTCAGGAACAGGTTCAGCAAAAGAAAACAACTTGTCAAGAGCCTGCTGCATTTGTTTCATCTCGGTCATGAGATTTAACCGTTTCTTCAAAGATGCAAGACGTCTTTTTATTTCTTCTGAAGTATCGGTTGATGCCATAGCCCGTTCAAAAGGAGTCTGGGGCTTGTCGTAAGCTCTCCTGACTTTGCTTCCCGTTCTTTCTTTGGAAACCAGTTTACGGGCAGCATAAAAGAAATTGAACA
>Ga0268262_10000263_pt1 | contig 71042 bp, 65 predicted proteins | sample TergutNc150P3_FD_190354 | JGI IMG/M metagenome (GOLD analysis project Ga0268262, IMG submission 190354) | Nasutitermes corniger P3 segment gut microbial community from laboratory colony in Florida, USA - Nc150 P3 (SPAdes) (version 2) | ecosystem: Host-associated > Arthropoda: Insects >...
CCCCCCCCCAAGTACTTAACCCAAGCCAAAACCAAAAAAATTACAAAACTGATAAATTATCCACAATTCATACCTTTTTAAGAGAAGGAGAATATTAATTATGGCATTGTATAAAAATTCTTCCATAAATATGTCAATTCTTGTAATGCTTTTTTCCATCATGAGTTTATCCGGTTGCTTTAGCCACTGGTCGGGCGATGAAGAAAACGTCAATGATGGCGACGACATCAAGGATAAAGATGTAATTTTAACAATGAAATTTACGGAAGGTACAGGTTGGAATGAACCGGGAAATGAAGATTGGAGCAGATGGTATTATGAAGATCATAAAAATTTATATGATCTTTCCAAAATGTTAACTGACAAAAAGGTATATCTTTTTTCATATTCATTTATGTCTGATATAGATGTTAATTCTTTAGGCATCTATTTTTGCAATACAGAGCCTGATTGGAAAATGATTACAAATTGGACATATATTATTGGTGATATAAAAAAATATTCCAAATATAGCGGTAAAATAGTAATTATTCCCAGAACTAACGCGGCAGGTTGTGATCCTAAAAATACTTATCTGCGTTTCGATATTGGTAATAGAAATGTCAATGTTCCGGCGACTTTATCTTTTTATGAATTTAAACTTGAACAAATTCCTAAAGAACCTATCGGTATAGATACATGGATAATTTCCGGCAGAGTTTTTAAAATTTCAGATCCCGAAAAAACATTTGCGGAAATTTTACCTAATTTTGAAGATAAAACTAACGTATTGCATATTAAACCAACATTTAGCGCTTATGGTATAGATAATTACGGTGATCCTGTAATTCAATATGATTTATCCGCTTTTGCAGGAAAAAAAATTGAGATTGAAATGTCTATGTATGTTTATCTGAAGAAAAAAGCCAGAATCGCATGGCAGATAAATTCTTCAGATCCATATTACCCTGTAATATGCGGAACCGTCCCGCCGGATGACCGTTTCCCAGATCATAGCGCTCGTGACCCTTTACCTGAAAATGAATGGAAGTATATAGAACATATACCGGGTAAAAATAACGTTATCATTCCCGATAGCGGAGATAAAGGTAAATTATTATATCTTTCAGGTCAGCAAATTGAGGGCGCAGAGGCGTATTTTGCCAATGTTGAAATTAAAAAGATTACAGATATATCTGATTTTAACAGAGTAACCGCGAACGATTCCGCAGGGAATGAGACAACAACACGGTAACTAACCGTCTAACATGGAGGAAGTTTATGACAATTAAAAAATTATCAATATCGATTCTTATAATATTTTTTATTGTTATAAGTTTATCCGCTTGTTTAGGCGAATCGCAGAGCAACTCGGCGATTATTGTTATTTCATTTGGCAATGCAAACCGCGCCGTTTACAATCCGGAAGATTCGGCAATCCATGAGAAACTTGTGCATGAAATTGTACTTACAAGCACGGCAGAAACACTTTACTTCACAGCCGCGGGCGGGACAACTTTTGAAACTAATGTAGCGCCGGGTAATTGGAATATAAAAGTTGTTTCTTATCTTGACGGCGATGTTTACGCGGCAGGTTCAAAAGATGTAATTTTAATTTCAGGATTGAATAACGAGACGATAGCCTTGTATGAGGCGCACTTGGTAAAATTTATCTCTAACGGCGGCAGCGCTGTGCCGGAACAAGTAATATTTCACAAACAAATGATCCCGTCTCCGTTTCCTGAATCTAAACATGATTCTTTAACGTTTGCCGGGTGGTATGATTCAATGGAAGAATATTTTGATTTTGAAAAAAAATTAATAATTGAAAGTATTACTCTTTACGCAAAATGGAAAGAATCTACTGTTTCCAAAGATATGATGGGTAATGGTTATGATGATTCGCTTGCGGGAAAATTAAGTTGGATTAAAGAACATGGAATTAATGGAGGGAATTATATCGTTGAAGTAAAAGCAAGTGATACTAGCGCTTCTTATGATTATTCACTACCCCTTCCATCCGATAAATCGGTTAGCATAACATTGACAAGTGATAAACCGGAAATGAGAATCATAAAACGCAGCGGTACCGGTACTCTGTTTACACTGAATACCGGCGTTACTCTTACATTGGATAATTACATTACTCTGGAAGGTTCCTCAAGTAATAATACTTCGTTAGTTAGTATAAATGGTAATGGCAAACTTATAATGAACCCATTGTCGAAAATTACAAATAACCATAGCGATAGGGGCGGCGCCGCCGTACTTGTATATAACGAAGGATATTTTTTAATGAACGGGGGAACTATTTCTAACAACAAAAGCGATGGTAATGGCGGTGGGGTAACTACATGGAATAATGGAGAGTTTGTTATGTTAGGAGGAATTATTACCGGAAATCATTCGGTTATGGGCGGCGGCGGAGTAACGGTTGGCGGAGAGTCAACCTTCACAATGAAAGGCGGAGAAATCTCCGGCAATTATGCTGACGGTGTTGGTGAAAATGGATGGCATCAGGGAGGCGGGGTAAATGTTTGGGCAAAGTTCGTCATGGAAGGAGGAAAAATCTACAATAATCATATTTCCGGCGCTGATTCTAATGATGGAGGCGGAGTGGGTGTGGGAGGAACCTTCATCATGAATGGCGGGGAAATTTACGGTAATACTGCCTACAACGGAGGCGGTGTGTCTGTGAATGACGGAACCTTTACCATAAATGGCGGAACAATATCCGGTAATACAGCGGAGGAAAACGGCGGCGGGGTAAGTGTTTGGGGTGATGGTTCATTTCGCATGACCGGCGGATCAATATCCGGTAATACAGCCGGGACAGGCATCGGCGGAGGAGTAAGTGTTAGAGAGGGTTCATTTTACATGACCGCTGGAACAATATCCGGTAATAAAAATCTTGTTGGCGGCGGAGTAGGTGTTGAGGACAATGGTAAATTTTACATGACCTACGGAACAATATCCGGTAATTCCTCCACTACGTATGCTGGTGGCGGAGTGTGGTTGAGGTTTGGAGGAGAATTTATTATGTCCGGCGGAATAATATCCGGTAATAATACACCCGTGGATATGGGCGGCGGCGGGGTAAGTATTGGAATAAATTCTACCTTTTACATGAGTGGTACTGCGGAAATCTCTAACAATAATACAAGAACTGGCGGAGGGGTAAATATTTGGGAGGAGAATGGTTCATTTTACATGAGTGGCGGAACAATATCCTATAATACTGTCAAGCAATTTGGCGGTGGGGTAAGCTTGTGGGAGGGATTATTTGAAATGACCGGCGGAACAATCTCCGGTAATAAGGTTGAGGGTACAGAAAATTGGCATAGCGGCGGTGGGGTATGTGTTGGGGACAATGGTTCATTTTACATGACCAGCGGTACAATATCCGGTAATACAGTTAATACTGGTGGCGGCGGCGGGGTGAAAGTATCAGGAGCAACCTTCACCATGAATGGAGGAAAAATCACCGGCAATACCGCGCAATGGGGCGGCGGTGTAGAAATCTGGCATGGAATATTTGATAAAACAGCAAACGCTACTACCGGCGGTGTAATCTCCGGAAATACCGCTACTAATGATGATGGTACTAACGCTGTATGTGCAAATAACGAAAATGATTTATATAAAACAAGGAATAGTGATATACAACCGACTGATGCGCTGTCTTATGACGGACCGGCTGATAATTTTTCTCCAACTGGTTGGGAATAATATGAGGATGAAGGAGTAATAACAAAATGCAAAAAAGTATATTCATAACATTATTTCTTACGATGTTTTTTATTGTTATAACTTTATCCGGTTGTTTTAGCCACTGGCAGGGCGATTTGGCGCAAATCGTTATTTCGTTTGATGGCATGGAGAAATACTCCAATCTCATCAGATGAAGAGTTATATTACAATCCCCCAATCATTAGAGGAGTGAGGAATAATTAAAGCTATGAGGAATGTGGAATGAAGTTACCAATGTTTTTATATCCAGAGTACAGACAGAGACCCGTCTTTTTCGGCAGGTTTAATTTCTTTGTCTTTGGTAACAACAACGGCAGCAAGGCTTTTAGCTGTGGCGCAGAGGAAAGCGTCAGCAAGAGACATGGAATAATGTGCCTTGTAACGGGCTGTTTCAAAATAAACTTCATCGCTAATATCGCGGATAAATCTAATAGGGAGGTTCTTTGCCTGATCCATTACAACATCGGCAATATCAACGCCTTTAAGTTGAATATAACAGTAGTAAACCTCAACCAGATTAATAAGGCTCATACACAGGGTAATTTCACCTTTAGCGGCGCTTTCAAACAAATCCCTAACGGGTTCGTACCCTTTCCCCAATTCCTCATTAAGCAAAGCAAGCATAGCGCAGGCGTCAAGAATATAAGTCATAAGTCGAGCTTATCAAGCCTATCTTCAAGCTCTTTTTCATGGCGGCGCATTTCAAGGAATTCATCGACTGAAAGATTTATTCCCAAACGCTTTGCAAGACCGGAACAATGTTCGATGGCTTCCATTGCTTTCACAGGATCAAAAGGGGGATTGGAGCCTAAATCCAGCCTGCTATTCATCGCTTTTTGCGCCGTTATGTCAGGGGATGTGTCGGCAGCGGATCTGAAGGTAAGAATAACCGGTCCCTCCGGTATTTCGCGCGGTACGTCAATTGTCAACCGATGGCTTGCCGGTACTTTTATTGTTTGTGTAACACTCATAAGGAGAATATAGCATGAAAATCAATGGTTTTCAAGGAATTATATGTATGAAAAACATAAGTTTAACCTTCTTTCTATTCTTCCTCTGTGCCGCAATAAACGCGCAGACCACAGAGGAAATACTAACACTGTTACAAATTCCCGCTGTAAGTTACGAGCAAGCGGCGCGTTTTGTTCTGGAAGCGGCGGATGTAACGGTCTCTTACGACAAAACAAGCGAACAGGAAGCGGCGCAGAATGCAATGCGTTTTGCGATTGAAAAAAAGTGGCTGCCCAAAAAAGCCGTGGCGCAGAACGCGATTTCTCTGGAAAAATTTTCTCATCTTGTGATGAAAGCTTTCTGTCTAAAAGGCGGACCCATGTACACTTTGTTTAACAGCGCGCATTACAGTTACCGCGAAATGGTTTTTCAGGATTTGATACAGTGGGAAAGCGATCCGCATATGAATGTGTCAGGCGAAGAAATTGTTTTTATTGTCAACTGTCTTTTATACCGTATTGAAGATAACCCCTGGGAATTTACTAAAGAACATCCTACATTAACTGCGGAAGAAATTATTCCGCCGCAGGAGGACGCGCAATGAAAAAAAACCTTCTCCTCCTTGCCGTAGTTTTTCACTTGTGCGCGTTCTCGCTCAACGCTATTGATTTTGGTCTTGTCTTCAATCAGGACGCTAACATTGATATGCCGGCTTTTGATTCTGAAAAAATCGATTTTAATAATATATCGGGATCTTTATTGCCTCGGGTTACCGCGCCGCTTGGGAAAACAGGCCGTTTGTACATTTCCGCCTCGATAAATTATAAGACCGAACCTTTTGCTGTAATACCGGAACTGACGCGAACCGATATTAACTTTAATTTTGGAAATATCAAATTAAATATGGGACGAATGTTCTACAGCGATCCTTTGGGAATAACCGCAAACGGTCTTTTTGACGGCGCACAGATTTCATTTATTACACGTAACGGAAATATCCGCGCTACAGGCTTGTATACTGGTCTTTTATACAGAGAAAGAGCCGCAATTACAATGACAACTAACGAACTGAAATCCAATAATGTAAAAGTTGATTATGATGATTTTGCCAATACTTACTTTGCCCCTAAGCGTGTTTTAGCCGCGCTTGAATATGACCACTCATACATTGCCGGATTCGTCGGTTTAAAAACTTCTATACTAACCCAATTTGACGCAGGCGATGAAAATTTAAACAGTCATTATTTTACTGCCGCATTATCAATTCCGGGAAAATCCGCTATTTTTGATTTAGGCGGGTGCTTTGAGTTAATCGACTATAACGGTGAAACAACCCCCGCGTTTGCGGCGGATATCGGCTTAACATTCATGCTGCCGACAAAGTTGGAAAAACACATAAAATTATCGGGAAAATATTCAAGCGGAGTGAGCGAAAATAAAACTATCGGCGCTTTTTTGCCCATAACGACAGTTCCTCAGGGAGAGCTTGTAGAAGCTAAATTTTCCGGTTTGTATATTTTATCACTGGACTATACGGGCAGACTTGCGAAATCATTATCCGCGAATATGTCGTTTACATATTTTATAAGAAATGATTTGGGAACGTACAGATATTATCCTGTAACCGAAGAAAATACAGAAGAAGAATTTTATCTTGGAGCGGAAATTTTCACCCGGATTGTATGGACTATATCTTCGGGAATCCGCCTTAATCTTGGAACAGGCGTATTCTTACCCGCGTTAGGCAACGTCGCGCCCGACGCGGATATTTTATGGCGCACAAAACTTAATTTGGTAATTTCAATTTATTAACAGGAGCAGGGAAATGAAAAAATTATTGTTTGTAACAATTTTTATTTTAACAGGTTTGTATGTATTCGCAGAGAACGCGTTTATCGACCAGCTTACGGGCACGGTGGAAATTAAACAGCCGAAAGAAACTTCATATAAAGCCGCGCAAAAAGGGGATATATTATTTCAGGATACTGTCATATCGACACAATTTAAAAGTTACGCCATTATTAAAATTGGAAGCACAACAATAACGGTGCGCCCATTAACGATTCTATCGTTAACAGAGATTCAAAATTTAGATGAAAGCGAAACCTTAAATGTAAATTTACACGCGGGAAGAGTTCGCGTTGACGTTAAGCCGCCTGCGGGAACAAAAGCAAACATGACTGTAAGCTCACTGACAGCAACTGCGTCTGTCCGCGGTACCAGTTTTGAATTTGATATCAATAACCTTTATGTAAAAGAAGGCACAGTAAGTTTTTCAGGGACTAATGGGCAGATGGTTCTTGTCAGCGCGGGCGCAAACAGCCGGACTGATCGGGCAGGACAGGTATCAAACCCATGGGATAATAAAAAAGCAAACTTAATGCCTCCAAGCCCTGCCGGAACAAGCTCTAACGAAATGCCTGCTTCCGCTGTAACTGCCGCGAATGTAATTTTATCCATTAATGTTAAATTCAATTAACGGAGTTTTGTAAAATATATCTCTCTAATCACATGATTCTTGGTCAGTCCTTTTTGCTCAAATTTGGTAACAGGGCGCCAAGTTTGAGGCGGAGCGAAACTTTCGTAGGCATTTTTCAGAACAGCCGACGCGCTTAATTCCTCAAGAGCGTGAAGGGCGTAGTCTTCCCAGTCTGTGACCATGTACAAATAACCGCCCGGTTTTAAACAATTCGCGAGAGTTTCAGTGAAAGGACGCTGTACAAGGCGGCGTTTGCGGTGTCTTTTCTTTGGCCACGGGTCGGGGAAAAATATATGGACGGCTTCAAGAGAATTTTGCGGGAACATTTTTTCAACAGCGTAAACGGCGTCATATTCAATTATTCTTATGTTGGAAAGTGAGCGTTTTTCTATTTCCCATAACAGTCTGCCGATACCCGGGCGGTGGACTTCTATACCGATATAATTTTTATCGGGGTTTGCCTGCGCTATTTCGGCGGTTGTTACGCCCATTCCAAAACCAATTTCCAGCGTTACATTTTTTGTATTGCCGAATATTTTTTCATAATCTATTTTTTCTTCGGCAAACGGAATAATATAATTTTCAGCTAACGAGGCGTAGGCTTTCCTTTGAGCTTCCGTAAAATGACCGGCTCTAATCACATAACTTTTCAGCATCAGTTAACAGGAACCACATTTGTAAAAGCGCTGCAAAAATTTTCCATGTCTTCCGCCCAAAGCGCGACGGTTCTGACGGAAGACGGAAGTCTTAAATCTGAAACTGATCCTGACTTAGAAGAAAGATTAACAGTAGAGATATAACTTCCCGCATTATCGTAACAGACCAAACGATTTGAGGGCCAGGGTGAATTAACATTGTACGTACCGCCGGAAATAGTGATCTCAGGGAAAGGATAGCGGACATTGCCGTCGTAAGTAAAAGTACGCTCTGTACTCTCACCGCCTTTGCTTACCAATACGGCGCGGTATAAACCTCTTGGAAGATTCCCCTCTCTCATCGTAAAACTTCGCGTTCCAATCCAGTCTTTATCGTCCTGCGTGTAACGCTGCCATTCATCGTCTTTGATATTCCAGCGAAGCTGTTCCCTGTCGTGGTAAAGATACAGTTCTTCAAGATTATCAATACCGTCTTCATCTTCCGGCATGATGAAAAACGAAAAAAATTCCTGCGGACCGTCAATCCCCTGATAAAGAACCAACTGTATAAAACCGTATTTTATTTCCGGCGCGGTTTTTGTACACGAGGGATAAAAAAGAACCGTTAAGACGGCGCAAAATATAATAAAAATCGATCTTTCAATAAATTTTTTCATAGTTGTCATTTTAAGTATAGATTGAAACCGGGAAAAAGTCTACAATTTCTTATGAATATTTGGTTTGCGACAAATAATACCCATAAAAAAACGGAACTTAGCGCCATTCTTAATAAAGATTTAAAAATCCCGTCGGAAGAAGGTTTGTCTTTTGATCCGGAAGAAACAGGAGCGACTTTCAGAGAGAACGCGCTGATTAAGGCGATGGCGCTGAAAAAAATCATCGGCGGGAATGAGCCCGTTATAGCCGATGATTCCGGTTTGTGCGTGGACGCTCTTGACGGCAGACCCGGCGTCCTGTCCGCCCGTTACGGTATGGAAAACGGACAGAAACTTGCGAGCGGACAGCAGAATATCATGCTTCTTGATGAAGTGGGAGACAATCCAAAACGAAGCGCGAGGTTTGTTTGCGCTATGGTTCTTCTTTTCAGTAAAGACCGTTTTTTTCTTTTTCAGGAAACGCTTGAAGGCGAGCTTGTAAAAAAGAGCGATATAAAAGGCGACGGCGGTTTTGGCTATGATCCGATTTTTTGGATACCGTCTCTTGGGCGCACTCTTGCGGAACTTTCTATGGAAGAAAAAAACACTTTAAGCCACCGGGGAAAAGCTGGGAAACATATTGCAAGCCTTTTGGAAAATCTACTATCATAGTTTGTAAAACGATTTGGGAGAAATTTTGTCAAAACTCAACATTGAAACGGAATTAAATGAACCGCAGTTAAAGGCGGTACGCGCCATTAACGGACCTGTTCTGATTATCGCGGGCGCGGGTTCGGGGAAAACCAGAGTAATTACATACCGCATAGCGAATATGCTGGAGAGCGGAATTCCGCAATCGGCGATTTTAGCGCTTACATTTACGAATAAAGCGGCGCGTGAAATGGAACAAAGAGTGAAGGAACTTACGGGGAAGAAACTGCAAAGCCTTACCGTAAGCACGTTTCACGCTTTCGGGCTTAAAATCATAAAAGAAGAATGTGAGATTCTTGGTTACAGAAAAAACTTTTCCGTATACGATGAAACGGACAAGATGTCGCTGATAAAGGAATCGTTACGCGAATGTAAAATGTTTTCTCATAAAACCGATCTTTACGCCCTTAGCCAGCATTTTTCAAAAATAAAAACGGGACTTGCCAAATGGACGGAAGACGCTACTATGCAGCCTGTTTATGACGAGTACCAGCAGGCGATAAAAATTTACAATTCAGTCGATTTTGACGATCTGCTGACTATCCCGCTGGAACTTTTTGAAAAACACAGCGATATTTTGGACAAGTACCGTAAAAAATACCGCTACATTTTAGTTGATGAATTTCAGGATACAAGCCTTATTCAGTATAAATTGTTAAGGTTTCTCTCGGAGAATGAAAACGCAAATATTTGCGTAGTAGGCGATGACGACCAGTCAATTTATTCATGGAGAGGCGCAAATTACGAAAACTTACTGATGTTCGAGAAAGATTTTCCGGGACGGATAGAAATAAAACTTGAGCAGAATTACCGCTCCACTACTACAATTTTAGACGCCGCTAACGGAGTAATTTCGCATAACACCGGCAGGAAAGATAAAAATCTTTGGTCGCCCAAAACAGGCGGCAAACCCATAGAATTGTTTTTCCCGGAAAACGAAACCCACGAAGCCGATTTTATCGCAACTCAAATAAAACCTTTAATGATAAGGGAAGATTACAAGTACCATGATTTTGGAGTACTTACAAGAACCAATTCTTTAGCGCGTAACATTGAAGAAGCGTTTTTAGCGGAAAATATACCTTACCGCGTATCGGGGGGAACAAGTTTTTTTCAGCGAAAAGAAATAAAGGATATTATTTCCTATTTGCGCGTAATTGCTAACCCTGACGACGACGTAAGCGTTTTGCGTATTATCAACACGCCGCGAAGGGGGATAGGGAAAACAACTATCGCGGCGTTAAGCGAAAACGCTAAGAAAAATCATTCCAGTATTTGGGGTTCTATTTCCCGTTTTAACAGCCGCTCTAACGCTCAGCAAGCGCTGTTTCAGGATAACAAGTCATCATCCGATTTAGAAGAGTTTTCAGAGTTAATCGAAAAAATGCGCGGGCTTTTTTTGGAAAGGCAGGCGGAACAGGGAAAGAAATGGTCGCTTTCGCAATGCGCGCGCACGTTAGTCGAAAATATTGATTACTGGAGTTACCTTGTCCTTGAACACGGAAAAGACGAGAAAAAAGCGCGGTGGAAATTCAGCAACATTGAATATTTTATCAGAATGATAGACAACTGGGAAACAGATCCCGACAACTTTGATTCGGGGCTTTATGACTGGCTTAACAGGATCAGTCTTATCACAAGGGACGACGGCGAAGAAGACAACAAAGACAAGGTAAACTTAATGACAATTCACGCCGCAAAAGGGCTTGAGTTTCCCGTGGTTTTTATCGCAGGCGCGGAAGAGGGGCTTATCCCGCATGAAAAAAGCATAGGCGAGGACAGCGAAGACGAAGCGGGAAGCATTGAAGAAGAACGCCGTCTTTTTTATGTCGCGATTACAAGGGCTAGGGAAAAATTGTACATAACAAGCTGCCAAAAACGCCGCACCTTGCAAAACACTAGGGAGTGCTCCCCTTCCCCATTTATTGATGAAATCCCCAAGGAACTGATAAAAATTCACGAGATAGAAAAAGAAACAGTCGACGAAGGTTCCGCGGACAAGTTTATGGAACAATTAAAGTCGATTTTTAAAGATTAAAATTAATAATTTTATAGATAATTTTTCATAAATAAATTATCATAACAGTATGATTTTAAAAATTGAGCAAATTCCGGCTCAAGAGGACATCGAAGTACTTATTACTTGTCCGGTAAAAAATAAAATCGTAGAAAGAATCGCCTCTTTTATAAAATCGGTTGACACGCAGATAGAGTGCTATTCAGACGACATTGTAAAACTGGTAAATGTCTCTGATATTTATTACATTGAAAGCGTTGACGGAAAAACTATTGTCTGCTGCGAAAAAGAAAAATACATTGTTAAAAGCCGTCTGTATCAAATTTATGAAAAACTAAGAGACAACGGTTTTATACAGATCAGTAAATACTGCGTTTTAAATATTAACAAGCTGGACAAGTTTAAACCTTTGGATAATAATCGTCTGGAAGCGGTATTATCTAACGGGGTTTATTTATGTATAACAAGAAAATATATTCCGGGAATAAAACAGATATTAAAGGAGATGAATAAATGAAAACTATAAAAACTATTATTAATTTTATTATGTTTGTTACAGGCGCGGCTGTGGTAATATTGGCGTTATTTTCATTATTGTTCAAGGTTGAAATTTATTTTGTTCCGACTGTTTTTCAAATTTTAGCCGCAAATATCGTTATCATTCTTGGTCTTTTTATACGCATGAAATTTGAAATCCGCAATTTAATTCTGGAATATTTGATTGACATTAGTTATATTATCGCCGTTCTTATTGTATTCGGGCTTATATTTAATTGGTATTTCTCAATGCCGATATGGTTTCTTGTAGTAATGGCGGTTGTAATTTACACATTCGCGACGATAATCACGGTTACTATGATAAGAAACGACGCGAAAGAATTAAATAAACTACTGCAAGCCCGCACCGAAGCGCTCCGCGCTGAAGGTTCCCCTCTGCCGGAACATCAGGAAAAACAAGCCGATAGTGCATCTTAACGTCAAATTTATGCATCTTACTTAATTTTTTGTTTTTTTATCTAACATAAATTTTTATAATATCCGCATGGAGGCATATATGCTTAAAAAAGCGCTTTTTTTATGCGTTTTCCTTTTTTTTATTGAAAGTCTTTTTGCGGATAATATTCTCGCAACCATAGAGATTAATGGAATTACCGTTAACGGCGGTCTGGTATACGTTGCCGTATACTCAAATGAAAACGATTATAAAGCGGAAAAACCTTCCGTAAAATTTATTCTTAGTCCTGTAAACAGTAAAATTTCTCATAACATTGAATTACCTAACGGTGAATATGTAATTTCCGTTTTTCAGGATACTAATTCCAACGAAAACTTGGATACAAATATTTTCGGAATACCGTCAGAGCCTATCGGCAAAACAAACTACAGCTTAAGGGGAGCGCCCGGCGATTTTAACAAATTGAAAACTCCTGTAAACAACATTTCCACAAAACTGATTATCAATTTGGGAAAAGTGAAGGCGTTAGGTGTTATATGAATAAATATAAACGATGTATTTATCCTTTCTTAGTAGGGACTATTTTATCCGTATCAATGGGCTTAACAATATGGGTTGGATTTTTCTTTATTTTTATTCCGATTGGATTAAGCGTATCAATCGGTTTTTTCCTTAGTATTTATTATAAAAACCCTGATTTAGGCAGAAAGATCAGCCTGTCGATAATTTCGCTTGTTTTTCTGGTTTTCTTAGGTGTAATGCAGCGCGAAAACATGCAGATAGAAGAAACGGTTATTTATTTAGCGTATTTTATCACTACAGGAGTTTTTACCCGCGTATTAATTCATTATTCGATAGCGAAAGTTTTTGGTCCGCTTATCTGGGGCAGAGGCTATTGCGGCTGGGCTTGTTACACCGCGGCGTTACTCGAATGGCTACCGATAAAAGAAAACAAACCAATACCCAAAAAATATACATACATAAGAATACCCGTTTTAATTGTATCGATATTGATTCCTTTTGTTCTTATTCAAACCGGATATGATTATATGACAAAACATATAGATTCTTCCATTACTTCTTTCATAGAAAGTAAAAAGTTAGATCAATTTATCTGGTTTCTTGTCGGATATATATTGTATTACATAGTGGGAATAATTTTAGCGTTTGTATTCAAGAAAAGGCGCGCCTTCTGTAAAATATTTTGCCCTGTCTCTCTTATCATGAAACTGCCAACCCGCGTTTCGCTGTCAAAAATAAAACCAAGCGGAAACAAATGTATAAAATGCGGAAAATGCAATGACGTATGCCCAATGGACGTAGACGTAAGAAAATACATTGAGAACGGGAAAAAAGTAACATCAACGGAATGTATTCTTTGCAGGAATTGTATGAATATATGCCCTGTTAAGGCTATTGTGTAATATTTCACGTAACGAGGATACTTTGAATAAATTTATTTTTATTCTAACATTATTTGTTTTAACATTGGCAAGCAACATATACGCTCAGACGGTATTGATACGTCCCGGCGGTTCTGTCGGTTTTTGCAAAGCAGACGACATGAAAGGAGCGTCATATACCTATGGTCTTAAAATACTTTTTATGTCCAACGATTTCCAGCGTTACGGGATTAAAGTTGATCACTTAAATATTTTAACAGATGATAGACATTCATACTTGAGTACCGGATTATTTATTGAACAAGTGTTATTTAAATATTTCAACATGGGAATAGGAACGATTGGATATATAAATATCGTACAATGGGGAGAGAACCCCTTCGGATTATATTCCCATTTAGGGTTTGAATACAATTTTTCAAAATGGTTCAGTATGGTAGCGGCGTATCAGAGTGAATTTATTTTCAGGAAGTCATTTACATCGAATAACGCGTTTTTGTTTGAAGTTGGGTTTAAGTTTTGATGGATGAATATAAGAAGGAAGAATTTTTATAATTCGGCGTTAAAAATATACCTTATACTTTCATTTATTTTAGTAATATAATTTTTTGGTAACATTGAAACTTGCTCTATCAATCTTGTTCTATCAATTGTAACAATTTGAGAAAAATTAACCACGGATGTTCTATCAAGACCAGAAACACTTTTTTCTAATGTAATGTTACCGGGCATTTGAGATAGTTTCATATTCGATGTAATAACAGCACAAATTGTAGTTCTTATATCGCTACGATTGAATAAATCATTTTGTATTATTAAAACAGGACGATGTTTTCCCGGTTCAGAACCATAAGGATCATCGGGGAGATTTGCCCACCATACTTCGCCTTTTATCATTACCAGTCATCGCCTTCCAGAACTTCCATTTGTGCTGCCATTATACTTGGATCTAATGATGTATCTACTTCTTTGCAGACTTCATTTATTTTTGCTATTATTAAATCGTCATTTGAATGTTGGTCTAACGCAAATTTGACAAGGCTCATTTCTGCCAAATTTCTTAATAATTGCATGACTGTAGCGTTTTCAACTTCAAGTGTTATTGTCTGTTTCATGTTTTTATAGTAATGCAAAAAAATAAAAAATTCAAGTGAAAAATTTGACGGATTTTATTTTATCATTTACAGCCCAACATCGCCAAACGGCGAAGCTTGTTCCAGTACTCTCGCAATCACGCGATTATTCTCCAGCAACAGATCAGGATCATTCTCTAATATAGAAAACACATCGTTCCTAGCTCTTTCCAATGTTTCCATGTCGCGGATTGGGTCGGCTATCCCAAGCACAAGGTAGCCCGATTGTTCCGTCCCCGCGATTTGTCCGGGACCTCTCAGTTTTAAATCTTCTTCCGCAATTATAAAGCCGTCGCTGTTTTCCAGCATTACTTTTAGGCGGGTTTTGCCTTCTTCCGTAAGATCGTCTGAATAAACAAGGAAACAATAGGATTGCTCCTCTCCCCTGCCGACTCGTCCGCGTAATTGATGAAGCGCGGATAAACCAAAACGCTCGGCGTGTTCTATTACCATGCAGGCGGCGTTAGGTACGTCTACTCCTACTTCTACAACGCTGGTTGCGGCAAGTATTTTTATTTTGCCTTTTCTAAAATCGTCCATTATCTGCTTTTTTTCATCTTCGGGGAGTTTGGAGTGAATAAGAGCGGTTTTGTGTTTTGGGAAAATTTCTTTTCCAAGCCTTTGCGCCATTGATACCGCGTCTTTTATTTCATCGCCGCCTTCTATTAACGGGTAGACAAAATATGCCTGCCTGCCCTTCTCTAGCTCTTTGCGGACAAAATCATAAACTTTTTGCTCGTTCGACTCTTTCGCTAAATGAGTAATCACGGGTTTTCTTCCCACGGGCATATCTTTTATTACGGTTACGTCCATGTCGCCGAAAACTGTTAACGCTAAAGTGCGGGGGATGGGTGTCGCGCTCATCATTAAAAGTCCGGCTGACTGTCCCTTTGCCATGATTAGCGCTCTCTGTGTTACGCCAAAACGATGCTGTTCGTCTATGACAACCAGTTTTAAGTTTTTATACTCGACATCTTTGGAAAAAAGAGCGTGCGTTCCCGCTATTATGTCAATTGTTCCGTCGGCAAGATTTTTCAGTAATTCTTTGCGTCCCTGCGCTTTAATGTTTCCCGTAAGAAAAGCGATGCTGACTCCAAGCGGCTCCAAAAGACGCGCGGCGTTTTCCGCGTGCTGACGCGCAAGTAATTCCGTAGGAGCCATTATTGCCGCCTGTCCCTTTTCTTCAACAGCGCGTAACGTCGCTAAAAAAGACACTAATGTTTTACCGCAGCCGACATCGCCCTGTAAAAGACGCGCCATCGGAATGTTAGACAACATATCCTTGTTTATTTCCGTAACAGCTTGTTTTTGCCCTTCCGTTAAAGAAAAAGAAAGTCTTTCTATAAGGCGTTGCTGTAATTGCGAAATATTTTCGTTTTTGCTTTCATTGTTCGCAAGTTCAAGCTTTATTTTGCTCTTCCGCTCTATCGCTCTTCGCAGAACCATAACTTCCATGTAAAAAAGTTCTTCGTAAACTAGAGTTTTTTTCGCCCTCTCAAGCATATCGGCGGAAGTTGGGAAATGTATCTCTTTTACCGCCTGCGTCTTTGAAAAATGAGTTTCTTTTTCCATTATTTCATTGGGGAGTTCGTTCTCTAAATCGTTAACATATTTTTTTATAGCGGAGGAAATAAAACGTCGCATATTATTTTGAAGTATTCCCGCCGTTAACGGATAAACAGGCAGTATTTTCCCGAAACTTGCGCCAGAAGACTCAGGCTCCGCTTCAAAAGCGCTTGACTGCAATTCGCCGTATTTGTAGTAAAAACGCCCTGATATCATGTATTTTTGTCCTGTTATAAGCTGTTTATCAAGCCACGGGCGGTTAAAACATACAAGAGCGGCTTGCGTGTTCTCGTCTTCTATGTAAATTTTCAGCGTCTTCATTCTGCCGTAGCCAATCCACTCGCGCGCGAATACCGTAACGACGGTGCAGACTTTGCCGGTTCTGTAATTTTTTAGGGGAACAATTTTTTCGCGGTCTTCCCAATCGCGCGGATAGTGAAGCAGAAGGTCAGCGGCTGTGCGTATCCCAAGGCGGGCGAGTTTTTGAGAAGCGGAAGCCCCTATTCCGCTGATTTCAGTTACGGGTACGGATAAAGAACGAAGAAACATTATATCGGCAGTTTATAAAGAATACCGGAAAGAATCAGTATTATAAACTTTCCGCCAATTAATAATATAATTAAAAATAATAACGATAAAAATATTCCTGTTATGTAATTTCCTATTTTTTTGCCGAAAAATATTCTGTTCATTCTGTACAAAAGCGGCTCTGAGATAGAATCTATAAAACTCCAGAAAGGACTGTACATACTGCCGTTAAGCAGATAACCTATAGCGCGTATAACAATTACGATTATAAAAAATACTATGATAAAAGAAAAAATATTCCATAACGATAATAATATTTGCGCAAGTAAAAAGCCGATTGTTATTCTTTCCGATACTGAAAGAATTTGAAATATATTTTGAATGAAAGAAAGAAATACAACCGCCGGAATTACCGAAAAATCAAAACCTCCTACATTTAAACGCAGTTTTTCCCGCCACCAGTCAAGATACGGGTCTGTAATTTTATTTATTATTTCTACGGGTTTTCCGTAAACCATGCTTCCAAACCATGAAAAAATTATTCGTATAAAAATAATTAATGAGTAAATACCCGTTATTAAAGCCAGAATTCCAAAAACAAAACGCATTATTTCCTCCACGCTTCCGCTACGCATTTACATTGTTTTAAACCTTCTATTACATACCCGTTACCTGACATATCCAAGCCTGTCGCCGCCCGCACAATTTTTTCTTCATTGTTAACGGGGATATGAATAAAAATGGTATTTGAACCCGAATTCTCCGCAAGATAATCGCGTAACTCCAACATTCCTTCGTTATTCCCCGACGCGCCTTGATGAAGCCTTATGTGTACTTCGTTAAGATGTTTCTCGGTATTTTTTACAAGATCGGGCGCGGGCGCTTTTTCGTCGGCGGCGGCTTTTTTCGCGGCGGTACGGCTTAAAAACGGCAAGTCCGCCATGCTGGAAACTCTAAAACTTACCTTTCCCGGTTTCTGCTCGTTCTCAGGGTCGATGCTTCCTTTTAACGCGATCATCTCGTCAAGTTTAAGCAAGTGTCTGCAATCGGCATAAACTTTAGAGAAAAATACTAAATCTATCTCGCCTTCAAAATCCTGCAATGTTCCAAACGCCATGTCGTTTCCGTTTCTATCTTTATAATCCCTAAGCGATTTTAAATTTCCAATAATCGTGTAATTGCCCTTTTTCGCCTGCAAAATATACGAACTTTTTAAATCCGCCATGTAAAGCCATGTGTTTTTGTGCAGTTTATTTTTTTCGTCAAGCTCCTTAACTTCTTTTACCACCGCAGGAACTTCCTGTTTGCTTATAACGCCGTCCGCCAGAAAACTGTATCTGTCCTTATCTTTTTGATAATCAATTTTTCCTTTTAGTATAACTACAGAATCGTCGCTGATAAGACGCTCGCACCTTTCCCACGGACCGGAAAAAAACGTAACTTCAATCTCGCCGTTATAATCTTCAAGGGTCGCGAAAGCCATCCTGCCGCCTTTCGCGGTAGTTATCGGTTTTATATTTTTAATTATACCGACAAGAACGCAGTTTCCCGTTTTGTATGTTTCAACTTGTCCAAGATTTACGCTTACAACGTCCTGCCATATATCCTTATATTCGTCTAACGGATGACCGGAAAAATAAAAGCCTATTAATTTTTTCTCTTGGTTTAATCTTTCCGCCCTGCTTACAGGCGCAAATTCCGTAAATTTAAAATCGGGCATATCGGCGTCGCTTGAATCGCCGAACAAGTTTGACTGTCCAAGCTGTTTGTCCTCTTTTCTCTTTTGCGCGTACTCTATCGCATCTTCCATATTGCCTTCAAGAGTTTCACGCGACACCTTAAAATCGTCAAACGCGCCTGTTTGAATCAGCAACTCTATTACTTTTTTGCTTACGGCTTTTATATCCACCCTATCCAGAAAATCCATGAAACTTTTATAATGACCGTCCTTCCTGCCGCGCACAATTTCATCCGCGGGCGCGTCGCCTACGCCTTTAATTCCCAAAAAGCCGTATACAATTCTGCCGTCTACTACCGTAAAAAGTTTATCGGAGTAATTAATGTTAGGCGGATCGACGCTTATTCCCATTTTACGGGTTTCAACAATGCTGTATAAAAGCCTGTCGGCACTTTTTATTTCGACTATCAATGTAGCCGCCATATATTCCGCCGTGAAATTCGCCTTAAGGTAGGCGGTTTGATACGCCAATACCGAATAAGCGGCGGCGTGGCTTTTGTTAAACCCGTATCCCGCAAAAGGAACCAGCATATCAAAAATCGCTCCCGCCCTCTGCGCGGAATATCCCTGTTTCGCCGCGCCTTCCAAAAACGGGATTTTTTCTCCGTCAAGAATTTCTTTCTTCTTTTTTCCCATAGCGCGGCGAAGGAGATCGGCTTTTCCCATGCTGTAACCCGCTATTATCCTTGCCACTTCCATAACTTGTTCCTGATAAACTATAACGCCGTAGGTTTCTTTAAGTATTCCTTCAAGACTTGGATCGGGATACGTTATCGGCGCTTTTCCGTTTTTACAATCCACAAAGCGCGGGATAAACTGCATGGGTCCCGGGCGGTACATCGCGTTCAGCGCTGTTAAATCTTCTATAGAAGCGGGTTTTGTCTGCCTTAAAATATCCTGCATGCCGTCGGAGGCGAATTGAAAGACCGCGTTGCTTTTCCCCTCACCTAACATTTTAAAAGTTTTTTTATCGTCTTCGGGAATATTTTCTATGTTAAAATTTAAATATTTACTTCCGCGCTTGCGGATTAATTCTTGCGTATATTTTATAATATCAAGGTTTCTAAGCCCTAGAAAGTCCATTTTAACAAGACCACATTCTTCAAGAAAGTTCATGCTGTACTGCGTTGCGATATTGCCGCCCTTTTCTTCCCGTTCCTGAAAAAGCGGCACTAACTCAATCAGCGGTTTTTTTCCGATAACGATACCCGCGGCGTGTATGCTTGAATGACGGTTTAGTCCTTCTAATTTATTCGCTATGGCAAATAATTCAGTAAAACGGGGATCGCTTTCCATCTCCCTAAGGCGCGGTTCTTCTTCTTTCGCTTTTTCCAAAGTAATTTCAGGGTTGAACGAGATAAGTTTTGTTATCATTTCCGATTCTGAAATTGATATTCCCAAAACTCTCGCCACGTCCTTGATAACCGCTTTCGCTCCCAATGTTCCGAATGTGATTATCTGCGCTACTCTTTCCTTGCCGTATTTGTTCGTAACATAATTTATTACTTCTTCGCGCCCTTCGTTGGCGAAATCAATATCAAAATCCGGCATGGAGATACGCTCGGGATTTAAAAAGCGCTCAAATATAAGACCGTACTTTAAAGGATCAATATCCGTAATACGCAGAGAGTAAGCGACAATCGAACCCGCGCCGGAACCGCGCCCCGGACCTACGGGAATGTTTTGCCCTTTGGCGTAATTTATAAAATCCGCGACTATTAAAAAATACCCCGTATAACCCATGCTGATTATCGTATCAAGTTCATAATCGGCTCTTTTTTTTATATCTTCCCATTTTTTTGAATCACTATCCTTTACTTTCGCGTAACGTTTTTCAAGCCCGTCGGCTGTAAGATGTCTTAAATACTCACCCGGTTCGTTAAAACCTTCCGGGATTTTAAATTCAGGCAGATACTGCGGCAATTCTTTTGTCTCTATCTTAGGCACGTCGGCGTTACACCGTTGCGCGATTTTTACCGTGTTCTCTATAGCCTGCGGATACTCGGCGAAAATTGCCGCCATTTCATCGCCTGTCTTAAAATAAAACTGATCCCCGTAATACTTTTTGCGCTTTTCTTCCGTGCGCACCTTTCCCGTTCCAATGCAAAGAAGAACGTCATGCGAAATATAATCGTCCTTATTCAAATAATGAACGTCGTTTGTCGCGACAAGAGGAATACCCGTCCTTTTGGAAATCCCTGCTACCGCTTCGTTTATGTCTTTTTGAGACAAATCACTGCCCCTCAATACCCCGGACGGAATACCGTGATCCTGTATCTCAAGATAAAAATTGGGGTTTCCGTCTGAGTCTTTGCCGAAAAGGTCGCGGTAATAAACAGCTTTTTTTTCAGCCTCGTCAATTTTACCCGCCTGAATGTAGCGGGGAATTTCTCCTGAGGCGCAGGCGGAGAGCGCGATAAGCCCATCGTGGTATTTTGCTAAAATTTCTTCGTCTATTCTTGGTCTGTAATAAAAACCTTCCGTGTACGCAAGGGAGCATAATTTTACAAGGTTAAAATAACCCGCTCTGGTTTTGGCAAGAAGGACAAGGTGGTAATATTTATTTTCGTTTTCTGAACCTTTTTTTTCATGGCGCGAGCCGGGAGAAACATAGACTTCGCACCCGATTATCGGTTTTAAAGATCTTTTTCGTTTTTTATGACCGCATGCGGCGATAAAATCCATTGCGCCGAACATATTCCCGTGATCCGTCAGCGCAAGATGAGTCATCCCCAATTCCTCCGCCCTGTCCGCCAGCGACATTACAGAAACTGACGCGTCCGCCAGTGAATAGTCGGAATGGACATGGAGATGAATGAATTCGGTCATTTGTATGATGATAGCTTAAAATTGAAATATAGACAACATGAAATACTCGCACCGTGTCTTAATCAATATGTGTTAGACAAGCGCATAAAATAAAAGGACGTTTAAATTCGCCGCTTCTTGTTGAAAAATTTTCGATTATTAGGTTGTTTTTGAAGGATAAATTTTTGTAAATTCGCAAAAATTTTGCATAAATTTGCTTAAATTTTGCTTAAATTTCGATAAAAATATAATTATTTTTTTTTATTGCGCTTTTTTAAGAACCAAGGTATCATTTATATGGTAAGCACACATTTAAACGTCCTTTTAAACCAACCCCCGTTGAGGGGAAAAAAAACAATCAGGAGGAAAGATTATGATTAAAAAAACAAAATGGTTTTTGTTACTGGCGGCTTTAACGCTGACTGTAACATGTTTCTTTACAACCTGTGATGACGGTTCAGACGATGATGACGATTCACCCAGCGTCAAAGAGTGGACTGTTACCTTTGACAAAAACGGAGGAGATACAGAAGCAACTCCGAAAACAAAAAAAGTAGTAGACAAGAAGACAGTAACATTACCGACGCAACCGACGCGGGATGGTTACACCTTTACAGAATGGAACACTAAAGCGGACGGCGAAGGCACCGCGTTTACCGCCTCAACCCCTGTTACCAAAAGCATTACAGTATATGCCAAGTGGGAACAGATACAGGCTGGCGCGCTCATCGTTACTTTTGACAAGAACGGTGGAGATACAGAAGCAAACCCGAAGGAAAAACAGGTAGTCCCCCCCGCCACAACTATAGATGCACTGCCGACAGCGCCGTCTAGAACAGGATACACATTCACAGAATGGAACACTGAATCGAACGGCTCAGGCACCGCCTTCACCGCTACAACACCCGTTACCGCCCCCATCACCGTGTATGCCAAGTGGGAGCAGATACAGATACAGCCGGGTGAACACACCGTTACTTTTGACAAGAACGGCGGAGATACAGAGGCAAATCCGAATCAAAAAGAAGTAGCTCCCCCCGCCACAACTATAGACGCACTGCCGACAGCGCCGTCTAGAACAGGACACACATTCACAGAATGGAACACTAAAGCGGACGGCTCAGGCACTGCGTTCACCGCTACAACTCCTGTTATCGGTGACATCATCGTTTATGCCAAGTGGACACCTATTTCATATAGCATTACCTGCGACAAAAACGGCGGAGATACTGAGGCGAACCCAAAAGTTATAATAATAACCTTCCCTGACGATAAGATAGGCGATAAGCCATTTGTGCGACCGGATAGGGCAGGTTACTTATTCAAAGAGTGGAACACTAAAGCGGACGGCTCAGGCACCACATGGACCACCACAACCCCCGTTACATCCAATGTCACCGTATATGCTATATGGGATAAGATACAAGCGGGTTCTTCCATTGTCACCTTTAACAAGAACAACGGAGATACAGAGCCGCTTCCGAAGGAAAAACAAGTAGTCCCGCCTGCCACAACTATAGACGAACTGCCGAATGAACCGACAAGAGCAAATTACATATTCAAAGGGTGGAACACTAAAGCGGACGGCTCAGGCACCTCGTTCACCGCTACAACTCCTGTTACCACCAGCATCACCGTGTATGCCCAGTGGACTCTTCAATATACTGTTACTTTTAACAGAAACGGCGGAACTACTGATGCAAGCCCGGCGACCAAAACGGTAACCCCGCCGAAGACAACAGTAGAAACATTGCCGACACCGCCGACACGGACAGACTACGTATTCGATGGCTGGTACACCGTCAGTACTCCAACCGGCGGAACTCAATTCACCGGCACAACACCCGTTACCGCTGACATAATCGTTTATGCCCGGTGGGCTGCAATACATACCGTTACTTTTGATAAAAACGGAGGAACTACTGAAGCAAGCCCGACGACCAAAAAGGTAACGCCTCCGGCGACAACTATTGACGCACTGCCGACACCGCCGACACGGACAGGTTACACCTTCAAAGAGTGGAACACGAAGGATGACGGTACAGGCACCGTGTTTACCGATACAACTCCTGTTACCACCAGCATCACCGTACATGCCCAGTGGGAAGCTGCCATTTCAAGTATTAGCGTAAAAACACAGCCGACTAAGACAACATACGTACAAAACTCCAGTTCCGATAAATTTGATCCCGCCGGTCTGGAAATAACTGTTACTAAATCGGATAGCACATCTTCAGACGTTACATATAGTTCCGGCGGCGGATTTACCTTTAAAAATGGTAGCACCACATTAACCGTTGGTACATCGACATTCCCAACAATTGGAAATCAAATAATAACTGTTTCTTATCAGGGAAAAGACACTACTTTCAATATTACAGTAACGGCGGCGCCAGTCGTTTCATATACCGTTACTTTTAATAAAAACGGCGGAGATACTGAAGCAAGTCCAACGACCAAAACGGTAACGCCTCCGGCGACAACTATTGACGCACTGCCGACACCGCCGACACGGACAGGTTACACCTTCAAAGAGTGGAACACTGAGTCGGACGGCTCAGGCACAACACCGTTCATCGCTACAACTCCTGTTACCGCCACCATAACCGTGTATGCCAAGTGGCTGCAGGATCCAGTTACTGTTATAGGTATTAGCATAAAAACACCTCCGACAAAGACAACATACGTAATAGGCTCCGATACGCTTGATCCCGCCGGTCTGGAAATAACTGTTACTAAATCGGATAGCACATCTTCAGATGTTACATATAGTTCCGGCTCCAACAGCGGATTTACCTTTAAAAATGCTACCAACACCCCATTAACCGTTGGTACATCGACATTCTCAGTATTAGGAGCTAATGTAATAACTGTTTCTTATGAGGGACAAGACACTACTTTCAGTATTACAGTAAGGAATCCTCCCGGAACCGCATTTAAAGTTACAGTAGATACAACTACCCAAGATGTAGCAGTAATACCCGGAAACAATGGAACAATTGAATATTTAACCGGCAATACCGGATATACATTTACTTATGGTACTGCCGCTAACAGTAATTATGGAAATGGAATTGTAAGGTTTAAGGTAAATTTGGGCGGTACAAAAGTAGAAGACTATGAGAAAGTTACATTTAAATGGACGGGAGTTTCCGGAGCCGCAGCAAGTTGGAAAAGATTATATTTACTGGCATCAGGGACAGAGGGTGCTATAACACCTTATCAAAGTGATGCTGCTATTCATGCGCTTGTCGTTAGTACAGATGATTCTGATTTCAATACGAGTGGACCTCAGGTGAACGGAACAAGCGCAATTACTGTAACATTGCCAATTGTTACATCCAGCACATTAACCGGACAAGTATGGTTCTCTATCTATATGCATGCAACTGATGGCGCGTATACAATAAGTGATTTAACGTTTGTAAAGAAAACACCTCCTGCAACACAAGTCGTCGTCTGGAAGCCTTCCATCACTACTTCAACATCAATAGAAAATTCTGGCGAATATATTGGCAATACCGGCATCCAAAATGGAGACACAACTAATTTAACACTTGCTGCTATTACAGATGGTTTTACTGCGACATTAGTTGGTGGATCTTATAAACAAATCAATATACAAGTCGGATCAGGGGCTGGTGGAACAGGCTATTATGCTGATAATGGGTTCACTGCCTTTACGGGTAATGATTATACTATTACCTTTATGGCGTCTGTTGACTCAGGAACAGGTATATTACGTGCAGGTGCAAATAATAACGCCTCGAACTGGGAGAAGACTCAAAACCTTACCGATACACCAACGGAATTTAAATATTCATGGACACAGGCTACCGGTAACTTGAAACTTGATACAGGTACTTCAGCAGTGGGTACTGTTATAAACATCACCGGCATACAAATTACTACTCCATCCAACCCATCCAAACCATCTATCGTCTGGAAACCTTCCATCACTACTTCAACAGCACTACAAGATTCTGACGAATATATCGGCAATACCGGCATCCAAACTGGAGACAAAACTAATTTAACACTTGCTGTTATTACAAATGGTTTTACTGCGACATTAGTTAGTGGATCTTATAAACAAATCAATATACAAGTCGGCTCAGGGGCTGGTGGAACAAGCTATTATTCTAACGTTTCCCAAGGGTTCACTGCTGCTACGGGTGCAACTTATACTATTACCTTTATGGCATCTGTTGACTCAGGAACAGGTACATTACGTGCGGGAGCAAATAATAATGCCTCGAACTGGGAGAAGACTCAAGCCCTTACCGATACACCAACGGAATTTAAATATTCATGGACACAGGCTAGCGGCAATTTAAAACTTGATACAGGTACTTCAGATGCGGGTACTGTTATAACCATCACCGGTATACAAATTACTACTCCGTAATTAAAAGCGATTAACTAAAAAGCGGGAGCGCAGGCTCCCGCTTTTTTTTGCGTCAATGTTCAAATTTGAAAACCGTGTGGAGCGTGTCCGTAGTACACCCACCCCAAGCCGCTCAACCCACAAGCCGAGCGAAGTTCGGTAGTGTAAAAGTTGTAAGTTATCTATATTTTGCTATTCCCTTTTTTATTATTTTTGTGTCATATTTACATAAGAGATAAAGTAATGGGAACAAAAGTAAAAATCGTCCAACCGACGGAAATAAAAGACAAAAAAATAGCTCGTGAAGTCATTGAGCAAATCCGCAAACCCATACCGGCTTCAGTATACAAACGGCATGAAAAGCAAGCTGCCTATATCGACAAATTCTTCAGAAATGAGTCATAAAATTGAAATAAACCATTTTTATACAGTATCAATTACCTGAATTATACCAAGAATTCCCACAAATTAGGCAATCTTTCTCTCTCTTGCCACTTTCTTCAAAAAATGACAAAATAAATCAAAAAGTGATTATTACTGATATGAAACAGATTGTAAGCGAAGCAGTTGAGAAAACCATAGGCTCTAAATGTAAAAAGAGGAGATAATTATGGGAGCAGTACAGACAGCCAATCCCCCAAATTTTGAGTCCGTTTGGGCTATTTTGCAGGAAGTAGCCAAAAGCCAAAAAGAATATGAACAGGATAGAAAGAAAGACAAAGCGGAGTTCAATGAAAGGCTTGGTAATTATATCAATCTTTTCGGCGATTTCACTGAATATACGATGGCTCCCAAATTGCGTGAAAAATTTTCGGAGATTGGGCTTGATTTTCCCAAAGCAAATCGAAATTCCAGTATTAAGGATAAAGTTAATAACATTTTTCTTGAAACTGACGTTATGCTTGAAAATGGCGATAAGGCAATGATGGTTGAAATAAAAACTCAACTTACTGTTGAACGCATAAACAAACATATAGAACGCCTTGAAAAAATGCGAAAATACGCCGATTTACACGGCGATAAACGCAATTTTTTGGGAGCGGTTGCGGGTGTTGTAGTAGACGATGAAGCAAGAGAGTATGCCTTAAATCAAGGACTTTATTTAATTGAACCTGCCGGAGAAGAACTTAATATTACTCCGCCAAACATTAAACCTAAAGAATGGTAATTAATTAAAATAAAATCTTTCCTACTGCGCCGAAGGCGCATAACATAATACAATAATATCATTACGCCGTAGGAATTGAAATAAACCATTTTAATATACTATCAATTAGACAATCTTTCCCTCTCTTGCCACTTTCTTCAAAAAATGACAAAATAAATCAAATGAGCAAAAATACCGCTCTTTTAAACAAAAAGCCCCCACAAAATATAAAGTTCGTTATTTTGCTGTTGCTATTAACCGCCGCACCGGTTTTTGCGCAAAACAACCAAACAACAGAAATATCCGCCTCCGCGTGGCATCAAACCTTCGGTTTGCGGTTCTCTTCCGAGGTTGTTTCTCTCAGGCTTGGCGATTTCCTTTTGTATGTGGGGAATCAGTCGGAAATGGCCGAAATGGCGGCGCGTAAATTCGATATGCCGGGATTTGAACCTTACTACGGAGGCGACCTGCCCGATCCCGCGGGGCGCAGTGAAAATTATTATGTTTTTAAAACTACATTTTCCGTCAGTACGGATTGCATGGACAAGGACATCTCGCTGTACTTTAATCCGCTGTATACGCCGTTTGTAGTCAGGATCAATAATACCGTAGTCTATCAGTCGGGCATTTACTCAGACGGAGTGTACAGTACCGGAACGGCTCTCGCCGCCCATGTGCCGCTTTCAAACGGGTTGATTTATTATTCACAGGATAACGCTCCAATCGAAAACATTCTTGTAATAGAAGCGTTTCCCCAATACGAAAGAAACCCTCTGCCGGAATTTTCAATAGCCGAATTCAGTTTTAATGAAAAAAGAACGTTCATAAAGAACCTTCTGACATCCCACCTTGTGCTTACGGCTCAGGTTCTTTCTCTGCTTATCGCGGTTTATCATTTTTTCCTCTTTTTCTCCAGAGGCCGCAAAGATATAAAGTATATGTATTTTTCGCTTCTGTGCCTTTCATTCTTCCTTGCCTATGTTAATGTCGGTTTTGTCTTTTCCATGGCGCATTATACTCTGCTTGAAAAACTTAGCCGGATAGGGCAGGTGTTCTGCTTCCCGTTATTTGCCGCGTTTATGCTGGAATCTATAGGCATGTTCGGCGGTAAAAAGAAATACATTATAGCCGGTATTCTAAGCTACAGTCTGTTATGCGCCTTATTCATAGCGTTTCAGAATACAAAACAACTGGTAAACGATATGTTCGGCATTATGACAAATATCAATACAATCCCGTTTCTTGCGGGCAGTATTATTATTCTCTCTTACCTTGTTTTTTTCAAAAAGAATATCAAAATTGTGCCGCTGTTTATTATCGCGCTTACCGTCGCGGGTTCCAGCCTGCGCGATCTTTTTGTTCTGCAAAGCGGGGCAGTGCCTTTGTTCTGGGCGGCACCCTACTCTTTCATGATCATGGTAATTATCATTTACGCGATGCTTATAACCGAGGAAAATTTTATACAGAACGCGTTTTCACGCTACCTTGCGCCGGAGATTATTTCCGAAATTATCAAAGACCCCAACAAGCTGAATCTTGGCGGTGAAAAACGGGAAATGACCGCCATATTCACCGACATAAAAGATTTCTCCTCGCTTTCCGAACAACTCGATCCCGCTCATCTGGTACGGCTCTTAAACAAGTACCTTACTGAAATGAGCAACATCATAATGGAACATCTTGGAACCATAGATAAATATTGGGGGGACGCGATTATCGCTTTCTTCGGAGCGCCTTTGTTCAATGCCGAGCATAGCGCCCTTGCCTGCCGAAGCGCCCTTGCGATTAAGGCGGCTGAGCGGGAACTTAATAAAACAATAGTTAATGAAGGCTTAAGCCCCGTGCCGATTTTTACCCGCATAGGAATAAATACCGGTGAAATGGTCGTGGGAAATATGGGCGCGGAAAAAAAGATGGATTATACAGTCATGGGGAACGCGGTAAACTTAGCGTCCCGCATTGAAGGAGCGAACAAGCATTACCAAACCGGCGGTATATTGATAAGCGAATACACCAAGGCAAGAATCGGCGATGAATTTCTACTGCGCCGCATTGACCGTGTTCGTGTGGTGGGGATAAACACTCCTCTGCGTCTTTATGAACTGTTATCTGAAAACAGCGAACAGGCGGCGACAGATAACGAACGCAGAGCGGTGGAAATTTGGGAGAAGGCGATTGATTTATACGAACAAAGCAAGTTTAAGGAGGCTTTAGTCTTGTTTACTTCGCTGATAGAAAATCACCCGAATGACAACGTAGCCAAGTTTTACGCGCTTAGGTGCGAAGTGTTTATGAAAACTCCCCCGCCGCAAGGCTGGGACGCGGTGAAAAATCTAACGGAGAAATGATATTTTAATAGTAGAAAATATGTAACCTATTTACCGATTATTTATTATATTTATAAAATAAGGAAAAAAATACAAGAAATACCATGAAAAGAAAAATTTTTATATTGACGCTGTTTGTTTTTGTTTCGGCTTCCGGTTTTGCTCAAATCGCCAGCGCGCTTTTTAAGCCGTTTACTTCTTTTCGCGTTATTCAGACAGAGCATTTTGATATTATCTTTCCAAAGGAATCAGAAGAATCCGCCCGTCTTTTAGCTTCTTACGCCGACAACGTCTATGAGCAAATAAGCTCTTTGCTTGATATCAAGGTTAGAGGGCGTATTCCCGTAACTATTACGCCTCATACGGATTTGTTCAACGGTTATTATAATACTCTTTTTAATCACATTATGCTTTTTGATACGCCTATGGATGTTGAATGGACTAATTTTGAAAATAACCTTAAAAAACTTTTTCTTCATGAACTTACCCACGCGGTTTCTTTTAACACAAGATCGCCGGCTTACGACCGTTCGTATCGTTTTTGGGGCGCTTTGAATACCCCCGCTTTATGGAACGCGCCGTTATTTATGGTAGAAGGAGTTACGGTCAGTTTTGAAAGCCTTGACGGTACAGGCAGGGCAAATGATCCTCTCACTAAACAATATCTTAGGCAGGCTGTACATGAAAATAAATTCCTTACGCCTTTTCAGGCTTCCGGCGTTTATGATATACCTCCCAACGGTTACTGGTATGAATACGGCGGGCTTTTTTCCGCATGGCTTCAGAAAAATTACGGACTGGAAAAATATTCTCAGCTTTGGAAGGAAATGGGAACAGACGGGAAAGCATCTCTCTTTGTTTACAGGTCGGATTTTTACAGTATTTTTAAAAAAGTGTACGAGGTTGATTTTTTGGACGAATGGAAAAAATTCGGCGCTTCTTTTGCTTTGGACGACTTGGAAACCAACAAACAAGAACTATCTTCAAAAAAGTACAGTTACTTTTCCGAAAGAGAATATTTTATCCGCAGTTTAACGGCAAGAAAAAACAACCTTTACTTTATTGAAACCTCGGAAAAAAAAATAGGCATCTATGACACCATGACAGGTAAAACAAAAACTTTTAACGCGGATTCCGGCATCTATGATATTGATGTTTCCGCGGACGGTAAAAAAATGCTGCTATCCGGTTTTACTTATATTGAGGAGAGGGCTGCCGCGTTTGCCGCTGAATATAAAACAGATAACGAATGGAAAACAGGCGTAGCTTTTAACGGGCTTGGCAAGGCGCGTTATTTTAGGGACGGAGTTATAGGGATTCGTTCGGCATTGCACAACAACCGCATTGTATACGAAAAATTTGACGGGGAAAGCGAAGTTCTTTTTACGGGAAACGAACATCTTATGTTTTCAGGTCCTCAAGCCCTTGACGATGAGCGGATTGTCTTTATAGCTTTGCGCGACGGCAAAAGGGAGTTATGGATTTTCAATTATGTTTCGCGGGAACTTTTTAAAATAGAAAACACGCAGGACGATAATGAATATTGGACATATATGCGGGATTTAAACGTCTCGGAAGGAAAAATATTTTTTTGCTATAATTCCGATGACCGAATGTATAAACTTGGTATGGTCGACCTTGAAACAATGCAGGCTTTTTTTAGCGGCAGGGATTTTTCAGGCGGCGTTTTCAATCCTGTTTCCTCGGACGGAAATGTATATTACCTTGCGACGTTTGCTTCACGTAACAGTCTTATGCGCTTCCCTGAAACAGCGGATTCTCTTTCCGGGAACAAAATTAATTTGCGCCTCGTTAAATTGGACAATCAAAATTACAAAACAATTCCTGCGCCGTCATATACAGGCGTATCTAAACCGTACATAGGATTGCGTTACGCAAATCCGTTCCGGTTATGGTTTGCTTTTCCATTAATTCGTTTGAGCGAAGAAGGCGCTTTAAAACTTGACGGCGGCGGAATTTTTTCGCTAATGCAGGATCCTCTGGACATGAACAGTATTTATTTTTTGGCTTATGCCGATGTTCCCTATAAAATGGCGATGATAGATCTGTTTCAATGGCAAAATACAAGCATGGGTTTCCCTATTAAGTTAACGCTTTCAGATAAGGTAATGGAAGAAGAAGACAATACATACCGGTATACCAATGCCGCCCTTTTAGGCAGTATAACTTGGACAGGAGATCAGTGGAACAATCAGGTTTCATTTGGCGGCGGATATTACCGTACCGCCGGTTTTCAATATGGAAAAGGCGCTTATGAGTGGAAAGAATCAGAAGGCGGTTTTTTCGCGCAGACTGGTTTTCTTTTTTCGTACCGGGAAGTAAGTTTACAATTTAACGCGGCCACTCCTACAAACAGTTTTTCCCCGCGCCTTGACATGATTTATCGCTCAACTACAAAAACCAGATTCCCCCTGTTCCTTAATCTCTTTGGCGCTTATGACAAAAAAGGAATGGATATGCACGGCGTATCAAACATTTTCGGCGAAACGATAATTAAAGAATTTGCCTTAAATGAATACCCTAATCATTCAGGTCTTGAGCTTTTCTGGCTTGGCGGCGGAGAGCTAGGTATTGGATTATTTTCTTTAGATATACAAAAACATCTTTCTCATGTTTACTACAACAAGTTTTTCGGAAGTCTTTCTTTAAGAAACCAGATTTATGACTCAGGCAAGTATCCCTACGCCGAAGGAGTCAAAATAAACAACCTGCACCTTGCCCAATCTTTAGGGTTAAAAATCGGCATGAAAATCTCTTTTTTCCCCATCGTAAAAAACCCCATGTCGCTTGAACCTTTTATTTTGGGAACATGGAATTTTTCCAACGCTATTACGGGAAGGGGATCTCTCATGTCTGTTAATCTTGGAATTAACGGATTATTTTAAAACGTACAAGCCGGCTGATTAACCGTTTCTAAACGGCGAAAACAGCAGGAAGCAAGGATTCCTTGTTAAAATTTTTTGTTTTATCCGTCCGTTACGGGCTTTTTTTTCACATATTAAGCTATTTTATGTTAAACTTATTGTTTTTTTTACTAGTATTATGATAAAATTGTATTATGCCATCATTTTATGAACTTTTAAAGAAAATCAAGTCTGTACGCTCGTTGTTTTTGCAGCTGCTTTTTGTGGCGCTGGCATTTATTTTAATGATTTTATCAAGCAGTCTCTATGTCGGACAAATGCTGCATAATCAAATAAACAGAGACGCCTTGGATATGCTTACCCAAACCAGATTGAAGATTGAAGCCGAACTATTCATACATGAAAATACTTTCGCTGTAATCTCAGGAACGATACGCGAAATGATCATACGGGGCAATAGCGAGGATATGGTGCGGGAATATATGCGGGATATAATTTATGAAATACAGCAAAAAACAAACAAAGTAAAGTTTAACGATCTTTCCGGTTATTTTGACGTATTCAAAGGGAAATACATTTATACCCCCGACAGAAATATACCGGACGACTATACCCCAACAGAAGAACCGTGGTATAAGATTGCGGTTTCAGCGGGTGAAAAAATAATTATTATGCCGATATATCCGAATCCGCAGACAAAAGAACAAAGTATTGATTATATATGCCGGATTTTTGATGAAAAAGGCGCTCCGCTAGCCGCGTTACGCATGAATATACCTTTTGACAGTATTAAAAATTTTGTCGCCGATATGCACATTACAAAAAACAGTTACGGGATTTTTATGGATGAAAATGTGAATGTGTTTTATTACCCGGAACTGGATATCATAGGTAAAAACGCCAAGGAAATAAGAGGCGGGTTTTCGCTGTTTGCGGATGAAGCTTTGAAGGGAATCGACATTGCAGAACGCGAAGCCAGAAATTATAAAAATGAATTAATGATTTTCTTTACATCTCGGCTTGAAAACGGATGGATTTTATGCTTTGCGATACCCAAAGCCGAGTATTACAGTGAATTACACTTAATGACGCTGATGCTTATCATTCTTGGTACAATTCTGGCGGCGGTTTTAATTATCATTTTAATAAGCGTTGATAAAACGAAAAACAAACTGGATGATGAAAACCGGCACAAGAATACATTGCTTGCAACTATAGAAGCGGAACGGGAGGCGGATAAAATTACACAGCTTATGCTTGACGCCATGCCACTATGTTGTATGTTATGGGACGAGAATTGCAAACTTATATCATGTAATAAAGAAGCGATAAGACTGTTTCAGTTGTCAAGCAAACAGGAATTTATAGACAAATTTTTTGAACTTTCTCCCGAATACCAACCCAACGGAAGGATAAGCAAAGAACTGGCGGTTGAAAATATCAAAAAAGCGTTTAAAATAGGGCATTTCCGTTTTGAGTGGTCGCATCAACTCCTCACCCGCGAACCCATTCCTATGGAGATGACTTTGGTGCGCATAAAGCACCGTGAGAAATTCATCGTTGCCGGATACGGCAAAGATTTAAGAAAAGATAACGCAATGTTTAATGAAATGCAAAAAGCGCAAGATGATTTACGCGTGGCGCGCGACGCCGCGGAAGCCGCCAATCATGCCAAAACAGTTTTCCTTGCCAACATGAGCCATGAAATACGAACGCCTATGAACAGCATCATAGGATTCTCCGAGTTGGCAATGGACGACGATATCGCCCCCAACACAAGAGAACACCTTTATAAAATCATGGAAAGCGCGGAAGGGCTTTTACAAATTATAAATGACATTCTTGACATATCCAAAGTTGAATCGGGAAAAATGGAACTTGAGCATATTCCGTTTGACCTGCACGAGATACTTGGTTATTGCCAGACGGTTATCGTTTCCAAAGCCGTAAAAAAAGGCATTCACGTATATTTCTACGCCGAGCCGTCAATCGGGAAAAAATTGCTTGGAGACCCGACAAGACTGCGTCAAATACTTATTAATCTTCTTTCCAACGCGGTAAAGTTTACAAACACGGGAACGGTCAAACTTTCATCGACTGTCAAAGAATCAACCGAAGACACCGTTACTTTATATTTTGAAATAAAGGACAGCGGTATCGGCATGACGCAGGAACAGGTATCAAAAGTAAACGAGCCGTTTGTACAAGGCGATTCCAGCATGACGCGCAAATACGGCGGTACAGGTCTTGGACTTCCCATAACCAAAAATTTAATTGAGCTTATGGGCGGCACTATGGATGTGGAAAGCTTTCTCGGAATCGGCAGTAAATTCAGCTTTACATTGAAATTCGATACTACAAAAGAAACCGAAGAAATACTCATGCAAAAAGCGGCGCTTGAAAAAATTGAAAAACCGTCTTTTGAGGGCGAGGTATTAATCTGTGAAGACAACGCCATGAATCAAAGGGTTATATGCGAGTACCTTTCAAGAGTAGGGCTTAAAACCGTTATAGCGGGGAACGGCAAGGAAGGACTGGACATGGTTCGCGAGCGCATGGAAAAAGGAGAGAAACCTTTTGACTTGATTTTTATGGACATACACATGCCGGTAATGGACGGACTCGAAGCCGCGTCAATAATTAACAAGTTACAAGTGGGAACGCCTATTATCGCCATGACCGCAAATATTTTATCCACCGATAAAGAGCTTTACAAAAGGAACGGCATGCCCGATTATCTTGGGAAACCCTTTACTTCTCAAGTTTTATGGCGCTGTCTGCTGAAATACTTTACGCCCATAAAGCGGGAAACCGTACAAGAAAACGTGATAGACGAAGAAGAGTTGGCGGTACAGCAGATATTCCAATTAAGTTTTGTAAAAGAGAATCAAAAAAGATTCGACGAGATTGCCGATGCCTTAAAAGCCAACGATTTAATTCTCGCTCACAGATTAGCTCACGCCTTAAAAGCCAACGCCGGGCAGATTGGTAAATCCCGCCTGCAATCCGCCGCCGCGGATATTGAACAGACAATTAAAAACGGAGAAAAAAGTGTAACTGAGGAACAACTAAAGACCCTTGAAACCGAGATGAACATTGTTTTAACAGAGCTTGCGCCTTTGCTGGATGAGCAAGCCGGGAAATAACGCTTTGGTCATCTGCGAACAAATTCCGCTTCTTGACTGTTCGTGAGGTTGTGGTTAATTCCTTAGTATTTATACAAGTTTTTTATAAAGCTCATAGTTTTCTTGATCAAAGCAAACAAAAATAACATTTTCTATAGATGTTTTATTATTGTTAAGAAAATCCACAACAGCGGACACAGCTATTTTAGAAGCTTGTTCTTTTGGAAAGCCAAATATTCCTGTACTGATATTAGGGAAAGCAATACTCTTAATTCCATTCTCGGATGCTAATCGTAAAGAACTCAAATACGCACTGCGTAACAATTCAGTTTCTTGCTGTTTCCCGCCGCGCCAAACAGGACCAACAGTATGAATAACAAATTTTGCCGGTAAATTACCGCCGGTTGTAATAACCGCATCTCCTGTTTTACATCCTCCCTTTTCATCATGTATCTTCCGGCAAGCTAAATCCAGTTCTTTACCTGCCGCTGAATGTATTGCGCCGTCAACGCCACCCCCGCCAAGCAATGATTCATTAGCGGCATTAACGATTGCATCAACTGCCTGCCGTGTTATATCTCCAAAAATAATTTGTATTTGATTATCTTTTGTCATAAATTTATATCCTTAACCCCAAGACTTGAATAACGTCCGTATCTAAATCCGCGGGGAAAGCTCCCCTAAACTGCGTCTTAAATACTCCAAAACCGCCGAAATAATCCCAGCATATCCAGGGGATATTTTTCTTCGCAAATTCTTCGCGGATAAACTTGTACCATTTTACGCGATCTTCCCTTGGACTTTGTTTCATAAATACGCCGAACTCGCCGCAGAAAACAGGGGCGTTCCTTTCTTTGGAAAAAGTTACTACCCTTTCAAGCGTTTCGCTTAATTTTGTCAATTTGGAATCATGCTCATAACTTTTTAAAGACTCCTCTACCCATGTCCCCTTAAATGTTTCATGTATTTGCGGTTTAAAGTTTTCAGGCGCGGGAAACGGAAGATTGGAAAGCGGGTCAAGCGAAGGTTTATTCCATGTCGCGCCCTGATGTGTAAAAATATGGGGATCATAAAAATGAAATGTGTAAATTAAATTTTTATCGGTATACTTAGGAATTTTAAATAATTTTTCTATCGAATTGTAATTTGTTCCGCCCACGATAATCGGCCGCTCTTTATCGATATTTCGTATCGCCTTTACCGTCTCAAGTTGGATTTCCCCCCAACGCTCATCGGTAATGCCGTGGGGTTCGTTTAATACTTCGTATAACACATATTTGCCGCGGTCTTTAAAATGGCGGGCAATCTGTTCCCACACCGGAATAAGTATTTTATCAATATTGTCGTCTGTAGGATTAACGGGATGAAACGAATGATTATCAATAATAAGATAAATTTGGCTTTTTTCAGACCAATCGGCGACAGCGTCAAGGTACTTTAACAATTCAGGTTCAAGGGTATGATCTTTTTCGCCAAGAATAAAATTATGAAAAGCGACGGGAAGACGGATAACATCGGCGCCCAGACTTTTTACATCAATAAAATCCTGCTCGCTGAATTTTTTAAAATCAATATCCTTAAAAGTACGCGATTCAAACCATTTGGAAAAATTAAAACCGCGCGAAAACGGAATGTCCATATATTCTCCTTAAGAGGGCTATTTAATTTTACCTAAAATAATGATAAAATCAATATATGGATTTTAAGTATCATAATCCGATATTAAGCGGATTTTATCCCGACCCTTCAATTTGCCGCGCCGGAAACGATTTTTATCTTGTCAATTCAACGTTTGCGTATTTTCCCGGCATACCGATTTTTCACAGCAGGGATTTAATAAATTGGAAACAGATAGGCAGTGCGATAGACAGACCCGGTCAGTTATGTTTTGACGGACATGATATTTCACAGGGGCTTTTCGCTCCGACAATCCGCGAAAACAAAGGCGTTTTTTACATTCTTTGCACTCTCATAAACACAGGCGGCAATTTTATAATTACCGCGAAAGACCCAAAGGGTCCCTGGTCAGACCCAATCTGGCTTACGGGCGCGGACGGCATTGACCCTTCCATTTTCTTTGACGACAACGGGAAAGTCTGGTACATCGGCACTCACCCCGCGCCTGAGGGCGAAGCGTATTCGGGCAATTATGAAATTTTTATCCATGAAATTGATATGGAAAAACTTGCCTGCGGTAAAAATCCGCTAACGGGTGCAAGTATCGGCTTATGGCGCGGCGCTCTCCGCGGCGCAATCTGGCCTGAAGGACCGCATATTTATAAAATCGGCGGCTGGTATTATTTACTCCACGCCGAGGGCGGAACGGGTCTTGATCACGCCGTTTGTATCGCAAGGGCGAAGGAAATACAAGGACCGTGGGAAGGCAAAAGGAGCAATCCTGTCGTCACGCACAGGCATCTTGGGAAGAGGGCGAAAATTATTAACGTGGGACACGCCGATTTAGTTGACGATACCAACGGAAACTGGTGGATGGTTTTACTTGCATCCCGTCAGTTTGAGGGCGTATGTCCTCTGGGACGCGAAACTTTTATCGTTCCGATTATCTGGGAAAACGAATGGACCTATATCGCTACCGAATCCGGTCTTATCGAGGAAGGATTGCCGCAGAAGGATATTGCGGATAACAAAAACAGCGACCCGCTTGATTCCTGCGATTATTTTAGCGGAGACTCGCTTCCACTCCATTGGCTAATCCTGCGTATGCCTGTTGATGAAAAAAACGCCGCATTCAGTTTAACAGAGCGAAAAGACGCGTTACGCCTTTTTACAACGGCGGCGGCAATGCGCGGAAAAGAACATCCCGCTTTCGCCGGAAGAAGGATCAGGCATAAAGATTGGTCGTTCAGCGTTTTAATTGAATTTACACCAAAAAAAGAAAATGAGGCGGCAGGATTGATAATTCTGCAAAGCGAGGATTACCAGTATCGTTTGGAAAAGTATCTTTCACCTAACGGAAACTGTATGCTCCGTTTGATAAAAGCGGCGGGTAAAGAAGATGAAATTATCGCTTCTGTGGAATATCCTAAAGACGCAACATCGCTCACGTTAACCGCCATAAATAAAGACATGAAGCTTTCTTTTCTTTACGGGAAAGACAAAGATTCTCTTAAATGTTTAAAAGACAATATGGACGCGCGAATACTCAGCACGGAATACGCAGGCGGTTTTGTCGGCTCATTGGCGGGAATATTCGCCACAGGCAACGGAGAAAAAACAGGCAATTATGCCGATGTAATATTCGCGGATTACAGGGGTTTAGTATGAAAGATTTATTAACGTCGTCTATTTTCAGCGATGGTATGGTAATACAACGCGATAGTAACTTCCCTATTTGGAGCGGGAAAAAAATAACCGTCGTCTTTTTGGGAAAAACCTATGAAGCAAAATCCGCAGACGGCAAATGGCTCGTAACGCTTGATCCTGTCGCGGCGGGCGGTCCCTTTGAAATGGAAATAAAAAGCGACGACGAGTCCGTTACGATAAAAGACATTTACTCAGGCGACATTTGGCTCTGTTCGGGACAAAGCAACATGGAAATGATGATGGATCGCCTTCGCGATGATTTCGGCGAAGAATGGGAATTAAAAGAGTTTCCCGTTATCAGGCATTTAAAGGCTCCTCAAGGGTGGGATTTTTCTTCTCCCCGCGAAGAAATTTCAGGCGGCAGTTGGGTAAAACCGTCCAAAGAGACGCTTTCCGGTATTACAGCAACCCCCTGGTTCTTCGCGAAAAATATGTACAAAAAATACCGCATCCCTATCGGATTAATTAATACCGCGTGGGGCGGCACTCCGATTGAATCATGGATGAGCCGCGACGCCCTCGCGGATTTCCCGCAAAAAATAGCGCTTGGCGCGCAATACGCCGACGCAAAAAAACGCGAGGAAATTACAAATAAATCGGCATCCGCTATCGCGGAATGGGAAAAAAATGTCGCGCATGAAGATATTGGAATCCCCAAAGATTGGAAAAATCAGGCTACAGACATTTCTTCATGGGACGACATTACCCTGCCCGGCAATTTTACAGGCGCGGGTCTTGAAAAATTTTGCGGCGCGTTATGGCTTGCGAAAGATTTTGAAGCGGAAGAAGATTTTGCTTCTAAAAAAGTTAAAGTGTGGCTTGGCACTATCGTAGACTCCGACACGGTTTTTGTTAACGGCGTAGAAATCGGAAACACGGGATACCGTTACCCGCCGAGAAAATACGTACCCAAGGGATTAGTTAAAAAAGGGAAAAACCGTATCGTAATAAGAGTTATATGCAATAACGGCGAAGGCAGTATAACAACCGATAAACCTTTCCGTATTTTTACGGACAGCGAATCTGTAGAGCTTACGGGAACATGGAAATACAAAATAGGAACAAAAGCCCCAACGCGTCCGGAAGAATTTTTCTTTCAGCGATTTCCAATGGGAAACTTTAACGCAATGGTCTACCCCTTTCTTAAATTACCCATTAAAGGGGTTATCTGGTATCAGGGAGAATCAAACGATTCTTCCCCCAACGATTACAATAAACTTTTTACGCTTATGATTAACGATTGGCGTAAAAAAAACAACAACGAGAAATTGCCGTTCATTTTTGTCCAACTGCCTATTTGGAAAGAAGCGTCAGATAACAACGAGGCGCACGGTTGGGCGGTAATCCGCGAAGCGCAGGCGGAAGCAATGGCTATACCAAATACCGGTATGGCTTGCGCTCTGGAACTCGGCGAATGGAATGACTTGCACCCCATTAACAAAAAAGACGTAGGTTACCGCCTTTTCCTTGCGGCGGACAAAACAGTATTCACCGCGGACAATACTTCGCCGGGACCAACAGTATCGCGCTTTGAGCGTCAGCAGGATACAATTAACATATTTTTTACTAATTGCGGCGCGGGATTAAGAGCCGTCTATGAGCCGGAGTGTGAATGCTGCGCTTGTGAAAAAATTTCCAATATAGCGTATGTCAGCGTTATCGGCGAAGATTCCCATCTTCGTCTTCCGGCTAAAATTGAAAAGACAAATGTTATCAGTATTGATATATCGGGAATAAAAAATCCAAAAAAAATATTGTACGCATGGGCGGATAATCCGCGCGACAGACAACTGTTTAACAGCGACGGTTTGCCCGCTTTGCCTTTTAAAATTGAAATAAAATAAGGAGTATTTATGTTCGACGCAAAAAAAACAAAGGACAAAATTATTGATTGGTTACGCGATTATTTTGAAAAAAACGGCAAAGATTGCAGCGCCGTAGTAGGTATTTCAGGCGGCAAAGACAGCTCAACAGTCGCGGCTCTTTGCGCGCAGGCTATTGGGAAAGACAAGGTTTACGGCGTTTTAATGCCGCAGGGAAACCAGCACGACATAGACTACTCGCGCGAATTAGTCGAATTTTTGGGTATTAAGCGCTTGGAAATCAACATTAAAAAAACCGTTGACGCTATGCTTGAAAGTATAAAAGAAGCCGATTTCTCCCTTAACAGGCAGGCGACAATCAATATACCGGCAAGAATAAGGATGACAACTCTTTACGCCGTATCCGCCGCGGTAAACGGCAGAGTCGCCAATACATGCAATTTAAGCGAGGACTACATAGGCTACGCCACAAAATACGGCGACGCCGCCGGGGACTTTAGCCCTCTATCTCAGCTAACGGTCGCCGAAGTAAAGTTAGTCGCAAGAGAATTAGCGCTCCCGGAAAAATTTATTGAGAAAGTCCCCGAAGACGGACTTTCAGGTTTAAGCGACGAGGAAAACATCGGTTTTACTTACGCCGTTTTAGACAAGTATATACGCGAAGGCGTTTGCGAGGACGCGGCGATTAAAGAAAAAATTGACAAAATGCACAGGATGAACCTGCATAAGCTGGAATTGATGCCTCATTATATAAATAAGTAGCTGAAATAATGAAATTGTGTTATATTATATAATAAGAGGGAATACATGAAAAAAATAGTTGTTGTATTTACTGTTTTTTTATTTGTATCTTGTGAAATTAATGTTGTGGTGGATTTTGATCAAAAGACTTTTAATACACAAAAACAATTATGGCAGGCATCTAATGTAAAGGACTATCAATATCAATTATCCGCATATGGTTTCGATGGTTATGACGGGATTATAATTGTTGAAAATGGAAAATATAAAGAGAATATCCCCTCATATAATGATTATCCGGAAGATTATTATGAAGGTTATCTAATAAAGTCTTATTCAACAATTGATGAAATATACAAAACAATAGAAGATACATTTAAAGGAACCAATAATAAAAAACAATCTATAAATGATGTATATTTGAGCAGAATATCTGTCAAATATGATAAAGTAAACCACATTCCAATCGAAATTCATTATGAATATTATATTCCGCCTTTTAGCGCTATCGTCATGGACGGAACGTTTGATTATTATATAAGTAATTTTGAGAAAAAGATCACAGATTAATAACTGCCCCACCCCCTCACGAACAACGGCAAACTATCCGGTAAAAGTTTGCGCCTGTTCGTGGGTTCGCGGTATAAATTCTCCCCTACTCTTTCATCAGCACATAATTATCAGCAAGGTCGCCTGTTATCAGATTCCCTGCCATGTCCAACTGGATCAATTTATTCTCGGCTACTTTATAAAAACTCGGCGCGTCGGCTATGTCAATTATAATAACACTGCCGGTATCGTCCCATTTAAACGCACCTGTAGAGGTAAACGTGTTAGGTTTATCAAGGTATTCATACGTCAATTCATAGGTATTATCCTTATTGATCTGCATGCGGACATTGATACCGGACACGTCAGCCGCCGGAATTGTACCCGTATAAACACCAGCCCAATCAAGGCTTGTTTTTGAATTGGAAACATCAGCGGTTCCTTTGGTCTTATTGCATGAGCTTAATCCCGTTACAACAAGGACAACCATTAGTAAAAAAATAAATACTTTTCTTTTCATAAATACTCCTTTGTTTATATTTATTATAACTCATTATAACAAAAACTTATAATATAAGTTATATGCATTTTTAACAATGATTGTTGTATTTTTGGATTATTTAACAGTACGCCATTCATTGAATAAATCCCGCGCTACTGGACTTCCTTTAAAATAAGCGTTAATATCGTAAAATGGAACCAATTATTCTAGCTTCAAGCTCCGCAAGACGGCAGGATTATTTCAAATTGCTCGGACTTCCGTTCAGTGTTTTACCGGCAAAAATTGATGAAAGTCTTTGTAAGCATAAAGACCCAAAAAAATTAACCTCGGAGCTTGCGGTTAAAAAGATAGAAAATGTCTTGGAAGAAATGAGAAACCGCCTGCCGTGGTGGGTTTTCGGCGCGGATACGGTTATTACAATAGAAGATAAAATCTTCGGCAAAGCGCAGAACAGGGATGATGCCGCAAACATGCTAAAAGAGCTGTCAAGCAGGGAACATCAGGTTATAACCTCTATGGCTCTTTATAACGGTAAAGAAAAAAAGACCGATTGCCGCACTGTCTCCTGTTCGGTCGTTTTTGACAGCATGTCGGAGGCGGAAATTAACTGGTATCTTAATACAAATGAATGGCAGGGGGTAGCCGGAGCTTACCGTATCCAGGGGCTTGCTTCCTGTTTTATAAAAAAAATAGACGGCACTTTAAGCGCTGTGGCGGGCTTGCCATTGCGTGAGTTTTATGTCATGCTTAGAGATAACGGCTACCCATACGGGGCGTAAGCCCTGAACGCAGTCTGTAAGACCGGCGGGAGCCGATTTTCCGCTGTTTAAGGCTTGCCTGTAAACAGTGAGATATAGTGATGGCAGGGTTTTTACTCAATGTCGAACTTGTCTTTGAACAAGTCGATAACTCAACGTAAAACCCGATGTTAGGAGGAAATTTTGGCTGTTGTAACAATGAAGAATCTCCTTGAATCAGGAGTACATTTCGGCCACCAGGTGAAACGCTGGGATCCGCGCATGAAGAAATACATCTTCGCCGAGCGGAACGGCATTCACATCATCGATCTGCAAAAAACGATTCAGTCTATCAAAGACGCCTACGAAGCGGTGCGCAGAACTGTTGCGGGGGGAAAAACCGTTCTTTTTGTAGGAACGAAAAAACAAGCCCAACAGGCAATCCAGAAAGAAGCGGAACGCTGCGGAATGTTCTATGTAAACAACCGCTGGCTAGGCGGTATGCTTACCAACTTCGTAACGATTAAAAAATCGCTTCTCCGTCTTAAAAAACTGGAAAAAATGGAAGTCGACGGAACTTTCGAAAATCTCACTAAAAAAGAGATTGCTTCGCTTGGGAAAGAACGCATTAAACTGCAAAAAAACTTAGGCGGCATCAAAGAGATGAAAGATCTTCCGGGTATCCTTTTTATCATCGATACGCGCAAGGAAGCTATCGCCGTAGCCGAAGCAAAGAGGCAGGGCATTCCAATCATCGCGGTTGTCGATACAAACTGTAACCCCGACGGCATCGACTACCCCATTCCGGGCAACGATGACGCAATCAGAGCGATTACCCTCTTTACCCAAATTGTTGCCAACGCCGTTGTGGAAGCGGATAACGAAGTGGGACTGAAAATCATCGAAACTTTGGGCGACGAAGACGAAGACATGGAAAGCATGATGAACGACATATCCATGAAAGAGGAAGACAGGGAAATCGACATCGAAAAATACACAACGGAAGAAGCTTACAAAGCCGCGAAAGCGGACGAAGAAGTCCCTGAAGAAGATGAAGACGAAACCAAGATTAAAATTGACGTCGACAAAGTCTACAATGACGAGTAATTAATAATTTAAGGAGATTAAAGATGGCTGAAATATCCGCCGCAGATGTAAAAAAACTCCGGGAAAAAACCGGAGCGGGAATGATGGAATGTAAAAACGCGCTTGTCTCTTCAGACGGCGATTTTGCCAAAGCGGAAAAACTTTTAAAAGAAAAAGGTCTTGCCGCTCTTGAAAAAAGAGCCGGACGCGCTACCAATAACGGAAAAGTTTTTATAAAAATGAAAGAGGACAACTCCGCCGCGGTGTTGGTTGAACTTAACGCTGAAACCGACTTTGTGGCGAGAAACCCCGATTTTATCGCCCTTGGCGAAAAAATTGCAGTTGCCTCTCTTGAAAAAGGAATAACCGCCCCCAATGACGAGCTTAGCGGTCTTGTACAAGATCTTGCGACAAAAATCCGCGAGAACATGGGTCTTAAAAGACTTTGTCAGGTAAAAGCGTCTTCCAATGAATACCTTACCCAGTATATTCACGGGGACGGCAATATCGGCGTAGTTGTAAAATGCGAATCCGACAAACCGGAAATTTTTAAAGACGAAGATGTAAAATCTTTTATTTTCTCGATCGCGCTTCATATTGCGGCGTTTAACCCCATTGCAATTGACAAAACAAAAGTCGATCAGGCGTGGCTTAAAGAACAGGAAGAAATTTTCAAAGTTCAAATGGGACAGGACGAAAAACTTAAAGGAAAGCCTGAAAATGTTCTTGAAGGTATCCTTAAGGGCAAGGTTTCAAAATATTTAAGCGAAATCTGCCTTATGGATCAGGGTTATGTAAAGGACGAGAAAATCACCGTGGCGAAAGCGGTTGAAGAATGCGGGAAAAAAGCCGGAGCCAAACTTACGGTATCAGAGTACGTTTACTACAGAGTAGGCGCGGAATAATCAGGGGTTTTTATGCAGGATGTAATTTCGTCTAGCGAAGATCGAATGAAAAAAACAGTGGCAAGCCTTAAAGACGGGTTTGCCGCTTTCAGGACAGGAAGGGCGACCGCCGCTCTGTTTGACAGGGTTCGCGTCGACGCTTACGGGGAGAAATCGCCGCTTAATCAGGTGGCGAATATTTCCATCCCGGAAGCGCGTCTTGTAGTTATTCAGCCTTGGGATAAAAATCTTATAACAGAGATTGAAAAAGCGATTCGTTCTTCTGAATTGTCGTTAAATCCGTCGAATGACGGCAAGGTTATCCGCATTTCAATTCCGCCTCTTACGGAAGAAAGGCGCAAAGAACTTGTCAAACTCGCGAAAGGGCAGGCGGAACAGTCCAGAGTCGCAGTTCGCAACATTCGCAGGGACGGCAACGAAGAGTTAAAGAAACTTTTAAAAGACAAAAAAGAAAAAATTACGGAAGACGACGAAAGCAAGGGTGAGGAAGAATTGCAAAAACTTACCGACAACTACATAGGACAGATAAACAAAATCCTTGAAGAAAAAGAAAAAGAAATAATGGACGTGTAAATGGAAAAAAATATCCCTGCTCACGTTGGCATTATTATGGACGGAAACGGACGCTGGGCGAAATCCAGAGGTCTTGTCCGTACGCAGGGACATCTTGAAGGGTTAAAAACCGCGAAACGTATTGTTAAAGCGGCAAGCGATTTGGGCATAAAATATTTAACGCTTTACGCGTTTTCTACGGAAAACTGGAAACGCGCGGCGGAAGAAGTCGGCTTTATTATGGGTCTTATAAAACAGTATTTACGGGCGGAGTTTGATTTTAGCAAACAGAATAGAATCCGAGTCCGCCACGCCGGTGATTTTGACGGACTGCCGCCTGAAATTCAAAAAGAACTGTCCGATTCCATAGCGGATACGGCAAGTTTTGACGGAATGCAGGTTATTCTGGCGATTAACTACGGCGGCAGAGACGAGATTTTAAGGGCGTTTAAAAAATTTGCGGCGGAAAGCGAGAACGCGGATGTCAGCGAGGAAGTTATACAAAATTACCTTGATAATCCCGACGTGCCCGATCCCGATTTAATAATCCGAAGCGCGGGCGAATACAGGACGAGTAATTTTTTACTGTGGGAAGGGGCATATTCTGAATTGTACATATCGCAAAAATTATGGCCCGATTGGGATAAAGAGGATTTGGAAACGGCAATTGCCGAATATCAAAATAGAGACAGACGTTTCGGCGGGGTAAAAACATGAAAAAAATTATTGAACGGTTACTTGTATTTATAATAGGGATTCCCGCTGTTTTCGCTCTTGTAATCCTTCTGCCCCACTACCGCAACCTTGCCCTGAATATAGTTACGATTTTATTTTCCTCAATGGGTACTGTCGAATTTTCTTTTTTACTTGAAAAAAAGAAAATATTTATTTCAAAAGTTGAAAGTTTTATTCTTGGCGCTGTAATTCCATTGGCTTTTACCCTTGTTATCAGTTTTGAATTACCTGAATGGATTATTCCTGTTTTAATAATGGCAGGCGCGGGATGGATATTATTAACAAAAGTTTTTTCTAAGTCTTCGGAAATAGAGCCAATAACCGAGCAAATAACCGGTAAATTTTCCCTGCTTGTTTATCCCGGACTTTTTATCTGCTGGCTGGTAATTATGGGCGCGTGGGAAAATCCAGCCGCGACTCTCTTATTTTTATTTGTCACATTCAGCAGCGATTCAGTCGCTTGGCTTTTTGGTTCGCTGTTCGGAACAAACAACCGCGGAATAATTCCTGTAAGCCCCAATAAAAGCATTGCAGGCTTCATAGGCGGAGTGTTAGGTTCTGTAATTGTAGCCGTGGGAGCCGCATTTATTTTTCCCAATACATTTATTTATTTAAACCGTGAAATTCCTTCCGGTAAAATGGCAATCATGGCGGCTATTCTGGGCTTCTGCACCGGTATAGCCGCGTCGTTAGGAGACTTGGCAGAATCCGCTATAAAAAGAAGCTGTGATTCCAAAGATTCCGGAAATTTGATGCTCGGACGAGGCGGCGTTCTTGATTCAATTGACTCCATTGCCGTCGCCGCTCCGGTATTTTATCTCCTGTTCAACATATTTTTCAGAGTTTGATGAAAAAACGCATCGCTGTTCTTGGAGCAACCGGCTCAATCGGTAAAAGTTCCCTAGACATAATTTCTCGCGACCCTGAAAACTTTGAAGTAGTCCTCCTTACAAGCCGCTCCCGCCGCGGCAAACTTGAAGAGTTATCCAAACAATTCCCCGCCGCCGTTTGCGCGCTTGCGGACGACCCCAACGGCAAGGAAAAACTTCTAACCGCAATCGCCGAAACAAAACCCGACATAACAATAAACGGCATATCAGGCGCCGCCGGCCTTGAACCCTCTCTCGCGGCAATTAAAGCCGGCTCTCATCTTGCTCTGGCAAACAAGGAAACAATCGTCATGGCGGGCGATTTGGCTATCCGCTCGGCAAAAGAAAAAAATGTAAACATTATTCCCGTCGATTCAGAACACTCCGCCATTTTTCATCTTCTGCGCTTCTTTGCCGAGCAAGGCGGGGGCAAAAGCGAAAATGTAAGCGAAATAATTTTAACAGCGTCAGGCGGTCCTTTTAGGAATTTAAGCCTTAAAGACATGGAAAAAGTAACCGTAAAAGACGCTCTCGCCCACCCCACATGGAACATGGGGAAAAAGATAACAATTGATTCCTCTTCAATGGCTAACAAAGGATTGGAAATAATCGAGGCTTGCGTTTTTTTTAATATGCCGAGCGAAAAAATAAAAGTGGTAATCCACCCGCAAAGCATTGTCCACTCGATGATCCGTCTTTGTAACGGCGTTATTTACGCCCAGCTTTCAAAACCCGACATGCGCCACCCCATTCACGACGCGATATACTATCCTGTAACAACTAAGTCAACTTTAGAACCAATCAGCTTTGATTCTCTCACCCTTGAATTTTCCAAACCCGATAGCGATAAATTCCCCATGTTAAAATACGCGTGGGAAGCGGCAAAGCGCGGGGCGTTGTATCCGTGCGCCTACAACGCCGCAAATGAAACGGCGGTCACGGCGTTCTTGGAACAAAAGATTGGTTTTCTGGATATCCCAAAAATAACGGAACATGTTTTACAGGCGGACTGGAGCGCCGGCGCTTTGGATTTGGAGGCAGTACTTAGAGCGGACGCAGACGCAAGGCAGAGAGCGGGCTCTTTAATTTTTTAACCACAAACCACACGAACACTCACGAACTTTTACTCCGACATCTTGTCGCCGTTCGTGTTGGTTCGTGGTTCGTGGTAGATCTCTTATTCTATGTAGCAATATTCTTTTTATTATGCTATCATAAACCCATGATAATCTTAAAAATTCTGCTTGGGCTTTTTGGGCTGGGAATAGTGGTTTTCTTCCATGAGCTTGGGCATTTTCTTGCCGCGCGCCTTGTTAAGATAGATGTGGATGCGTTTTCTATCGGATGGGGTAACCCTATTTTAAAAAAGAAAATCGGTTCTGTGGAATACCGCTTGGGAGCGTTCCCTGTGGGCGGCTATTGCAAAATGAAAGGTGATTCCGATTATAACGAAGCTTGGGAAAATACAAATAAGGGGATAAAACCGGAAAAAGGCTCTTACCTTGCGGCAAGCCCTGCCGCCAGAATACTTGTCGCTATCGGCGGTCCGTTATTCAATTTGCTCTTTGCGATTGTCCTTCTTTGCTTCCTTTGGGGGTTCGGTTTTGAAATGCAAACGCTAGATAACCGGATTATTCTTGCATCGGACTTTACAGGCGAAACTTTTCCGGCGGATAAAGCGGGGTTAGAGACAGGCGACCGTATTATCAATATTAACGGTAATAAAATTAACTATTACCATGAGGTGCAGGAAAATATCGCCGTAAACCCGGAAAAAAATCTTCCCATAAAGGTGGACAGAAACGGAAAAATTATCGATTTACAGGTAACGCCCGCGCTTGATAAATCCAGCGGTGCGGGAAAAATAGGCGTGTATTTTTGGACGGATTCAGTAATAGAAAATGTGGAGGAAGACAGTCCCGCGCAAAAAGCGGGGCTCTTACCGGGCGATATTATTAAAACCGCAAACAATACGCCCATACGCAATACTGTCGATCTTATGAAAGTTCTGGAACAAAGACCCGATCATCTTGATCTTGAAATAGACAGAGGCGGCTTAAAACAGCGGGCTTCTCTGGATACGAGTAATCCGGAGAGCGACATCGGCATTTCATGGAAAACTATTACTTACCGCACTCCCAATCTTTCAATTCCGGCGGCTGTCGCAAAAGGATTTAAAGAGGGATATAAAAATCTTGCGGTATCCGTTAAAAGCCTCAGGCTTCTCTTTAAGGGAATTGATCTTACAAAAGCCGTTTCGGGACCTGTGCGCATAACATACATGATGGGAGACATGGCTGCTCAGGGCTTTGGGCAGAGCATTGGAACAGGGCTTAGATATTTTATCGACTTTATCGCGATTATTTCCATCGCTCTTTGCGTGATGAATTTACTGCCCCTGCCCATTCTTGACGGGGGAATGATTATCCTTTTTCTTGTGGAAATGATTCGCAAAAAACCCGCTCACCCAAAAGCAATTTCAATTTTTCAGACCTGCGGAACGGTTATTATTTTTACATTGATGGTTTTTGCGCTGTTCGGCGACATTCTCTATTTTATCCATCGATAAACAGGAGGAAGCATGAAAAGTAACATTACCTGTTTATGCGGAACAAGCATTCTTATTGATTATGAAGAAGTCATCGATCTGGATCAGGAGCCTAAATACCTTGAGGAAATTTTAAACGGTACGTTTATGACTTATAAATGCTCTTTTTGCGAAAGGAAAAATAAACCCGAATTTCCAATTAACATTGAATGGAAATCCAAAAATTTAAAAATGAGGGTAATCCCGGAACTTGAACGCGGCGAATTTTACCGAGATAAAAAAGATACTTACAAATTTGAAACGATTATCAGTTACCCGGAAATGGCTGACCGCTTGGCTGTAATAAAAGACGGGCTTGAGCCTGTTGTTATAGAAGCGTTAAAATCATTCCTTTTGGATAAAGCCGCGGAAAGTTATCCCGATAAAGACATAAACGCGCGGTATCACTTGAACGATCCGGCTTTTATAGAATTTCATCTTGACGGAATAAGACAGGGAGAAGTCGCCGTAATGAAGGTTCCCCCTGAAGTATATAAAAAGACTCTTGACGATTATAAAAAGAACCCAAAGCGCGGGATTTTCCCCTCGCTTCGCGTCCGTTCTTATCTGTCCGTACAGAATTATTTACGACCCGACGAGTTAAAATAATCAGTCGTGAGCCGGATTTTTCTTTACTTTTTTTATAGCCGTTGAGACTGCGTTTTTAACGCTATCAGCGTAATTTTTCTCAGTCATTGCCTGAGAAGCGTAAAGCCCTCCAAGCAGTGAAAAGCGGTACAACGGTTTAACAGTATTAAGCGCGATTGCCGCAATATCCACAATACACTCATTACAACGGCACATATCTTCATAACCGTTCTTTAATTGTTGTTCAATTTCGCGGATAACCAAAATCTCGGCCTCATTCTTCAGTAGATCAAAATCATATTCTTCTAAAAATGACATAATTCCCCCAATAATCTTAACTATATCAAATATAGTATTTTTTATCAAGTAATTTATTCATTGGAAATTTCCTTTTCCGGAGGCTCAAATTTAGCGTATTTTGCGTTCATTTCCAGCTTAACTACGCCCGTTGGTCCGTTTCTTTGCTTCGCTATTATCAAATCTGTCGGTATTCTGTCAATAGAAACGGGTTTTTCCTCTTCTTTGTCTTTTTTGTTTTTTTTAGGTTGTTCGCGGTTTAAAAACAATACTAAGTCGGCGTCCTGCTCTATTGAGCCTGAATCCCTTAAATTCGCCAGCGTGGGGATTTCCCATTGGGCGTCGCGGTTTAGCTGGCAGAGAACCACTATCGGGATATGCAGCTCGCGGGCAAGGCTTTTTAAGGCGCGTGAAATATTGGAAATCTGCTCAAAACGCTGTAATTTGCTTTTTTCATCAGACGCGATAAGCCCTAAATAATCGACAAAAATTATCTCAATATTCTGCTGGGAGCACAGTTTACGCGCCTGAGTGCGAAGACTTAAAAGATCCATATTCGGAATATCGACAATATAAAACGGTCCTTCATACAAAAGGCTCATAACATCTATTATTTTTTTATAATCGCCCGTGCTTAAAAAACCGGTCCTTAAATTTTGCGCCTGAACCTTTGCCTCGCTGCTTATGATACGCTGGACAAGCGCGATATTTGACATTTCCAAAGAAAAGAACGCGGTGGGTATTTTTTGATGAAACGCGATATTGGAAGCCATATTAAGCGCAAGGGCGGTTTTTCCCACGGAGGGACGCGCGCCTATTACAATAAATTCTTCGCGCTGGAAACCCGACGTTAACTGATCCAGTTTTTCAAAGCCCGTTGAAATCCCGGTTATCGGGTTTTTGGACTTCATTACATTGTCAAGGATTACAATGGTTTCTTTTAACACTTCGCTGATTTTTCTTGATGTAAAAACTTGTCTTTCATCGCTTAACTTAAAAATAGTCTTTTGAACTGTTTCCAGTATTTCCGCCGCTTCCTTTGATTCATCGTATACTTGCACGCCGATTTCCGATGCCGCGCTTAACAACGCTCTTTTAACGGAGTAGTTTTTTACCATTTGCGCGTAATATTCAATATTCGCGCTTGAGGGAATAACGGTTGTAAGGCTTGAAACATAGGACGCGCCTCCGGCTTCGTCCAGCTTGCCCATTTGTTTTAATTCCTGAACTACAGTTTGAATATCGGGGCGAAGTCCTTTTGAGTCAAGACTCATGATAGCTTCACAGATGCGCGAGTTCGCGCGGGAATAAAAATCGTTAAAGTTAAGATGAAATTGAATGGCGGCGGATACGGCTTCGCTATCCGCCAACATACTGCCTAACGCAGCCTGTTCCAATTCATCGTCATGAGGCGGTGTCTTATCTCTGATCGATTGGGACACGGTACGGTCTCCTGTGTCCGCTATTCAGCAGCAGTTTCTGTTTTATGTTCGGTTTCTTCTGCAGCAGCAGTTTCCTCAGCCGGAGTTTCCTGCGCGGCGGCTTCCTGACGATCTTTTCTGCCGCGTTTGGGAGCCGGTTTTGAAGCGGAAGCCTCAACTTTTATTTCCTGCGCTATAATTGTAATTATAATTTCCGCGGACTGGTTTTCGTAAAGTTTTATTGCCGCCTTGTATTTACCCACGTTTTTAAATCCGTTACCGGCGAGTTCTATGCGTTTCCTCTCAATCTGGAATCCGTGTTTGGCAAGTTCATCCGCGATTGTTTGATTCGTTACCGCTCCGTAAAGTTTGCCGTTAGCTCCGGCGGGCATTGTAAGAGAAAGTTCAAAAGAGTCAAGTTTTTCTTTTAATCCTCTTGCATCTAAACGTTTCTGCTCTTTACGCGCTTCTATTTCCGCCCTGCGCCCCTCAATTACTTTGATCATTCTGGGAGTGTAAGGCAGAGCGATTCCTCTTGGGAAAAGATAATTACGCGCATAACCTTTCGCTACTTCTTTTACGTCTCCCTCCTCGCCTAGAGTCGCGAGATCCTTGTTTAAAATAACTTTCATACCAAGCTCCTTGCTATCCCTTCGCGGGATAGACACTCCGAAAAGTTTTACGGAGTTTTCTTTAATATCAGCCGCAAAAAAGCAACTGTCGCCCCGGAGTAGAGGCTTGTAACTGCCGTTAAAACGGCAGTTATTGGGCGCTTTTCGCAATGCGAAAAGGACGCCAATTATCTATTATTCCCAGTAAAACCAATGCCGCGAGGGCAAATATATTTAACGGGCTGAATAATACTACAATAATCAATACGTTGATTATCAACCGGAAAGCGTTTGACTTTAGCGACATCCAATACATTAATATGCCGATGCCCTGCGCCAGATAAATTATAGCGCAAACAACAAATACATTCCATGCCAAAATACCTAATATTTCCACTTTAAAAATACCGGTTAATACGATTGTCGCCAAAGACGCGGAGAACGCCCAAATTGTATTCACAGGCGCGTAAAACGCAGTTAATCCATGATCCATTCTTTGTCTTTTTATCATCGAAACAACGGCGACCGCCATTTGGCGATTAACAAAAAACAAAAAGAACATGCTGATTAACGCTCCGCCCCTTACAAGAAACATTTTAGCAAATTCTGTTAAACGCTCCGGTGTAAAAGTTTGCGTAAAAAGCGGATTTTTTATCTGTACTGTTGTATCGCCCGCGCCGAATAATTCTTCCGCTGTTTTGGAAAACAATTCAAAAAATCCGGAAGAAGGGGTGTTAACAAAAACAAGAAAAACAATCGCGCATACGGACGATGCGATAACAAATCGATACGATGTCCTTATTCCCTTTCCGCCCATTATCCATGTAAACCCGAACAAGACTGTTGTTAAGTACAATACCTCTATCGGCATACTGCCTATACCGGCGGTTTTGGAAAAGGACTGAAGGATCATAATAACGATATTTGCCGCCGCCGCTGTAATAAACACCGGCATATAAACGCCTGTTACTATTATTACATATCCCAGCGGGGCAAGATAAAACAATGAAAGAAGACCGGTCTTCATAAACAGCAGACTTATTGTCGTACAAACAAGCAATGTAATAAGAGGCGAATACTTTTGAATACCGGGAAGCCTTTTCTGTGCGGATACAGAGGGGCTGTTTTCCTCTTCTGTAAACATATTTATTCCGCTACGTAGGGAAGAAGCGCTATACTTCTTGCCTGTTTGATAGCAAGGGCAAGGGCGCGCTGATGTTTTGCGCAGGTTCCGGTAATACGGCGGGGAAGGATTTTTCCTCTTTCCGTAATAAACCTGCGAAGCGTATCAGATTCCTTGTAGTCTATCTTCATTTTTTGGGCGCAGAATTTGCAAACTTTTTTCTTGAAAAAAACTTTCTGCCCTTTTCCGCCGCGACCGCGATCATCGCCGTCGCGGTCGTCCATCTGCATTTCCATTTCCCTGCCGTGGCGGGAATGGGGTTCGGTATCAAAATATCTGTCGTCTGACATAAAAATCTCCTTATCTTTAGGTTAATTTAAAAAGGTATATCGTCGGTAAAACCGTCGTCTTTACCTGCTTGCGAAGAATAGCTTTGCGATTCCTGCGAATTGTTAGCCTGAGAATTATAATTCTGCGAATTATTGTTATTCTGCCGGTCTCCTCCGCCTGAGCCACCGCCTCCGCCGCCCAAAAGCTGAACATAATTCGCGATTATCTCAACTTTGGAACGGTTCTGCCCGTCCTGCTGCCAGCGATCCTGACGGAGTTCTCCGTCTACGCCTATCATTTTTCCTTTTACAAGGTATGATTGCAAAGATTCGCCCTGTTTGCCCCACAGCACAATATCAAAGAAGTTCGCTTCGTCTTCCCATTGATCGCCGTTTTTCTTTCTTCTGTTTACGGCAATGGAAAATTTGCAAACCGCCTGTCCGCCCGAGGTGTATTTTAATTCAGCGTCCCTTGTAAGACGCCCGATTAAAACTACATGATTAACGTCCGCCATATACTCCCCTATTCCTCATTTCTTACAAAGAGGTATTTAAGAAGATTGGCATTGAGTTTAAAAATACGGTCAAGAACGGTAATTTTTGCGGGGTCGGATTTAATTACCAGAAGGACGTATCTTCCGCGTTTTCTTTTTTTAACTTCATAGGCGAGGTCGCGATCCCCGAGTTCATCGGTTTTTTCGACTTCGACTCCGTTGGCGGAAAGGTCGGAAAGCAACTGTTCCCGTCCCGCCCTGTGCTGGTCTTCTTCCAGGGGGAAGATAACCATTAATTCATATCTGCGCATAGTTCCTCCTTATGGTCCTATGGTGTCCGGCAATGCCGGAAAAGAGGTTAGCTTAAAATGAGGTTTAAGCCTTAATTCAGGGTAGCAAAAACAGGGGTTAATGGCAAGTGGGTTTTTGAGGTTTTTTTCCGTTATTTTTTCGTAAAAAAAAGTAAAAAATATTGCAAAAATTTTCAATTTCTGTCAAGCAAAATGACATGTTCAACCCATATAGAGGCATGTAATTTTTGAATCTTCTTTTAAAAGTTCAAATTACAAATCTATTATTTGGAGGACATTTTAATGGAAAATGTTAACCGAAACCACAAGAACAGCGTCTTTTCTTCGCTGTTCAGCACCCCGGACGTTCTAAGAGAACTCTACTCGGCTATTGAGGGTATTCCTATCCCTCAGGATATTCCCATCGATATTAATACGCTTTCAAACGTTCTTTTTATACGGAATTAAAGCTTTCCGACGCTTTTATGGACGTTGAAGGGCTAAAATTGGCAGGTATCGATAAAATACCGTTAGAGTTAGTTGTTCAGGTGTACAATATAAACCACGGGCATAATCCCGAAATGTTGAAAAAATGCGAAAGTTTGTACGGCTACAGTTTTTTTATAAACAAGATTAGGGAATATCAGGCGCAGGGATTAACGCTTGAAGAATCGGTAAACCCTGTGATAGAATATTGTATAAAGAATAATATACTTAAGGATTATTTACTTGAACATGGTTCGGAGGTAATAAATATGCTGACAGCCGAATATGACAGAGAAATGGATATCGCTGTAAACCGCAGGGAAGCCAGAGAAGAAGCCCACAAAGAAGACCGGCATTATTTTCTTGAATTGCTAAACCAAGATTTGACAAAAGAGGAAATTAAAGAGCGTCTTCAACGGGAAGAAAAAGTTTTTTGAAGCTCACGCTTCGGAGGTAATAAATATGCTGACAGCCGAATATGACAGAGAAATGGATATCGCTGTAAACCGCAGGGAAGCCAGAGAAGAAGGACGTGAAGAAGGTCATGAAAATGGTCTTAAAGAAGGCATGGAAAAAGAAAAACTGATAATCGCGAAAAATTTGCTTGCAAAAGGCTCTACGTTAGAATTTGTGCGTGAAATTACAGGGCTGTCTCCGGAAGAGATTGAAGGAATAGAACTGTAAAATTTGAGCCTATCTGATTTTTGTGTAAATAAGAATGGAGGACATTCACACAAAAAATCGGATAGGCTTGATTTTTTAAAGAGACATGATTCGGAGATAATAAATATTGCTACCTACTCACCGCAAACCCAACTAATCCGCTAACGATCGCCGTTATCGGAATCGCTATTATTGTAAAAGTCTGCCAAAACTTTGAGCTTTGTGCGTATCTCGCCGATAAGGCTGACTGCATCTTGTAGGTTTCTGACATTGCGGTTAGTTGTTTCCGTAAGTCCGTTAGCAATTTCTCTTGCTCTTTGATTGTGTTCTCGTAGCTCTCGATTAAATTCGCGCTCGCGTTCAAGTTCTGTTTCAAGTTTTCCAACTGTTTCTGCTGCTCTTGCGTATTGGCTAGCGAATCGTTTATCAAGGATTGCAACTGCGCCAGATCTTGGTCGATAGAGGAGAAATCCTGTGAGTAGAGAGCTGGCGAGGAAAGCGAGAAAAAGAAAAAGCAGATAACGGCGGCGGTGAAACGTGGGGAGGATTTTTTTATTTGCTTGGTGGTCATTCAATTTTTTCTCTTATTTATTATCAAGGTGAAGGCAATATGTATGCTCAAGGATTTTGTTCCGTGGGCATACATCTTTAACGCCCTTGCGGGGAAACGTCCCTAAAAGTTTTTTAGATATAATCATTTCGAGCGCACGGCGTCGTTGGCGTTAATTCTTATCTATTCAACCGTCCAGGTAAACGGGCTTTTATGAACAGTGAGGTATACATAATTTCCGCCAACACCATAATTCAAATTAGCCCAGTTGCTACTGTTGTACCATGTTACCCAATTCCAACCAACCATTCCGGCGAGGTCGTGACCGTCATTTTGGTTAAAGTTGTCGTAAGCTCCTATATTGTCAATGGCGTACTTATCATTTTCATTTACCAGACGATAAATGATATACCTAAAAATACCGGAGTTGCCGAGGTTAAGATCACTGTAGACAGCGCGCCAACCGTCATTGTAGTTATAACCTGCCGGCAGATTGGGTGCGGTATTGTTTCTCCCATCAACCACTTTAATTTCGGCAATGGCGAGGTGGTTATTTGCATTAATTTCTTTTTTATACCCGATACGTACAACTTTGCTGCCATTTTTGACTTGACTATTTGCATCCAAGATGTAACCGCTGCCTGCCGGTCCATTGTTGACATAATTATAACCTGCAGGTATGATCTCCCCTACGCTCAGGTTATAAATATACGGCTTAGGTTCAGGTCCTATACTGCCCATGATTTCAAGTTCGTTTTCGCGTTTTTTTAATAGTTTATTAAACTCGGTCTCTACAGCTTGCGCTTTTGCCGGATCTACCTGTGCAACAAGTTCCCAGAGCGGGAGAAGACAGTCACGGAAATTGCCAATGGCGCAAATGTCAGGCTGGTTTGCTACCGAATCTACCCAATCCCGGTAATTTGCGGTAAAACCATCTACATTCATAATACCTGTGTTTTTGCCACCTACTGTTTTAACATAGAATTTAGAATTATTGTTCAGTTCTATGACTTTGCTCTTGTTTGCTGCGTTTACTTCTCCCTTTACTTCGCCGTAACTTGCTTCAACAGCCGCTTTTATCTCTGTTTCTGTTTTCAATGCCGTACCATAATACGAATAGTTAAATTCCGCTGTTCCGCCCCAATAGACGCGCTTGATAAGGTGCGTTCCGTATTTCTCAATAAACTGCCCTGCCGTCTTGCCGGTAATATCGTTAATGAACTCGTCGGTAAAAAAATCTTTAAGGAAGGCAGGTTCGGAATTTTTCAGCCATTCGTCTTTGGTTTGCTGTATACTGCGACCTTTCGAGAAATAATTGGTTCTTTTACCTCCGTTTTCAACCGAAAATTCTGTATCGACTTTTGCCGAGAACAGTCCGTAACTTCCTTGCACACTCATTCCGCCCGACAGTTTATTATACAAATCTTTTATGCTATTTGCAGTTACCAATTCAAATGTGCTTTTTTTGACATCGGTCTGAATAATGAGCTTTTCCTTGTTTGCCTTGTCAATATTAATAATAGGTGCGCTGAATTTCACATCGTCGCGGTTAATATACGCGCTATTGATAACGTCATAGCCATAAAGCAGGAAAGTTTGAGGAGGAGGACTCGGTTCATTTGTAACAGTTGCAGTGGGACGACTGGTAACACTGCCGGAAAAACCATCACATGTTACTGTTACGGTGATTGTTGAACCTACATCAGCGGTTTGTACTACATAGGTACTGCTGTTTGTACCGATGATTGTATTTCCACGCTTCCACTGGTAGGTAATGGTTCCGCTTCCAACGAGAGAGACAGTATCTGCCGTCAGGGTTTGCCCAACTTTTGCAATTCCGCTTATGCTTACTGTTCCTTTAAGGTCGGGGTCTGGTTCTGGTTCATCTTTACAAGCAGTAACACCGACAATAATGCTGAAAATTACTAAAATAGCAATAAAAATCTTATATCTGAAAAACTTCATTCAAAACTCCTTAAGTTATTTCCGCTGTTAGGCGGAGGTGGTCAATGACCGGTAAATTTTAAAAATCAATATAAAGTGACGTTTAGACACAAATAACAAATAACATTGAACAGATAACAAAGAACAAGATGAATACTCTCTTCGCTTTGTTATCTGTTATTTACTATTTGTTATTTATATTCGCTTAGGGGCGAACCAGCCGGAAGCCGATGTACGTGCCCCTGAGGAGCGGGTAGCTGCTGTTCCGATAGGTCGAACGCGCGCCAGACGCAGCGCTGTACCAACTCCCGCCGCGCTCCACCCGGTAACTGCCGGCAGCCGCTCCCATGGGATCGGTCTGCGCTCCGCTTGTGTAGCTTCCGTACCAGTCCCAGCACCATTCCCATACATTCCCGCTCATGTCATACAATCCCAAACCATTGGGAGTTTTCTTCCCTACTTCATGTGTCTTGTCACCACTGTTATCTTCATACCATGCCACAGTATCTATAGTGTTGCTCCCTGAATACGTGTAATTCCCAGGCGACCCGTTACCTCCTCTGGCGGCATATTCCCACTGCGCCTCAGTCGGTAAACGGTAACCATTGGATCCGGCTACTATTTCTACTGCGTCCCATGTCGAGTTACTGCTTGTTGGTACAGTTCCCCAAACTGCAGGATCGGTACTTCCTGATATGCGATACGCAGGACTTAATCCTTCCTTCATACTCAGTTTGTTACAGAATACAAGTGTGTCATACCAGCTTACACATTCCACAGGACGCTTCATCTGAACTTCCCCGGTAGCAGGTGAATCTGTAAAGTAACTCGGATTGTTCCCCATTACCGCTGACCATTGTTCCTGCGTTACCTCATACTTGCCCATTTTAAAACTGCTTAGCGTTACCGTATGTACTGGCCGTTCATCATCCCAACCAATACTCGTATCAGGGTTCCCCATCTGGAAACTGCCGCCGGGGATTTGTACCATCTCTATAGCTTGATTGTTTCCACTTTTGTAAAAGATTCCCACTGTCTTTGTTGAACCGTTTATTATATAGCCAGTTTTTGAAACCGCAACGTTCAAAGTTCCATTTGAAGTAAAACCACTTATGGGTAAAGTATATGGATTGGAACCGCTTAATGTACCTTTGCTTACGCCGTTTACACCGCTCAATGCAATGTCTGCAGCGGTAAGACCGGGAACCACCTTGTCAAAATTCAAGGTCAACTGTGTGGTGGTCTGCGATGAAGAACCATTGGCGGTTACACTGTTCAAGGTAATAGGGACACAATAATAAATATCCGCTGTCTTTGGCGAACTGTTTATTATATAACCTGATTTTGTGACTGCCACGCTTAAAGTCCCACTAGAAGTAAAACCGCTGACAGGCAAGGTATAAGGATTGGAACCGCTCAGCGCTCCTTTGCTAACATTATTTATTCCGCTTAATATTATATCTGCAGCGGTAAGCTCTGGAAATTCTCTGTCAAAGAGCAGAGTCAACTGCGTAGTAGTCTGCGATGAAGAACCATTGGCAGTTACGCTGTTAATAGTAACGGTTTTGTTATTATTGTTATTGTTTCCACTGCTGTAATATATATCCGCTGTCTTTGGCGAGCCGTTTATATCATAGCCCGATTTTACGACTAATACACTTAAAGTCCCGCTCGAAGTAAAACCGCTAATGGGCAAGGTGTAGGGGTTAGAACCGCTTAATGTACCTTTACCTACACCACTTACACCGTTCAATGTAATGTCTGCGGCGGTAAGCCCTTTAATCGCTTTGTCAAAAGCCAGAACCAATTTTGTTGTAGTATATGTTGGGGAACCATCTGCGCTTACGCTGATTAATTCAACAGATACACTGCTACCACCTTTACCGCTACCACCGCCGCCGCTATCGCCGTCATCGCAAGCCGCCGTTGAAAACCCGATTATCACCGCCAGGGCGATAACCGCTATCCCTTTAATAAATTGCCTTTTTCCTGTGCTTTTCATACACGCTCCTTTTGTTATCACTAAGATAAATTTACTATTTTTCTGTATAGGAAAAACGAACGTTTAATTTATACATGTTTATAGGTATTTTTCCCTATTTATGGAAAAAAATTCTTTTATTTGGTTTTTTAGAAATTCTGCTTATTTTAGCTAATTTTTGTATTTTTTCACAAATTTACTTGATATAAAATGAAATATTATGTTATTATTCCGTAATACAGAAGTTTTCTGTTTCAATTAAGACTGTATAAATTAAACGTTCATTTAAAATAGCCTAAAACATCAGTAAAATCCCCTATACCCCCCCTGCTCATGAAAGTCGCTTCGACAGGCTCAGCGACCTTCGGACAACAACTCATTAATTCCGCTTTATCTTACGCGCATATTTGTAGTAAACCTCACCGCTCTCTCGGTTCGTGCTGGTTCGTGTTGGTTCGTGGTTAAAAATTCTTCCCTCTTCCAAAAATTTCCCGGTAAAAAAACTTAAAAAGTTTTAATTTACCTATTGCATAAATTTTACATTTTTGCTAGAATTGTAACATAATGACGGGCGGATAGCCTGTCCATTCAAACAGAGGAACAATGTTGAAAACGGCAAAACGGTTTAACAGGCTTTTTAACTCAATTTTCGGCGCCAAAAGCGTCCTTTCCTCTCTTTCTGTCATATCTGTAGTAGTAATTCTCGTAGTAATTATTAGCCGGTAATGGCACGGAGTTCCTTTTTAGGAAAATCTGCAGCCTTTACCGGGTTTCTCAAGTTCTGGAGTGGAAAAATACCACTTATGGGATTGAAATATAATTAGGAGGTTGTTTCTCCGCGTTGCGGAGAATTCGATTATAAAAGCCTGACCACTTACAAGTGGTCAGGCATAAATGGAGGTTAATTATGGCGCACATGTATTACGAAAAAGACTGCGATTTGGGGATGCTTAAAAGCAAAACCATCGCGGTAATTGGTTATGGTTCACAGGGACACGCCCACGCCCTGAACGCTAAAGAATCGGGGCTTAAAGTGATTGTCGGTCTTTATGAAGGATCAAAATCATGGAAAAAAGCGGAAGAAGCGGGTTTTCAGGTAATGACGGCGAAAGACGCGGCGCAGGCGGCGGATTTTATTATGATCCTGATTAACGATGAAAAACAGGCGGCTCTTTACAGAGAATCAATCGCACCCGCGCTGAAAAAGGGAAAAACACTTTCCTTCGCGCACGGATTTAATATTCACTTTGGGCAGATAGTCCCGCCGCCTGATGTCAATGTTGTAATGATAGCGCCCAAGGGACCGGGGCACACAGTACGCGAACAGTACAAGCTGGGCGCAGGCGTACCCTGCCTTATCGCCGTTCATCAGGACGCAGGCGGAGACGCTAAAAAATTGGCTCTTGCCTACGCTATGGGAATCGGCGGCGCAAGAGCGGGAGTATTGGAAACAACTTTTAAGGAAGAAACAGAGACCGATCTTTTCGGCGAGCAGGCGGTACTTTGCGGCGGCGTTTCAGCGTTGATGAAAGCAGGCTACGAAGTGCTTGTGGAAGCGGGCTATCAGCCTGAGAGCGCGTACTTTGAAGTAATGCACGAGATGAAACTCATCATCGATCTTGTAAACCGAGGCGGACTTGCCTTTATGCGTTATTCGATTTCCGACACAGCCGAATACGGCGATTATATCACGGGACCGAAGATCATCACCAAAGAGACAAAGGACACAATGCGTCAGGTATTAAAGGATATTCAAACAGGTAAATTCGCCAGGGAATGGATACTTGAAAACCAAGTGAACCGTCCGTTCTTTAACCGCATGAGAGCGATCGAGGCGGAACACCCAATCGAGAAAACAGGAAACGAACTTCGCGCAATGATGTCATGGTTAAAGAAGAACGAGGAAAAATAATTTAATGAGTAACCAAGAACAAACGCCGTCCAATTTAACGCCTCTGGAAATTTTCGACACCACTTTAAGGGACGGCGCTCAGGGCGAAGGGATAAATTTTTCCGTGCAGGATAAAATCGACGTTGTTCGAGCGTTAGACGATCTTGGAATAGCGTGGATCGAGGCGGGAAACCCGGGAAGCAATCCCAAAGATATGGAATTTTTCCGTCTTGCCGAAAGCCTCAAACTTGAACACGCAAAACTCTGTGCCTTTGGCGCTACCCGTAAAAAAGGAGTCAAGGCAAGCGAAGACCCCGGCGTGTTGAGTCTGCTCGACGCGCAAACTCAAGCGGTAGTTATCTTCGGCAAGAGTTGGGATCTTCATGTATTGGAAGTTTTGCGGGTAAGCCACGAGGAAAACCTTGCAATGATTTCAGAGACAATAAATTTCCTCAAAGAAAAAGAGAAGCAGGTTTTTTACGATGCCGAACATTTTTTTGACGGCTGGAAGGCAAATCCCGAATACGCCCTTACTACTCTGAAGACCGCGATAACCGCGGGAGCGCAGCGCATAATACTGTGCGACACAAACGGCGGAACATTCCCCGATACAATAGAGAAGGCTGTTAAAGAAGCCGCCAAAATTATCGGCGATAACGATAAATGTATTCTTGGTATTCACGCGCACAACGACGCCGACATGGCAAGCGCGAATACCATTACCGCCGTCCTTGCGGGATGCCGCCATGTTCAGGGAACTCTTGTCGGTTTCGGCGAGAGGTGCGGCAACACAAGCCTCGCGGCTGTCATGCCCAGCCTTGAACTTAAACTCGGTTTCCGCTGTCTGCCGGAAGGAAAAATGAAAATGCTTTCCGAGATAACCCAAATTGTCGCGGAAACTGCAAACGTCGCCGTGCCGGGCAACATGCCCTATGTGGGAAGCCACGCTTTTACACACAAGGCGGGAATGCACGCGGACGGAATTTTAAAGGTGAGCAAATCTTTTGAACATATCGATCCTTCCCTTGTCGGGAATGATCGGCATATAGTAATGAGCGAAGTCGGCGGACGTTCCGCGATAGCGGAGAGAGCGAAGAAGATCGATCCTTCCATTACAAGGGATCACCCTGTGACGATCGCCCTTGCGCAAAAATTAAAAAATCTTGAAGCGGACGGCTGGCAGTTTGAAGGCGCGGACGGCAGTTTTGATCTTATGGTTCGCCGAGAGCTTGGGCGGTACAAACCGCTGTTTAACATTGAAGCCTACCGCGTTGTAAGCGAACACCCAACCGGCGAAACAATCGCCTGTTCCCACGCGTGGGTTAAAGTTCACGTTGACGGACAGGAAGAAATCGCCGCCGCCGAAGGAGACGGACCTGTCAACGCAATGGACGGCGCACTGCGCAGAGCGTTGAAACATTTTTACCCGGAACTACAAGAAGTTCGGCTTACCGATTACAAAGTCAGGGTAATCGACGGCAACGCCGCGACTGCCGCAAAGGTTCGCGTATTAATCACTTCTTCCGACGGCAAACAAAGCTGGACAACGGTCGGAGTTTCAGAGGACATAATCGACGCAAGCCGATCTGCGCTTGTGGATTCAATAGAATACAAATTAATTGAAGATATAGAACGACGCTTTAAGGCGTATTTATAGGAGACAAAAATGAAATTTTCAGTTGCGGTAATACCCGGAGACGGAATCGGACCGGAAGTGATTGCGCCAACCCTTGAAGTTCTTGACGCTGTCGGCGACAAGTACGGTCACATATTCAACTATGTCGAACTTGAAGCCGGCGGTCTTGCCATTGATCACACGGGAGAGCCGCTTCCTAATGAAACGCTTGAAGCGGCGAAGCAGTGCGACGCTCTTCTCTTGGGAGCGGTCGGCGGTCCAAAGTGGGACACGCTTCCCGGACATTTGCGTCCTGAAAGAGCGTTGCTTGGTCTTCGTGCGGGGCTTGGCGTTTTCGCAAATCTCCGCCCTGCCGCCCTGCTCCCTCAATTAAAATCGGCTTGCCCTGTTAAGGACGAAGTTCTTATCGCGAGCAACAGCGAAGGAAAAGCCGCTTTCGATTTATTGATCGTAAGAGAATTGACAGGCGGTCTTTACTTCGGCAAACGCGGACGAATTGACGAAGCTTCAAACGGACACACTCCCGGCGCGGCTTTTGACACCGAGACATATTCATGGGCGGAAATTGAAAGAGTACTCCGCGCCGGTTATGAAGCGGCGGCGGTACGGCGGAAAAAACTCTGCGTAGTGGACAAGGCAAACGTGCTTGAATCGTCCCGTTTTTGGCGCGAAGTAGCGGCGGTAGTTTCAAAGGACTATCCCGATATAGAGACAAGTTATCTCTACGTTGACAACGCCGCCATGCAGTTAATCCGCGCTCCCGGACAATTCGACGTTATCGTTACATCAAATCTTTTCGGCGACATACTTTCCGATGAGGCGTCCGTGCTTACAGGTTCAATCGGCATGCTCGCCTCGGCTAGTCTAGGCGCGTCAGTGCAAGGCGGAACAAGACCCGGAATGTACGAGCCTATCCACGGATCCGCCCCCGACATCGCAGGGAAAGACATCGCAAATCCGCTCGCCACAATTCTTTCGGCGGCGATGATGCTCCGCTACTCTTTCGGTCTTGAAAAAGAAGCAGTCGCTATTGAAACAGCGGTCAACAATGTGCTGGATCAAGGATTGCGGACTGGAGACATCGCAAGCCGAAGCGCGGCAAACTGCGAAGCAAGCAGCGGCGGTGAAAAAATTGTAGGAACTAAAGCAATGGGCGAAGCCGTGCTCAAAGCGTTGGAGAAATTATGAAAAGTGATTCAGTAAACAAGGGTATTGCCAGAGCGCCTCATCGCTCGCTCTTTAAGGCGTTGGGTTTTATTGAAGAAGAATTCAAAAGACCGTTAATCGGGATTGCCTGCGCGAAAAGCGAAATAGTGCCGGGGCACATGCACCTTGACAACATCGCTCGTGCCGTTGCCGACGGTGTTCGCATGGCAGGCGGCGCGCCCGTCATATTTCCGGTAATCGGAGTGTGCGACGGAATAGCGATGGGTCATGAGGGAATGAGATACTCATTGCCGACAAGGGAACTTATCGCCGACTCTGTTGAATGTATGGCAACCGCTCACGCATTTGACGCTCTTGTCTTTATCCCCAACTGCGACAAGATAGTACCGGGTATGTTAATGGCGTCGGCTCGGCTTAACCTTCCGTCTGTTTTTGTTTCAGGCGGACCGATGCTAGCGGGGCGCAAGGACGGAAAACCGCTGACGCTTACAACAATGTTTGAGGCGGTAGGCGCTGTCGCCGCCGGAAAAATCAGCGAAGCGGAACTTGAGGAGCTTGAAAATCTTTCCTGCCCGGGCTGCGGCTCTTGCGCCGGAATGTTTACGGCGAACTCGATGAACTGCGTAACCGAAGCGTTGGGAATGGCTCTGCCGGGCAACGGCACTATTCCCGCCGTAATGGCGGAACGTATCCGTCTGGCAAAAAAAACAGGAATGTTGATCTTGGACGTACTCAAAAAAGATCTGCGTCCCAAAAGCATACTCACGGAAAAAGCATTTATGAACGCCCTCGCCCTCGACATGGCGCTCGGCTGTTCTACAAATACCGCTCTTCATCTCCCTGCCATTGCAGGGGAAGCAGGTTTTAAACTCGATCTGGAACTGCTTAACAAGGTAAGCGCTGTTACGCCAAATCTTTGCCGCCTTGCCCCTGCGGGAAAGGACGCAATAGAAGACTTGCACACGGCGGGGGGAATTCCGGCTGTCTTAAAAGAGCTTTCAAAAAAGAATCTTGTCGATCTTAAAGCCGCCACAGTGTACGGCTGTCTTGGCGACGCGTTGGGCAAGGCGGAAAACCGAAACCCCGATGTCGTAAGACCGATTGAAAATCCCTACTCTGCGACAGGAGGGCTAGCCGCGTTGAAGGGAAATATCGCTCAAGACGGCTGTGTCGTAAAGCGAAGCGCGGTAGCCGCTTCCATGTTGAAACACGAAGGACCGGCAAGAGTCTTCGATTCCGAGGAAACGGCGTTTGACGCTATCATGGGAAAAAAGATAAATGCCGGAGACGTTGTCGTTATCCGTTACGAAGGACCAAAAGGCGGTCCCGGCATGAAGGAGATGCTAGCTCCTACGGCGGCTCTCGCCGGCATGGGACTGGACGACAAAGTCGCCCTGATTACGGACGGACGATTTTCCGGCGCATCCAAAGGAGCGTCTATTGGTCACGTTTCGCCGGAAGCGGCTTTGGGCGGAAACATCGGTATCATTAACGAAGGCGACATAATCGCCATCGACATTGACGGGCTTTCGATAAACGTGAAGATTAGCGATGAAGAAATTGAGCGGCGGCGCAAAAATTGGAAACCTCTTTCCAAGAACCCTGTCGGTTATCTTGCCCGCTATGCCGCGCAAGTTGGCTCAGCCGCGTCAGGAGCGGTTTTTACTGAGCCTAAGTAAAGGAGATTAAAAAATGAAGTACACAGGCGCGCAAATATTAGTTGAGTCTCTGATTGAGCAGGGAGTGGATACGATTTTCGGTTATCCCGGCGGCGCGGTTTTGAATATTTACGACGAGCTTTTCAAACACAGCGACAAGATTCGCCATATCCTTGTAAGCCACGAACAGCATGCCGCCCACGCCGCGGACGGCTATGCCCGCTCCATAGGAAAAGTTGGAGTGTGCCTCGCGACTTCGGGACCCGGAGCGACAAATCTTATAACAGGAATCGCCACGGCGTACATGGATTCAATTCCGCTGGTAGCAATTACAGGCAACGTCCCCACGGGAATATTGGGCAAAGACAGTTTTCAGGAAGTTGACATTACAGGCATTTCCATGCCGATAGTAAAACATAACTGGATCGTAAAAAATGTTGACGACCTCGCGGAAGTTATCCGCGAAGCGTTTGAGCTTGCCTCGTCAGGTCGTCCCGGACCCGTACTCATCGACATACCGAAAGATATTACCGCGCTGACCGCCGAATGGAGTCCGTCAAAGAAAAAGAAAGGCGAATTAAAAGACGAGGCTCTTTCCGCGCGGGCAAAACGTCTTGACGAACGCACAACAAGAATCAGATTTACCGACGAAGAAGTGGAAACCGCCGCGGCGATGATTAAGGAAGCGAAGCGTCCTCTGCTCTACGCAGGCGGCGGAGTCATCAGCGCCGCGGCGGAAGAAGAACTTATCGCTCTCGCAGAAAAACTTAACGCTCCTGTGGCGTTGAGCCTCATGGGAATTGGCTCGATACCGAAAGATCACCGTCTCTGCACGGGTCTTGTCGGAATGCACGGAACTGTGGCAAGCAACAAGGCGACGCAGAAGACAGACTTGCTCATCGCCATTGGCGCGCGTTTTTCCGACCGCGTTACAAGCAAGGCGGATATGTTCGCAAAGACAGCGAAGGTAATTCACTTCGACATTGATCCTGCCGAGATTAGCAAGAATATTGAAACTCACGCGTGGGTGATAGGAAACTTAAAAGACACTCTTAAAAGTCTCTTGTCAAAACTTCCCGCCCGTCTTGAAACCGAATGGGACGGTGAAATTGACAAATGGAAAACCCATCTGCCTCAAACTTACACCCACGAAGTTACGTTTGCAAAAAACGCCCTCCACCCTCGCTTTATCATAGAAGAAACAGCAAAGGCGCTGGGAGCCGAAACAATCGCCGTTACCGATGTAGGCCAGCATCAAATGTGGACGGCGCAATTTTTCCCCGCGGAGAAGCCAAGATCATTTATAAGCTCAGGCGGACTTGGAACGATGGGTTTCGGTCTTGGGGCGGCTTGCGGCGTGAAAGTAGCGAACCCCAAAAAGCCGGTTGTTCTTTTTACAGGAGACGGCAGTTTCAGAATGAACTGCGCGGAGATGGCGACGCTCACCAACAATAAAATACCGCTTTTGATAATTGTCTTTAACAACGGAGTTCTTGGAATGGTAAGGCAATGGCAGAGTTTCTTCTACGAAAAAAGATACTCGCAAACAACTCTCGGTACAGCCCCTGACTTTTTAAAACTCTGCGACGCCTACGGCGTTAACGGTTTTAGAGCCGGAGACAGGGAGTCCTTTAAGAAAGCGCTCCACTGCGCCGCAGAAGAACTGTCCGCCGGAAGAGCGGCGCTAATTGAGGCTGACATTGATCGTGATGAGAACGTACTGCCGATGGTTCCTTCGGGGAAACCGATTGATGAACAGATTTTGTAGTGAATTGAAGGAAAATTCTTTCACTAACTTATCACCAACTTGGATATATATCAGACCACATAGGAAGAGTGCGAGTCTTTTTACTGTATTTTTTACTATGCAAAGCGGTAAAACCGTTTTTTTCGTAAAAAAGCGGAAGGGTTTTATCATACTCAATATCTGCATCCGCCGTAAGAACACGGCAAGCGATAAACCGTTCATTACACTGGTCGGCGATACTGCGGGAAAAGTCAATCATTAAGCTGCCGAGATGACTGTAATTACGGTTCATTTCCTGTGCAACCGCAAGCTTGGCTATTTTGAGGGCAGGCAGAGTTTCAAAAGATATGTCGGAAAGCAAAAGCCGAGCCCGTTCTTCGTCTTGAAGCGTAACAGCATCGGCGATAAGGGAGATATATGCCGCTACAGTCAGGCTTTCTGTTTCGACAAGTACAAAGGTATTTGAGATATGGCTTTCCTGATGTTTCAGCGCATCTTGTTTTAGGAAAAGAGTATACTCATTGATATTATCGCCGTTAAAATCCCCAATACGATGTGCAGCGTTTAGTTTCTCAATAACAAAGTAATTGCTATAATTTTCAGGGGTAATAAAAATCATTTAGGAACCGAAACATTGGCGGAGTCGTTTCATTCGGGTCATTTGAATTTCGGTAGGAGGAGTAAGAGCAACTTGCCACATTTTTTTCCAGTCAGACGGATCTTCCACGACAGTAGCGCGGATAGGTTTTATCTTGTTACTTTTACCTTTATACGTTTTAATTGCCATAAATATCTCTTAACTATAATATAATCTTTTTCATAAGTTTGTCAATGGTTTTTTATCATGGCTATACTTCAAATAAATTTACAATCCCCTACTCCCTCTGCACTAACTTCCCATTAAAATCTCTATCAATTTGTCCTCATCTGAAAACACTCCAAGGGAACGGAGTTTTGAAAGACTTTGCAGAAACCCGTAACGCGCCCTGATAAGGTTATTGCGGCTTGTGATGAGCATGGTCGAAGCCTCGTTAAGATCGGTGATGGAACTCTGCGAAAGACGGTAGCGTTCCATAATATATTCAAAATGTTTTTCCGAATACGCAAGGGAAAGGCTGGTGTTTAATACAGAACCTGCGTAACTTAATACATTTAACAGGGCGCTTTGCAAGTCGGTTTCCAGATTGACTTCCGTACTTATTAAATCCAAAGCCGCCGAATTACGGGCGATTTTGCTTTTTTCAACATTGTTTGCTATTACCCAATAATCAACGGGGATACTCAAATTCAGAGATAACTTTCCGCCTGACATTTCCATACCATTGTCAGGGGAATAATTAAGTCCAGTTGAAAATGATGCGCTTAAACTTGGAGAATAACCGCTCTTAGTCATGTTGATATTATTTTCCGCTCGCTGACCGGCAAGTACGGCTTTTGCAAGCGAAGGGTTTGAAGAAACAACGGATTTCCATAATTCAGTGTACAATAAATCTGCTTCATTGTCGGAAATGTTACCAAGACGCAAAATAATATCTTCATATCCTGTAAAATTAATTTGCTGAGGTTCGGGGATTTCCTTTAATCCGATAAGAGATTTTAATTTCATTATGTTTAGGGCAAGATTTCGCCTCGCTTGATTACGGGAATTTTCCCGCGCCTCTTTATCAGCCAATGCTTTAAGGTAATCACCCTGATTGATTATACCGCTTGCCTGCCGTACTTCCGCTATGGAAAGACTTGTAATCGCTGTTTTCAAAGATGCTTCCTCCGCTTCCAATACAGCCATAGCCTCAAGTACCGAGTAGTAGGCATTGTCGGCGGAATCAAGCGTATTAAAATATTCAGAGAGTGCGTCTTTTCTTGCGCTTTCGGAAGCGATTTCATTTATCGCTTTTTGAATAAGCGTCTTGCCGCCTTCAAAAATTTTCTGTGACACGCTGAAACTTGCGCCTGAATTGAAAGTATCAAAAGGATTTTCAACAGGAGCGGCATTCTGCGCGTTCCATAAACTCATTGAAGCGTTTGCTCCAAGAGACAACGACGGTAAAGCCGAATAAATTCTTGAACGTTCATCAAGTATCGTACCTGTAATCGCCAAATTGTATTTTGCCAAACTTCGTGAATTTGCCAACGCAAGCGTGCGTACTTCTTCAAGGCTAATCGTTTGAGCGAATGAAACAAAGCCCAAATTAAATATAAAACCCAATAACAATATCAATTTTTTCATAACGCTTTTCCTTTTTTTTATTCGTATCTCAATGCGTCAATCGGATACAGCCGTGCGGCTTTCAACGCAGGATAATATCCGAAAATTACTCCGACAAATGCGGCAAAGACAGCGGAAATCGCCACAATCATAGGATTGATCGCTGTGGGTATTCCCATTCCCGTCAATATACGGCAGGCAAAAAAAGCCATACCTATACCGAGCAATCCTCCCATAAGACTGAGGATCACTGATTCTGTCAGAAACTGAAAAAGTATGTCTCGTTTGCGTCCGCCTATTGCCATTCTTATACCAATCTCTCGTGTGCGTTCTGTTACGGAAACCAGCATAATGTTCATGATGCCTATGC